>Ga0307377_10000116_pt1 | contig 108821 bp, 82 predicted proteins | sample TR3MG_FD_202535 | JGI IMG/M metagenome (GOLD analysis project Ga0307377, IMG submission 202535) | Soil microbial communities from Risofladan, Vaasa, Finland - TR-3 | ecosystem: Environmental > Terrestrial > Soil > Coastal area > Acid sulfate soil | place: Finland: Risofladan, Vaasa | collected...
GGCGTGGCAACCTACCTGGGCGTCGCATTTCTGCTACGGGCGGAGGAGATGCAGGTGGTGGCGGGGCTGCTGCCAACGGGTGTCCGTGGCCGATGGTGACTAACCCTCACCCCCGGCCCCTCTCCCTGGAAGGGAGAGGGGAGAATGCACCCTCTACCCTGCGGGGAGAGGGCTGGGGTGAGAGGCGATTCCTGTTGGGCTACCCCTCCGGCTCAAACGGAGAGAGGCCCTCTGGCGACAGTTGGCGGACTTTGAGTTCGGCCTGGTCCAGGTGGGCGTTGCAATGTGCGGCCAGCGCCTGCCCGCGCTCGAAGAGGGCCAGGCTCTCCTCGAGCGTCAGCCCTCCCGCCTCCAGTTTGCGGACGGTCTCCTCCAACTCGGCAAAGGCCTGCTCGAAGGTCAGGTTTTCGATCTTGTTCATCGCTCTGTCACTCCCCCCATACCGCTATTTCCAATCTGCAAGCTCCATTCCCTTGCTCCTCCCACCGAAGCAGAGGCAGCCTTTACCTAGTATATCCGATTGGGAGGAAGAATCAAATTTGACTTTTCCTGTTGCCAGGGTAAAATCTTTCCACCTCTACCATGAGCCAAACAGCAGGATTTGACCAGGACCTATTAGAAGTCTATGGTGAGCTGAACCGCGACCGGCTGATGGAGTTGGTCGTACGGTATGCCCGCGACCGGCTCGACGCCGGCGGTTCCTCCATCTTCCTGCGCGACGACATCACCGGCCGTTACGTCCTGCGCGGCACCACCGGCATCCTGGACGACGCCTCAATGCCTGCCGAGCGGATCGAGTACGAGCCTGGAGAAGGGCTGACCGGCTGGGTCGCCAAACATGGCCGGCCACTGCGCATTGCCAACCCCATGGACGGTCATGAACTACGGCACATCGCCGCGGACCTGGTCTGGAGCAAGAAATACTCCGAGGTTAGCACCAAGTCAGGGCTGGCCTACCTGGGCGTGCCGATCCTCTCCAGGGATGGCAGCACCGTGCTCGGCGTGCTGCGGGCCTCCAGGACCCAAGAAGGAGAGCAGTTCGACGAGCAGGGCGAAGCGCTGCTGAGCCAGGTGGCCGCCATGGTGGGCATCGCCATCGAAAACTCGCAGCGCTACGAGCGGGAGAAACGCCGTGCCCGTTACTTTCAGTTACTGCTGGACATCAGCAGCAAGTTGGACCCACGGCGCCCCATCGTCGAAATGCTCCAAGCTGTGGTGGACCAGGTCGCGCAGGGCTTCCGCACCGAGGCTTGCCAGATTTACCTGCGCGCTGAGGAGGACGTCCACCAGGTGGTGCTGCGAGCCGCCTGCGGTCTCCCCGCAGCGTTGATCGGCAAGATGAGGTACATGGAGGGGGAGGGGCTGACAGGCCACATCGTGCGTACGGGAGCAGCGATCCAGATCCGCGAAGCCACCCTGCTGGACGCCTGGCACGATCCCCACATCGTGGAGATTGCCCCCCATCTTCCCTCGGAGGTTTGTCGTTCCTTCCTGGGCGTTCCCCTGCGGTTGGGCGACGAGGTCCTGGGCACACTGGAGTTAGTCAACAAGATCCCCAGTGCTCCTGGTCACCGTGATTGGTTTACGGACGACGACGAAGAGTATCTGCGCCTGCTGTCCACGGCCATCGGTGGTGTCCTGGAGGGGGCGCGCTATCTCAAGGCCCTGAACGACGTGAGTGTGACGACCATGCGCATGCAGCAGGTGGCTTTCTTCGGCACGCTGGCCCAGCGCATACTCCACGAGACCGCCAACCCCCTGGCGGTGGCCCGCCTGGCGGCGACCAACCTGCATCGCGATCTCCAGGACGCGGCGAGCCCCCTTTCTCCCATGGAGGCCACATGCGCAGTCACAGATCCAAACGCTGCCGGGCGGAGCGTACAGGTTGCCCGGCGGCTGGACATCATCGAGAGCAGCCTGGACAAGGTCAGCAGCAAACTGCTGAACCTGCTCAACTTTTCACAGCGTGTGGGATTCGCCCGTACGGCCACCGATTGGAACGGCGTGGTGCGGGAGGTGTTGATCTGGCTGGCAGCGGAGCGCCAGCGGCGCGGGGTAGAGATGCGCATCATCTATGGTGACCTGCCCCCCTTGTCCATCGAACCCAACGAACTTTTCGGCGTGCTGGTCACCGTCCTGCGCCTGACGATGGACGCCCTCGGTCCCCGGGGGGACCTCGTCGAGGTGCGTACTTCCATGTCCGCCGACGGCCAACAGGTGCGTACAGAGATTCACGCACCCGTTGCCCCGCTGGCCGGAAACCTCGCGGGCATCCTCGAGTCGGCGGCGAACGTGCCTGAAGAATGGTTGCCCCTGCGCTTCGAGTGGGCGCTGGCGCAGGAGACCGTGGAGATCCAGTACAGGGGCAGCCTCTCCTGGGAGACTGACGCGGATCACAGCCAGGTACGGTTCGTGCTCGAACTACCGGTGAAGGAAAAGTGAGGAAAACGGACGTGGCGATGGACCAGAAAACGATTCTCACGGTGGACGACGAGCCCTTCTTCCGCGAGGAGGTCGTCGCTTTCCTCTGCCATCCCACCTTTGCAGCGCGGGGCTGGAGAGTGGAAGCCGCAGCGAGCGGGGAGGAGGCACTGGCCCGGCTGGAGCAGGACCCCTGCGACATCGTGCTGCTGGACATCAACATGCCGGGACTGGATGGAATGCAAGTGCTGCATCGGATGCACGAACGGCACTTGCTGGAACAGACCTACGTCATCATGCTCAGTGCCTACGGCGTATACGAGAACGTGGTCACGGCGATGCGCGGAGGGGCCAAGGACTTTGTCAACAAATCCGAACCGTTGGATCAATGGATCGTCCGTATTGAGCGCGGCTTCGAGTGGCAGGAACTACGCCATCGCAAACAACAGGTAGAGGAAGATTTGCGCCTGCTGGCACGCGAGGTAGGCCACGACATCGGTGGCACGACCTATTTCGTGCTCACGCAACGGGTGGAGGCCCTGGCCACTCTTGTGGCAGGGAATCTGGAAGGGGAACGCTCGATCGAGGTCATCCGGCAGATCCTGGAGCGGATCAAGCGGCTGGCGGAAGACCTTGGCCACCTGGCGGTGGCGCTGGATAGCAGCGAGGCCTGGCGCTGGGAGACGCTCGACCTCCATCGCCTGCTGGAGCGGCTGCTGCAGGAATTCCAGTACGGCCACAGCGCCGTAACCATTGTGCGGGAATGGGGCGACGATATCCCACCCATCCACGGCAGCCGTGCCCAATTGGAACGGGCTTTTCACAACTTGCTGACCAACGCCGGACGGGCCATGCGTGGCGGCGGGACGCTCACGCTGCGCACGCAGCGGGAAGGGGGAGCCTGGATCATCGTAGAGGTCAAGGACACGGGCGTCGGCATTCCCCTGGAAGAGCAGGGAAAAATCTTCCGCATCGGCTTCTCGGACTGGGGGAATGGGATCAAGGGTAGTGGCCTGGGGCTAAACGTGGCCCGCAAGAACGTCGAAAACCACGGTGGGCGCATCGAGGTGATCAGCGCCCCAGGTGCAGGGACCACGGTGGCCGTCCATTTGCCGATTCAGGCCGCAGGCGCCATCCCCGTCCCTGCTCCAGGTCAGGCACCCAAACAGGATTAGAACGATCAGGTTCCGATTGGGTTTCCGAACTCAGAACCTTTGGGAGGTTTAAGGACGATGCCAGCAACAATCTTGGTGATGGACGACGATCTACTCGCGCTAGAGAGCCTGGAGAATTATCTCAAGCAGGCCGGCTACGACGTCGTGACGGCCAACAGTGCCCGCGAGGCGATCGAGCGAGTCCGCGAGACGCGGTGCGATGTAGCCCTGCTGGACATGAAGATGCCGGAGATGGACGGGTTCCAGGTAGCGGCGATGCTGCGCCAGTTGCAGCCTGAACTGCGGCCGATCATTTTCACCGGGTATGCCTCGTTGGAGACGGAGGCACACGCGCTGCAGTTGGACTTTTACGAGTACCTGCCCAAGTCGAACTGGTACAACCTGCTGCTGCCGACCATCAAGCGTGTCCTGGCGGAGCCGGGGCATCCACAGCCCAAACGCCGCCCGGCAGAACTGGAGCAGGCGGCCAGCCAGTACGCCGACGAAGGCAAATGGGAACTGGCGGCGATGGCGCTCGAACAGGCGGCCCGCATCGCCGAGTTCACCGACGAGTGGGAGAATGCAGCCACGCTATACAACCGGGCCTTCGAACACATGCGCCGCGCGCGTGGCCTGTCTGTGGAAACGCAGCGGCTGCGCGAACTGGCGGAGGGCGCGCAACGGATCGCGGCCGAGAGGACCGCGAACGGCCGCCCGTAACACCGGGCTCACCCGGCGTCGCCAGGCAAGCCCGGTCATGCGCCGTATACCACCCTGGCTACTGCCTGGCCTGACTCTACTTGTCGCGTCAGGCTGCGCCTGGTCCCCTCTGCTTTCCACCCCTACCCCAACGCCGACTCCCACGCCGGCACCCACGCCGACGCCTTACCCCACTCCCTACGGTGTACTCACCGCGCCCGGTGTACCCACCGCGACCTCCACCCCTGAACCGCCCGATACCGGCTGGCAACTGCTGCAGCCGGGCGTCGAGGTGCGCCAGGTCCTGGTGGAAACCGGCACAGCCGTCGAGCGGCTGGCCATCGTCCGGCTCGATCCTGCCACCGTGCGTTTTCGCGTCCACTACGACCCAGTGGTGCCGCGCACGGTGAGCGGCTGGGCCGAGCATCTCCAGCCGTTGCTGGTCGTCAACGGCGGTTACTTTACGCCCGAGAACGAGACCACGGGCCTGCTCATCAGTGAGGGGAGAGCCTGGGGCACCCCCTACGAAGAGTTCGCGGGGATGTTTGCCGTGAGTCCCTCCCCCGCTGGGGCAGAAGTGGTGAGCGTGCGCTGGCTCCGCGACTGGCCTTACGACCCTGCTGAGCCCCTGCTGGAGGGGCTGCAATCGTTCCCGGTGTTGGTCAAGCCGGGTGGCGTGATGGGCTTTCCCGCCGACGCCGACGATGGTCGCCCTGCCCGCCGTTCCGTCGTGGCCCAGGACTTGCAGGGGCGCATTCTGATCATCGTCGCCCCCCGCGGCTATCTCAGCCTCCACGAACTGGCGCGCTTCCTGGCAGAGTCCGACCTCGACCTGAACGTGGCGCTCAACCTGGACGGAGGTTTCTCCACGGGGCTGTGGCTGAGAGCAGGCGAGCCGGCGCTGGCCCCGTTGTACTCACCGCCCGTTGTACTCACCGCCGATTCCCTCGTTCCGGTGCCCTCCGTCATCTCCGTGTATTGAAAACCAGACTTTTGCTGCCCTTCTGACGTATAAGATATTGTGAACTCTGGTACAGGCTGAGGCGGCGAAGCGAGGCCGACCCGATGATCCAATGGATGTACTCATCCACGACCTGATCAAGCGCGCGACGGCGGGCGATGAAACTGCTGCCCGGGAACTGCACGATACCCATTACCCGGCCGTCCTGCGGCTGGCCTACATGCTGCTGCAGAATCTGCAGGACGCCGAGGACGCGACGCAGGATGCCTTCGTCTACGCCTTCGCACACCTGGCACACTACGACCCCCAGAGGTCCGCTTTCACCACCTGGCTCAGGGTCATCGTCGCCAGTCGCTGTCGAGATTTGCAGCGCCGGCGCCGTATCCCGTGGCTCTCGCTGCAGGAGATGTTGGAGGCCGGGTTGGAGCCCGAGGACGAGACACCCGGCCACCAGCCCGACGTCGTGCTCGAGTGGGTCGGAGTGCAGCAGATGGTATGGGAGGCGCTGAATCAAGTGCCGCGTAAGTCGCGCCAGGCGCTGATCCTGCGCTATTTCGGCGACCTTTCGTACCCGGAACTGGCACAAGCGCTAGGTTGCTCGGTCAGTACTGCCAAGTCACGCGTCGTCTACGGCCACCAGGTGCTGGCTCGCCTGCTGAACCCCGGTGCACGCGTCGAATTGGGTACCCACGGCTACCACATAGGAGATGTGCCGTGAGCAAACATATCCACGACCATCAGTTATTGTCTTACCTGGAAGCAGCCAGCTCTGTGGCCGAAGCCAGCCCTGTGGCCGACCTCTCGCCCCGGCTGCGCCAGCGCGTAGAGGCCCACCTGTGCGTCTGCCCCGCTTGCCGCGCCCGGCTGGAACGGTTGACCCGGACGGCCACAGACCTGGCCGCCACCCTGCACGCCGTGGAGGAGCAGGTCCCGCTGGCGCCGGCCCGTTCGTGGGCGGCGGTAGCCCGGCGTTTGGAAAGGCGACGCCCGAGACCGGACGTCCTCCCGTTCCGTCCACTCCTGCGTCACGTCGCCACGCTGGCCATCCTGGTGTTCATCGTCGCCGGCTTGGCCGGCCTGATTCACACGCTGGCCGTCACCGGCCCCGCGTTGACCAGGGCGACGCCGACCCCCACCCCCACACCTCCGGCCAGCCCATCCCCCCCACCCGGGCCATTGCCACGCTCCTATCCCGGCCGCCCGGCGGGGCCTGTCGCGCTGCTGGTCCTGGGCGCCGATGGCGATTCCCGTACGTCGGTCGCAGGAGGAACTGCGGCTGATGAGACCGACGCCCTGCTGCTCCTATACATGGATGCCGAAGCCAAACGGGCGTTCCTGCTCTCAATCCCGCGCGACCTGTACGTAGACGTGCCTGGTCACGGGCAGGCCCGCGCCGGCCAGGTCTACGGATTGGGCGAGCAGGACGAGGCCGCCAACGGGCTGGGGCTGGCCCGGGAGACGATCTCATCTACTCTGGGTCTCCCCGTGCAGCACGCCGCGTTGGTGCGCTTGGACAGTTTCGTCGCCCTGGTGGATGCCATCGGCGGGGTGGACGTCGAGGTCCCGCAGCCCATCGAAGACCCGACCTTCCCCGATGGCCACGGCGGCACCGATCCACTGTCCATACCCGCCGGACGGCAGCACCTGGACGGGACGCTGGCCCTGCGCTACGCCCGTACGCGCGTCGTTCCCGCCCCCGGTTTCGACCGTGCCTTTCGCCAGCGGCAACTCATCCTGGCCGCGCACGAGCGGGTGACGCGACTCGATTTGCTGCCTGGCCTCATCGCCCAGGCCCCTGCGCTCTGGTCGGCCATGGCGGGCGGGCTCGAGACGGACCTTTCCTTGAACGACGCGATTGACCTGGCACTCCTGGTGACCGGCCTTACGGCTGACGACGTTGCCACCGCCACCCTCGACGAGTGTTGCACCCTTCCATCCACCACGTCTGTGGGAGAGCGCGTATTGCTGCCCCAACCAGACGAGATCGAGGCACTGATCGAGAACCTGCTGGAGGAAGGCCGATGAGTACATCGGGAGCAATGATCCGCAAGATGATGCCCCTGACTCCCCTGTTCCTGGTACTGGTCGGTTTGACGGCCTGCAGCGGCGCCGCCGGTACTCCGGCCCTGCCGACGCCCACCGTCTACCGCGCCTACCCGACCCCCATCATCTCGAACCCGCCCCCGCCGCTACCAGAGTTTCACGTGCCGCCGGAAGCAACGACGATGCTTTTGATCGGCACCGACCGGCGCGGTTCCGACGGCAGCACCGATAACACCGACACGCTGCTCCTGTTTCACCTCGATCCGAATGCCCGGCGCGCGGTGCTCCTCTCCATTCCCCGCGACCTCTACGTCGAGATCCCCGGCCACGGGCAAGCGCGCATCAACACCGCCTATGCCTGGGGCGAGCAGGATGGGACGGGTGGTCTGGCGCTGGCTCGCCAGACCATCTCAGCCACGCTCGACATCCCGGTCCAACACGCAGTCCTGCTCGACTTTGAGGCCTTCGTCACGCTCGTTGACACGATCGGGGGCATAGACGTGGAGGTGCCCTACGCGATTTCTGATCCGACCTACCCGGACAGCGGCGACGGGTACGATCCTTTCTATCTGCCCGCCGGCCCGCAACACCTGGATGGTGCCACGGCGCTCAAGTATGCCCGTACCCGCTACACGCCCGGCGGCGATTTCGAGCGGGGCACCCGCCAGCGCCAGGTCGTGCTGGCCATGCGCGAGCGGGTCACGCAGCTCAACCTGCTCCCGGGCCTCATCGCCGACTCGCCCAAACTCTGGTCCACGCTGCGGGAGGCCTTCGAGACCGACTTGACGTTGGGAGAGATGGTAGACCTGGCCGTCAACGGCAGCCGCATCCCTGCCGGCCAGATCGTCACGGCGGGGATTGACCAGGCCTGCACGCTTCCCTGGACCACGCCCGACGGTGCCCAGGTCCTGGTCCCGGACAATGGCGTAATCCGGACCCTGCTCGCTAACCTGTTTACCCCTCCCCCAGCCGCCGTCGCCTCCCAGTAGATTGCGGATTGGGGATTGGGGATTGGAAGTTGGAAGTTGGAGATCGCGGAATTCGGATTGCAGATTACGGATTACGGATTACGGATTACGGATTTGGGATTTGGGATTTGTCATTTGTCATTTGCTCATTTGTCATTTATAATCTCTCTCCATGATCGCGCTCTTCGCTCTCCTGGGCCTCCTCGTTGGTGGCCTGGTCAACCAACTTGGCTCCGATCTCCCCGCCCGGCGGGGCGCCACCCGCCCTCATTGTCCCTACTGTGGGCAGACCCGTCCCTGGTGGCAGTGGCTCAGCCTGCCCGCTTACGTGATCGGTCGCGCCAGATGCCCGCAGTGTGGCGCCGCCATCCGCCTGCGCTACCCGCTGGTCGAGATCGGGTTGGCGGTGGCCTATGCCTACCTGTGGATCGTGCTCGGACCGTCCGTCAGATTGGCCTTTTATCTCCTATACGCCACCGCCTTCGCCATCATCCTCGTCACGGACATTGAGCGACGGCTGATCCCCAACGCGGTCACGTTCCCGGCCATCGCCATCGCGCTGATCGCCAGTTTCGTCTTGCCGGACACGACCTGGTGGAGCACGTTGATCGGGGGCGGGATTGGCTTCTTTTTCTTCCTGCTGGCCTACATCATCGGGACCAGCATTTTTGGACCGCTGGCGCTGGGCCAGGGGGACATCACGCTGGCCCTCCTCGTCGGCCTGATCACCGGCTTTCCGCTGGCCATCGAGGCGCTGATCGTGACCATCTTCGCCGGGGCGATCATCAGCGGGATCCTGTTGATTACCCGCGTGCGCAGCCTGCGCGACCCCATCCCCTACGGGCCATTCCTCATCGTCGGTGCGGCCGTCACCCTGCTGTGGGGGTATCCCATCGCCTGGTGGTTCATGCGCTGACGTGGAAAACCTGACAGGTCTCGGAGGCCTGTCAGGTTTGTGGGCACGCAACTTTCGCCTGGCTTGTGCGTATTCCATACGCAGGAGGACAACTTGACCGGGGACAACCTCTCCGCAAGTTGGTTCCCTTGACAACAACCACGATTTGCGCTTAAATATAGCGCGAAGCAAACCTTGAGGAGGAATCAGACATGGCATCCTTGCTAGAAAAAGTCTCGACGTTGATCTCCGCGAACCTGCACGCCCTGGTGGACCAGGCCCTGAAGAGCAACAGCATGGCCGTGATAGACCAGTATATCCGGCAGGTGGAGGACAACCTGGCCGACCTGGAAGACGCCGCCGCCACGGTCGGCGGAGAGGTCAAGTCCATCAAGCGCAAACTGCAGGACCAGGAGCAGAAATCCACCGAGCTGGACCGCGCGATTGACGCCTTCCTCACGGAGGGCAACGAAGCGACGGCGACGGCCTCCCAGAGCAAGTTGAACAGCACCCAGCGACTGATCGCGACCTACCAGGAACAACTCGTCCGCCTGGAGGCCGAGTACCAAAAGTTGCTGGAGGCCAAGGTCAAGTTGGAGGCCCGCCTGGCGACGATGAAGCAGCAGCGAGAAGAACTCCAGGCCCTCCTGGAACTGGCCAAGAGCAAAGAGACCGCCGTCAGGGCCATGCGTGGCCTGGACGACCTGATGGGCTCCGGCGACACCGACATCAGCCGTATCGCGCAGAGCATCTACGCCCGGCTGGACAAGGCCACCACGGCCACCGAGATGCGGGCCGCCAGCCTCGACGAGCAGATTGACCAGGTGCTGGATCGCGGCAAGATTGACAGCCAACTGGCCGAGCGTAAGAAGCGACTGGGACTGAGCCAATAACTGCCGACGAGCCAAGAAACCCGGTTTTTCCGGAAAAACCGGGTTTCTGATCGCTGTGAGAGGGGAAACGCATGAACCGTACGCGTTGGATCTTTGTAGCCATTCTCCTCGTCGCGCTGCTGATCGTGGGCGCCTCGCTGGTCTGGCGGGCGGTGAGCGGAACCAGGAGCACCGGGCAGGGCCTCACCGTGGAACGCCCCCCTACCGTCACCGTGCGCGTGCTCACCAGCCTGCCGGTGGAACCGTGGGTGCGCAGCGCCGCCGAGGCCTTCAACCACACCGACCCGGCCGTAGAGGGTGTGCCGGTGCAGGTCGAGATCGTGGCGATGGACGGGCTGACCGCGCTGGGCCGCTGGGATCGCAACGACTTCGGTGCGCTGGAGACGGACAAGCGCCCGGAGGACCTGACGGAGGCGGAGCGGGCCGGGTTGAAAGACTTCCCGACGGCCTGGATTCCCGACAGCCGCTACCTGGTGGAACTGGCCAACGCTTCCTACAAGGAACGGCTGGGGCGGGACGTCTTCCTGACCGACGGCGAATACCGGGCCCGCCCCATCGCCATCAGCCTCTTCACCTGGGGCATCTATGAGAGCCGGGCCCAGGTATTGAAGGAGCGTTTCGGTGAGATCACCTGGCGCACGATCCACGACGCAGCCATCGCCAGGGGGGGCTGGCCCGAGTTGGGCGGCGAGCCCGGCTGGGGCTACTTTAAGTTGGTGGTGCCCAATCCCCGCAAGAACGTGGGAGGCCTGGCGGCCATGGTCGCCGTTGCCGGCGAGTACTATAGCCGCACCGACATCAGCGCGGAGGACGTGACCAACCCGGAGTTCCAGGCCTGGTTGGGTGAACTGATGGGCTCGGTGACCGATTTCAGCAGCGCCAGTGCTTACACCGCCGAGGACTTTGCGCTGTTCGGATACAGCGTGGGCGACGGGGGCCAACTGCTGGAGAGCGACCTGTTGCAGAACATGCAGGGCATCCTCACCCGTTGGGAAGATCCGCTGGTGCTCTACTACCCCCGCTACGTCACCTGGTTCGAGTTTCCCTTCAGCGTCTGGATGGGGCCGGAGACCAGCGCGCTGGAAAAGAACGCCGCCCTGGCCTTCCAGCGCTTCCTGCTGGGCGAGGAGCAGCAAAAGGCCGCGCTGGCCTACGGGCTGCGCCCGGCCAACCCCAACGTGGCGGTGAACGCCAGCCCCGACAGCCTGTTCGTCAAGTGGCAGGACCAGGGCGTCCAGCCCGTCGTGCCGCGCGCCGACGCCATGCGCAGCCCGGGCCGGGACGTCCTGCTGGCCCTCCTGCGCTGGTTCGATTTGAACGTGGTGGAGTAAGATGGCAGGGTTCAAGTCCTCTCCATCAAGTCCGTCGTCACCAGCGCACGCCTCCAATCGGCAGACCTTGCTGGTGGTCGTGGCCATTCTGCTGGTCGTGGTGTGCATGTGTGGGTTGCTGGTCGCCATCCTGGGGAAGAACCTATGGAACAGCATTTCCGGCCAGGCCGGCCCGGCCGGAGCGACCCCGCCTGCCCCCTGGTCCCCCGACAGCGCCGCGTTGACCGTCGCCGTATCGCCAGGGATGGCCCCCATCTTCCAGGAATTGGCCGGGCAGTTCAACAGCCAGGCACAACGCACCCCCGATGGCCGTGGCATGCAGGTGCAGACGCTGGCCGTGGCCCCGGAGAAGATGGTAGAAGAGAGCCTGGGTGCTCCTTCTTTCCAGGCCCTGGCACCGGATAGCAGCCTGTGGCTGAACCAGTTGGAGCAGCGTTGGGCTGCGCTCCAGGATACCGAGGCCGACCAACAGCCGCTGATCCCCATCGGGAACCGGCGGGTCAGCAATCCGGTGCGCTACGCCACCAGCCCGATCGTGATCGCGGCCTGGGAGAGCGTGGCCCGCGAGTTGGGTTGGCCTGAGCGCCCGGTGGGCTGGCGGGAGATCCAGCGCCAGGCGACCGAGAACCCTGACTTCAAGTGGAACCACCCCAGCACCGGCCACGCCAGCGGCCTGCTGGCCACGCTGGCCGAGTTCTACGCCGGGGCCGGGCTGACCCGGGGCTTGACGCCCGAAGCAGCCACCGCTCCGCAGACGCTGGAATATGTGCGGGCCGTCGAGGCCACCGTCCGCTTCTACGGCGAAGGGGAAGAAGTGATCGTCGAGCGGCTGGCCGCCGAAGGGCGGAACTTCTTGGACGCCTTCGTGGCCCAGGAGCAAGTCGTGGTGGCCTGGAACCAGGCGCACAAGGGGGAACGACTCGTGGCCATCTACCCGGCCGAAGGGACGCTGTGGGCCGACCATCCCCTGGCGCTCCTGGAGTTGGGCGGCGCGGGCGAGACGCCCGTCACCGACAACCAGCGCCGCACCTTCCAGGCGTTCGCCCAGTTCCTGGCCTCTACCGACGTGCAGCGCCAACTGCTGGCCGCCGGGTATCGCCCGGCCGACATGAGGTTGTCCCTGGACGAAGCCGGAAGCCCGTTTGCGGACACCGACGCCGTGGACTGGCGCCAGCCGCAGACGACGCTCCAGGTCCCTTCGGCTGCCGTGGTGGAGGTGGTGCAGAACGTCTGGTGGTACACCAAGCGGCCCACCAACGTCTGCCTGGTCGTGGACACTAGTGGCAGCATGGAGGGGGCCAAACTGGAGCGCACGCAGGAGGCGCTGTGGGCGTTCCTGGAGCAGATCCGGGGCGACCGTGACCAGGTAGCGTTGGTCGAGTTCAGTAGCGCCATCAAGCAGTTCGAGCCATTGCGCCCCCTGGACGACCAGCGCCGTGCGGAGTTGGCCGAGCAGGTCTACGGGATGGAGGCCGATGGCCAGACGGCGCTGATTGATGCGATTTGGGAAGCCTACGATCACTTGCAGTCGGTAGGCGACATAGAAGCGATCAACGCTATCGTGGTCATGACCGATGGCCAGGAGAACCATAGTACCCACGCTGTTCCAGAACTGTTGGACCACCTGAAGCAGGAGCAGGCGGTGACGGTGGTCGTCTTTACCATCGCCTTCGGCAGTGACGCCGACGAGATGCTCCTGGAAAACGTCACCCGCGCCGGCAACGGCCAGTTCCGCCGCGCCGACGAGACGAACATCGAGGAACTGTACAAGATCATCTCGACGTACTTTTAGTAATACGCAATGCGTAACTGCTGATCAGTATCCCGTGATGCGTGTTCCGTGTTCCGTAATCACCGTGGACGGAACACGCATCACGTTTCACGCATCACGTTTCACGTTCCTATGTCTACTACCCGATCTGCACTCCAGAAAAAGGCCCAAAGCGCCATCTTCCAGCATGCCTTCATGCGTTGGGAGAGCGCGGTGGTGTTGGCCGGTACGATTCTGCTGACGGCGTTCCTGCCCCGCCCGTTCCCGTGGTGGCCGGTGTGGGGCTGGCCGCTCCTGGGACTGGTGGGACTGGCCATCCTGATCTACACCAGCCTGACCGACGCCGAGGCCAATGCCAAAGTGCTGTTGGGGCTGTTTCGGGAGCAGTTCGCCCCCCGCAAGATCAAGGACCCGGCGCTGCGGCAGGACGTGGAGACCGCGCTGGAGTACCAACGACGGATCGAAGCGCAGGCGCGTGGGCAGAGATCGGGCGCGCTGCGGGATCGGCTGGAGGACACCGCCAACCAACTCAGCAATTGGATCAGCAACATCTACAAGTTGGCGTCGCGGCTGGACGGTTACCGCCAGGATGAGCTGCTGGCCCGCGAGCGGGAGACGGTACCCCGCGAGGTCGAGAAACTGGCAGCCCGCCGCAAGGTGGAGAGCGATCCGACTATCCAGAGAGAGTTGGACGAGGTACTGGAAAGCAAGGGCAGACAGTGGCAGACGTTGCGGGCGCTGGACACCCGCATGCAGCAGGCCGCGCTACAACTGGAACAGAGTATGGCCGCGCTGGCCACCGTCCACAGCCAGGTGCAGTTGATTGACGCCCGGGACGTGGACAGCGGCCGGTCCGATCGCCTGGAGGCCGACATCCGCGAACAGGTTGACCGGCTGAATGATCTGATCGGCAGCATCAACGAGATATCGGAAGAAATGCGTAATGCGTAATGCGTAATGCGTAATGGGGGGGAAGGTTCTGACCTATGAGGAAATACACGCTTCTGAGCCTGGCGCTGGTCGCCGGCCTGCTTTTGACCGGTTGCGGCGGCGGCGAGACTCCCTCCAAGGGAGACGTGGTGGTCTTTGTAGCCGTCCCGCTGAGCGGCTTTATGGCCAACGGCGGTCAGACGGTCCTGGGGGGCGTGCGGTTGGCGGCGGAGGAGATCAACCGCAGCGGAGGCTTCCTGGGATACCGGGTCGTCGTCCGCCCGCTAGACGACGAAGCGGATAGCGAAGTGGCAGTGGCCCAGGTGGACCAGGTCCAGCAGGCGCTCAACCAGGGAGAAAAGGTGATCGCCGTGATCGGCCACCTGAACAGCGGCCAGACGCTGGCCGCCATGGAACTGTACAAGGACATGCCGTTGGTGGTGATCACCCCCACCTCGTCGGAACAGAGCCTGACCGAGCGCGGGTATACCAATTTCTTTCGCGTCAACGCCAACGACGCAGTGCAGGCGGCGGTGGACGCCCGCTTCCTGGTGGAAAAACTGGGCGCCAGGCGGGTGGCGGTGGTCTTTAACAACACCGAGTACGGGCGCGGGTTGGCCGCTTCGTTGACCAGGGAACTGGCGCAGCGAGGGGGCGAAGCGGTGCTCCAACTGGAGGTGGAGGAGGGCCAGAGCCATTACGAGCGCGAGGTGGCCCAGATCCAGGAGACGAACCCCGATGCCGTGTTCTACGCCGGCTACGAGATCGAGACCCCCTACCTGCGGGCGGCGCTGGTGGGAGCAGGCGTGACGGCACCGATGCTGGCCAGCGACGGGGCCTTCCTGGGAGCTACGATAGACGAGGCGGCCGGGGCCGCCGAAGGGATGTACGTCAGTGCCTTTGCCCCCAGCCCTCGCAACGTGGCGGATGCGCGCTGGATCGAGGCCTACCAGGCGGTAGAGTATCGCAATCCAGACACCTACTCGGTCAACGGCTACGTGGCCATGCAGGTGCTGGCCGAGGGCGTGCGCCAGGCCGGATCCCTGGAGGCACCCAGGGTCGCCGACGCACTGCGCAAGAACGCGCTCAAGACCCTCTTGAACGATCTCCGCTACCAGTCCAACGGGGATCTGGTGGACCCGCAGATCTGGATTTACCAGGTGGTGGATGGAGAGTTCCAGCAGTTCCAGTGGTGATTCCGTTGCCTTGACAACTTACCAAAAGTGTGGTATCGTGCCTTTTGCTTGGTGTCCGGGAGCGTTGCGCCAGGTGTATGGAGAGGACAGAGGAGCGACCGGGCCGGAGCCGGCAGTATCCTAGTTTCTAGTAAGAAGGAGGAACGTAAAGTATGGTCGAAAGTGGTCGTGTGATGGGAACCGTTCAATGGTTCAGCCGCGTCAAGGGGTTTGGCTTCGTCCGCCCTGATGATCAGCAGGAAGACGTCTTCGTCCATTACTCCGCTATCCGCGGCGATGGGTACCGCAACCTGAGCGAGGGCCAGCGGGTCGAGTTCACGGTGGAGGACACCCCCAAGGGGCCTCAGGCCGTGGACGTCATGGGGCTCGACACGGACGTCATGGGGCTCGACACGGACGTCATGGGGCTCGACACGGGAGACGAGGCCGGCCAGGCCTAGTATCGAAAGGCACACTCGCGAAAAGCCTCTCCAGCCCCGGTGGTGCAAGCCACCGGGGCTTTTTGCTTCCATCCCAGGTTGACTTTTGGGCCGTTTAGCGGTATGCTAATGCCAGGTAGGGACAGGAAGGAGACTGCGCAGATGGAAGAACAAGAGTTGCCGGCGTGGCTCAAGAGCCTGCGTGACCAACAACTGAAGCAGTTGCAGGCAGCAGACAGCCAGCAGAGCCAGATGGATCAGGCGAATATGGAAGATCAAGAGTTGCCATCCTGGCTCGACAGCCTGCGCGATTCGCCGCCGAAAGAACAGCCCCGTGCGGCCGAAGACCAGTGGGATCAAGCCAGCCCAGCGCAGGCGGAAGACCAGCAGATACCGGAGTGGTTTGCCAGCCCACTCCAGCCACAACCAGGCGAGCAAGCACAGGCCGCAGAGTCAGAAGAGCCGCAGGAGCAAACGATCCCGGCAGACATGATGGAAAGCCTGCGGGAACAGATGATCCAGTCGGAGGGAGTATTGGAATACGGGCCGAAGCCTTCGCTCGTCCAATTCTTCCGCACCCTGGCACCGTGGAAGCGGCTGATACTGGCTGTGATATTGTTCCTGGACGTGGCGTTGTGCGGCTGCATGGGGCTGGTGATGGCCGGGCGGGTGATGCTGCCATTCTAGTGGGCATGGAAGACGGACGAGTTTTATCCGTGTGGAGTGCCAAGCCTCGCCAGACGGCCCAGGCGCGTTTCCCCGATGGACAAACTCTCGAAGCCCCTGTGGGAACACCGGTGGAGCAGTACGTCGAGGCAGCGCTGGGCGAAAGTCCAGTGCCCGTCATTGCGGCCCTGGTCAACGGTGAACTGCGCGAACTGACGTACCCATTGCGGTCCGACGCCCGCGTGGACCCCGTGTTTCTGTCTGACTCCGACGGGGTGCGCATCTACCGCCGCTCCCTCTCCTTCCTGTTGGTAGCCGTCGCACGGGAACTGTTCCCTCAGGCCGAGATTTGCGTGGACTATACGCTTCCATTTGGAGGCTTCTTCTGCCGGGCCCGGGGAAGGGATCCGTTCAGCACCGAGGAACTGGCCCAGATCGAGGCCCGCATGCGCCAAGTCGTGGACGAAGACATCCCGATCACGCGGGAGCCTGTGCCGATCGGCGAGGTCATTGAGATATTCCGCACGCGCGGCGAGATGGAGAAGGTCCAACTGCTGACACATCGCCACAAGGATTTTCTTTCGCTTTACAACCTGCAGGGTACCCGCGATTACTTCCACGGCTACATGGTGCCCTCGACCGGGTACCTGCGCCATTTCGCCCTCCTCCCCTGGCCCCCAGGGTTCGTGCTCCAGTACCCGCGCCGCCACCGCCCGGCGGAACTGCTCCCGGTGCAGGACTATCCCCAATTGACGGCGGTGTTCCAGGAGTACGGCGAATGGCTGCGGCTGCTCGGCGTAGAGTCGGTGAGCGATCTGAACGACGCCATCGCCAGCAGCCGCATCCGCGAGATCATCCTCGTTTCGGAAGCGCTCCACGAAGACCGCATTGCCGAGATCGCAGAGCAGGTCGTCCGGCGCAAGGACAAGGTGCGCCTGGTACTCATCGCCGGTCCCTCCGCTTCCGGCAAGACTACGTTCTCTAAGCGCCTCTCCATCCAACTGCTGGCTCATGGCATCCGTCCCTTCCCCTTCGAGCTGGACAACTATTTCGTGAACCGGGAGATGACCCCGCGGGACGAACTGGGCAAGTATAACTTTGAGGTACTGGAGGCACTCGACCTGGCGCTGTTTAACCAGCACCTCCTGGCGCTGATGGCAGGAGAAACCGTCCAACTCCCCCACTTTAACTTCAAGACCGGCCAGCGGGAGGAAGGTGGGATCGTCCAGCTCAGCCCTGACCACGTCATCATCGTCGAGGGCATCCATGGGCTGAACCCTCGATTGGTATCTGCGGTACCGCGCGAACGCACCTTCCGCATCTTCGTCTCAGCGCTGACGCAACTCAACCTCGACCGGCACAACCGGGTGCCGACGACGGACACCCGCATCATCCGTCGCATCGTGCGCGATGCCACCTCCCGGGGTTACACGGCCGAGGATACGCTCAACCGCTGGGAGAGTGTGCGGCGAGGGGAGAAACGTCACATCTTCCCTTACCAGGAGCACGCGGACGTGATGTTCAACTCGGCGCTGGTGTACGAACTGGCCGTACTCAAACCGCTGGTTGAGCCGCTGCTGTTGCAGGTCGAACATGCCAGCCCCCGGCGCGTGGAGGCCAAACGGCTGCTGGCCTTCCTGGAATGGTTCGAGCCCTGCGGCCCCGACATCATCCCGAGTAACTCTATCCTGCGCGAATTCATCGGCGGTTCCATCCTGCAGGATATACGCCGTATAAGTGAAACGTGAAGGCGTGAACCGTGTTGCGTGTTGCGTGTTCCGTTAGGCTGTCAAGTTATTCAGGGCGTGAATAACTTGTATTCACCTCGCGAATGAATCGTCTCCGAGTTTTGCTGATCTGGTCGGCTCGCGTGGCTGCCGTCGTCGTGGTTCTGCTGGCACTGGCCGCTATCGGTGTGCTACGCTGGCTGTCGGTTGACCTGCCCTCGCCCGACCGGCTGTACGAGCGAGCCGCTGCCCCTTCCACCCGCATCTACGACCGGCACGAGCGCTTGCTCTACGAGATCCTCGACCCACACGGCGGCGCGCACACCCCCGTGTCGCTGGATGACGTGCCCCAGGCCTGCATTGACGCCACCGTCGCCACCGAGGACGCCAGTTTCTACACTAACCCCGGCGTGGACTTGTGGGCCATCGTCCGCGCGCTGTGGATCAACCTGCAGGGCGGCGAGATCCTCTCCGGCGGCAGCACCATCACCCAGCAACTGGCCCGCAACCTGTTGCTCTCGCCGGAGGAGCGCGCCCAGGTCAGCCTGGCGCGCAAACTGCGCGAGTCCATGCTGGCCTGGCGGTTGGCCAGGAAATACACCAAGGACGAAATCCTGACCCTCTACCTGAACGAGACCTACTACGGCAACCTGGCCTACGGCATCGAGGCCGCCGCCCGCACCTACTTTGCCAAACAGGCCGCCGAACTTGACCTGGCGGAATGTGCGTTGCTGGCAGGCTTGCCCCAATCGCCAGGCCATTACAACCCGCTCGAGAACCCCCAGGCCGCCCGGGCACGCCAGCACGTCGTGCTGGGGTTGATGGTCAAACATGGCTACATCTCCCAACCACAAGCCGACCTGGCTGCCAGCGAAGAGCTGGAATTTGCCTCCATCCCCTTTCCTATCGCCGCGCCCCACTTTGTGATGTTCGTGCGCGGCCAACTGGAGCGGGAGTTCGGCCTGGAGGCCATGTTCACCCAGGGGTTGCAGGTCTACACTACGCTTGACCTGGACGTGCAGGAAACAGCCGAGCGCGTCGTCCGCTACCGGCTGGAGCGGCTGGCCGATACCCGTGCCAACCAGCCGCCGCGCAACGTCCGCAACGCCGCCGTGGTCGTGCTGGACCCGCACACCGGCGAGGTGCTGGCGATGGCCGGCAGCCCCGATTACTTCGACCCGCGCATTGATGGCGCGGTCAACGGTGCCATCACCACGCGCCAGCCCGGCTCGTCTATCAAGCCCATCACCTATGCTGCTGCGTTCGATCCTGCCCGTCCCAACCCGCTGACCGCGGCGACGATGATGGTAGACGTGCGTACAGCCTTCGTCACCCGCGAGGGAGACCCGTACGTTCCTCGTAACTATGACCGCCGCTGGCACGGGCCGGTCCTCTTGCGGCAGGCACTGGCCTCCAGTTATAACCTGGTCGCCGTCAAGGTGTTGGACTATGTGGGCCTCGAAGAGATGACGAAACTGGCGCGCGCCGTGGGCATCACCACCTTCGACGACGCGGATCGCTTCGGCCTGGCGCTCACACTGGGAGGCGGCGAGGTCCGGCTGCTGGAACTGGCGACCGCCTACGGGGCCTTCGCCAACGGCGGCTACCGGGTGGAGCCGGTGACGATCGCGCGCGTGGAGGATCGCCAGGGGCGGGTGCTGAAAGTATGGCAGACCGGGACAGGCCCGCGTGCGTTGGACGAGCGGGTGGCCTATCTCGTCACCGACATCCTGAGCGACAACTTTGCCCGCACCTCGACCTTCGGTGAAGGGAGCGCGTTGCGCCTTTCCCGTCCGGCCGCCGTCAAGACCGGCACGACCACCGACTGGCGCGACAACTGGACGGTAGGATATACGCCTGACCTGGTCGTTGGCGTGTGGGCGGGCAACGCCAACAACGAGCCGATGCGCCACGTGAGCGGAGTGGCGGGCGCTGCCCCCATCTGGCACGACCTGATGGAAACGCTGCTCAAGGGCCGCCCCGTGCGCGAATTCGTGCAACCGGCGGGGATGGTGCGAGTGGAGGTGTGCGCGGACAGTGGGTTGCCGCCAGTGGCAGGGACCAGGGATCAGGGAACAGACAGCCGGGAGCCGGTACGTTGTCCGCACCGCATCAGGGAGCTCTTTATCGAGGGAACACAGCCCATCAGGCCTGACGACTGGCACTGGGTACATACACTGGATGCGCGGAATGGGTTGCTTGCCGGATCCGGCTGCCCGCCTGAATTCATCACGCAGGTACGGTATACCCTCTATCCCGCCGAAGCACAGGAGTGGGCCCGCGGGCAGGGCATCCCTCAGCCGCCGGCGGCCTATTCCCCACTGTGTCCCGGCGAGCAGGTAGCAGGGAGCAGGGAACAGGGAACGGTGATTGAGGAGCAGGAGGGGCTGGGCGAGTCCCCTGATCACCGATCCCCGATCCCTAATCCCTTGATCATGACCAGCCCCGACCAGGGCAGCCAGTATCGGTTGTCGCCGCAGATTCCCTCGTCGGCCCAGCAGATCCTCGTGGCCGCCCGCCCTGCCGATGGCGCCGCACTGCGCCAGGTGACACTACTCGTAGACGGCCAGCCCCTGGCAACGCTGACCCACCCACCCTATCAGGCGTTGTGGCCGATGGTGGCCGGGATGCACACCTTCACAGCGGCAGGTGTAGATATGGAGGGGAATGAAGTTGTGGGAAATCGTGTTATAATAGAAGTGATCGGCGGGGAATAGAACTGGAGGTGTGATATGAGCAGCGTATCGAGCACCGTCAAGAAGAACATTCGGCTTTCTGTAGAACGTGCTGATCGTCTAGGTCGTCTGGCTCAGGTCCACCACATACGCGAGGATCAGATTATCGAGAAGGCACTAGATATTCTCTTCAGTTTGACAGATCTCTTCGACGAAGGCACTGAACAAAGGGGCTGGTCGTCCCTCTCTGAACCTGCTTTACAATGCATATGGGACAATGAAGCGGATGCTGCCTACGACAACTGGAGGGAGTTGTATGACATTCCAACGCGGTGATGTGATCCTGGTACCCTTTCCATTCAGCGACCTCAGCACATCCAAAGTGAGACCGGCAGTAGTAGTGAGTAGTGCTCTTTATCACACCAATGAACCTGATCTTCTACTGGCGGCTATTACCTCCAATGTCGCAGCGGCTACAGGTCCATTGGACTACCTGTTGAACAACTGGCGCGCGGCCGGTCTGCGCTATCCCTCGGCGCTCAAGCCGGTATTGTTCACACTCAGTCCTGTCCGTGTGATCCATCGCACCGGCGCTCTGACTCCGGCAGACATGGCACAAGTAGATCAACGGCTACGTCTTGCTTTAGCGTTATAGGGACGAGGGCACTCACCGCATTGTGCTCTCGACACGCCCGTTTTCTTCCTCACTCAGTATCCTCTCCCACTAGCACGAGCAACAGATCATTTACGTTCGTCCCCGTCGGCCCGGTGCGGATGAGGCTGCCCAGCGCGTCGAAGAGGGGATAACTGTCGTTGGCCTCCAGCGCCGCCCGAGGGTCGAGCCCCAGGGCCTGGGCGCGGGCCACGGTCTCACCGGTGACGATCGCACCGGCGGCGTCGGTGGGACCATCTGTGCCGTCGGTCGCCAGCGCCATCACCAGCACCCCCGGCCAACCGTCCAGCGCCAGCGCCGCCGCCAGTGCCAGTTCCTGGTTGCGCCCCCCTGTCCCGTGTCCCCGCACCGTCACCGTCGTTTCGCCGCCCCACACCAGGCAGGCCGGCGGGGGCAGGGGATCGCCGTGGGCGTGCACCCCCTTCGCCAGCGCCGCTACTACCCGCGCCACCTCGCGCGCCTCCCCCTCGACGTAGGTACTCAAGAGGAGCGCGTGGAACCCCAACTGGCGGGCCTGCTCCGCCGCCGCCAACGCCGCCAGCCGGTTGGAGCCGACGATCACGTGCTGCACCCGCTCGAAGGCCGGGTCGCCCGGCTTGGGCGTCTCCTGGAATACCCCCCCTCTCAGGGGTCGGATGCCATAGCGCTCCAGCACCGCTTGGGCGTCCGCCACCGTGGTCGAGTCGGGCACCGTGGGGCCAGAGGCAATGACGTCGAGGGGATCGCCGACCACGTCAGAGAGGATCAGAGTCACCAACGTGGCGGGAGCAACCAGGCGGGCCAGATGGCCCCCCTTGATGCACGAGCAGTGCTTGCGCACCGTGTTAATTTCGTTGATCGTCGCGCCGGAGCGCAGGAGCGCCCCGGTGAGCGCCTGTAGGTCAGCCAACGACAGCCCCGGTACGGGCAACGTCCACAGCGCCGACCCCCCACCGGAGATCAGGCAAATGACCAGGTCCCGTTCCGTCACCTGGCGGGCCAGGTCGGCCACGGCCTGCGCTCCGCGGATAGAGTTCTCATCGGGCACGGGATGGCCGGCTTCGATGATTTGGAGGTTGGAAGTTCGAAGTTGGAAGTTGGAGGTTGGAAGTTGGAAGTCGGAGGTTGGGGGCTGGAGGCTCCGAACGTGGCCGTACTTGGTGACGATGGCGCTGGCGGTCAGGCGGTCGCCCAGGATGTGGGCCACGGCGGCGGCCATTGGCACGGCGGCCTTGCCACCACCGACGACGAAGATGCGCCCGTAGTCACGTAGGTCGTAGCGGCGATCGGCGACGATGAGCACGTCTCCCTGGCGGCGGACGTGCCGGTACACGGCGGCCGCCGGTTCGACCGCGGCGAGGGCGGCCCGCTGCAACTCTCCGGCTACGGCGTACAGGTCCTGGCCGGGCATGGGCTCACCGCCCCAGGCTGGCCACCGCGGCCGCAGCCGCTTCCTCAGGAGTAGTCCGCCTCCTCAGCACTCCATCCAGCGCTTCCTGCATAGCCATCCCGGCGGTCGCCATCACCTCCGGTCGGGGGGCAGGAATGGCTGCCTCCATCACCCGGTGCAACATCTCCTGGTCCACGCTCGGCACGTTCCAGATCCGCAGTGCGCCGTACGTACCCGGCAAGTAACCCGCCGCCTGTGTCCACGGCCCGTTGTGGTCGGGGGCGATGAGCCAGTCCAGGAGCAGCATTGCCAGTGACTGGCGCGCCGGGTCGTCGGCGACCATGGCGATCACCCAGCCCCGGGCGATGCTGAGGGACTGTCCGGTATAGGTCGGGATCGGCGCAGCCGCGACCGTCTCGTCCGCCTCGGGCCAGTAGCGACCCGCCCGCACCACGGCCATCGCTCCTTCTCCGGCCCGGAACCGCTCCCAGGCCTGGTCCGCGTCTGCAATGTTCAGCACCACCGTCGGTGAGATCGTGCCGCTGCTGACACACGCGCTATAGAAGCCGAAGACGCCCACCATCACGGCCTGGTCCAGCCAGGGCTTGCCCGCCGGGTCGGTGAATGTGCCGCCGGCCGCCAGGTATTGGATCAGCGTCGCGTCGTCCACCGGCTGGCCGCGCTCGCCAGCGGGGAAAAGAAAGGGCATGGGAGGAGAAATCATCTGCGTCCAGGAGAGAGGAGGCGACGCGAGCAGCGCCGGGCGGTAGGCCAGGTGCTCCATGTCGGCACCCACGACGAAACCAAAGGTCTGTCCGTTGGCCGCCCCCAACGCAGCGGCGAACGGGAAACGATCCGCCATTTCGGCCGGCGAGAGCAGGCCGTCGAGCGGTTGGATGAGGCCCGACCCGGCCGCGGTCTCCAGTTCGGCGGCATCCAGCACCACCAGGTCCGGTAGCACCGAGGGGGCGGCGTCCCGCGCCGAGCGCAGGAAATCGAGTAGCCCGCCTCGCCCGTGGGCCTTTTTCACGATCACCTCGACCTGGACGTCCGGATAGGCTTCGCTAAAGTCGTCCAACTGCTGAGCGAGCAGGTCCGCGCCGGGCTTGTCGCCATAGGGCCCCAGCTCCTCAGGCATCCACAACTCCAGGGTGACGATCATCGGCTTCAATTCAGGGGTCGGAGTCGGCGTGGGGGTGGGCCGGGGCGGGCTCGGTATCGGGGTCGGCGGCACCGAGGCCGTCGTTGGCATCAGGCCTGCGCAGCCGGCCAACGCCAGCGCGAGCAACAGCCAGACGGACAAGGTCACGTGAGATCGCATGGCACCTCCAGGCGGGACAACGTCTACTTATTATAGCACAACCTGCACCCAAACCCTACTTGCCAACCACGCCAGGTTAAGGTATGATTGGCCCGCTCCCTACGGAATTGTCCCGGTATGGCCAAATCTCGAATCCCAAATCCGCAATCCGCAATCCGCAATCCCAAATCCCCAGCCTCCAGGTGGGAGTTGGGATTACTTGTGGTGGTCCTCTGCCTGGCCGCTGCACTGCGGCTGTGGCGATTGGATCAGGTGCCGCCTGGGTTTACCCACGACGAGGCCGGCCACGGCCACGACGCTGCGGCCATACTGCACGGGGCACGGCCCCTCTACGAGACGGTCGGGTATGGCCGCGAGCCGCTGTACGATTACTGGATCGCCGGCCTGATGGCGCTGGCCGGGCCGGCTGGCCATACGTTGCGGTTCTCCGCTCTGCCTTTTGGCCTGCTCACGTTGCTTGCCACCTTTGCCTGGACACGACTGGCCTTCGATTGCCCCACGGCACTGGCCGCCACGGCCCTGCAAGCCGCCTCGTTCTGGTCACTCTCCACCAGCCGGCAGGCACTGCGCTCCAGCCTCCTGCCCGCGCTATTCGTGCTCGCCGTTTATTTCTACTGGCGCTCTGCCTGCGAACCGGCAGGGACGCCGGCGAACCAGTCACAACGCAGGTCGGGCCGCTGGCGAATGGGACTGGTGGCCCTGCTCGTAGGGGCCTCGCTGTATACGTACTTCCCGGCGCGCGTGCTGTGGGTGGTCTTGCCCCTTTTCCTGGCGTATCTCGCGCTTGCCCACCGGGCGACCTTTCGCCGCGTGTGGCTCTCCACGCTGTTGGCCGCGTTGGTCGGGCTGCTCCTGGCAACGCCCCTGTTTACGTATCTGCGGATGCACACGGAAGTGGAGCAACGATTCAGCATGCTGGATGCTCCCTTGCAGGCCCTGATGGCCGGGGACGCGTCCATTCTATTGAAGCGAGTCCAGAGTGGCCTGGCCGCGTTCTTTATGCCCGGCCGGGGCGACGATTTCCTCGCCTACTCCATCCCGGGTCGCCCGTTCTTCGATCCGCTGACCGGCGTATTGTTCCTGGCCGGTGTGGGGCTGTGCCTGGCCCGCTGGCGGCAGCCGGCAGCCGCCTTTTCGCTCCTCTGGTTCTTTGTCGGCATCGTCCCTACGCTGGTCACCGGCGCCGCCGCCAGCACGACCCGCAGCATTGGGGCACTGCCGGTCGCCTTCCTGTTTCCGGCCCTGGCGGTCGTGGCGTGCGCCCGGTGGGCAGCAGCCCGCTGGGGGCAGTGGGCCACCTGGACCATCCGGCTGGGGTTTGCCGGGTTGGTGGCCACCACCGGCGCGATCTCCGCCCGCGACTACTTCGTCACGTGGGGAGAATCGCCTCACGTGCGGGCGGCCTACCAACACACGCTGGTCGAAGCGGCCCAGTCCCTGGACGCACAACCAGAGAGCGGGACAGTAGCCATTTCGACCGTCTACCCGCATGCTCCCCACGATCCCTACGTCTTCGAGATGAGCCTGAAGCGGCACGACCTTGCGCTGCGCTGGTTCGACGCTCGCCGGGCACTTCTCGTCCCGCCAGGATCGGAAGCCCGGCTGATCGTCCCTTCCAGCACCCCTTTAGACCCTTACTTGGCGGACCTGCCTGGTCTGCGCCTGCGGGAGCGCGTGGCGTTGCGCCCCGACGACCTGGATCCTTTCTTCGTCGTCTACGATTGGGAGCCCGGGGTAACCAGGACCGCCTTGCAAGAACGGGCACAGGGCAACCTGCTGGACCCGGCGCAGGGGGGATCGGCTGGTCTCGCGCTGCCGGTAGATCTTGGCGGTGCTTTACGGCTGCTCGGCTACGACCTGCGCACGCTGGCAGTCGTGCCAGGTGGGACCGTCGAACTGGTCACCTTCTGGCAAGTGACCGATCCGCAACCGGTGCGCCCGCAGAATCTGGCCGACGTCAACGCAGACCTGGTGCTCTTCACCCACGCGCTGGATGCGGCAGGCACAGTCGTGGGCCAGGAGGACCGGCTCGATGCGCCGGCCTGGGATTGGCAAACCGGTGACGTGATCGTGCAATTGCACCGCTTCTCGCTGCGCCCTGACCTCTCTCCGGGACCGGTCGTACTGGAAGTGGGTGCGTACCGGCGCGCCGATATGGCCCGCCTGCCTGTCGTGGTGAACGGTACCGCCGTGGCCGACCGTGTCCTCCTGCCGCCAGTGGAGATCACGGAACAATGAACAAATTACAAATGACCAATGACAAACCCTCGATACGATACCGTCCATTTGCTCATTTGTCATTTGTCATTGGCCATTGGGAATGGGCGATGCTCGCCCTGATTCTACTAGTGGCCGCGTTCCTGCGACTCTACCGACTGGATTCAGTCCCACCGGGCCTGACGCACGACGAGGCGGACACGGGCTACTTTGTCGCTGCGGTCTACCGGGGTGAGCCATCGCAGGTCGAAACGCCCTACGGCTACGCCTATCAACCATTCACCAAGTACTCTGCCGCTCCATTCATGGCACTCTTTGGCCCAAACGACCTGGCGTTGCGCCTGCACTCGGTGTTCTTCGGCATGGTGCTACTGCTCTTTACCTACCTGTGGACCCGGCGAGCGTTCGGCGTGGCAGTGGGGCTGGGCAGCGCCGCCCTGGTCGCCGTGTCGTTCTGGACCGTGTGCGACAGTCGCTTCGCCCTCAACTCGGGACCAGCTCCGGCATTGTTCGCCGGGGCAGTGTATTTTCTGTGGCGGGCGCTGGACGACGAAGGAGGCAAGAAGGGCCGGTGGGCCTGGGGGTTGTTCGTCCTGATGCTGGCCGCTTCTTTCTACGTCTACGAGGCAGTGCTCGCCGCGTCAGTGACCTTTGGCCTGCTGTTCGTCTACCTGGCGTGCGTGGACCGGGCGCGCTTCCGTCGCCACGGCATGTGGCTGGCCGGTGCCCTGGTCGCCGTGGGGTTGCTGGCGGCCCCTCATCTGCTGGATCCCGCCTCCTGGGGGCGCACGAACACGCTATCTGGCCCCTTGCAGGAAGCGTCTCGCGGCAACCTCGGGCCTCTACTAGCCAACCTCGTCAGCACGCTGGGCACGTTCAGTTTCAACGGCGATAGTTTCGTCACCTACAACCTGCCCGGCCGGCCCATCTTCGACCCGGTCGCCAGCCTGTTCTTCTACGCCGGCATTACCCTGTGCCTGTGGCGCTGGAAAAGGCCGGCCTACGCGTTCACGCTGATGTGGGCCATCACGGGGATATTGCCTTCCCTCTTCCTGGGAGAGTGGACCAGCACGCTGCACAGCAAGGCCGCCGAAGCGCCGATCCTGGCACTGCCCGCCCTGGGCGCCGTCGAAGCCGGCCGCTGCGTGGCCAGGCGGTTCGGCCGCCGTTGGGTGAGGGTATTCGCTGTCGCCTGCGTGGTCTGGCTGGTCGTCACGGCCGCCTCTACCGGGTACGATTACTTTATCCGCTGGGGGCAGACACCGGAGACGCGGGCGGCCTATTTCCACAACTTGGTCGCCATCGCCGATTATCTGAACGACACGGAGTACAGCGGCGCCGTGGCCCTCTCGTCCCCCTTTCCCGACGTCCCGCTCGACCCCTTCATCGCCGACATGCGGCTGCACCGGCCCGACCTGGCATTGCGCTGGTTCGATGGCCGGCGGGCAGTCGTGTTCCCGGGTGCGTCGCGCAGTCTGTTGATCGTGCCGCCGAACACGCCGCTCGATCCCTACTTTGCCGCGCGACTGGACCTCCAGCCCATCGAGCGCGTTCACCTGCAGCTCGACGACGTGGATCCCTACTTCGACGTCTTCGAGTGGAACCCTGGCGCCGCGTTGCACGGCTTTCTCGCCGCGCCAGCCCAAACGGTGACCAGCGGAGATACAGTGCTACCTCTGCCGGTGAACTTTAGCGCGGTAGAACTGCTCGCCTACGACCTGCTGACGCCAACCGTGGCTCCCGGCGGTACGGTCACCCTGGCCACCTTCTGGCGCATCGTGGACGTAGACGCGCTCGGCCCAGTGCCTGCCCGCGCCTACGGGCGCGCCGCCGTCATCTTTGCGCACGTGCTCGATGCGCGCGGGGCGGTGGCCGGTCAGGAAGACCGGCTGGATGCGCCGGCCTGGAACTGGCGCGGGGGTGATGCCTTCGTGCAACTGCACCGTTTTCAGATCGGCGCGAACGTGCCACCCGGCTCTTATGACCTGGAAGTAGGCATCTATACCCGCGACGACCAGCAGCGGCTGCCCGTCCTGGCAAACGGCACTCAGGTAGATCATCGCATATTCCTGCCGCCACTTGAGGTCACCGCCCAATGACCAAACTCGAAATCCCAAATCCGCAATCCGCAATCCCGGAGTGGGCTTTCGTCGTAATCCTGCTCCTACTCACCTGGGGCCTGCGCCTGACGCATCTGGAGACCGTCCCGCCGGGCTGGCGCGACGACGAACTGATCGAAAGCATCGCGCTTTCCGGCCAAGTACTGGCGGGCCACTTACCGATATACTTCACCGGTGCTTCCGGCCACGAACCGCTCTACCACTACCTGCACGCCGGAGTCAACGCCGTACTGGGCTACAACGTGATGAGTGGACACCTGCTTTCCATCGCCTTCGGCACCCTCACCATCGCCTTGACCTACGCCCTGAGCCGTCGCCTCTTCGGGCGCACGGTCGCCTCACTCGCCTCGCTGGCGCTTGCCACGTCCTTCTGGTCGCTAATGTACAGCCGGATCGGGCTACGCCACGTCAGCGCCGTGGCCTTCGCCTTGCTGGTCTTTTGCCTGCTGTGGCGTCTTCTCGAGCAACCTCACCCCCGGCGGCGTGCCTACCTGCCGGTGGGGCTTGCGCTGGGGCTGGGGCTCCACACCTATTTCGCCAGCCGGCTGCTTCCGGCGATCCTGATCGTCTTCGCACTCTACCTGTTGCTCTTTCACCGCGCCGATTTCCGCCGCCGCTGGCAGGGGCTTGCGCTGGCATTGGCGCTGGCCGTCGTCCTGGTCACCCCGATGGCGCTCGCCATCGCGCGCAGTGCCGGCGCGGACGCCCGGCTGGCCGAGTTGGCCGTGCCGCTGCGAGAACTGCAGGCCGGCAACCCGCGCCCCCTGCTGGAGAACGTCTGGACAACGCTCGGGATGTTCCGCGCTACTGGCGACCCCGAATGGCTGTACAACATCCCCGACCGTCCCGTGTTCAATGTTCTCGGGGCAGCGCTATTATGGGCCGGGATCGCGCTTTGCCTGTACCGCTGGCGGCAGCCGCGCTATTTCTTCCTGCTTCTCTGGCTGGGGGCTGGGCTGTTCCCTGCCTTCGTCAGCACCCCGCCAGCCAGCCTGAGCCACACCATCCTGGCTCAGCCCGTCGCCTACATCCTCCCCGTCCTGGCCCTGGCCGAAGTCAAAACGCTAATCGCTAATTGCAGATCGCAAATCGCAAATCGCAAACCTCCATTCTCCAACCTCCATTCTCCATCCTTCATGCTCCATTCTCCCTTGTTCATTGTTCATTGTTCATTCTTCCTCCTCCTGACGACCAACGCCATCCGCGACCTGCGCGACTATTTTCTGGTCTGGCCACGGCAAGACATGGTGCGCTATCTCTACCGTGCCGATTACCGCGAGGCTGCCCACTACCTGAATGCCCATCCCGAAATCGCCAACGTGGCCGTCTCCAGCGCGCTGATGGGCCCCTGGGATCGTCTGGCGCTGGACGTGGACACCCGGCGCGAAGACGTTGCCGTGCGCCTGTTCAACGCCGAGCGTGTGCTCATCTGGACTGCCGAGGACGCCCCCTCACTCGTGCTGCTCACTTCCTACCCCCCACCCCCTCCGACAATATCCGATCTCTTGAAAGCAGGCCCCGATCTGCCGACCGCCATCTCACCTGGTCTCACACTCTACACACTACCTCCAATCTCCAATCTCCAATCTCCAATCCGCATTCCGCATTCCGCATTCCGCATTCCCCTGGCTCGCTTCGCCAACGGCCTGGAGCTGATCGAGGCACGCTGGACGACCGATCCTCCACTGGCCCCTGGCCAGGAGGCGGGTTTGCTCACCACCTGGCACGTACCTGGCCCCCTCGGCCTGCCACCTCTTCCCATCGTCCCCAACCCTCCTCCCCCGGGCGTGTACTCCGGGCCACGGCTGGCCGTTTTTATCCACGTATCGGCCGGCGATGGCACGTTTCTGACCGGCGACGATGGTCTGTGGGTAGACCCACTCACCCTCCGCCCTGGCGATCAGTTCATCCAGGTCCATCGCTTCCAGATCCCGCCCAATGCACCTGATGGCCCCTACACCCTGGAACTAGGCCTTTACGACCCGATGACAGGCAAGCGGTGGGTCACCGTGGATGCGGCGGGAGAGCCAGGTGCCGACCGCGTCTTGTTGCCGGTACCATACCAGGGACAGGAGTCTTAGGCTGTCGCTCCCGTAGTGCCGCTTTGAAACAGCCACCCGGGTGCGAGGTAGAGAAGCAGTGCCTGTGGTATAATATCGTCGCTGTTCCACAACAGGGGATGACAGAAGGGATACGCTGCAATCTAGTGGGGATATGAGAACATCATCCATCAGCAGGGATCTACTGGTCACACTGGCATTATCACTGGGGGGGGTGTTGACTCGCATGCCGTACCTGGCCCTGATTCCTATGTTCGACGACGAGGTGCGGCAAACGGTGTACGCCCTGAACATCCAGCCGGGCCGGTTCTTGCCGTTGGTGGGCCAGGACCCCTACACTGGGCCATTGTTCCCCTATCTCATCGCGATTTGCCTGCGCATGTTTGGTTCGACGCCGGTTGCGCCGCGCGTTGTCGTGATGGTCATAGGTGCACTGACGGTAGGGCTGACCTATTTATTGGCCCGCGCGTTGGGATTGAGCTATCCCTGGGCCGGACTGGCCGGCTTACTGATGGCCGCCAATCCCCACCACATTCTCGTCAGCAGCCACTACGCTGGGGCCACTTTCACACTCCCTCTGCTCCATACGGCGTTTCTGATCGCTCTGATACTCGCCGTCCAACGCAGGTCTGGACCGTGGTTGGTTGCGGCGGGTGCATTGCTGGGACTGGCTCTGCAAGTCAATCTTATCCCGCTGCTCCTGTTGCCGGGCGTAGCTGTGTGGTTTCTTGGCCAGCCCACCTCTAAGGTCGGCCTGCGCACGCAGTGGCCATACCTGGCAGCCATCGCGTGTGTACTGCCCTATGCGCCAGTGATCCTCTACAACCTCCAAACCGGCATGTCGAGTGTCAGAGAGGTGACCGGTGCCAGATCGTATGCCTGGCAACCTAATCCACCTCTGGCGACCTACATCCACAATCTGTGGCGTCTGGCACTCCAACTATGCCGCCAGGTGGGGGGTGTTCTTGAGGGCCAAGAGACCGTTGCAGCATTGATGGGTTTACCCCTCCTATCCGGTGCCTGGGCCATTACCGGACTGGTTTATGCTGCACGGCGACGCCTTAGTCTGCTGACGTTGACCATCGCCTCACATGTACTCGTCATGCCATGGTTCAGTAACCATTACGGTATGGTTTTCGAGACGCGCTTCACCAACCACCTGATGCCTTTGCTCTCTGTGGCCATGAGCGGACTGGCAGCAGGCGTGTGGGCGTTCGTACGCACGCGGGTGCGCGCCCCTCGTACTATCAGAGCAATGGGATGGTCCACAGGCCTGTTCCTCGCGGTACTCAGCTTATGGCCCCTCATCCCGCTCTTTCAGTATTACGAACATGAAACTGCCGCCGGTAAGACCAATGTGCACTACTTCGCTTTCTTGAACGAATTCATCGAAAGATGGAGGGGGGAGAAGATCTTTATCAGCGAGTCAGTCAACGGGTTTATCCTGACCGGGGATTTGAGCGCTCCTGAGTACTTCGGATTTAACGCGACCGAATACCTGTTCGCGACCAGTGGCATACCATATAGCCTTGCACCCATTGATCAAACTATGAGGAGGCTGGTAGCTGGTCGCGAGTCCGGGCGCGTTATTCTTGTTTTGACCAATGGGGAATTACCTCGTGTTGAACTACAGACCGGGTTGGTTGCCTGGAATTCGCCAGCCGTCATGGAAACCTGCCGCAAGTTGGGCTACGGCGCATACACTGTCGAAGATGCTCAACAAGTGCACAAGCTCTTCTTTGTGTTCGAAAGCGAAACACTCCTCAGGTCTATTGCCCATCCTGTGCAGGCCAGTTTTTCGGGCGAACTGGGCATATTGGGATACGAACTGTCGTCAGCTCAGATAGTTCCTGGAGGCCAAGTGGTCGTCAACGTCTATTGGCAAGCTGTGGACGCCATGCCTGATACCTACACAGGGTTTGTGCACCTGATTGGCCCGGACGGCCAGCTCGTAGCGCAAGACGACCACGAGTTAGGTCGGGGGTTCTTTTCTACACGTCTCTGGCAGCCCGGGGAGGTGGTTCACGAAGAGTACGCGTTGACTATTCCAGACGATGCACCTCCAGGTCAGTATTCGCTGCAGGTCGGTGTATACAGTTTCCCCTCGCTGCAACGTTTGGCCGTGGACTCGGCCAACATGCCTGTGCAAGATGACGTCGTCACATTGGGCGCTGTTGACCTGACGCCATAAACCGGAGCCGCCGTGCTGTCGGCATATAAGAGCGGAGAAGACGATGGAAAAACGGCGTAACCTCACCTGTGCCGTAGCGGCCTGCTTCCTGCTGCTGTGGGCGTTGTTAACCCACTCCCACGCCAACTCCTGGAACGACGCCTCCCGCCTGGCGACGGTCGAGGCATTGGTACATTACGGCACCCTGGCCGTCGAAAACACGGCGTTCAGCAAGCTCACGGGAGACCTCATCTTCTGGAACGGCCACTTTTACCCGGACAAGCCCCCCGTCCTCTCCGCGCTGGCCGCCGGAGTATACGCCGTCCTACACCGGGTTTTCCACATCTCGCTGGAGCCGACCTTCTGCGACCCACTGTCGAGCCCCTGCTACTGCTTCGCCCTGTTGTGCCACCAGCCGCCCAACTGGGCCTATTACCTGCTCACCCTGGCGGTGGTAGGCCTGCCCTCGGCGCTGATGTTGGCCGTGTTTTACAAGAGTACCGCTTTCCACGATTTGCCGAACCCCCTGGCGCTGCTCGTGACGGGCGCTTTGGGCCTGGGTACGCTCGTCTTCCCCTATAGCCTGGTCTTTAACAACCACCTGCCGACGGCCGCCGGCCTGGTGGTCGGCCTCTACGCCCTGCTCCGTGCGAGGATCAGCCACTCTGCCACCGGCTGGCTGATGGTGGCTGGATTCGCCACGGCTCTGGCCTTCACCTTCGACCTGCTCGTCGTGCCATTCCTGGTGTTCTTTCTGGGCCTCGCGTGGTTCCGCCACCGTCGCCGGGCCTGGGCCTTCCTGGTGGGCGCTGCCGTTCCCCTGGTGCTGCTGGCCGCTCTGGATTGGTGGGCGCTCGGCGACCCGTTGCCACCCTCCATGCACCCTGCCGGGTTCAATTACCCCGGCTCTCCTTTTCCCACCACGCTCACCGGCAACACCCCTTCGCCCAACCCACTGACACACGGCATCGAGATGTTCTTCGGCGACCGCGGCCTGCTCAGCCTCAGCCCGGTGCTGCTGTGGTCCCTCTTTGGATTGTGGTCGCTCTTGCGCCAGCGGGGCTCCTGGCTGTGGGGCGAAGCGGTCGCCGCCACGCTCGCCAGCCTGGCGGTCACGCTATCCTTGATCCTGTTCACGCCGGGCTTTGGCGGGATCTCTTACGGCACGCGCTGGCTGGCGGAGATCACGCCGGTGCTGTTCTTCTTCGCCGCCCGGCCCCACCTGTACCGCCCCCTGTGGCGCAGGCTCCTCTTCGTCGCCCTGGCGGCCTTTTCCCTGTTCTCGATCTGGCAGGGAGCCCTGAGCCCCTGGGGAGTGGCGCTCCCGCCGTTCCGCCTGGTCCAGTATGCCGCGTCTGCGGTCGGACGCTACGTGGAAAGCCTGCCAGGTGACCCCATCGTGTACACGACGCCGACCGATGTGCGCTACCTGCCCGTCTACCCGGTGCATGCCTGGCATACCAGCCTGCGGGAGTTCGACGCCGCCTCGGGCGTGCTGCCGGCCGGTGACCCAGACCGCCCGGCCGCCTACGTGTTGAGCGCGGGCGATTGGATCACCAGCAGGCTGCTGGAGACGACCTTCCCTCAAGGCCGGTGGGACCTGACCACCGACGAGTTCGCCATCTATCACGTCCCGCCCGATCCTGGCCGTGTGCGCCCCATCCAACCGCTGCAGGCCGAATTCGCCGGGCGGATACGCTTGCTAGGTTGCGACCCGCCACCGGGAGCGGTCCACCCAGGCGACACGCTGACGGTACGCTTGTACTGGCAGGCCCTGGCCCCCATCGAACGATCGTACACCGCCTTCGTCCACCTGCTCGGTCCCCTCAACCCCTCCACGGGCGTCCCTCTGTGGGCCCAGGACGATCACCAACCGGGCCACGCCTCCTACCCTACCGACGACTGGCTCCCCGGAGAAGTGGTGTTGGACTGGTTCCAATTCGCCGTCCCCGACGATGCGCCGCCCGCAGCGTACACCCTGGCGACCGGCTTCTACGACCTGGCAACGCTCCAGCGCCTGCCCCGCAGTGACGCAGATGGAGATACCGCCACGCTGTTTGACGTCACCGTGGTGCCCTGAGAGGGCTTTGAACGCTGGAGCGGCTTCCGCAGGCCGCCAACCGCAAGCCCGGGCCTTCAGGCCGGTTATTGACAAAAGCCATGCTCCATAGTAGAATAACTTTGCTCCAGTCCAGCCGCTTCTCCTCGACCTGGAGCGCATACTGATCAGGCCAGGCGTCATCCTCAGCACGCCTGACCTGGCGAAAGGAGTGTTCAGATGAAGGCCAGTAAAAATCGAGAGCGACGATTGCTGCGGACACTGCTGCCAGGAGTGTTGGCCCTGCTCGTTACAGCAGGCCTGTCGCTGGTGTTCTTCCGTTTGCAGGCCCTGGCCGAGCCAGCGGCGGAGATTACGGCCCTGTCGGTAGACAAGACCGTGAACAAGACCGTAGCGACACCGGGCGAGATATTGACCTACACCATCACGATCCAGGAAACCGGAGCGCATATCCCCCTCCAGATGACGGACGTGCTTCCCAGCGCAGTTACTTATGTGCCCAACAGCCTCACCTACTTCGGGTCTGTCGCCCCCGTTTATTCCGGTGGGACGGTCACCTGGAACGGCACCCTCGGTTTTGGTGCTACCGTGATCATCACCTTCAGCGTCCAGATCCCCCCAGGGAGCACTGCGACCCAGGTCGTGAACGTAGCCCAGGTCACCGGCGGCGACCAACCGGTCACGGACTCGGCGACGACCAGCATCCTGTCCGGCGCATCGCCCACCTCACAGATATGGTCTCCGGAAAATGGAGCCGTCGTCACCCAGAAAGGCACGGTGACCATCAGCGGCGTGGCCTGGGACACGACCATCCCTCGGCCTTTCCCAGGGGACGTGACACTGCTACCGATCAGCAACTTTGGCGGAGGCGGCGCTTACAACGTAGAGTGGACGTCCGCGATTTCGGCCCAGAACTATGTCCTGCAAGAATCTTTGGACACCAGTTTCAGTAGCCCCACGACCTACAACGCATCGAACTCACCGTACTTTATCTCAGGCAAGGGCCTGGGAACGTACTACTATCGAGTCCGAGCGTATAATGCCGAGGCCCGTCCGGGCCGTTGGAGCAACGTCCAGTCGGTGGTCGTCAGCCAACTCAGCCAGGTCCCCAGTTCTCTTTCCGAGCCCGCCGCCTTGCCCGAGCCGAGCGCCCTGGCGGTGAGCGTTAGCAGCGCCCAGATGACGGTGCGCGTACGCATAGACGCGGGCAACTGGCAAACCGCCACGGCCACCGCCAACGCAGGGGGATGGTGGGATTGGACGTACGACTGGTCCGCCCCCGCGGAAGATGGCGTCCAACATACTATCTACACCCAGGCACAGGACGGGGGCGGCAATCTCAGCCTGATAGATACCATCACCATTACTCTGCGCAACAAGGGCGGTGTCACGTACCTCCTGCTCATCTTCAAGCGCTGGCCGCCTATCCCCTACGCGCCGGTTTTGAAGGACATCCAGAACAGCGGGGGCAACTATACCATCGAATGGACGTATGACCACGCCGACGTGCTGGTGACCACGTACACCCTGCAGGAAGCGACCGACGTGGCCTTCACGGCCAATGTGGTCAATTACAGCACCAGCAGCAAGTCGTACGCATTCACTGGCAAAACCGGCAGCACGTATTACTACCGTGTGCAGGGCAACAACGAGTATGGGCCAGGTGCATGGAGCAACGTCAAATCCGTGAGCCTCGGCTTCTTCGACGACTTCAGCAACCCCAACAGCGGCTGGCCGGTCGTGGCGAAGAAAGTCATCCCAGAGACCAGCACCTACTACCGGCTACGCTACGACAATGGCCAGTACCGCATCATGATTGACGCAGGTGGACCTTACATCTGGTTCCACCAGCCGGATGCCCTGGCTCCCTACCGGCCTCCCACCGACAAGTACTGCGTCGAGACGCGGATAAAGCTCTTCAAGCGCGAGCCCCCCTATCAGAACTGGGACTTTTACCCGTATTGGTCTAGCGGAGGGCTTGTCTTCGGTGCCAACGAGAGCAACACGAACATATATGCCTTGTGTACGAGCATAGGTGAAAACACGATGGGGTGGTTCGTTGCGCACAACCCGCAGTACAAATACCCGATGATCGGGTGCGCCTACCTGGACAATCCAGGGATCGGGGAGTCTGCGGGGACGCTCGCCATCAGCAAGTGGCACACGTTCAAGGTTGGCGTGGATGGCAACAATTTTACTATCTACATAGATGGCCAGAACAAGGGCACGTACCACCTTAGTGGCCTCAGTGGTACCACGCGGGTCGGACTGATCGGCGGCGACTATGAGATAACGCCCGTGGACTACCGCTTCGACGACTTCAGGGTCACCCCGAACGCGGCCTGCACCCAGTAGGGCGCACCCTATATCGTAGCGTGGTCGTCGAGACCGTCCGACGTGGATGAACGGATAGGGATACGGCGTACGCTTTCCACCTGGAAGCCGTGGGTTCTGCTATACGTTGCAGCCGCGCTCGCCTTGTTGGCCATCCAGGCCCTGGGCAGCGCGGCTGCGAACTCTGCTGCCTTCGACGAACCGTACCATCTGGGCGCCGGTTACGCCTACCTGCGGACCGGCGACGTGCGCCTCAACAGCGACCACCCGCCGCTGATTGACGCGTGGGTGGCCGCCCCGTTGCTGTTGCTCGACCCGCACCTCCCCCTCGAAAGCAGCGCCTGGCAGCAGGCGGAGTATGGCTCCTTCGGCGACGTCTTCCTGTGGCAGGCCAACTCCGGCCTCGCCCTCCGCATGATCTGGCTGGGACGACTCCCCAACGTCGCCCTGGCCATCTTGCTCGGCGCTGCGATCTTCCGCTGGACGAGCGAGGTGTCGGACCGCTTGCCCGCGCTGCTGGCGCTGACCCTGTACGTGCTGGACCCCGGCATCGTCGCCCACGCCAGTCTCGGCACCAATGACCTGGGCGTGGCAGCGATGCTTTTTTTTGCCACGTGGACCTGGTGGCGATGGCTGGAGCGCCCTTCCGTCGTGCGGCTGGTCGTCGCCGGCCTGCTGGCCGGAGCGGCGTGCGTGAGCAAATACAGCGGGCTGGTCATCGGTCCTGTCGCACTGCTCCTGGCACTGGTTCATCGTCCGGCTGAGGGCCGGTTGCCCAGAGCGCCTCGGCTGTGGCGGCAGCGTGCCGCAGGGCTGATCGGCGTGGCGGCTATCTGCGGGCTGACCATCTGGGCGGTCTATGGATTCTCGATGGCCAACGGCCTGCCCGCCCCGGCCTTCTGGAAGGGCATCTGGTTTCAAGGCGACCGCCTCATCAACGGCCAGCCGACGTATGCTCTTGGACGAGTGTGGCCCAACGGCGTGTGGTTCTACTATCCGCTGGCACTGCTGCTCAAAACCCCCTGGCCCGTGCTGCTCCTTTCGGGTCTGGGTCTACTCGTGCTCGCACGACGGCGTGCGCTAAGGGTCCCGGGCCCATTTCTGCTGCCCATGGCCATCTTTGCGGTGGCGGCTGAGGCCAGCGCGCTGCAACTCGGGCACCGCTTCCTGCTGCCGCTCTTGCCGTTCGCGTGTGGGCTGGCCGGGCAGGCGGCTGTGGGGATTTCCTGGCCCCTCCGGCGCCGCCGGGACGCCATCCGGCTAGTGGTCGTGGCCGCCCTCGTCCTCTGGCTGGCGTTGGACGCCGTGGCGATCTATCCCCATCACCTTTCGTTCTTCAACAGCCTGGCCGGCGGCGCAGCCAACGCGGATCGCTACCTGGTGGACGCCAACCTCGACTGGGGACAGGACCTGCCGGCGCTCAAGGCCACCATGCAGGCACGGCATATCCCGTACGTTCACCTCGGCTACTTTGGCTCTGCTATCCCAGACCTCTATGGCATCCGCTACTGGCCAGCGCCTGGGTTCTTGCACTTTGTGGGCGGCCCCGAGTCCATGGCCTTCAATCCGTACACCCCCGACCCGGGCTGGTATGCCATCAGCCGCACCAGCCTGAGGCAGGGCCTGGTGCTCACTCATCCCGACCTATACGCTTACTTCCGCTCACGCCCCCCTGAAGCCCGTGCCGGCTACTCCATCAACCTGTACCGGGTCTACTACCCGTCGGCCACCCCCGTCGTCCGGACGCTGGTCCAGGGCGAGCGCGTCGCCGATGTACCGGCAGAGGAACTGGGCTGGCGCGAGGGCCAACGGTTAATCGTCAAGTGGACCGCCGATAGTGACTGGTTCATCTTCGCCATGTCCGGTCCGGCCCGCTACCGGGTGACCGAACCCCTGGCCTACGCGCCTGATTTGCGGGATGCGCTGCTGTCCGCAATCCGCAATCCGCAATCCGCAATCCCTTGGGGGACGTTAGATTTGGACGCGCGGTCCGTGATTCAGCCCCTGCTGGAGCAGTGGTCGGCCGCATCGCCGCTGTGGACACCTGAGGGCAACCCCTTGACCCCACCGGTCGAGTTCGACGGCCGCCTGCGCCTGCTTGGCTACCGCCTGGAGCCAGGCCCGGTATCTGCGGGCGGAGAGGTATCGCTCACGCTGCTGTGGCAGGTCAGCGGGGACATGAGGCCGCCCGTGGCGAGTTTCGTACACATGCTCAACCCGGATGGGCAGCCCTGCTCCCAGTACGATGGGTGGGGAACGGCGGTCCGCGGCCTGGAGATCGGCGACGTCATCGTCCAGCACGTGCGGATCCCGGTTCCAGCCGGCACAGCGCCCGGCCTGCACCGTCTCCAATTGGGCATCTACTCGCCGGACACGCTGGTGCGCTGGCCGATGCAGGCGTCGGATGGAACCAGTGACCGGGTATGGCTGCCGGAGGTAAAAGTACGTTGAGCGCGAAGCGACTCTCTCCTTCTACACTCGAACTGATCCTGCTGTGTGCCGTGTTGCTTCTGGCCGCCTGGCTGCGGTTCCACCGCCTCGACCAGGCAGAATTCCTGTGGGACCAGGCGGAGATCTCCAAGTGGGCGCTGAGCGTGGCCCGGCAAGGCAGGATTCTGCCGATTGGGCCAATCTCGTCCACCGGGCTGGACACCTTCCCCGGCGTCATCTGGCTGTTGGCGATTCCCTATGCGCTCTCCACCAGCCCTGTCTTTGCCACCGGCTTCGTCGCCGCCGTCAACCTGATCGTGGTGATCGGCTGTTACTTCCTGGCCCGCCACTGGTTCGGCCGCACGGCAGCCCTGGTAGCAACTTTGTTGTTCGCCGTCTCGCCGTGGGCCGTGATCTACTCGCGCAAAATCTGGCACACCACGCTGCTCCCCCTCGTCGTGTTGCCCTACGTGGTGACCGGGTGGCTGGCGTTTGTGCGCGGCCGCCGCTGGGCGCTGCTGGCGCACTGCCTGGCGCTGGCGACCCTGATCCAGCTCCACTTTTCCACCCTGCCTTTCGTCCTGCTGACCATCGTGTGGGCGCTGATTTTTCGCAAACGATTGGACTGGCGGCTCGTACCGCTCGGTGGGGCGTTGGCCGCGTTCACGTTCGTCCCTTATCTCACCTTCGACGCCCGGCACGGCTGGCGGAACGTCCAGCACGTCGCCGAGATGATGCACCGGCCGGCGACGACGAGCGCCGATGCACTGTACGGCACCTGGATCATCACCACCGGCCAGGACCTGGGCTGGCTGACCGGGCCGGATCGCTACCCCCAGTTCGTGGCCGCGACTCCCAACGTGCGCTGGCTCTTCGCTGCCGTGGGCGTACTGGCGGTTGCCGGTGGTATACTCGCCCTGGAGCGGGCCATCCGCCGGGCCCGCAAGGGGTTCGATGACGAGACTGCCGCCGCGCTGATGGCCACCACCTGGCTGGCGATGCCGGCCCTGTTCTTGACCCGGGGCATCGTGCCGCCCGCACCCCACTACTTCACCACCACCCTGCCGGCCCAGTTCATCCTCGCCGGGTGGCTGGTCGCCCAGGTCGGGCGTTGGATGGGCCAGGTTTCAGAAGTCTCAAAAGACCCCCCAAGTCTCAGCCAACGCTTGCCGCGCCGGATCGGGCGCATCGGCCAGGGAGTACTCGTAGCCCTGCTGGTCGTCCTCGCTGCCTTGCAAACCTACGAGGTCACTGCGCTCCTGCGCTTCGTGACCACCCACGACACGCGCCAGGGGTACGGCACCCCCATCCATTATGAGATCAAGGCAGTGCAGACAGCCACGCGCCTGGGCCAGGAGATCGGCAGCACGGAGGTAATCCTCCTCTCCGCAGGGGACGAGCCCCGCATGTACGAGATGCCGAACGTGGCCGATATACTGCTGGTTGACAGGCCTCACCGGTCGGTAGACGTTCGGACGGCGCTGGTCATCCCGGCCCGCCCGGCCGTCTACTGGGCGACCTTTGATGTAACGCCCGGCGAGGCCCTGCTTGCCAGCGCTGTCCCCGAAGTGGTCGAGGCGCGCATCTTGCTGCGCGAGGCTGCCCGCTCGTACCGCTTCTACCGCTGGCCCGGCGGTCACTTTCCCATCCCTGACTTCCAGCCACTGCCGGATGGCCCCTATACCTGGGCGAACGGCGCGCACCTGATCGGTTACAGCCTGACCGGCGACCTTCGCCCTGGCGGGACGATCCACTGGACGTTGGTCTGGCAGGCCACCCGCACCCCTGTCGAAGACGTCTATTACCACTGGTTCAACCACCTGCTGGACGAACGAGGCCAACTGCAGAGCCAGCAAGATGGGCCAAGCCTCCTCCCCGCCTACTGGCGATCCGGGGACACGGTCCTCAATTGGTTTGACCTTCCAGTCCCGGCGGATGCTCCCTCGGGCAACGGCTTACGCTACCGCATGCGCGTCGGCATGTATGCCTATCCGGCCCTCCAGAACGTGCCGGTGCTGGATGCGAACGGCTCGCCGCAGGGGGAATGGGTGGAGATTGAGTTGCCTCACGAGGAGGCCGCGCCGTGACGAGACTGCACCGCCACTGGCCTTTCTGCTATAGGATGGTTGCCATCCTCATCCTGCTGACCTACCTGGCGCTGGCCGTCGCCTATAGCCTGGCCTCCCCGCTCTACGAGCCGACCGACGAAATCCGGCACTTTCGCTACGTGCGATACCTGATTGTCTATCACAGCCTGCCCATGCAGGAGGCTGACCCTCCCCGCATCCAAAGCCATCACCCGCCGCTGTACTATGCCCTGGGTGCGTTGGCCAGCGGGTGGATCCCCGTGGCTCAGGACGTCTACTACGAACCACCAGTCAATCCCTACTGGGCCTACCGCTACTGGGAGGCTGGCGACGACAACAAGAATCAGTACCTCCACGGCGACGACGAACGCTTCCCCTTCCACGGCGTCGCGCTGGCCGCCTACGTCGTGCGTTGGATGACCGTCCTCATGGGTGCCGGCACCGTCTGGCTGACCTACTGCATTGGACGCCGGGTCTTTCGGGAGCAACCCGTGCTGGCACTGGGGGGAACCGCGCTGGTCGCGTTCAACCCGCAGTTCATCTACCTGAGCGGTGCGGTCAACAACGACATCCCGGCGGCGCTGTGCGGCGCGGCAGTGTTGCTGCTGTGCGTCCGGCTGGTCCAGGACGGCCCGCGCCCCCGCAGCGACGTACAAATTGGCATCATCTACGGTCTGGCTCTCCTCACCAAATTCAACCTGCTGGCCTTGGGAGGCATCATCGCCCTGGCCTACGTCCTGGCCGCGTGGCGGACCCGCGACTGGCGCACTCTCGTCCGCGGCGGCGTCATCGTCCTCGGCCTGGCGGCCCTCATCGCCGGCTGGTGGTTCTGGCGCAACTATGCGCTCTACGGCGACCCCACGGGGATGAACAAACTGAACGAACTCTGGGCCGGCCGGCCGGCGGCTGGCAATTGGTGGGCGATCTGGCAGAGCCTACCCTACCTTTGGAGCAGCCTGTGGGGGCGCTTCGGCTACGGGCAGATTCCCCTGCCTCTGCCCATCTACCAGGGGCTACTGGCCTTTTGCGCCCTGGCCCTGGCCGGCTACGTGCTTCCCCGGCGTGGCTCGCTCCCCGTGGCCATCCTGCTTCTGTTGGGGGCTACCTCCCTCACCTTCACAGCCATCGTTTTCTACTACATCATGATCCAACCGGCCGGCGCGATGGGACGCTTCCTGTTCCCCGGCCTGCCCGCGTTCGCCCTCGTGCTAACACTGGGACTGAGCCGGCTCCTCCCCCGCCGCCTGGCGTGGACGGCGAGCACGGGTCTCGTAGTTGGGATGGCTGCACTGGCCACCTGTGCCCTGGTCGGCGTACTCGCCCCGGCCTTCGCCCGCCCCCGGCCACTGACCGAGGCGGAACTGGCTGCCGTACCGCACCCCACCGACGTCAGGCTCGGCGACGTGGCGCGGCTGCGGGGGTACCAGGTTACACCGGCCAGCATCGAACCCGGGGACACGGTGGACGTCACGCTGTACTGGGAGACGTTGGCGCGCACACAGCAGAACTATGTCATCTTCGTCCACCTCCTGAGCGACGTGGGCACCATGGTCGCCCAACGGGACACCTACCCCGGCCTGGGGCGGTACCCCACCGACGCCTGGCAGCCTGGCGTCGTCTTTGCCGATACCTACCGCGTGCACGTTCCGGAGACAGCCTACGCGCCGGACGCGGGATACGTCCAGGTGGGCGTCTACCTGCCCGATAGCCCGCGTCTCGCCACGGCCGACGGGCGCGACGCGTTGCGCCTGGCGAGCGTCGAGATCCGGCCCCGGCCCGGTGAGATTCCCAATCCGCTGGAAGCCAACTTTGGCGACCAGGCAGTGCTGGCCGGCTACACGCTCGACCGGCGCGTGGTGCGGCCTGGCGAGACGGTCCGCCTGAGGCTCTATTGGCGGGCACTGGTCCCCATGGAGACGGACTATAGGATCTTCGCCCACGTCCTCGGCGTCGAAACCCAGGTCTGGGCCAACAGCGACAGCTGGCCTGCCGGTGGCAGCGCGCCCACCAGCCAATGGGAACCGGGACAGATCGTCGAGGACGTCCGCGACCTGACCGTGGGGCTGACGACCCCCCCGGACTTTTACGACATCGAGGTGGGGATGTACGTTCCAGGCCAGGGTCGCCTGCCGGTCATTGCAGAGGATGGTCACTGGCTGGACAAGCGACTGTTATTGAGTAAAATCCGGGTAGTGAGCGATGAATGAGTGTGCGCGGGTGTCTGACACGTTGCAGTAAAGGGCGATACGATATATGCAGAACCTGTGGCAGTCTCGACGATTTCGGCGCTGGATCATCCCTGCACTGATCTTTCTCCTGGCCTTCCTTCCGCGCGCGATCTATCCAGTTTCCCGGCCGATGCAGTGGTACCAACGTGCCATTCAGTTCAGCGATGCTCTGCTGGCTCACGATTGGGCCGGGACGTATCAGAGCTATCATCCTGGCGTCACCACCATGTGGCTCGCCGGCATCGGCTTGAAACTCTTCGCCTGGCAACAAGGGCTGTCGTCTGAGCAATTGCTGGGCATTGAGCCTGCCAGGCCAGGGACGGTCAACGAGGCGATAGGAGCCGGTATAGTCCCGCTGGCTCTCGCCATTTCGCTGTGCATTGCCCTGTCCTATATCCTGCTCAGCCGCATCACAGATCACAGGGTGGCGTTTGCCAGCAGTTGTCTGCTGGCGCTGGACCCCTTCCACCTGGCTTACAGCAAAGTGCTTCACCTGAATGCCATTCTGGCGACGTTCATGTTCGTGAGTGTGCTGTTCTTGTTCAATTATGTCCACCGGGGCAAGTGGCTCGATCTGATCGCGAGCGGTATATTCGCGGGCCTGGCGTTCTTGAGCAAGAGCCCCGCCGTATTTCTCATTCCCTATACCATCCTGGCAGCAACTGTGTATAGCTGGGTAGCACACGGGCCAGGGACCGAGACACAGACACGCTGGCAGGGATGGGGTCTCCACCTATGGACGCTGGTTCGCACGTTGCTGGTATGGGGTGGAGTAGCAGTGGTGGCCTCTGTCGCGCTCTGGCCCGCGATGTGGGTTGACCCGTTGGGCACGGTTGGCAAGATTGTGAATTGGTCTTTTTTTCATCTCGAGACGATACACGAAAACCCAGTCTTTTTCAACGGCAAGGCCACTTTCGAGGACCCTGGCCTGGCCTTTTATCTGGCCACGATCGCCTGGAAGATGACGGCAGTTACCTTACCGATGGTCTGCGCGGCCATTGTGTCTGCCCTGTCCTGGTCACGACGGAACAAGCACAACGTTATCGTATGGCTGCTTGCCGCCTACACCGTTTTCTTCACCGTTCAAATGGGCCTGGGAAGCTGGAAGCAGGTATCGTACATGGTACCCGTCTTCCCTGCATTAGACGTCGTAGCAGCCTTCGGACTGGTCCGGAGCGCCGAAGCGATTGGCCGCTTACGCCCGTGCCAGAAATGGCGCTGGTTGCCCACGACGATCGTCACACTGGCGTTGGTGCTCCAGGCCTGTCTGGTGCTCCCTCACCATCCTTACTATGGAACACACCACAATACCCTGCTGGGCGGTTCGAGGCAGGCACAACACGTCCTGCCATTGCAGGACCAGGGTGAGGGCCTCGACCTGGCAGCGCAATTTCTCAATGCGCTACCCCAGGCACAACAGGCCAGAGCCATGGCCCATCCACTCGCCGCTGAACTCTTCGCGCGTAGTTTCATCGGATTCACGAATACGACTCGTGACCCATGGATCAACTATCGGGTGTATGCCATCAGCCACGTGATGCGCAATCTCGGCGGTGAGGAATGGGAAACGGCCTGGAATGCCGACCGGCAGACTACGCCCCTCTGGTCGGTGGCCTTCGATGGCGTAACGTACGTCTGGGTCTACGGTGCTCCGCCGGAAGAGCCGGCCGCCGGAGGTCCAGAATATGCAGTCAGCTATCGCCTGGGCGAACACATCAGGTTGAAGCGGTTTCGCCTCAGCGCTGAGACTCTCGCGCCAGGGGACAGTGTGACCGTCGTCCTGGTGTGGGAGACGGACAGCGAGGTGAAAGAGAACTATACAGTCTTCTGTCACGTCCTCTCGGCAAGCGGAGAGTTGGTCGCACAGCGGGATGGGCCACCCATCTACGGCGTCCGCCCTACACCGGGATGGCGTGCTGGCGAAGTCATTGAAGACAGCCACGAGATCTTCCTGGGCAGCGATCTGGCTCCTGGGGAATACGAATTGTCGGTAGGAATGTATGACGTCAAGAGCATGCAACGCCTGGATGCTTACGATGCGGCCGGGGAACGCCTGTCTGAAGATCGCATCGTGTTGGGTTCGCTGCGCATCGAACCGCCGGATGTACCCTAGAGGTGACGGATGAAGAGACGCTGGATGAACGGCGTGCGCATACTGATCAGTATTGGGGCGTTGGCCTTTCTGTTCTGGAAGATCGGCCTGGGTAAGACCCTGGCCATATTGGCTCAGGCCGACCTGCGCTATCTGCTGGCTGCGCTCGTACTCTTCGTGCTCAGCCTGGTGGTCCGCGCCTGCCGCTGGTTCGTCCTGCTGCGCAGCATCGCCCTGGATATACCCTTTGGTCGCCTGCTGCGCCTGTACTTTGTCGGGCAGTTCTTCAGCAGTTTTCTCCCCAGCCAGTTCGGTGGTGACGTGATCCGGGCGCTGGAACTGGCCCAGGACACGGCTCCCTCCGCTGCGGTCGGCACCGTCCTGCTCGATCGCATCACGGGCCTGTTGATGCTGTTCGTGATGGGGCTGGCAGTACTGCCGTTCCAGGTGAGCCACATGGAACCCTGGCTGGTCTGGTTGCTGCTGGCGGTGGCGGGAGGAGGGCTGATCGTAGGGGCGCTGGTCCTGGAGGGCCGGCTGCTGCGACGGCTCACCAGACGGCTGCCAGCCGCCATCTCCCTGACGGGCGAGGGACCGCTGGCCAGAGTCTACGCCGCCGTCACCGGTTGCGGCTGGCGGGCAGTGCTGATGGCCTTTGGTGTCTCCATCGTCTTCAACGTCATCAACATTCTCATCCACTGGTTGTGCGGCCAGGCCCTGGGAGCCGGCATCAGCCTGGGCTACTTTTTCGCCGCCACGCCGCTCCTCTCCGTCTCAGGACTGATCCCCTCCATCGGCGGGTGGGGGGTGCGTGAGGCAGTGAGCACTGCCATTTTCGCGCCGGCGGGGGCGGGCGCGAACACCGCTGCCGCGCTGGGCATGGCGATCGGTGGCGTCGCCCTGATCACCGGCCTCGCCGGTGGAGTTCTGTACGGCATCGAGGGTCTGCTGGGCCTCCGCACCCGCCGCTGATCAGTCCTCCCTTTCCCCCCCCTACAAACGGCCTACTTGTCAGACCTGCACGGTCATGCTATCATGTACGCGGAGAGTCACGATGGCGCTAGAGATAAATTCTTACCACGACCCCAGCGGTTTCGAGGTTCTGGCAACAGAGTGGAACGACCTGCTGCACCGTTCTGCTGCCGATACCATCTTCCTCACCCTCGAGTACCAGCGCACCTGGTGGCAACACCTGGGCGGAGGGGAGATCCTGATTCTGGGCTTGCGCGACGATGGGGAACTGGTCGGTATCGCCCCCCTGCTCGTGAAAACGGAGCCACAGGGGCAACGCGCGGTGACGTTCATCGGCTGCGTGGAAGTTGCCGATTACCTCGATTTCGTCGTGGCCCGGGAGCGGGAGGAGGAAGTGTACGCCGCGTTGGTAGACTTTCTGGCCAGTCCTCGTGCACCCGCGTGGGACGTGCTCGACCTGTGCAATATCCACCAGGATTCACCTACGTTAAGTATATTGCCTGGGTTGGCCAAAGCGCGAGGGTGGGCGATCTCCACGGTCAAAGATGACGTCTGCCCAGTGGTGAGGTTGCCCGGAACGTGGGAAGAATATCTACAGATGCTGGACGGAAAAGAGCGGCACGAGCTCAGACGCAAACTGCGCCGTGCCGCCAGTCTTCCCGCGCTGAACTGGTACATCGTTAGCCGGCAGCATGACCTGGAGGCCGAGTTCGAAGAATTTCTGAACCTGATGGCCGCCAGCACGCCGGACAAAGCGGCCTTCCTCACCCCTCAGATGCGCAATTTCTTCCGCCACCTGGCACGCGAGGCCTATGAAGCTGGGTGGCTACAACTGGCGTTCCTTGAGATTGGGCAACAGAAGGCGGCAGCCTATTTCAATTTCGTCTATAACAACCGGGTGTTGGTCTATAACTCGGGGCTCGATTGGCGGACGTTCCCGCAAGTCGGTGCGGGCATCATTCTCATGGCCTACTGCATTCGCCACGCCATCGAACAGGGCCGTGGGGTGTTCGACTTTATGCAAGGCTCAGAGCGCTACAAGTATCAGTTCGGCGGTCAGGACATGGAGGTACGACGTCTTCTCGTCCGTAGAGGATGAATAAAAAAAGAGCGGGCGACGGGATTCGAACCCGTGACCTTCTCCTTGGCAAGGAGACGTTCTACCAACTGAACCACGCCCGCTGATGACGATATCATTATACCACAGGTTTTGAGGAGCGCAAGTCCTGCCGGTACGGCACCCTGTGGAGATAGATTCTCGGAAGGTAGAGCTGCAATGCCTCTCGTCCCAGGCCAGATGGTCCACGGTCGCTACCGCGTCATCAACCTGCTGAGCCAGGGTGGTATGGGCGCTGTCTACGAGGCCATGGATACCGCCCTGAAGGTCCGCTGCGCACTCAAGGAGATGGTGCCTTACCCGGGCACCATGGGAAGTGCACTCCCTGAGCTGCGCGAGCAGTTCCAACAGGAAGCGCAATTGCTGGCCGGGCTTCGCCACCCCAACCTGCCCCGCGTCAGTGACCACTTCGAAGAGGACGGTAATGCCTACCTGGTGATGGACTTTGTCTACGGCCGGCGGCTGGACGAGGTGGTCGCCCAGGAAGGGGCATTGCCCGAAAAGGAGGTCCTGAGCTGGGCCCGGCAACTGATGGAAGCGCTCGCCCATTGCCACGCAGAAGGCGTGATCCACCGCGACGTCAAACCGCAGAACGTGATCGTCACCTGGCAGAGCCAGGCGGTGCTGGTGGATTTCGGGCTGGCGAAACTGGTTGACCCCAACGACCCCCGCACGCGGACGGTGATGCGCGGCCTGGGTACCCCGGAGTATGCCCCACCAGAGCAGTACGATACCAAGAGGGGATTTACTGACGGGCGCACCGACATCTACTCCCTGGGTGCAACGCTGTATCATGCCCTGGTAGGGACGCCGCCGCCGACCGTATCCGAGCGTGTCGTAGACCCAGAGTGCCTGATACCGGCACGGCAACAGAGGCCCGACCTCAGCACGGTGACCGACCAGGTGCTCACCAAAGCCCTGGCACTGCAGCCGTCTCACCGCTTCCAGAATGTCGCCGAGATGTACCAGGCCATGTTCAGCGAACCTTTGACCACCATGGTGAGGGTAGAAGGCACCATACCCTCTGGCATGAACACCACCATGCTGGCGGAACCAACGACGTCGCGGCCTGTCCTGTCGTGGTTGGATGCGCTCAGGCTGCGCATTGACCGCCGGCTGGGGATCGTCTTGTCGTCCATCGGCTTTATCTCCCTCGTCACAGTCATCTCGTTGCTGGCGAGCAGGGCCAGTGGAGGTGGCATTCCCACTGCCACGCCGATGTCCACAACCCTCGCCACAGCCACACATACTCCGACGGCCTCGCCTTCCCCGACTGCCACACCCACCGCCACTCCTACCCCGAGACCCGCCGGGCGACAGCCCACGCCGACGCTGGATGACGTGCGTTTCTACCCCTTCATGACGCCGCCCGCCCCGACAGAGACCGCCACGCCGCCCGCCACACCGACCCGGCGCCCCACCCTGACGCCGACACCCCTACCGCCGACGAACACTCCGACGCCGACATCGCGCCGGCAGGACACGCCTCCAACTTCAACGTCACCCCCCCGGGATACGCCGACCTCACCCCCCCCGGATACGCCGATCCCACCCCCCACGAATACGCCGCGACCTACTCCGCCGCCATCAATGTCATCTGGCGGATAGGTTCGCTGCCGGTAAGCCTTATCTCTGGGACGCGGATTGTCTTTTTTCTCCATTTCGGGTATAATGTAGATAAGAATCTCTCGTCAAGAGGTCCACATTCGATGACCCTGGCCTGGAGTATCCACAGATACATCTATTCTGGCGGATTGTAGCACAGGCGGCAGAACCTGGCGCCGCTCTGTGCCACAATCCGCTTCCCCAGACCCACGTACAGTGGGTCTTTTGTTACCCCGGCTATGCAAACCCAAAACCTACACCAAAGAGAGGTGTGTGATGAGCAAACCCACGATTGATGAACAGGTCGCCTTGCTGACGCGGGGCGCGGAATTTGGCGATGAACAGACCAAGCAGCATATGGACACAGAACTACGCCAGCGACTGATCGAATCCGAAAAGACCGGCCGCCCGCTGCGCGTCTACTGCGGTTACGACCCTACGGCCGTTGACCTCACCCTGGGTCATACCATCACCATACGCAAGTTGCAGCAGTTCCAGGAATTGGGCCACCAGGCAATCTTTGTGATCGGCACTTTCACTGCCCTCATCGGTGATCCTTCCGACCGGGATAGGGCCCGTCCACGTCCCACGCTCGAACAAGTAGAAGCTAACGCTCGCACCTACCTCCAGCAGGCGTTCAGAATCCTTGACCCTGAACGAACGGAAGTGCGGCGCAACGGGGAATGGCTCTCCAAACTGACCTTCCAGGAGACCATCAACCTGGCCGCCCAGTTTACCGTTCAGCAGTTCCTGACGCGCGAGAACTTTGCCAAACGGTACGACCGCGGCGACCCCATCTGGCTGCACGAGTTCCTCTACGCGCTGATGCAGGGGTACGACGCCGTGATGCTCCAGACTGACGTCCAACTGGGAGGGACCGAACAACTGTTCAATCTAATGGTCGGCCGAAAACTGCAAGAATTCTTCGGCCAGCGGCCCCAGGTTTGCATCACCTTCCCCATCCTCGTGGGCACCGACGGAACCTTGCGCATGTCCAAGAGCACAGGAAATTACGTCGGCATAGACGAGCCGCCGGAGATCAAGTACGGCAAGACCATGTCCATCCCTGACTCGGCCATGCGCAACTGGTTCGAACTGGTCACGCGCTGGCGTCCAGCGCAAATCAACGAACTGCTGGGTGCAGTCGAACGGGGCGAGGTGCACCCGATGGAGGCCAAGAAGAGACTGGCCTGGGAGATCGTGTCCATGTTTGATGGGGACGAGGCCGCCGACAGGGCCGCCGCCCACTTCGAACGGGTGCACCAACAGCGGGAACTGCCGGAAGAGATGCCGACCCACGCGCTGGCCGGTCCAGCGCGCGTGGTGGACGTCATCTTCGCGGCAGGGTTTGCGCGCAGCAAGAGCGACGCCCGCCGGCTGGTACAGCAGGGCGCAGTCAGACTGGACGGCCAACCGGTCAACAACGTCGAGGCCGAGATCGAGCCTGGGACTGAGCGCGTGCTCCAGGTCGGCAAGCGCCACTTCCTGCGGCTGACGCCAGGACACAAGGCTGCATAACACACAACACGCAACACGGTTCACCTGTTGCGTGTTGCGTACTTACGCACTGCGTTTACGCCACTTTTCCAGCCGCTCGATGATCTCCCGCTCGTAGCCGTGGCCTTTGGGCTGGAACCACCCGCCCTCGACCCCCTCCGGCAGGTAGCGTTGCTCCACCCAGCCCTCAGGATAGGCATGGGGATACTTGTACCCCTCGTGTTCGCCCAGCGTGCGCTTGTAGTGTTCGCGCAGCGTGCCGCGGAAAACGTCGCTCTTATCGCGCAGATATATCGGCACCGGGCCGGTCCCGTGCTCCTCGATCTGCGCCAGCGCCCCCCAGTAGGCCCCGGCCGAGTTGGACTTGGGCGCGGTGGCCAGGTGCAAGGTGGCCAGCGCCAGGTGATACTGCCCTTCCGGCATCCCCACCCACTCGAAGGCCTGCGCGCAGGCGCTGACGACGACGATGCCGTTGGGGTCGGCCAGGCCGATGTCTTCGGCTGCCAGGATGTAGAGCCGGCGCAGGATGAACCGGGGATCCTCTCCCGCGGCGACCATCTTCGCCAGCCAGTAGAGCGCCGCGTCGGGGTCGCTGCCCCGCACCGACTTGATGAAGGCGGAGATCGTGTCGTAATGCTCGTCGCCCGTCTTGTCGTAGCGGAGCGCACGCTGCTGGATCGAATCTTCGGCCACGGCCAGCGTGATGTGGATGCGGCCATCGTCGTCCGGGCGCGTGCTTTCGGCGGCCAGTTCCAGCGCATTGAGCGCGGCCCGGGCATCACCCCCTGCGATGTTGACCAGGTGGGCCAGCGCGTCGTCGTCCACCTGGACCTGGCGAGCACCATACCCCCGCTCCGGGTCGGCCAGGGCATGGCGCAGCAGCGCCGTCACTTCGTCGTCGGTGAGCAACTTGAACTGGAACACGCGGGAGCGGGAGACGAGAGGGGCGATCACGCCAAAGTACGGGTTCTCGGTCGTTGCACCGATGAGCACGATCGTCCCATCCTCGACGTGAGGCAACAAGGCGTCCTGCTGGGCGCGGTTCCACCGGTGGATCTCGTCCACGAGCAGGATCGTACGCCGCCCGTACATCCCACGCCGCTCCTTGGCCTGGTGGATGACCTGACGCAATTCAGCCACGCCCGCCAGCACCGCGCTGATGGTCTCGAAATGGCTGGCCGTCGTGTTGGCGATGACCATCGCCAACGTCGTCTTGCCCGTGCCCGGCGGCCCCCAAAAGATCAGCGACGATAACAGCCGGTCGGCCTCAATGGCCCGGCGCAGCAGCCGCCCTGGGCCCACGATGTGCTCCTGGCCGGCGAACTCGTCCAACGAGCGCGGGCGCATGCGCGCTGCCAACGGCGCTTCGCGGCGGATTTGCTCCTTCCGGCTGTGCTCGAATAAATCCATCTACCTGCCCACGAACGTGTAGGCCGCCGCCAGGCGGTCTGCCAGCGGGGCGACGATCTGCGGGAACAATCCGATGCCCACGCACGCCACGATCGCCACCACAATGACCACCGCGGTCAGCCAGCCTTCGGGAGAACTCGGGACGCTGCGATCCTTTTGGCGCGCCAGAAGCGCCCACAGTGCCCGCCACACCCCCGCCATCACACCCGCACTCGCCAGCAGAATCCACAACGCAGCACCTGGGCTTGACGATGCCAGGGCACGACAGAGGGCCCAACGCCAGGCAAAGCCAGCGCTGACCGGCAACCCAGCGACCGAGAGTCCTCCAAAGATCAATGCCGCCGTGCTCCACGGTGCCTGCCATCCCAACCCACGCAGTGCCTCAAATGCATCGTCGCCACCGTTGCGTGCCCGCAGGCCACTCAGGCCAGCTGCCATCAGGATCAGGCCGAAGGGACGCACCATCAGCGACAGGACCGCCAACGTCAACCCTGCCCCGCTGTTCAAGCCCAGGGCAATCAGTGCGCTGCCGCTATCTATCAACGCGGCATACCCCATCAGCGGCCCCACGCGGCGCTGAGACGGTGCCAGCAGCCCTCCCACGATGACCATCGCGATACCTGCCATGTAGACGAGAGACTCGAAGCGAGGATGGCTGCGCAGCCAGGGATAGGTCTTTAGAAAATCGAGCAACAGGAACCACACCGCCCCGTTGCAAATCGTCAGGACAAACGTACCTGCCAACGGTACGCTGTCGCTGGTCACGGCTGGCACCCAGGTATGGAAAGGCACAACCCCCAACAGCAACGCAAAGGACAGGGCCAGCAGTGTGGCAGCGACGCGCAACAGATCTGTGTCGTTGGGCGTCAGTGCGTACCGTTCCAACAGCCAGTGGGTGACCAACAGGCCCGGCAAGGCCAGGGTGGTGAACGATAGGTAGCGCAATCCACCCCGAGTCAGTACGCCTCCCTCGGCTTGCAGCGCAAAGACGGACAGAGCGGCGGCAATCTCGATGAGCAGCGCTGCGTAGACGAGAGGCCGGATCAACAGTGCCCCATTCAGCAGACTGAGCAGCCCCAGCCCCATAGGCAGGATCAGGGGCTGTTGTTCTATGCGCCAGGCCAGGAAGAAAATGCCGGCGGACGTCAGAAACAGGAACGCCATGGCGATCCGGTCGGACTGCTCCAGCACCAGTTCACGCCCAAAGATGGTCACCACCTCACCCATGGCGATCTGGCGACCTCCCCAGATGTGGACCGGCTGATCCAGCGGCAGCGTAAGGACGGCGATGCCCAACGCCAGCGTGGTGCCGACGGCCAGCAACGCCGAGATAGAAGTCCAGCGGAGGAGGAGATATATGACCCCCGCCATCAGCAGCGGGAGAACCAGCAGCACCAGTGGACCTGCGATCACGGTTGCCTCACCCCGTCGCCAGTGGTAATCTGGGCCGCCCGCAGATAGGCCGTGGCCAGCGCGATGAGAAAACTGACAGCCCCCAGCAACCCGGCCACAGCCAGGCTCGGCTCAAGCGCCACGTAGAACAGATCAAAGCCGGATAGAAAAGTCAACAACCCCAGTCCTACCTGCATCGGGTTCTCGCTCAACCCGATCAGCAACAGGCCGAGCCCGGCCAACAGGTAACATGCCAACGTGATATCGTTGGGAACTTCAGGTAACGGCATGCGCAGCGCAGCCGTGTACGCGGCCACCGAGACCAGCAACCCGGCCAGCAGGCAGAACGATGCGCGGGCAGATATGACCCACCGGTGCCAGCGTTGAGGCGATGAAGCGCTGTTGCTCGCCGGAGACTGCTCGAGCAGGCTGGCACGCCGCTCCGTCAGGTAGAATACCATGCAGATCATCCACCCGGTCAACCCCTTGACGGCAGCCACTTCCAGTCGAATCAGCCGCGTCAACAACAGCACCACGAAAAAGTACTGGGCGATGAGAGCGGTCACGTTCAGCCGCCAGTCTCGGCTGACCACCAGGAGGCTGGCCGTGACAAATATGCCGGCTACGGCCGGCATAGCAGCCAGGAACGAAACGCGCGCCAGAAGATCAACGAGTGTTGGCATTACCGACTACCCCACACCAGCAGGAGCAGGAGAAACAGCAACCACGACCACAACAATGCCCCCCTGCCTCCCACCACTTCGCCGGCTGCCCACAGCACACTCAACCCACGCTCCAATGCGCCTATGATCGCCCGATAGAGCCACTCCAGGCACAACAAATCGTGAATCGCGTTGAGCACCAGCTCAATCTTGGAGCGTATGGCCCCCTCCTGCCAGGCCAGCGCTCCCCCACTGGCCAGCGCCCCCGCCCACAACAACCACCCGGCCCAACCTGGCAGGGCGAGCAGTTGGCCGAGCAAGGGAGCCCGGACGCCGACGACGAGGAGCGGAGGGTATAGGCCGGCCAGAACCAGCAATAGCGCTGGCACCCCCAACCCAATTCCACGCACGATCATCACCCAGCGGCGGTCAGGCACAGGCAAAGCCGGCGGGGCCAGCAGCCGGCGCACGAGCGCCGCGACCAGGAACATGTACCCGAAGAAAAACGCCCCTCCCCATCCGAGATGGCCACCTTGCACGAGCCCTCCGACCATGGTCGCCGCCGGCACAAACCCCACCGTGAGCGGCAGGCCCAGGAGCGCCAACGCTCCGAGTAATCTGGGGATGCTCCACCATAGGGCCTCCCGCCGCAGGCCATCGCCCAGCAGCATCACCCCGACCGCCAGGACCCAGGCTGTGCCGCCGACCGCAACCACGGCCACACCGCTCTCGCCCGCCACTCCAGCGGCCAACAGCACCGCTCCAGTCGCCGCCATACCGATCCACGACCAACTGCGGCGCATAGACCCACAGGACCAGGCCAGGAAGCCACCCAGCCCCAGGTTGATCGCCGCCAGAGCCAGTACCCACGGGCCGCCAGGAATAGGGCCACCATTGACCACAGCCAAACGGAGCCACAGCCCCCAGCCCAGAATGGGCCCCAGCGCAAGGGGCGTGAGCAGAGACAGGGCAACCCCGGAGTTGTCCAGCATGGAGAGGTAAAACGGGTACGCCCACAGCCGCAGAAGGCCAGCCAGCGCCCACAGCGTTAACTGTACACGGCTGGCAGTCGTCAACGACCACAACGCGCTGCCCATCCCGCGGCCAGCCAACGTTGCTCCTCCCCACAAGAGCAAGGTCGCCAGACCGCCGAATATCAGGCTCCGCACCGCCATTCGCACCGAACCCCCGGATACAACCTGCCCCGCAGCCAGCAGTAAATCGTAGATCGCCCAACAGATCAGCGTAGTGAGGAGATTGGCGGCCCACAGGGCTGCACAGCCAGCAGCGAGCATGACCTGCAGCGTGGCCATCATGCGGGGATGGGGCTGGTCCGTGCGGCTGAGCTCCACGAGGATGACACTACAACTCACCAGCGCCAGGGCGAACGCCAATGGCTGCACCATGGCATCGTTCTGGACCACCAACGTGGTGCCGAACAGGAGCGACGGTCGCCACAACGACGGGATCAGTGCCTCCGGCGGGATCCAGCGGCTCACTAGGATCGTGACGGCGACGAAGCCAACCATCGCCAGGGCCACGAGGCGAGCATGGGGGCGAACCCGGGGCAGGAGGGACAACCCCACCGTTCCACCTGCGCCCACCAACGGCAGGATGATCGTCAGGAGAGGGAGCAATGGCATTCTGCTATTTTTTCAGAAAATCGCGCAACTTGCGGGCGTGCGTAGGATGCCGGAGCCGGCTGAGCGCCTGGGCCTCTATCTGGCGTACCCGCTCACGGGTCACCCCCAGTTTCTTGCCTACTTCCTCAAGCGTGTACGTTTCGCCGTCTACCAGCCCATAACGCAATTGCAGAATGCGCACTTCCCGCGGTGGGAGGTCCTGGAGAATACCCTGGAGCAGATCCCGCAACATCGTAGAGGTAACCTCCTCATCCGGAGCGAGGCCGTCCTCATCTTCGATGAAATCGCCCAACTCGCTCTCCCCTTCGTCGTCCGTGGGCATCTCCAGTGACAGAGGGCGACGCGCCACCCTCAGCATCTCCTCTGCCTTGCGCGTGGGGATATCGAGCGCATCGGCCAGCTCCTCAGACGTGGGTTCACGTCCCAGTTCCTGCGTCAGGCGATGGGAAGTTCGCAGCAGTTTGTTGATCTGGTCTCCCATGTGAACCGGCACGCGGATCGTGCGGCTCTGATCGGCGATCGCGCGCGTGACCGCCTGCCGGATCCACCACGTCGCGTAGGTCGAGAACTTGTGCCCCAGTTGGTAGTTGAACTTGTTGGCGGCACGGATGAGCCCGATATTACCTTCCTGAATCAGATCCAGGAAAGGCACGCCACGGCCAATGTACTTTTTGGCCACGCTGATCACCAGGCGAGAGTTGGCGCGAATGAGGTGCTCGCGAGCCGCCAGGCCATCCATCACCTTCTTCATCAATTCGGCTCGCTCCTCAAGGTTGAGGCCGTTCCCGTCCAGCTTCTTCTTGGCGAACTGGCCAGTCTCCATACGCTTGGCCAGGGCGACTTCCTCTTCAGCCGTGAGCAGTGGCACCCGCCCGATTTCCTTCAGATATAGACCGATGGTGTCATCTATTGCAATCGCATCGAAATATGCTTCCTGATCCGCTACCACATCAACCTGCTCCACTTCCTCGGGTGCCCCGCCTTCCTGCTTTTCCCGCTCCTCCGGTGTACCTACCTCTATACCAGCCTCCATCAATGTGGCTAACACATCCTCCAGTTCCTCCAGGTTTTCTTCAGCCTGAGGAAAAGCAGTCAAAACGTCTTCGTACGTGACGAAGCCCTGCTCAGATGCCTTGGTGAGCAGGTAGTCTTCACCGCTTACCTCTTCTTCAGTTTCGATTAGACCATTCTCCCGATACGCTTTCATCTTCCGCTCGACAATTTATGAGCACAATGCTTGGGACCAACCATAGCCCAAGCAGTGTGCTCTCATATCTGACCTAGTAACGGCGCATGCGCCCCCGCCACGTGTTACTATACCACATTTCCATGTCACTTGTCAACCCCCAAAATACCTGTCTTGACACTTACCAACGTCACACACATTGACATCTCTCCAGGCGTAGGCTATACTTGTCCACAACTCACCCAATCAGGAGGCCATCGGTGAAGACGTTGAAGTGGTACAATTCCATCACGATCAACATATACTGGCTGGGACTGACGACGGTCTCGCAGAGCAACGGGCTCATCCTGCCGCTGCTGGTGCAAAAGTTCGTCGGCCCCCAGCAGCAGGGTACCGCCTTCGGCAACCTGCGCCTCTATACCCTGATGGTGGCCCTGTTGGTCCAGGCGCTGATGGGGATGCTTTCGGATCGCAGCACGCTGCGCTGGGGGCGGCGGCGCCCGTTCATCCTGGTCGGCACATTACTGAACATGGCATTCATCATTGCCATCGGCGCCTCCCCCAGTTACTGGTTCCTGTTCGGGGCAGCCGTGCTCTCGCAGATTGCGTCCAACATCGCCCATGGCGCAGAACAAGGGCTGATCCCTGACCTGGTACCGGAAAACCAGCGCGGCCGTTTCTCCGGCGTCAAGTCCGTCATGGAACTGGTGCCCGTCATTATCGTCGCCTTCACCGTCGGCAAACTGATCGCGGATAAGCAGATGTGGTGGGCGGGGATCCTGGTGGCCATCGGCATCCTGTTCCTGAGCATGGCCATCACCATGTTCGTGCGCGAAGAACCGCTGCGCGAATCTCCCGGCCGGCTGGACTGGCAGCCGTTCGGTCGCCTGGTGGCGATGACGCTGGTCTTCCTGATCGTCATTCTGGGCCTGGGAGAGGTGGTCAAAAGTGCCAGCCGACTCCTGAACGGTGTCAGTTCGGTACCCGTGCTCCTGGTCGTGATGGGAAGCCTGGGCCTGGTCGCGATGGCCGTTGCCACCATCGCCGGTGTGTGGGCCAGCGTGCGCATCAGCATCGGCACCCGGTCGGCCCGCCAGTATTCCTCATTTTCCTGGTGGGTAGTCAACCGGCTGGCCTTCCTGATTGGTACCACCAACCTCTCCGGTTTCGCGGTGTATTTTCTACAGGCCCGGCTGGGCCTGAAGGGGGAAGCCGCCGCAGGGCCAGCCTCACAGTTGATGATGGTCGTCGGCGTCCTGATTCTGGTGTGTGCACTGCCGAGTGGCTGGCTCGCCGACTGGATCGGACGCCGGCTGCTGGTAGCCATCAGTGGCCTGGCCGCGGCATTGGGGACACTCATCCTCGTCTTGGCCCCCAACATGAGCATGATATACGTCGGCGGTTGCATCATTGGCGCTGCCACAGGCACGTTCTTCACGGCCAACTGGGCTCTGGGGACAGATGTCGTGCCCAAGGAGGAAGCCGGACGCTACCTGGGTATCTCCAACCTGGCCGGTGCCGGAGCCGGGGCAGTAGGAGCCTACATTGGAGGGCCCATCGCCGACTATTTCACCACCCGCGTCCCTCAAACTCCCGGCCTTGGCTACCTGCTCATCTTCGCCATATATGGTGGTCTATTCCTTCTGTCCACCATTGTCCTGGTGAGAGTACATAAGGATTTTAGTAGTACTAGTAGGACAGTGGAAAAGGTGGATAAAGCGGGCCCCGAGACCGAATTACCCTAGATGTGGTGGTCGGCGCGCCTGGAACCGCAACTTGAGGGGGTAGGGGCCGAATTCACTATCCACAGCCACCGGTGGATGGGTAAGGGAGAGAGTGAAAGCAAAAGCCAGAGGAAAGTGGCTACCCGGCCACTTTCTCCTGGTCTGCTGAGATTTACAAGGGAGTTATCCCCAAAATCTCCGTGTTGTCCACAGAAAACGGTGAGTTATCCACAGGTGTACCTTCCTGTGACCCCATCAAGGACTCTATGCCCGCCAGGGATGGGGGAGGCGAAGGCTTGAGAGCCAGGGATGGGAGGTGTGGATATATTGGGCGGACGGGTTATTTACCGTTGTTGTACAGTTGCTGGCGCAACGCCATGACGTCGCGCCGGAGGCTGGGATCCTCCTCGATCAGGCCGGCGATTTGTGTACAGCCGTAGAGGACAGTCGTGTGATCGCGTCCCCCCAACATGGCACCGATCTGCGGTAGCGACGCCCCGGTCTCCTTGCGGAGCAGGTACATGGCGACTTGGCGTGGGCGTACCACGTCACGGCTGCGTCCGCGTCCGCGCAGGGCGGCCACCTCGACGCCAAAGTGGTGCCCGACGGCTTCGATGATCTGCTCTGTGGTCAGTTTGTTCCGCTGGGGCAGCAGGTTGCTCAGGGCAGTCTCGGCGACTTCTGGTGTGAGGGGTTGGTGCGTGAGGCTGGATAGCGCCGCCACCTGGTTGAGGGCCCCTTCGAGTTCGCGGATGTTGTTCTGGATGCGGCTGGCGACCAGCATCAGGATGTCGTTAGGGACCGCTACGCCACAGGCGGCGACCTTGGAGCGCAGGATGGCGACGCGGGTCTCCAGGTCGGGAGGCTGAATGTCGGCGATCAGCCCCCATTCGAATCGGGAACACAAGCGCTCTTCTAGTGTGAGCATCGCCTTCGGCGGCCGGTCCGACGAAACGACGATCTGTCTACCCGTGCCGTGGAGTGAGTTGAAGGTATGGAAGAATTCCTCCTGGGTGCTTTCCTTGCCGGCAATGAACTGAACGTCGTCCACGAGCAGCACGTCGGCCGTGCGGTACTTGTCACGGAAAGCATCGGTCGTGCGAGAACGGATGGCCTCGATGAGGTCATTCGTGAACTTTTCGGACGAGACATACAATATCCGTAATCTCTGCGTCTGGCAGGCATGCCCGATGGCGTTCAACAGGTGGGTCTTGCCCAGGCCCACTCCACCGTAGATGAAAAGTGGGTTGTAGGCGTTGGCGGGATTTTCGGCCACCGCCATGGAGGCTGCGTGGGCCAGCCGATTGCCCGGCCCCACCACGAAATTGTCGAAGGTGTAGCGGGGGTTCAGGGTAGCGGCAGGGGATGCTGAAGCAAGCGCAGGAGTCGCTGGAGGCGGATCAAGCAGGGGAACGTCGTCGGATCGTGCAGCCTCCTCGCTCCACACGATGAACTGAACCGCGACGGTCTTGCCGGTGATTCGGGCGAGGGTCCGCTTGATCATAGCCAGCAACCGGTGTTCCAGCCAATCCTTGGCGTATCCGTTCTTGACGCCAATGACGAAGGTGCCATCTTCGTGCTTTACCAACCTGGAGTCACGCAGCCAGGTATCGAAGGTGGCCTGAGTCATTTGCAGCTGCAATTCGCCGAGCGCGGCAGACCAGACGTGTTCGAGTTTCATTGCGTTATTCAGATGGTTCGGACTGTGGGCAAGTCTAATGGGCGCGAGAAGCGGCGCGGGGTCAAAGAACGGAATTCACATTCCGTGCGACAGATGGCCCTGGTGCACCGCCAACCGCAACGGCCGATCGCGGCGAGCCCTTCCTGTGCTCAAGTGCTTCCCGCCCGAAGCATGCTCATTGTACCAAAAGAGTGCGCCGCTGGCAACCGTTTTTCGCCGGGCGAACTTAAAACAGGCGCGGTTTTAAGGTAGATTATGGAGAGTGCAACATTAGTTGGCACGGTACTGTTTTCCCCCTACGCCTTCGGTCGGCAGGAATGGCAGCCCCAAGCTGTGGGGGCAGGGCCGGCCAGATGGCCGCCTACTGCCTGGGGAAACCTTTCGGGAAGCGCGCTGCGGCCAGGCCAGATTTGTCGAGCAGCGCCAAATTGGTTTCGGCGGACTAGCATGCTATTCGTAAGGCCAGACTGACCAGCAGGCCCACCACCCAGCCGCCCACGATGTCTGAGATAAAGTGTACTTGCAGCGCGACCCGTGCCAGCCCGACCACTCCGGCCCACAATGCCAGCAGCAACCATCCCCACGGTGGAAGAAGGGGGGCCAGCAACACGACCAGGCAGGCCGAACGGCCAGCGTGACCAGAAGGGAAGGCGTGGCGATCGAACCGGTTGTAGAACCCCCACCCTGTCCCCGGTGGACGCTGGCGATGGAAGAGCCACTTGAGGACGGTGATGGCCGCGCCGGCGGCCAGTGTCCCAACCAGAACACGCCAGCCGAAGGCACGCCAGGTTGAGCCACCCCACATGAGCGCGGCGATGGCACCCAGCAACCAGAGCGGGCTATCGCCGGTGTGGGCGGCGATGAGCGCCAACAGGCGCAAGAAGCGCGCCTCACGCGGGATGGCGAGGCGCGCCGACACCTCTTCGTCGAGGGTGGTGATGCGCTCCAGGATCGTCATCCCCCTACTGGACGCTGGCGGCACGTGCCTCCAGGTCGGCGCGCACGATCTCTAACTGAAATGGTTTGTCCACGTCCATCCCTACCTCGGCATAAGGGAAGGGAACGGCCCGTCCGTATATCCTGAGCGTTTTTTGGACGCGTCGTTCGGCATCGGCCAGCGACAACCGGTGGGTGACGAGCTTGAAAAAGGTCCACAACCCGACCAGGCGGGCCTGCTGTAATGCATTCTTGCGCGCGTTGGCCAGGTCCTGCCACAGGTCCCGATTGCTGAGCGTCAGGCTCGGACGCATGAGCATTACGTCGCCGCCGGCGAAATCCCCATCGGTCAGGTGGATGTAACTCCGGCGTGACCCGGGAAAGCGCGTCTCCATCACCGGCCGTTCGACGACGCTGTAATACAGGTCGTGGTCGGTACGCAGGCATTCTTCGATGAAGGCGTCCACGATGGAGGGCGTAATCGTGGGGACGTCGCAACTGCTGAGCAGCAGCGCGTCCACGTCGGGATAGTGTGCCAGCACGTACTGCATGCCGGCCTCCGTGTTGGCCAGAATTCCCCCCGCATCGGGTACGTACTCGACGGGCACCGAGAACTTGACCCCGGCGGCGGGGTCGAGGGCGACGACGACGATGTGTCGGATGTACCGGGAGCCTGCCAGGGCATCCACCACGTGGACCACCATCGGTTTGCCGGCGATGGGGATGAGGGCCTTGGGGCCGTTCTGGATATATGCGGCCAGCGGATCGTCCTCACCAGAACTCCGACCCGCCGTGACGATGGCGGCGATTGATGGCTGTGCGTTCATGCTCTCCTCCTATGGATTCAGGCGTTGCAGCGTGGGTTTCATATCGAGCCGTACCAGTATCTCCTGAAGTTCAGCGATGGTCAGTGGGCGCCCCTTGCCGGCAACGGCGACCAGGGCGGCCTCCATCATGTTGGTACCGAAGGAACGGCCCTCTAGCCGGGGGGTCGAGGTGACCAGGTAACGCACCCCGCGCTGGCGGAACGCCTCGACGTCGGCAGGGGTGGTGGTGTTGGTGGCAATGATCTTGCCGTCGAGCCGCTCGGGCATGTGACGCTTGATGTAGAGACAGTCGCCGCTGATCGCGGTGGCCCAGGCGTACCACTTACCGAACTTGGGTACGGTTTCTTCCTGTTTCTCGCCGGTGGGATAGAGAAATTCGAACGGTAACCGGCTGACGATGGGCAGGAGAATGCGCGCCAGCACGCGCAGTCCGCGCAGCGAGCGGACAGGGATGGGGATGCCCAGGGCGAATCCCAGGTCGCCGCAGATCATCTCGTAGCCCGCTTCCTCGAAGGAGACTGCGCTATCGTAGCGATCCACCCCTGCGGTGACGAGCACTCGTTTGGGCTGGACCTCGTTGCCAATCTCCCGCTCGATGAACTGGGCAATGCCGCGCTCCAGCGTGTGCCTGAGGCCGCCGCCATCTACGACCGGCGTGTGCCGCACGCCGGCGACCAATTTCTGCACATCGTAGAGGGGATAATAGCGCTTGTCGATGGTGAATCCGAGATCGGTACCCCCCACACCGAAAGCGTCCACGTGGCCATCCAGTTCATTGTACAGCTGAGTGGCTTTTTTCATGTCGCCGTCGGTGCCGATGCGCTCGATGGTGATCTCCTCGCCGAGGAGCGTCAGGGTGACTTTCTTATCGCGGGTGTCACTTCCCAGGCTGATGCTTATGGCTCGTTTCACTGGACATTCCCTCCTGTTCTGGCCTCTGAGTATAATTCGGACGAGTACCGATCATGATAACACGTCTGCTGGGCAGACGATGCGCATGCTCCCTCCAAGCACCAATACTTCGGAAGTCTCCGAAGACTTCCGAAGTATTTCAATCTGCGGACGTAGAGTTTAGTAGCCAGCCGTGCCTTCCGTGCGCCAATCCGCTTGAGTGACGGGGAGCACCAGCAACTCGCCGGCGTCGGTGCCGACGAACAACGTTTCCTCTCCACCCCACTCCGCCACGGTGACGGCACTGGGAGCACGATTGGCCAGCGCCGGGTGCGAAAACCTGGCCCACTGGACTCCCTCATCGGTCGAGCGGTAGACCGCGTCCCAGGTGAGCCAATAGAGCGCTGGCGGTTCGTCGAGGCCGGTGAGCACGGCTGTGCCGTAATCAACCGGGCCACGGCCGACTGTCGTCCAGGTCACGCCACCGTCGGCGGAGCGTTGCAGCTCGCTGCCCCAGCTGCGGTAGAGCGCGCCGCCGCCGGTAAGCGTGTGCCAGGCCGCACCGATGGCCTGCGTGTAGGTGATGGCGACCATGCCATCGGGGCCGATGGACGGACCTGCCTCGGGAACCTGGACGTGCGTCCAACGCCCATCTCTATCCAGTTGCCAGATCGCAGGCACCGGCCGGTCTGGTTGCTCGGGCCACGTGCCGGTAGCCAGCAAAACCGCCTGGCCATCTGCGTCCGCGTGGATGCGGCTGACCCGCAGGTGAACCAACCCCTGGCTGAAAGGCCGCCAGGTGTCGCCTCCGTCGTCGGAGCGATAGACTCCCTCACCCCAGGTGGCCTCGGCGGTCTCGGCGTGCCACCCAGCAGGCACCGCCGCGGCGTAGAGCGTGCCATCGGGAGCCACGGCCAGGTCGTTGGGGGCGCCGGGCAGCCCCCCGCGCACCTCCTCCCACGTCTGGCCGCCATCGGCCGAGCGGTAGAGGCGGGACGTGTAACCCTCACGGTCGTAGGCGCGCACGAACAGGGCCTCGTCGGGCACGGGAACGATGCCCTCGGCCGGGCCAGGTAGGCGGGTCGCCGGCCGTGGAAGCGGCGTTTCGAACCTGCCGCCGCTCCCCTCCAGTACGAGGACCTGAGGGCCCGCCAATAGATAGACCCGCCCACTACGGCTGTCCGCTGCTGCAGGGACCAGCGGTTCTTCGCTCGGATACAGCCAGCCGACCAGGTCGAGCGTCTGGCCATCCAGGACGAGCAGGCGCGCCCCTTCGGCCAGGTAGAGGTGACCGGTGGCGGGGTTGTAGAGCGGCAGGCCGTAGAGGCCATCTCGCCAGGCCAGCGCCTGTTCTAGTGTCAGGTCGGCATAGGCTGCCAGCGTGTACCGGACGCGATAGCCACCCGTGGTGAGGGCCACGGTTGTGTGCCCCGTGAGCGGATCCAGCGCCACGTGGCTGGTGGGTCCGGGTTTGCCCACCCACGTGCCATAGGTCGTGACGTAATATAAGGCTCGCAGCCCCCGTCCCGGGGGCGTCCCAAGGCTGCGGGGATCCACGACGACACCCGTGGGGGCGGTGCAGCCATTGCAGCCGGTATGCCGCCCGGTGCGCCCCTCGATCACGCTCAGCGTCGCCCCGTCGCCGGTGTAGACGTCCTCTTCGAGGATATAAACCCGGCCGTCGGCAGGGCTGGCGGTGGGGCGACCCGGTTGTGGAATGAGACCGCGCCGTTCGAGGGTTGCCAGGTCGTAGACGGAGACCCCTGCGGCAAACTCGTCCCCGGCGTAGAGCCAGCCGTGTGCCAGGTCTACGTCCACGTAGCCCCCTACGCCCGCCAACAGGCGGACCTCGGCGTGGGTCTGCAGGTCGAGCGCGTGCACGTCGCCGCCGGCGTCTCCCACCAGGAGATAGCCACCGTCCGGCGCGACCGCGGCAGAGACCGGTGTGTTGGAGAGTGCCATCCGCCCCACCGGGCGCAACGTAGCCGCGTCCAGCGCCAGGAGCACGTCCCGGCTGGCGGAGTAGAGCCGCCCGTGTGTGCCGTCCAGCGCCCACCGATTGCCAGGGACCTGGACGTCGGCCTGCCCCTCGCCGGTGGCCGGGTCGAAACTGGCCATCCAACTGCTCCCGTCGAAATCCTCGTAGACCACAGTCGCGCGCCCGCTGGCCGGGTCAACCCGCATGTTCTCCCCCCGGACCATCGTAAAGCCCGCCGGCTCACCCTGGGGGACGTTGAAGAGCGTGCCCACCAACTCCCCGCTGGTGGCGTCGAATCCCAATATGCGGCCTGCGGATGCGTAGGCGTAGACGCGGCCGCGGCCCGGATCGGCGATCAATGTGCCGGCCCACTCTTCGGCCTGATTGACCGGCTCCAGGGATGAAGCGTCCAGGACGTCCACGAAGTAACGATAGTCGGTGGTAGTTTCCATGGCCTGCTGGCGGGTGACGAAGATGCGGTTGGCCCGTCCGTCGAAGGCCAGGCTCGGCCCGGGTTGTCCGGGACCGACCTCCCGCTGGGTCAGCAGGAGGCCGTCGGTGCCCGCGTACACGCGCACAACCGTCGTCGCCTGTCCACTGGCGACGGCGATGCGGCCATCGTCGGCCACGTCGAAGACGTTAACGTCGAAAATCGTCAGCGTTGTGCCGTCCCGCAATGGGATCAGGTGCAACGTGCCGTTGGTGCCCAGCGTCGAGTCTCCCGGCAGGCCCGCGTAGACCCATCCCTGGTGCACCACGATCCGCTCGTTGTAGAACTCTTCGCCCATGGATTTCTGTGCCACGATTGCTCCCGTGCTCGCGTCGGCGACCACCAGCGTATCTTGATCCCTGCCGATGGCGTAGAGCGTCCCGCCGTCCCACTGTAGCGAATGCGGTTCGAAGGGGACGCTGCGGGTCTGGAGCACCTGGCCGGTGGCCGGGTCAATCTCCGATAAACAATGAGCGTCTGGAGCGTCAATGGCACGTACACCTGCCGTGTAAAGGTGACCGGTTGCCGGGTCTACGGCCAGCAGGCTACCCGAGCACACCGGCTGAGCCTCGCCCAGCGTGATGGCAGCCACGACGAACGGCAGCGGGCCGGTCCGCGGGGCTGATGTGGGTGCAGGGGTCTGGGGGATGGGCGTAGGTGTGACTGCCGTCGTGGCGGTGGCGTAGACGCGCGTCGCGGCAGCGGGTGTGGTGGCAGAAACGCCGGGGCCTGCTTCCCGCACGGTCGCCGGGGTAGACGTTGCCCGCCCGCATGCCGCCAGCAGCGTCGAGAGGGCCAGCAGCACAGCCAGTCGTTTCATCGAGGTTATTGTATCATGAGAGGGAACAATTTACCACTGTCGCCAGTTGAGTCGTACCACCGCGGCGCCGGTGGATTCGAAATACTCCAGTCGCACGGTGTACGTGCCTGCGTCCAACTTGAGCGCAACACCCCTCCGGCTGCTGCCCATAGAGCGCCAGGCGTTGATGATCAGCCGGTCGTTCAGGTAGAGCCGCACGCCGTCGTCGGAGATGGTGGTAAAGGTGTAATAGCCCTCGCTGAACTCGACCGAACGTGTCCACACGGCGGAAAAGTTGTCGGCCGGCACCCCCCTGCCAGGTGAGTCCTGCCCCCAGTCAAAGTCCAGGGCGGCATCCCGGCGGGTGAGCACCGGGGTGCCGGAGAGGTCGCGGTTGGCGTAATATGCCGCGTCCCACGGGCCGCTCGCGCCCCCCCCGCCGGGCGTGGTAGGCCGGGGTGTGGCAGTGGCAGCCGGCGCCGTTCCCGCGCGCTGCCAGGTCACGCGCGCCAGCGCCGCCTGGGTACCCTCAAAGTACTCGATGCGCACCTTGTGGCTTCCCGCCGAGAGTGTCGCGTAGCCGGTCTGGGTGCCGCGCATGGGACGCCAGGCGTTGATGACCACCTGGTCGTCCACGTAGAGCCGCACGCCGTCGTCCGTGGTGGTGCTGAAGCGGTAACGACCATCCTCGAAAGAGAAGGTGCCGCTCCAGCGCACGGAGAAGTTGTCGCGGGTGACCCCCACTGCGGGAGCCTCCAAACGCCAGTCAAAGTCTATAGTGGCGTCGTAGCGCACCAGCGCCGGGTTACCGGACAGGTCGCGGTTGCTAAAATACTCCCCCTGCCATGGACCGGGAGGAGGAACGGGTACCGGCGTAGAGGTGGGCATAGGCGCGGGAGTAGGCCGTGCCGTGGGCGCGGAGGTGGGTGCAGGAGCCCCCTGCCGCTCCCACCAGAACCGGATGCGTGCCCCGCCCCCGCGTTCAAAGTACTCTACCTTGAGCGTGTGGGTACCCTCCAGGTAGGTCCAATTCAGGTAATGCCACTCGTAATCCATCGGCTGCCAGTAGTCCATCACCAGTGCCCCATCCAGCCAGACGCGCGCGCCGTCGTCGGATTGGACGTTGAAGCGGTAGTAGTCGGTAGCAAAGTTGATCTGGCGCGTCCACACCACGGAAAAGTTGTCGGAGGGCATCCAATTGGCGGGGGCACCTTCCCCCCAGTCGAAGTTGATTTCGGCGTCGTCCCGGACGAGGGCCGGGCCGCCGCGCATTTCGGCGTTGTCGAAGTAGCGGCCCTCCCACCCGCCAAAGGTGCCTAGCAGGTTCCACCACACGTGAGCGCTGGCCTCGCCCCCGTGTTCATAGTACTCCACGACCACGGTGTGCTGGCCCTGGCCGAGGTTGACGTCGCCCGTGCGGGTGTTGGGCAGTTTCTGGTCGCCCCAGGTGTCCACGATCCATTGCCCATCCACGATGATGCGTACGCCATCGTCGCAACTGGCGTAGAAGCGATAGGTGCCGGCCGTGAAGCCCAACGTGTACGTCCAACGCACCGAAAAGTTGTCGGCCGGGACGGATGGGTCGGGGCTGCCGTTCTTCCAGTCGAAGTCAATCGCCGGGTCGTAACGCACCAGGGCCGGGTTGCCCGACAGGTCGCGGCTGTTGAAATACTCGGCCCGCCAGGCGTTGCCGCCGCTCACCCGCTCCCACCCCACCTGGATGGCCGCACCGCCGCTGTGCTCGAAATATTCGACCCGCATGCGATGGGTGCCACGCACGATCGAGCGGTCCACGAAGGACCAGGTGGCCTGGCGATCGCGCCAGTCGTCCACGACCAGCGTATCGTCCACCCACATACGGATGCCGTCGTCGGAGCGGTAGGAGAAGCGGTAGGTGCCGTTCTCGAACCACTCGTCACGGGTCCAGCGGGCGGAGAAGTTGTCGTCAGGGACACCCGCGCCGGGGCTGCCGGTGCCCCAGTCGAAGTTCAGTGCGTCGTCGTAACGGGTGAGCGCCGGCCCTCCGGCCAGGTTCGGGTTGGCAAAGTATTCCGCATACCACGCCCCCCCCGCGGCTACTGGCCTCACGGGCCCGCTGAGGTTCAGCGTGGCCAGTGCAATGGCGACGACGGTGACCAAAATCCATATTCGCTTGCTCATGGTACCCCCCCCACTTGTGCTATTATAATAGACGCCCGGCTACGCGCAAGGGTTCCACGCTAGCGTCCCATCTCAAGTCCCCCATGTTCCCATGCTAGCACATCATCTCACGGCTTGCTGGACGGGACCTCAACGCGCGGCTAACGTTTCCCCGCCATTTATCCAAGCTCTTTGCGCACTACTTCGATGATGTCCGGTTCGACGTGTCCGGCGGCCGTGTCCACCAACCAGCGTTCCAATGTCCGGTCCTGGTCGGCCAGCCAGGTGACCTGATCTCCCATTTTCACCTATGCATCTCGCGTCGTCTCCTTTCCCTGTGAATACGCGACGTGATAGTAGCAAAGCAAGCACGATGCAATGATGAATTGTACCATGCCTGCGAACCTGTATAGACAAGATGTCATCTTGTCCCGTGACGATCAGTCGCTGACCAGCAACTGCATATACTCCCCGACGTCGGCGAAATCCTCCAGCGCCAATGTCGCCTCGATCACCCGCTCCTGCTTCGGGGGTGTCAGCACCGCTCCCGCGTTGGCGCGGAACTTGGCGGCGATCTCCTCGTCGCTCATCGGGCTCTCGGGGCTGCCCTTGGCGTGGTCCACCTGCTCCTCGTACACCGCCCCGCCCGTCGTCGTGATGCGCACGATCGCCCGCTTCACCCCCGGAAAGAGCCGGTCAATCTCCGGGTCGGCTACGACCTTGATCTTGGGCAGGAGCGCCCAGATGCGTGGGTCGCGCAACTTGTCTTCCTCGAACGAACTGGGCAACACGTTACCGTCGGCGATGGCGGCGGCGATGCAGTAGGGCAGGCTGTGGTCCGCCGTCTCCTTCGTCGTGGGCTTGTATTTGGAGGGATCGGAGAGGATGTCGGCCCCACGGGTGGTCGTCCGCAGGTGCACCTCGGCCACGTCCTCGGCGGCGATGCTGTGGGCGCGGCAGATGTTCAGCACGGCGGTGATCGGCTGGTGGGTCAGCGCCTCGGTGGGGAAGGGCTTGTAGGAGCACTCGGTGATGAGGAACTTTGTCCCCAGCCCGTTCAGTAGCGCCTCGGTGGACCATTTGACGTTGCGCAGCACCTGGTACAGCCCTTCTTTCCCTTCGAGCACCTCGACCGGGCCGGTATAGCCTTCGCGGGCCAGCAGCGCCGCGCGCACGCCCGCCTCCGTCGCCAGCGGGTCGGCCGTGTTCTTCATATTCGTCAGGTGGCCGGCTACCACCCCGCCCAGTGTGAAGTGGGAACTGCCCGAGATGCCGGCCGCCGCGACGGCCTGGTCCTCGGTCAACCCTAGCATACGGGCCGCGACGAAGGGGGAGACGAACTGTGTCAGCGTCGCGTGGTGCCAGCCCACCTCGCGCACGCCGGGCGTGGCCGCCAGGCACCAGCGCATCTCCAGTTCGTAGGCGATCAGGATGCCGGCGATCGTCTCCCGCCCGCTCCGATGCGTCGCCTCCCCAGCCGCCAGGGCCGCCGGGATGACGTCAGAGGGATGGGAGGGGTCCTGCACCCAGTATATGTCGTTGTAATCCAGTGCCCGCACTAGGAGCGCGTTCATCAGTGCGGCGTTGGCTGCATTCGTGCGATGGCCGCTGCCGATGACCGTCGCTTCGGGTCTGCCGCCCAGGGCCACGACGTAGCGCTGGGCGGCCTGCATGTCCTCCAGCGGCACGGCGGCCAGGGCACAGCCGATCGAATCGAGCAGGAAGCGCTTGGCCTCGCGCACAGCCTGGGCGGGGACGTCTTCGTATCGTAAGCCTAGTGCAAACTGCGCCATCTGGTGGGTGATACTGTCCATATCTGCACCTCCTGCTGATTACAATCGGCTGGCAACCGCCTGGGCCATCTCCAGCGTCGTGTTGCTCCCGCCCATGTCGTAGGTGCGCACTTTCCCCTCCGCCACGACGTCGGTGACTGCTTTCTCCAGCGCCTGCGCCGTGTCGGTCTCGCCCAGCCAGTCCAGCATCAGTTTGACCGCCAGGAGCGTGGCGATGGGGTTGACCTTGTACATCCCGGTGTACTTGGGAGCCGAGCCGTGGGTCGGCTCGAAGATGGCGAACTTGTCGCCGATGTTGCCGCTGGAGCCGAAGCCCAGTCCCCCCACCAACTGCGCTGCCAGGTCGGAGATGATGTCGCCGAACATGTTGCTCGATACCAGCACGCCATAGTCCTGCGGATTCTTGACCAGCCACATGCACATGGCATCCACGTTGACTTCCCACAGTTCGATCCCGGGGAACTCGCTGGCGATCTGGCGTGCCTCGCGTACCATCATGCCGGAGGTCTCGCGGATGACGTTGGCCTTCTCGACCAGCGTGACGCTGCGGTACCCATACTGGCGCGCATACTCGAAGGCGCGGCGGATGATCCGCCGGCAGCCATCGCGCGTCAGGATGCGGCAGGAGACCGCGATCTCCTCAGCGGGCACCCCCTTGAAGGCCTGCATGCTGCGGCTGTGGGCCTCCAGGGCCGCCCGCACTTCCTGCGGCAACGGGAAGAACTCGACGCCTGAGTAGAGGTCCTGCGTGTTCTCGCGGAAGATGACCAGGTCAATGTCGTTCCGGTAGTTGAGCGGGTTCCCCTTGTAGGCCCGGCAGGGGCGCAGGTTGACGTAGAGATCGAACGACTGGCGCATGCGCACGATGGGGCTGCGGTAGGTGAGCCCTTTCCCCTGCAACTCGGGCACCAACTCCGCCTCGGCTTCCGTCTTCCCCTTCGAGGTGATGGCGCCGAAGAGCGCGCAGGTGCAGGACTTGAGGGCGTCCACCGTGCGCTGAGGCAGCGCTTCCCCCTCCCTGCACCAGAATTCCCAGCCGATGCCGGCAGGGACGAACTCGGCGTCGAGCCTGATCTTGTCGAGCACGATCTGAGCAGCGTCCATCACGTCTTTGCCGATGCCGTCGCCGGGCATCAGCGCGATACGATACTTGGACATCCATCCTCCTTATGTAAAGTTAAGTACAGAACAGTCCCAACCCCATCACGGGGTATCTTGGGTATAGAAAACGCATGGCCGATTTCAGCCAAGTCTATTCTACTTGATGGTTGGGGAACGAGCAAGCGGCAAATGCATAGTCGAAGCCCCCGTCGCAGACGGGGGTAGGGTCACGGCTGGGCCAGGCGTGTGCGTGGGCAGGCAGTCGCCGGTGAGTACACCGGTGGAACCCCCCACTGCGTGGGGGGCCTGGCAATGATGGAGGTGACCAGCCCCCGGCCTCAGGCCGGGGGCTGCAATGCCACCAAGGCTACTGGTGATTGCGCAGCAGGATCGGCAGATAGACGAAGCGCTGGCCTACGTGGGTGGTCAGCACGCCTGCGTCGCGCTTGGTCGGATCGGCCTGTGAAGTGGCGGTCACAGTGATGATGCCGGTGCTCCCGCGTGAAACACTCGCCGGGATGCCAGCGTAGACCTTCACGTCCACTCCTCCCCCTGCTCCCAGGCTCAGCGGGTTGGCCGAATAGGTCACCGTCCAGGTGCTGGGTCCACTGTGGCCCAGCCCGATGACGTCGGCCACGTTGCCCGTGTTGGTCACGCGCAGTGTGTAGGTCACCGTCTGGCCGGGATCAACGTTACCGGTCGCCGTGTGCGGTGCGATGGTCACCCCATGTTCGTGCACAAAGATGGTCCTGCTGGTAGACTTTTGCCCGCAGGGGTTGGTGGCCGTCAGCCAGACCGTGTGCCAGCCCCTGTTGGTGAAGGCGTGGCTCTGCGTGGGGCCACTGGCCGACCAGCCGTCGTCGGCGCTCCACGTGGTTGTAATGGGGCTACTACCGGTCGCGGTGGCGGTGAAGGCGATGGTCTGGCCAACCTGCGGATCAGCCGGTGCGTACTGGAAACTGGCGCTGTCCACCGGAACGCACATGGTAGCAGTGTTGTTGCTCGGGTTCCTGTCGGGCGTGGGTCCACCGATCGCGTTGAGCCCGGTGATGGAAGCCGTGTTGGCCGGGATCACCGTCGCCAGCGACTCAGCGGTGATGGTGATCAGGCCCCGCTGGCCATAACTTAGCCGGGGAAGAGTCCAGACGTAGGTGACACCCTGAGTGCTGGAGATCGGGGGCCAGGCAGCATAACGGACGTTCGTCAGGTACCCGAGGGGCAGGATGTCGGTGACCGTGACGTAGTCAACGGCGGTCAGGCCCGTGTTGGCATACTCTAATTGAGATTCTTCGTCGCTTCGCTCCTCAGAATGACGGGAGACAGTACGCTTCCGCCGGACCACAGTCCGGCGATCCCCCCTTGCTTGCTCGCGCCGGACCACGGTCCGGCGGCCTCCCCCTCGGTTGCTCGCGCCGGACCACAGTCCGGCGGTGTGTGGCCTGTGCTGAGCAGAGGGCCGGATCAATATGCCGGCACAAGTGTCGTGCGCGTCGTACCCCCTCGATCCTGGTACGTGATCTGCCAGTGCGGCGCCCACGCCAGCCCGAACAGGTCCACCTCGATGTCCGTCCGCCGTGGCGCAATCGGCACCTGCTCCGCCTTCTGCAACGCTTCTTCCCAGCGGTCACGCACCGCACTCGCCTGTGCCTGCAACTCCTCTTCCAGTTGCTTGATCTCTTGTTGCAGCGCTTCGACCGTGTCCCCGGCCTCCGTCACCTTCATCTTCGCCAGGCTGGCCTGGCGCTGTTTGCTCAGTGCCGTCGAAGCCATCCGCGTCGAGCGCCGCCCCAGGAACAGCCCCACCACCGATTCTCCCACCGCCACCACCGTCTCTCGCTTGCGGGCCCCGACCTCCGCTTGCTGTCTCTCGAGCGTCGCCTCTGCCCGGCGCAAGCGCTCCTTGAGTTGGACCAACCGCTTTTCGTATTGACCGCTCGTCTTGTCCACCTCGGCGTCCCGCTGCTCGCGCGCAGCCTGCTGCACTCGCATCATAAAGTCTCGTTCGTTCTCCCCAGGCTGCGAATACGTCTTTAGCGCCGGGCTATACAGCAACGTCAGTCGGCTGGTCCGGTACAGGTGGGCTACCAGGTCCTTCTTCAGCGCAGTGAACTGCTGGGCCTGGGTGACCGACTTGGGCAGTTCGTCGAAGTAAGCGTCCGGCTCGGGTTGTTCGCTCAGGTCGCGCGCCGTCAGGTCCAGCGGCTGGGCCTGTTCCCACGCCCGCACCCCTGCCCCTTCCGGCGGTTGGCCCAGCAGCGCAAAATCCTCCCGCTCGCTCACGTTCCGGCGCTGCTCTACAAAGTGGACGCGCCCCAGCCCCAAGAGGCCTGGCACGTAGAGCAGGTGGCGGCCTTTCACCTCGATCGTCCCGCCTTCCCGGCTTTCGACGTCGGCTGTGGCAGCCGCGTCCGGCTTGCGCACGGGCAGGTAGAACTGCTGAATCTCGGGCGGCAGCGATGCAGGTGAGGTGGCCGCGGCCGACCCGGCCGTGACGGCTACCGGCTGGCCGGGCAGTCCGCCGGCCCTGGCCGGTGGCACGGTCGCCGGCCCATCGGGCTGGCGGCCCTCCATCAACTCCTGCACCTGCGTGCGGGTCAGCGGCCCGCGCAGGTAACTCAGTGCCCAGCGCGTCTGGAAGGTCACCGGCGCTTCCTCGTGGACGTTGTGCAGCAGGAAGATGCGATTCCCCAGCGCAGAAATCAGGCGGCTCAGTTCGTTCCGGTTCAGCGTGCGACCTGCCGTGGACGAAGCGCTCTCGAGTCCATCCAGCAGCCGCGCCTTGTCCTGCTCCGTCTGCAGCCGGCCGACCAGCCATGTCCCGGCGTTGGTCAGCCCCTTGTAGTCCAGGTCAACCGGGTTCTGCGTCGTCAGCACGACCCCCACGCCAAACGCCCGCGCCTGCTTCAGCAGCGTGAGCATGGGCTGCTTCGAGGGAGGATTCGCCACGGGGGGAAAGAAGCCGAAGATCTCGTCCATGTACAGCAGCGCGCGCAGGCTCGTCGTGCCCGGCTGCGTCCGCATCCAGGTGATGACCTGGTTCAACAACATGGTCACGAAAAACATACGCTCGGCGTCGCTCAGGTGAGCGATGTACATGATCGCGTGGCGGGGCTTCCCGTCGGGCGTGCTCAATAACCCGGCCACGTCCAGCGGCTGCCCCTGCAGCCAGGTCTGGAACCCTGGGGCCGCCATGATGTTGTTCAGGCTCATCGCCAGTCCAAAGCGCTCCTTCTGTGGGAAGAAGGTATCTACGTCGAACACGCCCAGTTGGCGCATGGGTGGGTTCTGGATCGCCAGGATGATCTTGGCCAGGTCCAGGTCCTGGCCCTGGCGCCAAAAGTGCTCGAACAGGTTCGAAAGCAAGATGTGCTCCCGCGAGCGTATCGGATCGGCCTCGATGCCCACCAGCCCCAGGATCGCGCTGACCGTCCCCTGGATGCGCTCGCGCAAGAGTTCCGCGTCGGTGTCCCAACTGAGCGCGGGCGCGGCGAAAGACTGCAAGATGGACACCGGGACCCCCGCTTCGCTGCCGGGCGTGTAAATCACGAAATCCGCCGCCTCACGCAACATCTGGATGCGCTTTCCATCCTGCCCCCACTCAGCCAGCCCCTTGCCCCACAGCTCCGCCTGCTGCGCGGCGAACTCATCCTCGCTCATCCCCTTGCGCCGGGCGTCGTCCACGTTGATCCAGGGGCGAAAGTCTGCGGGCTGGAGTTGGGGGAATCCCAGGAGCAGGTTGGTGATGTCCCCCTTGGGGTCAATGATGATCGCGGGCACGTGGTCAATCGCCGCTTCTTCGAGCAGCACCGTGCACAGCCCGGTCTTGCCGCTGCCCGTCATCCCTACGCACACCGCGTGCGTCGTCAGGTCCCGGGCGTCGTACATCACCAGGCGGTCCAGCAGTTTCCCCTTGGCGACGTCGTACTCTTTTCCCAGGTAAAATGCGCCGAGTTTCTCAAAGTCCATCGCCTTGACTCCTCTCTATCAACAGTTGTGTGCAAAACAGAACTGTTGATAGCATGGCACACAACCCCCAGGTCGTCAAGATCATCCCGACTGGGGTTGACCACCTCTTAGTGCAAACAACTGCACCGTTTCCTCCTGCGTGAGCACCCACAGCGTGTAGACCCCAATCGCCGTCCCGATCGGGACGTTGAACAGGTCCAGCACGGCCAGGACCATCACCAGGATCCTGGCCCAGGGCTGCCACTTGAGCAGCCCAATCCCACCGATGATCCCGGGCAGGAACAGGACGACCAGGAGCGCCGACACGCCGCACCCCACGCTGGTCAGGATCGTCATGACCTGCCGATCCTCCACGAGGATCCCGGTTCCGGTCAGGCTGACGAGGACGATGGCCGCGGCCAAAAGGCCCAGGACGCCGAGCCCAATGTGGAGCACACCTGCGACTGTGACGTGCTGCTTCATTTTCTTACCCTCCTCGTTACAGAATGTGCCGGGACAACCCGGCCTTGACCGAATGAGTCAACCCCGGCTATTGAGGTGGGCCAGAGTGCAATGCCTCGACCGCATCCACCTCCGCTGAGTTGTTGCCGCCCTCCTCGACGACGGCATCGTCTGTGATCCTGACGTACCTGGCGAACTGCAGGCCGACGTTCTGCAAGTCTAATTGGGCCATCTCTTCCGTGATACCAAGGTCTTTCCAGTCCATTCCATCGGCACTGACCTCGACCCGCACGTGTTCGTCGTTCTGAGGGTCGCCGATGATGGATAGGTCAGGCCCTGGCCCGTTGACGATGGAGTTGTCGGTGAACTCGACCGTGACAAAGCCGCCGGTCCCCAGGGGCAGCAACCCCGTGCAGCACGGGTCGATTACCGCGTCGGGCGGACCGATGACGTATTCCGGATGGTAGCCTATGCTCAAGAAGCCGCCCGTAATGGGGCCCTGCTCGTACTCCACGACCACGTCCGCGTAGGGCGAACCTGGCATCGGGATGGCCGTCGGTGGGATCGGAGTCGCCGTGGCTGGCGGTGGGGGCGGCGTGGCCGTGGCGGCCGGGGTTGGAATACCATTGCACGCGGCCAACGTCAGGCTGACCGCTATGAGAAGGATCAGCAGTTGCTTCATACGAGACCTCCTGTCAAATGTGGTGGGCCTGCCGGATGGCCCGAATGTCGTTGACGTGCTGCACGACATGCTCGACCTGTATCTTGATCACCTCACCCACGGTGATCTCCATCTCCCGCCCGTCGTGCTGCTTGAGCAGCGCGTGCCGTTCCCAGGACTCCGATACCTGCTGCATCAACTGCACGACGTGACACCGGTTGGCGCGGAAGAGGGCCAGTGATGGCTCGATCGCCCGGCCCGCGTAATGCCACTTTTCCGCCCACGTGTCCTGAGGAATGTCCCAGTACCACTGCAGGTGGAACACCCCCTGGCTGTTCCCCAGCGCCACCTTGATGCAGATTTTCCATATATCGTCCCCATCCGCAATGTGGTGCACGATCTGCCGGATAGACCACGAATCGGCACTGAGGGCTGCGTCGAGCCCGGCCTCCGCCAGGCCGGCGATCGCCGCCTCCAGTTGTGCCGGCCCATCCGCGTACTGCACCAGCGCCGCCTCCGGGTTGCTTGCCTGCTCCGTCATCATAATCCCTCCAAGGGACTGCTCGTTCATAGTGCGGCGAGCATCCAACTGCCTTGAGGCCCTTCGTCTCTCACCACCTACAGTGTAGTGCAACTTGGCCCACAAGTCAAGACCACAAGTTTGACACAGTCGAACATTTGTGCTACAATGCAAGCACAATCAGCGCGAAAGAACCGCCCAGATAGTCGTCGAACAAGCTGACAAGCTGTACTTGTCTTTTCGCCTGCTTACCCCCTCCCTTCTTCCCTCCTTCCCTTCCTTCTTTCCCTCCCCTCCCCCAAATGTTTCACGTGAAACACCCCCCGACTTAAGTTCCCCTCCCTTCCTTCCCTTCCCCAGTTGTACTTTTTCCCCAATAATGCTAACATGCCCTCACACAGGGCTCCAATTTCCTCATCTACTCATTCCTCATCTACTCATTTACTCATTTACCGATTCCTAACCAAGCAAGGAGGTCTCACATGGAACGGCTGAAGCGCTTCTGGAACGCCTTTCGCGACATCGCCATCCTCTTCTCCTTCGTCGTCAACTTCGTCCTGATCGTCCTGCTCCTCGCCATCAGCGTGCCGGCCATCCGGGCCGTCTTCGCCCTCAAGACCGGCATGGTCGAGCCGCTGCTCAATGATCTCGACGCCGCTTTCGTCGGCCTGGGCGAGTCCACGATTGATACCGAGATCCAGGTGAACGCTCCCGTGGCGATCAAGTTCGACCTGCCGCTCGACCAGTCGTTGGAGACAAACTTTGATCTGACGATCGAGCAGGATACAGAGGTCGTCATGACCACGGCGGTGCCGCTCGAACTGCCCGCCCAGTTCATCCTGCCCGGCGGCGGCGGCGCCATCAACGGCACCGTCTCCCTCTCCCTGCCCGCCGGCATGGTCATGCCGGTTCACCTGAGCATGGTCGTCCCGGTGCGGCAGACCATCCCGGTGCGTGGGTCCATCCCGGTCAGCCAGACCGTCAACATCCAGATGCCCGTGCCGGTCCACATCCAACTGGGGCAGAGTGGCCTGGACCCGGCGGTCCAGCAACTGCGCGGGGTGTTTCAGCCGCTGAAAACGCAGGTCGAGAGCCTGCCGGACGGACTGGAGTTTCGGTAAGGCCCATGTCTCAGGCTGTTCGTCCCATCTGTGACTACGAAGGCTCCGCCTACCGCACCGAGTTCTGGGGCCGCGGGCGGGAATACGAGGACGCCGTCGAGCGGGCGGCGCTGCGGGCGCTGCTGCCCCCGGCCGGCCATTGCCTGATCGAGATCGGGGCGGGCTACGGCCGCCTGGCCGACCTGTACGCCGGCTACGACCAGGTCGTGCTGTTCGACTATGCCCACTCCCAACTCCGCCAGGCCCGCGAACTGTGGGGGGATGCCGCTCCGGGCGGGCGGCCCCGCTACGTGTACGTGACCGGCGATTTCTACGCCTTGCCCTTCGCCCCGGGCCTGTTCGACGCCGTGACGATCGTGCGCACCATCCACCACGCCGCCGATGCCCCCGCCGTGTTGAGAGGCGTAGCCCACATCCTCGCTCCCGCTGGCACCTTCGTCCTGGAATTCGCCAACAAGCACCACCTGAAGGCCATCCTGCGCTACCTGGCGCGCCGGCAGGACTGGTCCCCCTTTAACCGGGAGCCGGTCGAGTTCGTCAAACTCAACTTCGACTTCCACCCGGCCTGGATGCGGGAGCAGTTGTCTCGGGCCGGGTTACAGGTGCATTCCCTCCGTACCGTCTCCCATTTCCGCACCCCGCTCCTGAAGCGCCTGGTGCCCACGGGCCTGCTGGTAACGCTCGACCGGCTGCTCCAGCCGACGGGCAGCCTGTGGCAACTGACACCCAGCGTCATGGTGCGCTGCGCCGCCGGTGCCATCAGGCCGGCCTCACCGCCGGGCGCGTTCTTCCGCTGCACCGTCTGCGGTTCGACGGTACTGGTGGACGAGGGGAACGCGCTATCCTGTACCGCTTGCGGGGCGCGCTTCGCGGTGCAGGGTGGCATCTACGACTTCAAGGCACCGCTGGAGGAGAGTGCACGATGAACGAAGGGACGCGACGGGCGCTGTTTGCTGACCTGGTCTTTAACGAAGAAGGCCAGCCCGCGGCGGCCGTCTACGTCGGCCAGGTCCCCCATTACGCCATACCCGACGGGGACTTTATGCGCCACGTCGAAGCGGAATACGTGGACCGCCAGGTCGTCGCCCTGTTGCAGGAGCGCCTCCTGGGGATGCGCGACGCCGTCACCGAGGGAGTGGTCCACATGCTCGGCCAGGAGGACCCGTTCACCCGCGCCTCGATCCAGTATGCCCTCGAACACATGGACCGCATCCTCGAGCCGGGCAACGTGGACGTGGACGAACTGCGCACCGCCCTGTGGATGACCGGCTTCCGCGTCACCGTGGACGTCCACGGTGACGTCGTCCACCTGGAAGCCCCCGGCTGGGAGGGTGAGGGTGAGTAGGGCGCATTTCAATTTGGGGGCGGTTCTTACACGCTGCTCGTAGCCCCCGTCTCGGGGGCGTCTGGCGTGCGGCCTGACCCGTTTTTGACGCTTACACGCTGCTCGTAGCCCCCGTCTCGGGGGCGTCTGGCGTGCGGCCTGACCCGTTCTTGACGCTTACACGCTGCTCGTAGCCCCCGTCTCGGGGGCGTCTGGCGTGCGGCCTGACCCGTTCTTGACGCTTACACGCTGCTCGTAGCCCCCGTCTCGGGGCTGTCTGGCGTGCAGCCTGACCCGTTTTTGACGCTTACACGCTGCTCGTAGCCCCCGTCTCGGGGGCGTCTAGCGTGCGGCTTGACCCGTTCTTGACGCTTACACGCTGCTCGTAGCCCCCGTCTCGGGGGCGTCTAGCGTGCAGCCTGACCCGTTTTTGACGCCCCCGGGACGGCGCACTTGTGTGGCTCACAAACTTGATGTATACTGGTGCAGTACTTGTCTATTGCTGACTCCAATCAGACTTCGAGGAGGGTCGAACCGATGAAGGTCTCCTGTCTCCAAGAAAACCTGGCCAAGGGCCTGAGTATCGTCGGGCGTGCTGTTTCGCCCCGTTCTACGCTGCCGGTGCTCGGCAACGTGCTGCTGGCGACCGATGCCGGGCGGCTCAAACTCTCCGCCACCAACCTGGAAGTGGGCATCAACTGCTGGATCGGCGCCAAGGTCGAGGAAGAGGGCTCCATCACCGTTCCTGCCCGCACCTTCATTGACCTGGTCAATGCGCTGCCGCCGGAGCGAGTGGACATGGAACTGGTCGTGCGCACCCAGACGCTCAACCTGCACGCCGGCCGCAGCGAGGCGAACGTCAAGGGCATTGACGCGCAAGAGTTTCCCATCGTCCCGGTGCCCGAGGGGGAAGGGGGTATCCCCATAGCGCCCGACGTGCTGCGCACGGCGGTCGAACAGGTGGCCCTCGCCGCGGCCACCGACGAGAGCCGTCCCATCCTCACCGGCGTGCTGGCCAAGTTCGAAGAGACCCAACTGACGCTGGCCGCCGCCGATGGGTTCCGCCTCTCGGTCCGCACCATTCCGCTGGCGCAGCCTGTCCCTGACCCCTTCAGCATCATCATCCCGGCCCGCGCCATGGTCGAACTGGGACGGGTCAGCGGCGAGCAGAAAGACCCCATCGTCATCACCGTCACCCCCACCCGCAACCAGGTCCTCTTCCAACTCACCGACATCCTGCTCGTCTCGCAGTTGATTGATGGCAACTTCCCGGACTATCGCCAGATCATCCCGCGCACGCACACCACGCACACGGTCGTGGACACGGCCGTCTTCCTGAAGGCGTGCAAGGCCGCCCTCATCTTTGCCCGCGACGCGGCGCTCATCACCCGCCTGCACGTCCGTCCGGGCACTGAGTTGACCCCCGGCCACATCGTCATCTCCGCCACCTCGGCCGAGACCGGCGACGACGTGAGCGAGATGGATGCCAGCATTGAGGGGGAGGAGGTCGAGATCGCTTTCAACGTCCGCTACATGATTGACGTCCTTTCGGTCATCGGTACGCCGCAGGTCTCGCTCGACACCACCATGTCCTCCAGCCCTGGCGTCATCCATCCCGTCGGCGACGTAGACTTTACCCACGTCATCATGCCCATGCACCTGGGACGCTAGCCCCTCCCCGTTAGCCACAACGCAAAACGCCCCCACATGTGCTGGGGGCGTTTTTCGCCATTCCAACCTCACACCGTCTCCCCGGTCAGCCTTCGCTTCTTCACCTGGCTCGCGCTGCGCCCACCCGCCTTCTTCGTGTCACGCTCCGCCTGCCGTGCCCGCCTCCGCTGCCCGCAGGTCTGCCACAGCACCTGCAGCCGCAGCCGCAGTGAATCGGTGTCCAGCCCGGCCCGCAGCCGTAGCCATGCCAGCAGGTTCACGGCACACGCAACCCCGCTGAGCGCCAGCCCTGGCGCCCACAACGACCTCAGGTCCGCCCCGCGCAGCATTACCCCGCGCAGGACCACCAGGTAATGCTGGACAGACGACACGCTGGATACCACGCGCGCCACCCCCGGCATGTCGCCCGCCGGCACCATAAAGCCCGACAGCGCCACCTCCAGCATGGCCAGCGCGAAGACGAACAGCAGCGCCTGCTGCTGCGTGCGGGAGATGAGCGAGATGAGCGTCCCCCAGCCGACCTGCACCAGGACGAAGGGGATCGTGAGCAACGCCAGCAGCAGGACCGAACCGCGCACCGGGATGTCGAACCAGGCCACGATCACCCCCATCATCAGCAGGCAGTCCACCAGCCCCACCAGCAGGACCGGGATGCCCTTCCCTATCATCAGTTCCAGCCGCCCCAGCGGCGTGATGCGCAGTTGCTCCAGCGTGCCCAGTTCCCGCTCGCGGGTGAAACTCTGCGAGGCGATGATCAGCGTCACCTGGTAGACGATCAGCCCCAGCATGGCGGTGATCGCGTGCGGCCGGTCGTCCAGCAGGGCGTTGAAGCGGGCCACGAAGCGCAGTTCCACCGGCCCCCTGCTCGCCGCCGCAGGGTGGGCCGTGAGTTCCCGCACGATCTCGGCCGCCACGTTCTCGGTCGTCGCGGTGGCCACCGTGGATATCACGTGGTTGGAGCCGTCGGCGATTACCTGTACTTGAGCGCTGCGCTGGGCGTTCGCCAATGCCTCTGCGTAGCCTGGGGGCACCATGACGATGACGGCGATCTGCCCGCTCTGCATCCACTCCTGGGCTTGCGCGACGCTCTCCCCGTACGTCTTGACGAGCAGTTCGTCCGTCTGGTCCAACCGGGTGATCAACTCGCGGCTGGCCCCGCTGCGGTCCAGGTCCACCACGGCCACCGGCAGATTCTTCACCCCTGCTCCGACCAGCCCACCCATCAACAGCAGTTCCAATAGCGGCCCCAGGAGCACAAACCCCAATAGCAGCCTGTCGCGGCGCAGTTGCAGGAGCTCCTTGATCACCAGGCCCCATATCCGGTGCAGTGACTCTCCCATCACCGCACCCGCTTCTTGAACGTTACGGCCCCCAACCCGACCCACGCCAGCGAGCTGGCCAGCAGCGCCAGCGCCGGCCGCCACAACTCGGCCACCCCGGCTCCCTTGAGAAAGAGCGCGCGGCAGATGGTCACAAAGTGCGTGGTGGGCAGCACGTAGGAAATCGCACTGCTCACCAGGTCGGTCGTGTCTATCGGGTCAATCAGCCCGGCCAGGAAGAAGCCAGGCACGAAGAAGACGAACAGCGCGATCACCGTCGCCGTCTGTTGGCTGCGCACCAGGTTGCCGATGAAGAGCGCCAGGCCCACGCTCGCCAACAAAAAGTCGCCGGTCAGCAGGACGAGTAGCAGAGGATTTCCTCGAAACGGCACGTGGAATAACACCGCCGCCGCCAGCCACACCGGCAGCAGCCCCGCCAGCGCGGCGGTGACGTAGGCGATCAGTTTGCCTCCCAGGTACTCCAGGCCGCGCACCGGCGTGGCGACGAGCGCTTCCAGCGAGCCGCTCTCCCGCTCGCGCGCCAGGGCCAACGCCGCGGCGATCACCGGCAGCGAGAAGACGATGGGGATGAGTCCGGGGATCATGCTGTCCCGCTCGGTCGCGCCGGGCAGGTAAGCGGATCGGGCCTGTACTTGCAGCGGCACCGGCGGCAGCGACAACTGGCGGCTCAGCGCCAGCCCGAAGTGAGCGGCGTGCCCGAGCAGGCTGCCGGTCGCCTGCCCGGCCACCAGCGTGTCTACTCCGTCCAGGATGACCTGTACCAGGGCCGTCTCGCCACCCTGGATCGTATCGGCAAAGCCGGGCGGGATGACCACCGCCGCGTCAATGCGGCGCTCCACCAGCAGTTTCTCGATCTCCCGGTAATTGGACACGTACCCCACCGAGAAATCGTTGTCGCTGGACAGGCTGCCCGCGAACTGGCGCGACACCGCCGTGCGATCCTGGTCCCACAACGCCACGGCCACGTGGCCGCTGCCGCTGGTGAAAATCATGGACAAGGCCACCAGCACGAATGCTGGTGACAGGAACACCATCCACAACGTGCGGGGCTCCCGCACAATGTGCTGGTACTCTTTGACAAGTATGCTCAGAAAACGTTTCATGGACATAGACGGCGGAGTATAAAGCATATCCCCACATCTGTCAATGAGAAGCAAGTCCTATCGGCGAATCGCGAATCGCGAATCGCCTCTTTCCCCCCGTCTCCTTGTCTCCCTGTCTCCTTGTCTCCTTGTCCCCTGATCCCCTTGTGCTATACTACTCCCAACTCTTCGCGGAGGTAACGGTATGAAGTGGCTACAACGACTCCTGGGATCGGCAGGCGGCGCAGGGCGGCCGCGTGACCCCGACGGTTTCTACTTCTACGTTCGCTGCGGCCGGTGCGGCCAGAAACTTGAACTCCGCGCCGACCTGCGCTTCGACCTCATGCAGGACCTGGACGAGGGCGGCTACGTCCTGCACAAGGACATGATGGACAGCAAGTGTTTCTCGATGATGCACGCCACCGTCCGTTTCGACGAAAACCGCCAGGCCATCTCCCAGGACATCGAGGGCGGTGCATTCATCACCGAGGAGGAATTCCGCCAATCGAGTTCGTAGTGGCGACTTCAGTCGCTATATTGGCCGCATAATCTATCGAACGCAGACGAACGCAGACGAACGCAGACGAACGCAGACGAACGCAGACGAACGCAGACGAACGCAGACGAACGCAGACGAACGCAGATGAAAACAGCAAAAATCAGCGTGAATCAGTGTGAATCTGCGTCCCCAAGATAACTGGGCAGGAGGTTGTGCGATGCACATCGGCTCGACGACGGTCTCCCTCGCCGGCTGGGGCGTAGATCCCCGCCAGCCCGACCAGGCCCGCTCCGTTCGCCTGGCCGCCATCCGCCAGCTCGTCGAAGGCTACCGCCTCTCGGCGGTCGAGCTCGACCTCGACCTGGGCGTCATCTTCCCCCAGGTCTTCGACGCCACCTTCTACGCTGCCGTGGCCGATCTCCAACAGCAACTTGGCTTCACCTGCACCACCCACCTGCCCTTCTTGTGGCTCGACCCCTCCAGCCTCAACGAGCCCGTGCGCCAGGCCAGTGTCTCCTGTCTCCGCCAGGCCGTCGAACTGGTGCGCCCGCTGGACGTGACGGTCTACGTCCTCCACCTGTGGGGCTTTACCACCATCCAGATCGCCCTTCTCCTGGCCGACCCCGCCCAACGGAAGGCGGTCCTCGGCGGCGTGCTGGCCCAGGCCGGGCGCAGCCTGGCCGAACTGTGCGCCATCCTCGACCCGCGCGACCTATGCGTCGAGAACCCGGAGGCGCCCCCCTTCGACCTGGTCCTGCCGCTGGTCGAGCAGGCGGGTGCCAGCATCTGCCTAGACGTGGGGCACCTGGCTTACGAGCAGGGCGATCCCCTCGCTTTTCTCGCCCGGCACGGCGAGCGCGTCCGCCACGTCCACCTCCACGACTACGTGCACACCTCATCGGGCGGGCGCGTCCAGACCCGCGACCACCTGCCCCTGGGCCGCGGCGAAATGGATTATGTCAACTTCCTGCATCACCTGGAACAGATCGGCTTCGACGGCGCAGTCATCCTGGAGAACAACAGCAAACCCGACCTGGAAGAGAGCCTGGCGCGGGTGAAATTGTTTCTGCCGGGTCAAACGTCGCCGTAACGGACCCGAAACTTGCGCAAGATGCAAAACGCTGTAAACTAACGCATATTCGTACATCCGTACATTCGTTCATTCGTCCGTCCGTCCGGAAAGGAGACCAATCATGACCCTTCTCATCGGGCTCGCCCTCGTGGCCCTGGGACTTGCCATCGGCTTCATCGTCACCTGGGCCTTGTACACCGGCGCGACCATCACCCTCTTCGTCGGCGTCCTCCTCGTCGTCGCCGGCGCCATCGTCGGCTTCGTCGTCGAATGGTTGATTGACGAAGCCTATCGCAAGAACCGTGAACTGCGCTACCAACTCGGCCAGCGCGGCACTGGTGTGGTCGCCGTTGCCGCCAGCGCCGGCGCGCCAGCCTCCGCACCCCCCTCCGAGACGCTGGCCGACTTTCTCCGCCAGCGCGACGCAGAGGTCGGTGAACTGCGTAGCCAACTGGAGGCCACCCACGCCCAGTTGGACGGCCTGCAGGGCGACTTTGAGGCCTACCAGCGCACCCACCCGGACGACCTGACCGTCATCAAGGGCATCGGGCCGGTCTACCAGTGGAGACTGCGCGACGCCGGTGTGCACACCCACAAGCAACTGGCCGCCGCCGACCCCGACCAACTGCGCCGCATGCTCGACATCAAGGACTGGCAGCGGGTGGACATCGGGTCCTGGATTGAGCAGGCCCGCGACTGGGCGCAGAGAGAGCCATGACGTTCGAAGAGGACCTGCTCGACGAAGAGGTCAAAAAGAAAAAGCGGCGCGCCCTCCTCGTGCTGGTCGGGCTGCTCCTGCTGGGGACGCTGGCCCTGCTCCCGCTCGCCGGCCTGCTCCCGCCCCCTTCCCCTACCCCCGCTACCCCCATCGCCGCAGGCCCTACCCCCACGGCGATGGAGACGAGGGGACAGGGAGAGGGGGAGCCAGGGGAGACGCCGGGAGCGGCGACTGCTACCCTGACCGGTGTGGTCCCTGTTGCGACGGAAGGCACGCCCGGTGGGGCCGGCGGCGCTGGCGGCGAAACGCCCACCGTCTCTGCCACGGTCACTCCTGTGCCTGCGGCCACGCTGGTCGGTGAGACCCCTGTCCCGGTGGAAGGCACGCCCGGCGGAGCCGGCGCTGGCACGCCGGTGGCCCCCCTCACGGGAACCGCCACGCCTGCCGTTACATCCCCGCCCGCAACTCTCACCCCGGCAGGTCCCGGCCAGCTCCCCGCCGCGGGAGCCGGTGGTCTCTCGGGAGCAGCCTGGCTTCTAGTGGGCCTGGTAATGGCTGTGCTAGGGGCACTGCTGCTGAGGGCAGGCTACATCCTGCGCCACGCGCGGCCCCGGCAGCGGTGAGTTTGAACTGCGTGTCAGCATCGGCCCGTCCGAACAGACCCACCGCCTATGCTCGGAAAGCGGTCTGGCGGGTGGGCGGACTGTTGTCCGCCCTGAGCGAGTACCTGGCAGGTGGGCGGACTGTTGTCCGCCCGGAGCGAGTGCCTGGCGGGTGGGTGGACTGTTGTCCGCCCGGAGCGAGTACCTGGTGGGTGGGTGGACTGTCGTCCGCCTGGAGCGAGTAGTGTGCGCGCCAAGCCCGATTGATCGGGCGCAGTTCCGTAGCCGGGGCACTTTATGCCCCGGCGGGCCCTGAGCGAGCACCCGGCGACCCGACGGACTGTCGTCCGCCTGGAGCGAGTAGTGTGCGCGCCAAGCCCGATTGATCGGGCGCAGTTCCGTAGCCGGGGCACTTTATGCCCCGGCGGGCCCTGAGCGAGCACCCGGCGACCCGACGGACTGTCGTCCGCCTGGAGCGAGTAGTGTGCGTGCCAAGCCCGATTGATCGGGCGCAGTTCCGTAGCCGGGGCACTTTATGCCCCGGCGGCCCCAGGACAAAACAAAACAAAAAGCACCGGCCCATCCATCTCCACCGGTGCTCCCTCACTTCCTACTTACAGCACCCAATCTCCATTCTCCATTCTCTATCCTGCTCCCTGCTCCTTGTCCCCTTGTCCCCCCTCCTACTCCACGACCGGCACCGTAAACCTCACCGTCGTCCCCTCTCCCCGCGCGCTCTCCACCGCGATCCTCCCCCCTTGCAGTTCGACCAGGCTCTTGACGATGCACAGCCCCAGGCCGGTCCCTGTCATCTCCCGCACTGCCGGATCCTCCGCGCGGAAGAACTTGGTGAACAGCCGCGCCTGGTCCTCCGGGCCGATGCCGATGCCCGTGTCGGATACGGCGCAATGCACATCGTTTTCTTCCCGCCACACCCGCACGCGGATCTGCCCCCCCTTGGGCGTGTACTTGTTGGCGTTGCTCAGCAGGTTGGTCAGGATCTGCACCAGCCGCGCGGGGTCGGCGCGGACCAGCGGCGTGTTTTCCGCCACCTCCACCGCCAACTGCTGTGACCGCGCCTCGATCTGCGGCCGCGTGGCCCGCAATGCGCTTTCCAGGGCCTCCGTCACCCGCAGCGGCCTCACCTCCAGGTTCACCTGGCCCGTCTCGATGCGCGTCATGTCCCGCAGGTCAGAAACCAGCACCTGCATGCGCTCCACGTTTCGGATGATCGTGCCGATGAACTCCTTCTGCTGCGGCTCCAGGGGGCCGATGGACCCCTGTGCCAGCAGGTCCGCGTAGCCGCGGATAGACGTCATCGGCGTGCGCAGTTCGTGGGTCACGAAGGAGATAAACTCCGACCTGGTCTGGTCGGCCTGGCGTACCTTCTCGCGGAGATGCGCGTTCTCGAAGGCAATCGCGGCGCAGTCGGCCAGCCCAATCAGCAACTGCCGGGCACGCCCGGAGAATGGCTGGCCACTCATGCAGTTGGCCACGGCGAGTACTCCGGTGGCCCGCTCGCCCGACTTGAGGGGCGCGCATAACATCGTTTCGCTGCCCGCCACCTCCCCGCTGCGCACCACCTCGGCCGCCAATTCCTCGGCGCTGCGGCGTGCCGGCTGGTGGGTTCCACCCGGGACCCGCTGGCGATAGATTTCCGTCCGCACCTCGCCGCTCTCCGCATCCACCAACATCAGCCCTGCCTCCTCCGCCTCGGTCACGTAGAAGGCGGCGTCCAGAATCCGTTCCAGCAACTGCTTTCTGGAAAGCAGGGCCGTGGCCGATTTTCCCACCCGGTACAGCGTGTCCAGTTCCCGCACCACCCCTCTCAACTGCTCGTTGGCGGCGGCCAGGCGTTGGGTGAGAGCTTCCTTTTCCCGGTGCAGGCAGGCCTCGGCCAGCGCCCGCTCGATGGCCGTCTGCATCTGCTCGGCGGTGAAGGGCTTGATCAGGCAATCCTTGACCCCCTTGCGAAAGTGCTCGACCGTGATGGCCTCGGAACCGTGGGAAGTGATCAAGATGACGGGGATGTCGGCCTGCTGCACACGCAGTGCGTCCAGCACCTGAAAGCCGTTGAAGCGGGGCATTTCCAGGTCGAGCAGGATCAGGTCTGGAGCATCCGCCAGCGCCATCTCCAGCCCCTCGACCCCGTCGGATGCCTCCAGCGTAGTGAATCCCTCCTGGCTGGCCAGGGCCTGCACGATGAACTCTCGCACGGGCTGGCTGTCGTCTACCACGAGTATGCGTATGTCCGTCGTCATCTCATTCTCCCAGGGGACGCAATGATGCCGGGCGCAGGCGGCCGGCGGCCCATCCTGCGTTCAGCGATACCGGTCGTTGACGCTCTCATTATATCCTGCTTGAGCACGTCCGTTCATTACGGGAGGGTTACGGTTGGGTAACAACCGGCAGACGGAGTGTTGACTTTCCTCCAGGATTGGCTTATACTAGTGGCCGGTGCGAAATCCTTGAGGAGGATATACCATGGCGAAACTGGAAATCATTGAGGGGATTGGTCCGGCGTATGCGGAGAAACTGCGCGCCGCCAGCGTTCGCAGCGTGCATGCGCTTCTTCACGCTGGCGCCACCCCCGCACGGCGCAAGGCCCTGGAGGAAAAGACCGGCATCGGTGGCGAGCGTATCCTGGACTGGGTCAACCGGGCCGACCTGCTGCGCATCCGTGGCATCGGCGAGGAATACAGCGACCTGCTCGAGTGGGCCGGAGTGGATAGCGTGCCCGAACTGGCCCAGCGCAACCCGGAGAACCTCCACAAGCAGATGCTCGAGATCAACGCCGAGAAACGGTTGGTGCGCCGGCCTCCTTCCCGCGACATGGTCACCCGCTGGGTAGGGCAGGCCAAGACCATGGAGCGGATCGTCTCGTACTGATGCGGATCAGTAGATCCGTGGACCAGTAGGTCCGCAGATCTGTGTGCGGTCCAGTTGCTGCGCCTCTGGGGACCGCTTGCAGCCTGGCCCAGCGAGGTTGGGGCGATGCGCCGCGCCGCCTTGCGGCGACCATCGCCCCGGCCTGTCTCGATCTCCCCGGGCTGGCGATGAGCGTGCGCCCAGAACCTGGCCCCACGTCCTTCCGGCCTGGGCCAGTGCCGTCCACGTTGAGGTGATGATCGTGTGAGCAGCCCTGACGACAAGACAGGTATCTCCATCTCTCCCCTCCAGCAGGCCTGGGCCACGTTGGTGCGTCTCGTCGGTACCATCGCCGGTGCGGCCAGCCTGACCTTCGGCATCGGCTTTGTGTTGGTCAACCTGAGCCTGCTCAAGCACGGCATCTACGAAGGCGGGCTGGTGCGCGAACAGTTCGTGAGCGCTGGCATCTCCTTCATCGTCCTGCTGGCGGGTGCGATCCTCATCGCCATGGCCGCTTACCCGCTGGCCAACCGGCTGCTGAACCGGTTCCCTCTCATATTCCGCATACTGCTGGCCGCCGTCGTGGCTGCCGGGTTGGACTATGTGCTGGTCCTGGCGGTGTGGGGATTCATCGGATTCCGCTTCTTTTCCTGGCCTCTGCTCGTGTGGACCTTTGTCAGCGGCTGGCTGGGCCTCTTTCTGCTCTACGCCGACCGGATAGACTGGGCGCAGAGGGCTTTCTTCCGCCGGCCTCTGCCCTCCGCTCAACCCCAGCCGGCCGGGGAGACCAAGGCCCCCGTGCCCCAGATTCCGAGCCGGGCCGAATCCCCAGCCTACCTGACCATGCTGGGCATCGTCTTGTTTGCCCTGCTCCTCACCTACGGCCAATACGTGTACGAGACCCTGCCGGCCGCCCTGGGTGGGGGATTGCCCGTCGTCGTCCAGTTCACCGGCCGTGAGGAGAGCATGGCCATCCTGGCCCACATGGGGGTCCCTCTGGATAGCCCCACCACTACCGGCCAACTCGAACTCATCGGGCAGACGGGCAGCCGCTACATCGTCTTCGTCCGCCAGACCAGTTGGGAGAAATCGCGCGCGACCGACCAGACCCGCGTGATCAGCCGGCGCACCGCCCTGGCCTTTGCCAAGAGCTTTGTGGAGGGCGTCCATTACTACCCATCCGAGTATCACCTGACCGACGAATTCGCGGCCGTCACCCACGTGCAGCGAGGGGACGAACTGGCCGCCCAGCAGTTCTACGATGGGGCCATCGAAGAGTACACCGAGGCCATCCGCCGCCGGCCGGATTATGCCCCCGCCCATTTCAAGCGCGGCCAGGCCTACGTGGTCAAAGCCCGCAACACCCCCGACCAGCAGGGGCGCTTCGCCAGCCAGGCCGTGGAGGACCTGGAATGGGCCAGCGGGCTGAACCCTGGCGAAGTCCTCTACGCGTACAACCTGGCCATGGCGCAAGCCCTGGCCGGCCTGCACTGGAGCGCGGTGGGGACCCTGCGCGACGTGGTCAGCCGGGCGCCATCCTACCGGGACCAGGCGCGGGTCGAGCCTCTCTTCGACCCGCTGAAGGTGCGGGCCGACCTGAACTTTGGCTTCGAGACCATCCTCTTCGATAGCGTCGTGGACGCCGGCCGCGCCTACGCCGCCCAGGGACAGGAGCGCTACGCCGTTGCCCAGGGAACCACCGACGCCCAGGCCCGCCGTGAGGCGCTGGCCCAGGCCGCCCTGGCCTATGGCCGGTCCGTCACCCTGACGGCTGACCTGCCCCTGGAACAGGCCAGTTACCGGGTCGCCCTGGCCACCATCTACCAGGACCAGGGGCTACCGGACCTGGCCGTGCTCCAACTGGAGCAGGCGGCGGACGTGGCCCCGGACAATGAGGCCTACCACCTGTCGCTGGCCCTGGCCTACGCGGGGCAACTGCGCTGGGCCGATGCTCAACGCCAGTACGAGGAGGTACTCGAGCGCAACGACCAGAACGTGAGTGCCTGGCTGGGCAAGGGGAACGCCCTGCTCCAGCGTGCCGACCACCGCCGGGCGGCGGACGCCTTCCAACGGGCCAGCGTCCTGGCTCCGGAGCAAGTGACCGCCTGGTATGGCCTGTACGCGGCCCGCCTGGCCTTCGCGCCGGCTGAGGCCGAAGCCCCGCTGCGCCAGGTCGTGACCCTGGATCCCACCTACGGGGTCACGGCCACCCAGGCCCTGCGGCAGGCCGAACTGGAGACCGGTGTCCGTGAGCGCCTGGAGGCCGTCCTGCGGGCGGCCGAAGCAGCCGCGCGGGGCGATGCCTTCCTGAAAGCGGGCGACCTGGCACAGGCGATCAACGAGTACACCACTGCCATCGGCAGTGACCCGGGCAACCTCGTCTACCTGGTCAAACTGGGGGACGCCTATCGCCAGCAGGGCGACGCCGGCGCGGTCGAAGCCTATGCCCAGGCGGCCGACGTCTACCGCCGCCTCATCGAGCAGGCGGCGGGTGAGCCCTCCTACCACTTCCGCCTGGCGACCGTCCTGGTGGCCCAGGGGGAGGATGCGGCTGCCCTCGATGCCTACAACACCGCCATCGGCCTGGCCCCCAACGTGGCCGCTTACTATGCGGCGCGTGCCCTGCTCTACGCCCGCTTGGGCCGCCCCGGCGACGCCATCGCCGGCTACGAGCAGGCGATCAGCCTCGACGCCGGCAATTACGTCTATTATGGCCGGCTGGGCCAACTCTACTACGCCCAGGCGCGCTACGATCAGGCCATCGCCACGCTGACCACCGCCATCGGGCTGAATGCCCAGTATGCGCCGGGCTTCTACTATCTGGGGCTGGCCCACCTGGCCGTTGGCAATGCGGAGGCCGCCCGTACCGCCTTCACCAACTGTACCGCCGTGGCCCAGGACGACGTCCAAGGCAGCCAGTGCCAGGAGCAATTGGCGCCCCTGGTGACCCCCATGCCCTGACGGAGCGCTGTCATCAGCCCACGACCCGGCCAGGTCGTACGGCGTCAGGGTCAATCCCCCCAAGTCTGTGCCGGTCACGTTTTCCAGAGAAGACCGCGTGATCGTGCTGGCTGAAAACTGAAATTTAGGACAACTTTCACATTTCTTTCACGCCATGTGAACCAAAGCGTGGTAGGATGATGATGTCGTTGGTTCTAGGGCCTCGCCGCATCAGGGCGATGGCCCGTTGACATGCAGGCAGAAAGGTAAACCGATGAACAGCCCTGAATTTACCGACAACGTCATCACCCAGGTGCACACACTGGTGCGGGCGATCGAGTCGCTGGATACGATTGAGTCGAGCGACCCGTTTGAGCGGGCGTTGGCTGACCTGTTCCTGGCAGCCTACAAGCGCCGGCTGCGGGAGGTCGTCCAGGCCGCACCGCCGTGGGTCGCAGAGCAGGTCTCGAGTGCCAGCCTGGTTGCCCTGTAGGCCATCATACGTTCCCCTCCCGTTCAGGGAGGGGCATAAATCTCTCCCAGTTCCCGATCCAGCCTGTTCAGGTCCACCAGCCACGCGCTGTGGGCCTGGGCCAGGGAACGGGCCGCGCCGGTGAAGCCGGCCCGGGCGAACACCGCACAGGTTACCTGCCATTCCTCGCCTGCGTCGTAAGTCCTGCAACACCCTGGCTGATTTGTTCTCGACCAACTCGCGCACGGCGTCCCTCCCCACCGGCTCCGCGCCTCACTTGCACTCTCCCAGCAGGATGGCCCGCTCGCGCCAGTTGATCGCCACTACGTCCGCCTGTGCCTGGCGACTCCAATGGCTGCCGACCTTAAACAAGATAAGACACATGCAGATTATACTAATCTGCATGTGTCTTATTCTACCATCGTCGAGAACCAGAGGCAAGCCAATGCGCTGGCTCCCTCTTCCCCCAAGATCCCCAGGGCCGCCGGCGAAGCGCTGGGCTGCTGGCTGGCTTACAGGGCGTGGCTCTAACTCTGGCCACGTGAAGCCAGGCGTACCGGGCTCTCAGGAGGGCAACCTGGCATTGAGTTCGGTACGTGCCGGCCCGCTCCCGGTGGCCCTGGGTTTCGCGCTGAAATGGGCACTACTGGCTAATGGCTGCAACCGGCTGGCTCTGCGAGAGGCGGCTGGGAGCAAAGAGACGGACAACGTCACTAGGACGTCTTGCCCAAGCAATCCAGACACAAGATCTCACAGTTGGAGAGCACGTCGCCGACAAACGCGTCAATCTTGTGTGCTTCCCAGGCGCCGCGCTTTCTTCCTCCTCTCATCTCGAAGCGCAGCTTCTCGTTGCATCGCCCGTGCTGGTGGCTATGCGCCGGCCTCTTGCATTCGCAGCGTCCGCCACTCCTGTTCCACGCTGCCTCAACCACTTGAGTGGGAAATGGCATACGGTCACCTCCTACCCTTAGACTTCAGGTTGCCCTGTAATCATTATACCACACTTGGGTGCAGTTTGGGTAAATGGGGTGATCTCCTTCACCTACCATGCCCACGACGGCACGGCGGATTCCAACATCCCAAAAGCCAAGCGTTGAACCGGTCAACGCTCAGCGTAGAAAGCGATGCCGACAGTGCCCGGCCCGGCGTGCGTGCCGATGGCGGGACTGACTGTGGTGCGATAGATCGTGGAGATGCCAAAGCGCTCCCTGACCTGTTCGGCCACAGCATCACCTTCCTCGGGACTGTCCACGTCAAGGATGGCTGCTTCCGCCATCCGTTTCCCGCCCAGCCGTTCCTCCGCGACTTCTAGCATCCGTGCGATGGCCTTATGCTTGCTGCGCACCTGGGCCAGTGGTTCAATGGTTCCGTCCGTCAGGTGCAACAGCGGCTTGATGTTCAGGGCGGTCCCCATCAGCCACCTGGCTCCCCCGATGCGACCGCCCCGGTGCAAGTATTCCAGCGTGTCCACGGCGAACAGCAGGTGCACCCTGTCCCGCATCTCCTCGGCTGCCGCAACGACCTCGTCGAGGGATTTGCCGGCGGCGGCGGCGCGCGCGGCAGCCAACACGATGAAACCCAGCCCCATCGAAGTCGAAAGCGCATCTACCACGCGGATCGTGAGATCCGCCAGTCGCGCTTGCGCTGCCTGCGCGTTGGCCACAGTGCCGCTAAGCTTTGAGGTCAGAAATACACCGACGACAGCATCGGCCCCACTGCCTACCTGCCGGAAAAAGTCCTCAAACTCTCCGGCAGATGGTTGAGACGTAGTCGGAAAGGTCTGGGCGCTCCGCAGGCGGCGGTAGAAGGTGGGTGGGTCAATGTCCACTCCGTCCCGCAGGTGCTCTTCGCCCCAGATGACCCACAGGGGAATCACCGGAATGCTCAGATTGCCCAAGGCTGCCTCAGGGATGTAGGCCGAACTATCCGTGACCACCATGATCTTGTGACTGCTCATCATAACCTCCTCGCACTTGGCGTTAAAAACACGATAGATATAACACTGTGCCCACACATGGGATGCGCCCGCGGATAAGAAAGAAGCCCCCTCATCTGATCTGCAGGGTCGGGGCGGTCTTGTGTGAGCGAGATTACGCCGGGGCAGCGCAGCAAGTATTGACTTTTGCGCCAGGTTGCACTGTACTGGGGATTACCATGCAGTAAAAATCACCTTATACACCAGGCACGAACGACGTGAGGGGCAACAAGAACTGCTGGAGGAATGGTATGACACCTTCAGATATTAAACCAAGTGAGCGTGTTAAAGATGTACATTTTACTGAAGATACCTTGAGCGTAGACCTGATTGACGGACGCACGATTACTGTGCCGCTGGTATGGTATCCCAGGCTGCTATATGCCACGCCAGAACAACGCATGAATTGGCAGATATGCGGTGGTGGTTATGGTATTCATTGGCCAGATATTGATGAGGATTTGAGTACAGAAGGGTTATTGCAGGGTGCCCCTGCTCCTCGTAGTCGGATGCCGGTAGGCGTGGCCGCCTACATGAAGCGGGCCGGGAAGGCCAGCGTGCCGGTCGCACGCGCGATCGAGACCGTGCCGTCTTCCAACGGCTGCCGCAACCCCTCTGTAGATCCTGGTCACCTCCAGCGCTTCCTCGACCGTCATCACCGGCAGGATCAAGGGCATTGAGCGGGCCAGCAAGGTCTTGCCGGAGCTGGGTGGGCCGGTCATCAAGACGTTATGGGCACAATACTGGGGAGTCCAGCGGATACCAGATGATGGCGAGTGTATCAGCGACTACTCACATGGCCCGTCGTGGTCGGTACTGGATCGCCTCCGCCAGGTGGGCCGTCTCGATCCGCCCGCTCCCCGCCAGGTCGGCGATCGTGCGCGCCAGTTTCAGAATGCGGTGGAACGCCCGCGCGCTCATCTGCAACTGTTGCATGGCCGCCCGCACCAGCGCCCGCCCCGCCTCGTCCAACTTGCACACCTCCCGCACCTCCGTCGGCCCCATGTCGGCGTTGCACGAAAATGGCGTCCCTGCGAAGCGCTGCCGTTGTTCCTGCCGCGCCCGCTCCACCCGCGCCCGGATCGCCCCTGAGAGCTCCCCCCGCCGGTCGTCGGTCAGTTTATCATAGTCCACCCGTGGCACCTCGACGTGGATGTCAATGCGGTCCAGCAGTGGCCCCGAGATGCGCTTCTGGTAGCGGCTGATCGTCTGCATCGAGCAGGTGCACTCGCGTACCGGGTCCCCATAGTAGCCGCAGGGGCAGGGGTTCATGGCCGCGATGAACATGAAGCGGGCCGGGAAGGCCAGCGTCCCCGTCGCGCGGGCGATGGAGATCGTACCATCCTCCAGCGGCTGCCGCAGCCCCTCCAGCGTGCGCGCGCCGAACTCGGGCAGTTCGTCCAGGAACAGCACGCCCCGGTGGGCCAGGCTGATCTCGCCCGGGCGCGGCCAGTGGCCGCCGCCGACCAGGCCGGGGTGGCTGATGGTGTGGTGCGGCGCGCGGAAGGGCCGATGCCGGATCAGGGGGGTATCGGGCGGCAGCATGCCCGCCACGCTGTAGATCTTGGTCACCTCCAGCGCCTCCTCGACCGTCATCGTTGGCAGGATGGAGGGGATCGAGCGCGCCAGCAGCGTCTTGCCGGAGCCGGGCGGACCGGTCATCAACACGTTGTGGCCGCCCGCCGCCGCCACCTCCAGCGCGCGCTTGACGTGCTCTTGCCCCTTGATCTCGGCAAAGTCCGCCGCGTAGGGAGGCGCCGAGAGCCCCGCCGGGTCCGTCTCGGGTGTGAATGGCGGGATCTCCCGCAACCCTTGCAGGTGCGCCGCCAGTTGGCCCAAGTCTTCGACCGGTATGACCTCCAGCCCCTGGATCAGCGCTGCCTCGGGGGCATCAGCGGCGGGGACGAAGAGGCGACGGATGGACTGCTGGTGGGCCAGCGCGGCGATGGGCAGGATGCCGTTGACGTGGCGCACGGAGCCATCCAGCGATAGTTCCCCCACGAATAGCGCATCCTCGACCGCCTGCGGCCACGCCTGCTCGGAGGCGATGAGCACCCCCACCGCGATGGGCAGGTCGTAGGCGGGGCCTTCCTTGCGGATGTCGGCCGGGGCCAGGTTGACCGTGATGCGCTGGCCGGGAAACACCAGGCCGGAATTCTTGACCGCGGCGCGCACCCGCTCACTCGACTCCTTGACTGCCGCGTCGGGCAGGCCGACGATGGTCAACGCTGGCATGCCGCGAGAAGTATCTATCTCCACCGCGACCAGCACGCCATCCAGTCCCACTAACGCGCAAGAGGTAACTTTGGCAAGCATCTACCGCTCCAATGATGGGATGATGCGGATAGTGTAGCACAAATGGGGCATAGCGGCAAGCCTTGTCAGGCCAGCCGGAGGCTTTGGACCACGAAATATAGGAAAGGCCGCGAAACGCCCGAAAAGCCTCGCGACCGGTAGCCACCCTATCAAGTGTTGTTGGCTTTTCTCACCGCCGAGACGCCGAGTTCGCAGAGACCAAGTTTTCTCAGCGTTCTCGGCGCCTCTGCGGTGAGATACCGGCAGTAGCGCCAGCCAGGCCTAACTCGCCTTGCGCGCGCGCCGCCGCCGGACGATGGCGCGTATCAGGAAGAATAGCCCCACGAAGGGGGCAGCGATCAGGGCCACGGTCGGGACGATCAACACGACGATCACGATCGCCGCATTCACCAGGAACTGCAGCACGCGGACGAGCGACTGGATCGCGTTGCGCAACGTGCCCTCCGGGTGCCAGCCGCCCACCTGGATGGGCTGCGCCAGTTCGTCGGGGACGATCTCGACGCTCACCGTCGCCATCGCCGCCGACTGCTCCAGGTACTGTATGCGCCCCTTGACCTGCTCCATCTCGCCCTGCACCTGCCGCAATTGGTCGTAAACGGCCAGGGCGGCCTCGGTGTCTTCCGCCTCTTCCAGGAACTCTAGCAGTCGCTGCTCCGTCGCCTGCAAATGCCGCAGCCGGGACTGCAGGTCCACGTACTCCTCCGTCATATCCTCGCCGGAGACGTTCTCGTTCCGCACCTCGCTCGCCAGGTCACGGACGCGCGTGAGCGCCTGGTCGAGGCTGTCGGCGGGAATGCGGAAGGTCACCGAGGCCTGCAGACCCTCCTGGTACTGGTACACCTTCGACTGGACGATATAGCCTTCCAGTTCGTCCACCAGGCTGTTGATCTCGTCGAGCGCCGCCTGGGTGTCCGGCACCACCAGGCTGAGCGAGGCATTGTGCACGATCAGGCGCTCGATGCCAGCATAGTCGGCCGCCCTGGCCCCTGGGGCCTCGGAAACCGGTTGCTCGACCGCGGCCTGTCTCTCGACCTCCACGTAGACTTGCTCTGGTGCCGGTGTGGCCGCAGCCTGTGCACACCCCGCGACGGCCAGCACCAAGAGCAGGGCAATCATTCCATACACGATCTTCTTACCCATCGTCGGTCTCCTTTTCATTGAGTCATTGCTCTATAGACGCCGATGCTGGGCCACAGGTTCCCATCAGGGTCAGCGCCCCACCCCCAGCCGCTCGATGAGGCGGGGGGGCAACTCGCGGGCGCGCATGCGTTCCTGGGTGATCTCGACCGGGTAGACCACGCGATGGAATTCCCACACCTGGCTCTCCACGTCCAGTATCGCGTAACTGGCCCACGGGTCCCCGTCGCGCGGCTGACCCACGCTGCCCGGATTGATGATCATCCGGTGAGCCCCCAGCGTCAGTTGCCCACTCAGGGGGGGGAGCATCGTTTCACAGCGCCGGCGCTGCTCGTCCAGTTCGAATATCAGGGGGATGTGCGTGTGCCCTACCAGGCACGCCAAGGCGGAAAAGTGAGCAAAGTTGGCGTAGGCCAGGTTGGCGTCGAGGATGTACTCCCACACCGGTTCGCGCGGGCTGGCGTGAGCCATGCAAAAGCCATCCCGTTCGACGTGGATGGGCAGCCCGCTCAGATACTCGCGCGAGGCCGGCGTGAGTTGCGCCTGTGTCCACGCGTTGGCGGTGCGCGCGTCTACGTTGAAACTTCGGATGTCCAGTTTGCCCAGCGCAGCCCAGTCGTGGTTGCCGGCCAGGCTGACGTGGTGGAAATCCTGCATCCGTTCGATACACTCGTTGGGATCGGGGCCATACCCCACCAAATCGCCCAGGCACCAGATTTCGTCGAAGCCAAAAGTCCTTGCTTCAGCCAACACGGCCTCCAAGGCTGCCAGGTTGGCGTGGATATCGGATACGATCAGATAGCGCACCGAGTCATCACTCCGTCTAGGGTGGGCGATATTATAACCCGATTCTCCGCTTTGCGCTAGCCCTATGGACGCCGGCGAGCCGGCGCTTCCACAGAAGAACTGGAGTCCGAAACTTGTTTCGGTCCTGCGCCGCTTGTCGAGCCTTCGTAACGGTTGTATAATCGCCCTCAAGTTTACTGGATATCCTGTGACCCGTTTCCGATGGCCCCAATTCTTGACGAGCACACCCTGGAATTTGTGAGTCGCAGCCCCGAGCAGACACAACGGCTGGGTACACACCTGGGAGCGTTGCTGCAAGGGGGGGACGTCGTCTGCCTGGAGGGGCCGCTGGGCGCGGGCAAGACCTGTCTCGCCCAGGGCATCGGCCGGGGATGGGGAATCGGCCACACGCTCATCAGCCCTACGTTTGTCCTGATTCGCCAGTACAGCCGCCCTGGGGATGTCGTGACTCTCTATCACGTAGATTTCTACCGCCTGGCCGGCGCGGACGAAGCGCTGGACCTGGGCGTCGCTGAATTCCTGGGAGACGCCCGCGCCGTCTGTGTGGTCGAATGGGCGGAACGGGCGCGGCCCCTGGCGCCACCCGACCATCTGTGGGTGAAACTGAAATTCGCCGAGCGGACCCGGCGGACCCTGTGTTTCGTGGCACACGGGGCGCGCCACACGGCGCTGTTGCGGGACTTTCGCCGGGTCGCCTTTGGAGCGTAGACGGGATGTTGCTCGCCATTGATACCGCCACCGATACCGCCAGCCTGGCCCTGCACGATGGCTTCCAGGTGCGGGTCGAGCACACCTGGGAATCGGCGCGCCGGCATACCGTGGAGTTGGTGCCGCGCCTGCTGGCCGCGCTGGAGCAGGTGGGCCTGGGGGCAGAGCACCTCAGTGGGGTGGCGGTGACGCGCGGCCCGGGTTCCTTCACCGGCCTGCGGGTAGGCATCGCCGTGGCGAAGGGGCTGGCGCTGGCGCGCGGGCTTCCTCTGGTGGGCGTGCCGACGCTCGACGTGGTCGCGGCCGCCCAGGGCCGGGATCGCCGCCCGCTGTGTGCAGTATTGCAGGCCGGGCGCGGGCGCATCTGCGTCGCCACTTACCGGTGGCGCACCACTTACCGGTGGCGCGCCGCCGGTAGGCATCTCGCCACCGGCCGGTGGCGAGATGGAGGCTGGAGCACGCGGGAAGCGCCGCGCCTCACCACCTGGCAGGCCCTAGTGAAAGAGACGGCTGACCCGACCCTGTTCTGCGGCGAGATTGATCCGGCCGGGGCCGAGGCGCTGGCAGCGCTGGGGGAACTGGCCGTGCTCCTGCCGGCGGCCGCGCGGCTGCGGCGGGCCGGTTTCCTGGCCGAGCTGGCCTGGCACCGCTTGCACCGGGGGGAGACCGACGATCCGGCCACGCTGACTCCAATCTATCTTCAGTACCCCATCGCATGAAACCACCCTTGCCCTACACCATCCGCCCGATGCAACCGGGCGATATCCCGACGGTCGCCACGATTGAGCAGCTCTCTTTCCCCACGCCCTGGCCGGCCTCGTCCTTCCAGTACGAACTGCACTATGGTTCACACTCCTCCTATCAGGCTTTGCTGAAACCGCAGACGCACGAGGCTGCCCCTGCCGAAGGAGGCTGGCGCAGCCGGCTGCGCCGCATGGTCGGCCTGCCGGAAGTGCCGCAAGAAAGCCGGGTGATTGGGTACGTGGGCCTCCGGTTCCAGTCTGCCGAGGCGCACGTCAGCACCATTGCCGTACACCCCGACTGGCGTGGGAAGGGCCTGGGGGAACTGCTGCTGCTGGCGGCGATAGAGCAAGCGTTGGAATTGGGAAGTCGTATCGTATCCCTGGAGGTGCGCGCTTCCAACCGGATCGCCCAGAGCCTGTATCGCAAGGTTGGTTTCCACTTTACCAGCGTCCAGCGTGGCTATTACCGTGATGGGGAGGACGCCTGGCTGCTGGCGGTCGAGGTGAACCGCGACGTGTACCGGACCCACCTGGCCCATCTGCGCCAGGCGTTGGAAGCGCGCCTGTGCGCCCAACTGCCCGCTGGTGGACAAAACGGTCGGGATACGCTATAATCACGAGACCATCATACAGGAGGGAGAGCGTGTCGGAGTTGGAAGCGCTGGCGGTTGAAATTGCTCAGTGTACGCGCTGTCTCTTGCATCGAGGGCGCACCAGGGCGGTGCCCGGCGAGGGACCCCAGAACGCCGAGATTATGTTCATTGGCGAAGCACCGGGCTTTTACGAAGATCAACAGGGGCGCCCGTTTGTGGGGGCCGCCGGGCAGTTCCTCGAGGAACTGCTGAAGGAGATTGGCCTGCAGCGTGAGCAGGTCTTCATCGCCAACGTCATCAAGTGCCGCCCGCCGGGCAATCGTGAGCCCCTGCCGGAGGAGATTGAGGCCTGCAAGCCATTCCTTGACCGGCAGATCGAACTGCTTCATCCCAGGCTGATCGTCACCCTGGGGCGTTTCTCGATGGCGCGGGCCTTTCCGAACGCGCGCATCTCCAGCATTCACGGCCAGCCGCGCAAGATCGGCGGTGTAATCTACTATCCGATGTATCATCCGGCGGCCGCGCTGCATCAGCCCAGCCTGCGGCGTGACGTCGAGGAGGACATGCGCCGCATCCCTGAATTGCTCAAGCAGGTAGCGCAGATCGCCGAGGCCCAGCCTCCTGCGGAGGCCGAACAACTGAGGCTGTTCTAGTGATCGAGTTTATCTCCATCGTCGTGCTCACGTTTGCCCTGGCGTTGATCGTGCTGGGGATCGTCACCATGTGGCTGGAGCGGGGACGCGGGCGGCTGCAGGGCATCGCGCTGACCGCGATCGGGCTGCTCGTCGGCGCCGGGTACGCCTTCTTGGGGAGCCGCTTCTCGCTGGCGCTCTTCGACCGGCTGATCGTGCGGGTGGATTTGCCGGCCTTGATGGCCACGGCCTTCACGTACACGGCCGGCGTGTTGAGCGGCGCGGGCTTGGCCGTGGGGCTGTTCCTGTGGGCCACGGGCCGCTTCCGGCACCAGGTTGAGCGGACGGCAGTCGCCTTTGTCGCGGCCGGCGTGCTGGTGGCGGTGATAGCGACCCTGCTGGCCGTCATGCTCAGCAAGCCTTAGCAACGCCCCAAACTAGAGGCCTCTCTCTCCTCAATCCGTATCGCTTTGGCTACGGCGATTCCCACCATGAACCCGGCTGCAGCCATGGTAACAGGTGGTTGCTCGGTGAGCACCGTAGCCGCGCCAGATAAGATGGGAGGCAACCTGACCAGAAAATAGAGTGGGCCAATTTCGGCCAACATCAAAGCAGGCAGGCCATAGATGAGAAGGGTTGGCCAATCCACTTTCAAGCGTATGGGCCGGTGCTGCCATCGAGCCAGGATCTCGGCCATCACCAGAGGCAGCCCGGCGACGAGCATCACGAGAGGAATCAGCGGTCCATAGGCTAGATATCGTGTAGCACGCATGTCAACCAGGTTGAACAGCCAGGCATATCCTGTGATTGCGGCCCAAGAGATAAGGATGGCGATTACCTTCATCCATCTCGCTTTCGCCTTCATATCTCCTCCTAATTAAGGAACACAGCAAGCAGACAGGGCAGCACCCCGTGTTAGCGGCCCGAGCGTATTGATTAGTGCCAGTGCCTCCTCACCATTGTCTGCCTCACCTACCACATCTATGTCGGACGCCCGTTCCAACACCACCCGCAGGCCCAACCGCAGGACCGGGTGGTTATCTACCAGCAAAACACGGATGACCCCACTCACTGCCACCCCAGCATAACAGGTTACAACCGCTCAATACGGTCAGCAAAGCGTAATTATAGCATATGTCTGTCAATGTAGCATTAGAAGAACATCAGATATCTGCTTGAAGCTATCAAGCGGTCGCAAAAAATGGTTCCGGCATCGTGCCAGGAGTCATAGGGAAGCGCGGTTTGCGTATGCCGGATGATCCCGCTCTCTGGGCACACTATGGCCGATTCGAGGAACAGATCGAACGGATTGGGTATTCCGTTAAGTCTGTTCCGAAAATCCGTTGACAGGCATCTATTGTAGCGACCCGCGGGCCGAGAGATAGGATCACGCTGGACAACTCTAGGCAGACGCGGAAAGTCATAGTTCTTTGGGACGTTGTTACTTGCGTAGGAGTCGCAACGCTGTCTCGGCCAGGATGGCCGTGCCCACCGGCAGGCAGCGCTCGTCAATGTCGAAGCGCGGATGGTGCAGTCTGCGTTCGTCCCCCTCGATCCGGCTCCCCAGCACGAACATCGCCCCCGGTGCCAGGTCCGTGAACTCCCCAAAGTCCTCGGCCCCCATCTCTTGCTTGGGGGGGAGGATGTGCTCCTCCCCGATGAGTTCGGTCGCTACCTCCCGGATCATTTTGGCCGTCCTTGCGTCGTTGACGACCGGCATGCCGCCGGGATCAATGCGGAGGGTATAGTCCCCGCCCAGCACCCGCGCGATTTCCAGGGCCCGCTTGATCGCCGCGTGAACCTCCTTCTGTACCTCCAGTTCCATAAAGCGGATGGTGCCGGACATTTCCACCCGTTCCGGGATCACGTTGTCTGCGTGCCCGCCGTGGATGGAACCGATGCTGACCACCGCCGCGCTGGTGGGGCGCACGCGGCGGGAGACGATGCCGTGCAGGGCCAGGATGACGTGCCCCGAGATGTAGATCGGGTCTAACACCTTGTGGGGCATCGCGCCGTGCCCTCCCCGGCCGATGATGGCCGCGTGGAAGCTGTCTACCCCGGCCGACATGGGGCCTGCGCTGATTGTGACGGCGCCGGCCGGGATTGCCGGACCTACGTGGAGCGCCAGCACCGCCTCCACCCCCTCCATCGCGCCGTCCTCTACCATGCGGGGCGCGCCGCTAACCCCCTCCTCGTCGTTCACCTCCTCAGCCGGCTGGAAGAGGAAGCGTACCATCCCAGGGAATTGCTCTTCTGCCAGCAGCGTCGCCACGCCCAGTGCGACGGCGGTGTGGGCGTCGTGCCCGCATGCGTGCATCACGCCTGGCGTCCGCGAGGCGTAGGGGACCTCGTTGGTCTCCTGGATGGGCAGCGCATCTATGTCCGCGCGGATGGCGACCGTTGGGTGGCCCTCCCCCAGGTCTCCCACCACCCCCGTGCGGCCCACGCCGCTGCGGACCCGGTAGCCCAGCGACGTCAGGACCTCCGCGACGCGGGCGGCGGTGCGCGTCTCGTGGAAGCCCACTTCAGGGTACATGTGGAATTCCCGCCGCCAGGCAACCAGTTTTTCCTCGATCTCGTGTGCGCGTTGAAGCATCATAGAGTGTAGCCTTCCGTGTGCATCAACAGGTAGTGGTAGGCAGAGATGGCCGCCTTGGCCCCCTCGCCGATGTGTACCAACGCCTGCTCTGAAACGAAGGTGACGTCGCCAGCGGCGAACACCCCCGGCCAACTGCTGGCGCAGTACACGTTCACGATGATGTGCCCTTCCCGGTCGCAGTCCACCCACTCCCGTACCAACCCCGAGTTGGGAGTCCGGCGCAACTTGACGAACACGCCCTTGACCGGTATCTCGCGTTCCTCGCCGCTGGCCGTTGCCACCACGATGCCTTCGACGAAACGTTCGCCGCACACCTCCTTCACCGTGATCCCTTCGGCGATCTCGACGTTCGGCATCCCGTGAAGCCCGTGGGCCAGGGGAGTGTCTACCAACGGTTCGGGCGCCAGCAGGTAGACCCGGTGCGCCTTGCGCGCCAGGTCCGCCGCCGCCCATTGCGCGCGCCGGCCGTTCCCGACGACCGCCACGTCTTTGCCCAGGAACAGGCTGGCATGCGTCGTCGCCGAATAACTCAGGCCGTAGCCGGTCAGCCGTGTCTCGCCCGGCACGTCGAGCCGCTGCGGCTCAGCCCCCGTCGCGATGATCAGCGTCCGCCCTTCAAACCGATCGCCGTCGTCGGTCTCCACGACGAAGCACTGGGCACCGGGCATCACCCGGGTCACGTTGCCGGAGTGATGCACGAAACCCAGGTAATCGAGTTGGCGGCGGAAGGCATCTATCAGGATCTCGCCGGTGATCGTCTCCCGCCCTTCCATGTCCTCTATCTGCATCGCGTAGGGGGTCTGGCCGCCCCAGCGCTCGGCGATGATGAGCATTTCCATCCGCTGGCTGATCGCCGTCGCCGCCGCCGTCATGCCGGCCGGCCCACCGCCAATGATGATCAATTCAACCATTGCGCTTTCTCCTTTCAAGGATCACTCCGCCGGTACCGGCGGGATCAATTCTTTGTCCATCAGGAAATGGACCATATCCTGTGCCTGGCGGATGGTTGCCTTGGCCTTGCTGAGCAGGTCGCCGCGGGACATGGTCAGGCGGGCCACGCCCTGTTCCTGTGCCTTCATGCCCACTGCGGTGGCCTCGCGCGGAAAGACCTCCCAATCGTCCATCGTCGGCAGGATGTGGTCATCATCCAGCCCGCGCTCCTCCGCACACAGCGCCAGTTCCCGGGCGGCGGCGATGGCCATCTCGTCGGTGATCGTCGTCGCTCGCACGTCGAGCACGCCACGGAAAATGCCAGGAAAGCCCAGCGAGTTGTTGACCTGGTTGGGAAAGTCGCTGCGGCCCGTGCCGACGATGCGCGCCCCGGCCTCCTTCGCCTCCCAGGGCCAGATCTCGGGAATAGGGTTGGCGCAGGGGAAGATGATCGCGTCTTCGGCCATCCCAGCCACCCACTCCGGCAGCAACGTCCCGGGCCCGGGCTGGCTGAGCGCAATGCACACGTCGGTGCCGCGCATCGCCTCGGCGGTGCCACCGCGCCGCCCTTCGGCGTTCGAGTACTGGCAGATGCGCCACTTGTCCACGAATTCGATCCTGCGCTGTGCGATGTCGGTGCGCTCTGGATGCAGGATGCCGGTGCTATCGCAGGCGATGACGTTGCCAAACTTGACCCCACAGGCCAGCAGCAGGCGCAGCGTCGCGACGTTGGCGGCGCCGCTGCCGATCAGCGACACCTTGATGTCCTCCATGCGCTTGCCGACTACCTTCAGCGCGCTGACCACGCCGGCCAGGATGACGGTGGCCGTCCCCTGCTGGTCGTCGTGCCAGACCGGGATCTTGACCTCGGGATCGCTGCGCAGCATGTCGAGCACGCGGAAGCATTTGGGCTGCGAGATGTCCTCCAGGTTGATCCCCCCGAAAGAGGGTTGGATCAACTTGACGGCGAGGATGATGCTGTACGGGTCTTTTGTGTCCAGGCAGATCGGCACGGCATCTACGCCGCCCAGGTACTTGAAGATCAGGGCCTTCCCCTCCATCACCGGCATTCCGGCGGCGGGGCCGATGTCCCCCAGGCCCAACACGCGCGTGCCGTCAGAGACGACGGCGACGGTATTGCCCTTGTTAGTGTATTCGTAGGCCAGTTCTTCGTTCTGCTGGATGGCGCGGCAAGGCGCCGCGACGCCCGGCGTGTACCAGATCGAGAAATCGTCCAGCCCACGGACGGGACATTTGGGTATGGTCTGGATCTTGCCGTGATAATATGGATGGAGACGCATCGCGTCCGCCGATGGTTTCTTGGCTCTTGCCAATAGTTCGTCCTTAGTAAGCATTGAACCTCCTAGAGTTGAGAAACCGGGTTTTTCGGTAAGCAAAGGCGCTTCGACTTCGCCCGAAGCGGCAAAACCTGGTTTCTTTGGTACCTATTTTCCCGGACATTTGCTGGCGACAGAGCGGTCAATGTTCTTATCGCCGTATGCCTTGTCGAAATGCGCGCTAAAGTCGTGTGCCAGTTTCCGGGCCCGCGCGTCGTAGGCCTCCTTGTCTGGCCACGTGTTCTTGGGGACCAGGACCTCGGAGGGGACGCCAGGACACTGGGTAGGAACGAGAATGTGGAACAACGGGTCTTCGACGTACTCCACACCCTCCAGTTTCTCGCTCAGGGCGGCGTTCACGATCTCGCGCGTCAGGTTGATGTCCATGCGCGCTCCCACGCCGTAAGGCCCACCGCTCCAGCCGGTGTTGACCAGGTACACCTGCGCGCCGTGCTTGTGCAGCCGTTCGCCGAGCATGCGGGCGTACACGTCGGGGTTGCGGGGCATGAAAGGCTCGCCGAAGAAGCGGGAGAAGGTGGACACCGGATCAATGATGCCGGTCTCCGTGCCGGCCAGTTTGCTCGTGTATCCCATCAGGAACCACAACATCGCCTGCTCGGGCCGGAGCCGGGCCACGGGAGGTAGCACCCCGTTGGCGTCGGCGGCCAGGAACAGGATTGTCCTGGGGTGGCCGCTCGTCGAAGACAGTTTGATGTTCGTCAGGAAGGACAACGGGTATGAGGCTCGCGAGTTGGGGGTCAGCCGGTCGTCGTCCAGGTCGAAGGTCCCGTCGGGGTACATCATGGCGTTCTCGACGATGGCGCCGTGGTCCAGATAGTGGGCCTCGTGGAGGACGGCGCTCCAGATCTCCGGCTCCTTGTCGGCGCGCAGGTTGATCAGTTTGGCGTAGCAGCCGTTCTCAAAGTTGGCAGTGCCGTTGTCGCTCCAGCCATGCTCGTCGTCGCCCAGGAGCGCCCGGCGCGGGTCGGCCGAGAGCGTCGTCTTCCCCGTGCCCGAGAGCCCCAGCAGGAGCGCACAGTCGCCGGCCGGCCCCTCGTTGGCCGAGCAGTGGAGGGGCAGGATGCCCTCGGCGGGCAGGATATAGTTCATCACGCTAAAGATCAGTTTCTTGACGCTGCCGCAGTAGGCCGAGCCATAGACGACCCCCAGCATGCGGTCAAAGTCCATGGCGATCGCCATGTTGGACGTACGGGTGTACGCCGATGGTGCCGATGGGGGTACATCGGACATCGGACCACCCGCGCCGTCGGGCAGTTTGCGGAGTCGCCCTTCGTAGACTGATCGGTTCAGTTTGTCGTAGGGCACCACCAGGAGTGTAAAGCCCCGCCTGGCAAAGATGCTGCGTTCGAGGTCGGCCGGCACGGGGCGGAACATGTTGTCCGTGAACAGTGCCGCCAGCGCGTGGTACGAAACGACTCGCGCGGGCAGGGCGTAGGAAACGTCTGCCCCCACCACCCGGTCCGTGACGTACAGCCTGGGCTTCCGGAAGAGCGTCTTGAGCGCATCCTCGAATAGCATGTCGAAGGTCTCGGGCTCCAGCGAGACGTTGTTGGGGGAATCCCAGTCAATGTCCCCCTCGCTCTCCGAGCGGCGGACGACGTAGGTGTCCCGGGGGCTGCGGCCGGTGGACTCGGGTGGCGTCCACGTTGCCAGCGCGCCGTTGGCCGCGACGATGGCCTCCCGGTTGTCTACGGCAGCCTGGATCATGGTCCTGCGCTCTGGGTTGACCACCACGTACGGGTGCCGTGCCAGGACCTGGGCCAGGTTCTGCTTGTGAGCAGTCTGTGTCACTGATCGCCTCCTTGCGAAATAATGCGTAATACGTAATTTGTAATGCGTAACACATTATTACGCATTACGTGTTGAGTCTACACACTTTTTGACATTGACATCGCTAGGCTGCCGGTAGGGCCAGGGCACAACGGTCACGGACAGTAGCTGGAGTGATCGTGATTGGCGGGTCACAGGAAGACA
>Ga0307377_10000117_pt1 | contig 108595 bp, 71 predicted proteins | sample TR3MG_FD_202535 | JGI IMG/M metagenome (GOLD analysis project Ga0307377, IMG submission 202535) | Soil microbial communities from Risofladan, Vaasa, Finland - TR-3 | ecosystem: Environmental > Terrestrial > Soil > Coastal area > Acid sulfate soil | place: Finland: Risofladan, Vaasa | collected...
GCTCCCCCAGAGGTTGCGATACCTCGAAGGGGCCACACAAGTGTAGTGAAGACTTTCGACGAAAACCGGCCCTGGCGCTATGATCAGGGCCATTCTTGCCACTCAACTGCGTAACTTGGGCTAGCGGTCATCAAATTGGGACCACCCTGTCAAAAACGCGGTCTCGCCGTCGGCTGTCGATCTTCTGCTGCGAGGGCTAGTGCTGTGCGAATGAGCCGCTGTCGAAGCCGTACTTGCTGAGCTTGTCCCGCAAGGTCGTACGCGGGATCCCCAGCAGTTGGGCTGCCCGCGCCTGATTACCATTGGCCCGCCTCAGGGCCGACGCGATCATGTTGCTCTCCACATCAGCCACCGCCTGGTTGAGCGGCTTGGCTATCTCTGGAGCGGGCAGGATCTGTTGGCCTACCTCGTCGTGGTCGCCCAACGGCGGGATGTGCTCCGGCTTGAGTTGATCGCCGTCGCAGAACGCCAGTGCCCGCTCCACCACATGCTCCAATTCGCGGACGTTGCCCGGCCAAGTGTGCCGCAGCAGGATATCCATCGCGTGCGGCGACACCGCCGGCGGCTCTACCGAGCGGGCCACGGCTCCGTGCTTGGCAATAAAGTGGTTTACCAGAATCGGGATGTCGTCGCGCCGATCCCGCAGCGGGGGCACCATCAGATGGATCACGTGCAACCGATAGTACAGGTCCTGCCGGAAGCGGCCGTCCTGGACGAGGCGCCGCAGGTCCTTCTTGGTGGCACAGACCAGACGCACATCGACCTTCACGGGTTGCTCGCCCCCGACGCGCTCGAACTCCTGCTGCTCGAGGACCCGCAGCAATTTGACCTGCAAGTCCGGCGAGATGTCGTCAACCTCATCGAGAAACAGCGTGCCGCCATCGGCTAGCTCAAACCTTCCCGGCTTCTGACGGATCGCGCCGGTAAAGGCGCCCTTCTCGTGCCCGAACAGCTCGCTCTCGATGACCGTGGGTTGCAGAGCGGCAAACGTGAACTTCAGCAGAGGCCGACCCCGGCGCCGACTGTGCTGATGAATGGCCTCGGCTACCAGCTCCTTGCCCGTGCCGCTCTCGCCCTGGATCAGAATGGTTCTCTCGCTGTCGGCGACCGTCCGGATCTGGTCGAAGAGGCTGCGCATGGCATGGCTGGCGCCTATCAGATTGCCGACCCGATCCACGTTCTCGCCGTCGCCATCGGGCGAGTGCCGCAACTGCTGCACCTTCAGAAGCGGCTCGATCTTGGCCAGCAAAGCCGCGGTGCTGAACGGCTTGGTGATGTAGTCGTATGCCCCGCGCTTCATGGCCTCCACGGCCGTGTCCACGGTTCCGTAAGCGGTCATCATGATCACTTGCACGTCGGGACGAAGGCCTTTGGCACGCTCGAGAAAGGTGATGCCGTCCATCTCCGGCATCTTCAGATCGGTGACGATCACGTCTACAGGATGCACCTCCAGGAGCCGCATGGCGCTGGGGGCCTCGGGGGCGTCGTAGACCGTATAACCCGCCTCGGCCAGCTCGATCTGGAGCGTGATGCGCTTAAGCGGCTCGTCGTCGACAATCAGCACCGAACCCCGCATGCATACCCCTTCCCACTGCGCTGGTTTTCAGAAACAGCCTACCTGACCTCGACCGGCCGAGCCAGGCAAGCCTGAGCCTGGGCAAAGGTAGCAGCCGACAGCTCTATAGTAAAGCTCGTCCCTTCACCCAGCGTGCTGTCGACGCGAATGTCGCCTCGATGTGCATCGATAATCTTCTTGACGACGGCCAGCCCCAAGCCGGTTCCCGCGCCGCCGGCCTTGCGCGTAAAAAAGGGCTCGAAAATCCTGGCCAGATACTCCTGGGCAATGCCCGAGCCGGTGTCCCGTACCGACAGGTCCAGCCGACCGCCTCTGGCGGGCTCCAAACCGACGGTGAGCTGCCCGCCATGCGGCATGCTGTCCAGGGCGTTGACCATCAGATTGATGAGAACCTGCACGAGTTGTTGCCTGTCGCACTCGACGTAGAGGGGTTGCTCGGGCGCTTCCATGGACAGTTCGACCCCTTGGCGTGCGATACGCGGCTCGACAAAGGCGATCGCTTCAGTGATCACTTCGTTCAGCGGCGTAACGGCCAAACGCGGCGGCTCGTCGCGGGCCAGCATGAGCAGACGTCGAACGATCATCTCGATTCGGTAGAGGGCACCGTCCATCAGGTCCAGCAAATGGCGGACCTTCTGCGGATCCTCAGCCGATCGTCGAATGATCCGCGAACAATTCTGCAAACCGTCCAGCGGGTTGTTGACCTCGTGGGCCACCGTGGCGGCCAGTTCCCCGATGGCGGCCAGTTTCTCGGTGCGCGTGAGCTGTTGCTGCAGGTCGCGCTCCTCCGAGACGGTCTGCTCCAGGCGGTCCGCCATCTGGTTGAACGAGCGGACCAGCTTCTCGATGTCGTCCCGAGATTGGAGTTCCACCCGCCGCGACAGGTCTCCACGGCCGATGGCCTCGGCGGCACGTCGCACACGGCTGAGCGACTGGTGGAGTCGCCAACTGCCCACCGCCAGCAGAGCCCACCCCACGAGCATGGCCGTGCCCGTGACCACCACGATCGGCAAACGCGCCCACGGGCAGACCAGCCACCCCAGCGCCCCGACCACAAACATCGCGCTTTCAAAAGCCAACAAGAACTTGTGTCGCAGGGCTAGATGCATAGTCCTCTCGGCACTTGCTCGCCAACTCCAGTTTGCCCCCGGAACGCCCGACCTGTCACACTACCATTATCGGGTGTGCCAGGCGCATTGCAAGCGTCGGCCCGCGACACCGAAGCATGAAATAAGTCTTTTGCTCTGAAACGGTTACGGCCGCGCCGATTCGCCTCGGTAGCACAACGCGTGGCCCCGACCTGTCCAGTTGTCACACGGCATTGGCTGGCACATAAGGTCCGCGGCTGCGATCGTGTGGAACTCAGCACCCAAGGCGCAGGAAAAACCGCCGAGGGTGCGCCCGGCGGCTCGTTTGTGTCGTTATATCCACGAGGTTGGACGGGTCAGGTGGCCTCGGACGTGTCGGCACCGGCGCCGACTGCTTCGCCCTCGGTCTTGACGGCTTCAAAGTCGAGCTTGCGATCGGCCTCTTCGCCGATGAGCCTGACGATCACCTTGTCCTTGCCGCGGAACTCGCCGCGAAGGATCTTCTCGCTCAACGGGTCTTCGATCTTGCCCTCGATGGCTCGCCGTAACGGCCGGGCGCCGAACTTTTCGTCGGTGCCCTTCTCGATGAGGTACTCGATGGCCTCGTCGGTCAACTCGAGCGTAAGCCCGTACTGCACCAGCCGCTTGGCGACCTTCGCGACCTCGAGCGACACGATGCGCGTCAGGTCGTCATGGTTGAGCTTGTGGAACACCACCAACTCGTCCACGCGGTTGAGGAACTCCGGTCGGAAGTATCGCTCGACCTCCGTCTTGAGCATCTCCTTCATGCGCTCGTAGCTGACGTTCTCATCGCGACGCTCGAACCCGAAGGTCGCCTGGTGGGTGATCTTGTCGGCGCCGATGTTGCTGGTCATGATCAGGATCGTGTTCTTGAAGTCGATGTGCCGGCCAAACGAGTCGGTCAGACGGCCCTCCTCCATGATCTGCAACAACATGTTGAACACGTCCGGGTGGGCCTTCTCGATCTCGTCGAGCAGCACGACCGCGTAAGGCCGCCGACGGATGCGCTCGGTGAGCTGGCCGCCTTCCTCGTAGCCAACGTAGCCCGGCGGCGCGCCCACCAGGCGGCTGACGTTGTGCTTCTCCATGTACTCGGACATGTCAATCTGCACCAACGCCTGCTCGTCGCCGAACAGGAACTCCGCCAACGACTTGGCCAGCAGCGTCTTGCCCACGCCCGACGGCCCGATGAAGATGAACGACCCCATCGGGCGGTTCGGGTCCTTCAGGCCCGACCGCGACCGCCGCACGCTGCGCCCCACCGCGTGGATCGCCTCGTCCTGGCTGACGACCTGCTTGTGCAGTTGGTCCTCCAGTTCGAGCAATCGCTGGGCCTCTTCCTTGGCCAGACGCGTCAGGGGCACGCCGGTCATCTTGCTGACTACCTCGGCGATGACCTCCTCGTCGACCACCGCGTCGGTCTCGGCCGCGCGGTTGCGCCAGGTCTGCTGAAGCTCCTGCTTTTTCAGGCGCAAGGTTTCCTGCTTGTCGCGCAGTTCGGCGGCACGTTCGTAGTCGGCGTTCTTGACGGCCTCGTCCTTCTCGCTGTCCAACCGCTCGATCTGGCGCTCCAGATCGGCCAAGTCCGGCGGCTTGGTCATGCTCTTGAGCCGTACGCGGGCCCCCGCCTCGTCGATCACGTCGATCGACTTGTCCGGCTGGACGCGCCCGGTGATGTACCGGCTGGAAAGCTCGATCGCGCGGTCCAACGCGTCGTCGGTGATCCGCACGCGGTGATGGGCCTCATAGCGATCCCGCAGGCCCGCCAGGATATCCCGCGTCTCGCTGTCGGTCGGCGGGTCGACGATGATCTGTTGGAATCGCCGCTCCAGCGCGCCGTCCTTCTCGATGTACTTGCGATACTCGTCCATCGTGGTGGCGCCGATGGTCTGTATCTCGCCGCGCGACAGCGCGGGCTTGAGGACGTTGGACGCATCGATGGCGCCCTCGGCGCCGCCGGCGCCCACCAGCGTATGCAACTCGTCGATGAACAGGATCACGTTGCGGGCCCGACGCACCTCGTTCATCACCGCTTTGATCCGTTCCTCGAACTGCCCGCGGTATTTGGTGCCCGCCACCATCATCGCCAGATCGAGCACCACGATACGCCGGTCAGCCAGAATCTCCGGCACGTCGCTGTTGATGATCTTCTGGGCCAGGCCCTCGACGATCGCCGTCTTGCCCACGCCGGCCTCGCCCAGTAGCACCGGGTTGTTCTTCTGCCGGCGGCAGAGGACTTGAATCACTCGTTCGATTTCGTTCTGACGGCCGATCACCGGATCGAGCTTGTTTTCCCGCGCCAACTCGGTCAGATCGCGGCCGAACGAGTCCAGCGCCGGCGTCTTGCTCTTGGTTTTCTTGCCCGGATCAGGCAGCCCGCCGGGCGGCGCGCCCTCTTCCTCGACGCCCGCGCCGAGAAGGTTGAGCACCTCCTCGCGGACCTCCTCGAGCTTCAGTCCCAGATTCATCAGCACCTGTGCGGCCACGCCCTCCTGCTCGCGCAGCAGGCCCAGCAGCAAATGCTCGGTGCCCACGTAGTTATGGTTGAGGTTGCGGGCCTCCTCGATGGCGTACTCGATGACTTTCTTGGCGCGCGGGGTCTGCGGCAGCTTGCCCATCGTGACCATGTCAGGCCCGCTCTTGACCAGTTTCTCGACCTCCAGGCGGACCTTCCGCAGGTCCACGTCGAGGTTCTTCAGCACATTGGCGCCGACCCCGGAGCCCTCCTTAACCAAGCCTAGCAGGATGTGCTCGGTGCCGATGTACTCGTGGTTGAAGCGCTGGGCCTCCTGGTTGGCCAGAGCCATCACCTTGCGCGCCCTGTCGGTAAAGCGTTCGAACATCCTCGTGCGTCTCCTGTCCCTGTCCTGGCCCGTTGCGCGGTTACCCGTCCAAACACGTTGTCCGAGCAGGCATCACGCAGCCGTCCTTCGCGCCTGGCCCCGCCGTGGTGTTCGGCGTCGGGCGGCACTCCTTCCCCATGTTTGGCAAGGCAGGCGTCGAAGGAGACTCGCCTCGACCGAGAGCCGGTACGAGCCCCCCGCAGGTGGGAGGCGTTTGCGGAACGCCCAAAACATCGTCATCCGCTCTGCCACTCGCTCTGCCCCGAATTGTAGCCGCATGTCTTGCGTTCTTCAAGACAGCGGAGTGGCGGCCTCGCCTGACCGAAACCCCGCGAACTACTTGCTCTATCGGCCGCAGACGCAAGGGCTTGCAGAGATTCTGCCGCCTGGGCAAAGGCCCGTCCCGGCCACTCCAAGGCCCGTCCGAGAAGGTCGGACCCAACCAAGCTGTTAGCCGCTGATGTTCTCAAGCCCGCCTTTCCAGGGCACCAGAACGCTCGCCGTCCGCACTCTTCAGGTCCCATCAACCCGTTTTTGAGCACAGTTCAGCGATGCTTGGAGGCCGACGACGTCCGGATAATCCGACGGATACCCGCCAGCGATCGCGGGGCGCGCTTGAGCGGTGTTTCTTCGTGTGCGAACGGTGGCTGTCTTGGGTGGCATGCCGAAGCGAAGCGCCGGCACGGAATCTACGCCGTTCGACGTCGAGGGTGGCATGCAACGCCGTTAACTATCTTTTGCTCGTAGAACGTTGTGAGCAATGAGAAACGCTCCATTTTGCCGATTTTGGCTTTGGCAAAAAGACCGTGGCAGAAGGGAGCGTTTCGATGAAGATGGCCAGGGAGGGCCGTCTCCGCACACTTCATCGTCGAGATGGGCCTGGATTCTTGAATGGGGTGGTTCCGGCTTGGGTCTGGCAGAAGTTCTGGGGGCAAGTGGGTCGTCGGCAGGATCCTCGGATCCGCTGGACAGCGAAGTACGTGATCCTGTGCTGGATGATGATGGGCTGGTCGATCCAGGGGTGCCTGACCGAACGGTTTCGGGAGGGATGGGAACTGCTGTCGCGTCTATCTGCCCGTCGTCGTCGTCCGGGGCGTTGTTATCAGGGATTGGTCAAAGCCACAGAAAGACTGGGAATCGACCTGTTCAGGCAGTTTTGGTCCTGTCTGCGAGAGACCATCCCCCGGCGTGTTGGGCGGCTATGGACGTGGCACGGCTGGATCGTGATGGCGGTGGACGGATCGCGGATCGATGCAGCCCGTACGCGGGCCAATGAGTCTGGACTGGGTCTTGCCGGGCGAGCCAAGACCCATCCTCAATGGTGGTTGACATGGGTGGTTCACTTACCCAGCCGGTTGATCTGGGACTGGCGTCAGGGGCCTGGCCAGAGCAGCGAACGCTCCCATCTTCGGCAGATGATGCCGGGTCTACCGAGCAAGACGCTGCTGGTGGCCGACATCGGGTTTGGCGGCTTTGACTTCTTGTCGGACCTGACCGATGCACGGATGAGCTTCTTGATTCGCTGTGCCAGCAACACCACGCTACTGGTGGAGTCTACGCGGCAGAGGATTGAGCGTGTCGGACAACACTGGCACGCGTATCTTTGGCCGATGAATCGCCGCAGCAAGCGCCCGCTGCACCTACGCTTGATCGTACTGAAACGCTCAGGACGTCGGGTGTACCTGTTGACCAATGTGATGGGGTCCCAGCGTCTCTCGCGGCGGATGGCCTCGCAGTTCTATGCCGCCCGTTGGGGCGTAGAGGTCGGATACCGCAGCCTCAAGCAGACGTTGGACCGTCGCAAGGTATTGGCCCGGACGCCGGAGGCGGGGGCGATGGAGTTGGCCGGAGGCGTCCCGGCTTTGGCCTTGTTGATGTTGCAGGGGGCTGTGGCTCTGGGCGCCCGGGTCAAGGAATGGAGTGTGGCCGCAGCGTTGAGGATCCTTCGCCAAGCCACCGAATCGTTGCGGTCGCGTCGCCCGTTCCCCAAGTTCCTCAGGCTTCTGCGATCCGCCGTCCAAGACACATATGTGCGACACCGTTCCAAGCGGGCCCGAGACTGGCCACACAAGAAGAACGAACCGCCACCTCAACCCCCCAAATTGCGCAGGCCTACAAGTAATGAAAAACCCCGAATAGAAGCCTTCTACCATGAAAAAACACTGGCTCTTAGTACTACAACGCTAGATACGTCGGCCTGGGACACTGGTCGATCCTCAAGAAGCCGGCCAGAGAAGCGTTCAGAGGGTGTTTTGCGGCGATGCAGAGGTGTCGGGCACCTGCTGCTGGCTTGGCCGACATCGCTGAGCGGATCTAACACTCTATACGACAAGATGTTACGGGCACGCCGGGATCCGTCTTAGCGTTGTAGAGTTAGTTAACGGCGTTGCATGCCACCCGGGGGGCAAGAATGCAATCAATCATGTCGTCACTGATCCAGAGGCGTTTCAGTTCGTCCGGTCGATGCGGCACGCCAGGTCGATCGTGATCGGCGGCAGCTTGAGCGTGAGATAGTGCTGGGGTGTGCTGACCTGATCGGTACGTACCACCTTGCCGTCGGTCGGGTCGATCCACGTGGCGCGGAACGAGCCCGGGCCGGTTTGAACAAACAGCGGTTCGGTGAATTCATACGCTGTCGTGTGGTCGGCAAAGTGATTGACATAAAGGGTGGTGACTTTGCCGTTGGAAAGCGAGTAGATGCGGATGTCGTTGTGTTCGCTGTAGCCGCTGGCGACAGGCCGCATGTCGATGGGCATGTCGCGAGTGAAGTCGGCCAGCACGCGGAAGTACTGCCGGCTTTCGGGGCCCAGGTAGGCGTTGGCGTTGCCGCGATAGGGTCGCCCGCCCTTTATCTTCCTGCCGGACATACCCCAGAAGAGCATGCCGCTTTCGTTCATGAAGGCCGTCCACACCGCGACGCGCCACTTGATCGGGTCGTAGTTGCTCAGCCAGCCCTGGTTGCCGAACTCGGTATTCTGCACCAACTTGCCGTACGACTTGAACTTACCGATCTGCTCGGCCAGGTAGACGTCGATCTGACTGGCGGGCATGCCCATGTATTCATGCCACGTGACGATCTCACACCAGTCCTGGTCGGGTCGGGCGTAATTGGTGGTGATGATGTGACGGTACGGATCGGCGTCGCGGACGACCTTCGCCAGGTGCGCCAGGTAGTCGTTGGGGGCGTACGAGTCTTCGTTGAACAGCTCCCAGATGTCGACGAAGCACCCGTACCGCGCCACCACGTAACGCAGATACGCGTCCTGCTGCGGCAGGTTCTCGGCCTTGAGTGACTTATACTGCTGGAGGTCGCGAATGTTGCCGAAGATCGTCTCGCTGCTGCCCCACAGGCTCATGTCCTGCAACAGGATCATGATGTGACGGAAGCCGTGGCTTCGCTGAAGGCGAAGCAATTCGTCCATCTGGGCGGCCAGTTCGGTGTCGTATCGGTCGGCCGGTCCGCCTTCGGGTATCAGCGAGAGCGCGCAGCCGGCCTTGGTTCCCGTCCCCAGTTGCCAGCGGACCAGATTGACCGCGCCCTGGAAAGCTTTGCACCACTCGGCGGCCGGCACGCTTCGCCACGGTCCTTCGGTATCGGACCCGTCAAAGCCGACCTGGGTGTATCCGCATGTCTGAACGCCGATGGGGTAGAATGGCGTGCCGTCGTCGAACTCGAAGCGGTACGGATTGCGCTTCGAGACGCGAAGGACCCCGTGATGGTCGGACTCGACGCATCGCAGCGCACCGGCGGCGGTGACGGTCTTGCCCCCGCAAACCAGTCGGGCCGTGTAAGACCAGGCTCCCAATTGATCGGGTGCAAACCGCACCATCCAGCGGTTGTCGCCGTAGTAAAAGCCCGGCACGCCGACCTTCCTGCCGGTCGGCGAGGTGAACTCGGCTGCAACCTGGGCATCGACGAACGGGTTAGCCGCGGGCTGTTCGGTTGTCAGCATGATCTCGAACACGTCATACCGTCCGACGCTCGGCGTTTCGGCTGGGGCGGTGGTGCTTTGGTCGGCCAGGGCGGTCTGACGAATGCACCCCATGCATACGATCAGGGCGAACACGATCCATTCCATGGCATTCATAATGATCCTCGGCAATGGAAAGTCTGGCGGCCCGGCAATCATGCCTGCCGGGCTATCCGTTCAATGGCTCATCTCTACTCGTGCGTTCTCACGGCCGGATGCCCGTCGAGGTGGCCAGACCGGTATAGCGGCGAGAACCCATGGTGGCCTCGGGCAGCCCCTCGGGCCAGGCGGCTATCGAGATGATTGACTCGCCCTCGGTCTCGTCCAGCTCGAACGTCAGGGCTACGTAGAGGCGCGGGAACTTCCGCAGGTATGTGATCGCGAATTCCTCCGTACTGCCTCTGTCGAGGTCAAAGAACTCGCGTACCGCGAACGTATGCTTCTCGCTGATGCGGTAGTTGGCGCCGAAGCCCAGGAGGTTGGAGTTGGTTGCGTCGATGGTCCGCCAGCCCAGGAAGTAGGCCAGCCGCGGCGTTCGCTCGACCGCCAGGGAGATGTTCTGCACATCCATCTGGCAATCGTTGACGTCCCAGTTGAAATCGTACAGCAGTGCGGTGCTGTCGCTCATGCGCCAGATCAGGTTGCCGTTGACGTAGTTGCGGGCGAGCGACGTTTCGGGGCGGCTGTAGAAGGCGTCGCCGTGGGTGGGAACGCCCGGATGCGCGTTGTTGAAAAAGCCTGCTTCCAGGTCCAATGTCAGCCAGTCGACGGTACGCCACTCGCCTGGTCCGCCTCGTTTGGTTTGCCAGCGCTGTCGCAGTCCGACGGTGACGCCGTCGAAGTCGTCGATGGTTTCGATGCCGGGATCGAAAGGCGTCAGCTCGTGGCTGTCCACGTTTGTGTGGCTGAACCAGAACGCGACGTCGGGCTTGATCTCATGCCGCAGGCGATGAAGATCGAGCAGGCGGGATTCCACGTCGTCGAATACGCGGGAGAAGTACATGCTGCCGCGTGCTCCGTAAGTGAAGAATCCGCGGAAGGCAGCTCCGTCGACGCCTGGTGCTCCGTCCCAATAGCTGCCGCGTGCGCTGCCGAACGGCACCACGCGCACAGGCCCGAGCGTCAGGGGAAAGTCCAGTTCTGTACGTGTGTCGCCGCGGGTGGTGACATCGGTGGGTGCGGTGTTGCCCCAATGCAGACTTCGAGCGATCAGGTCGGTGGGATAGGTGAGGTCGTAACGCAGGCCATCGTGAATGGGGCGATCTTCGGGTCGGTAACGAACCAGACCAAAGCGGGATTCGTTGAACAGAACGGCGACATCGCCCAGGGGCTGGCCCAGCCAGCGGAACTCGACGTCGGGCAGGTGCTCGGTCTGGGTATAGAAGTCCAGAATGCGCCAATTGGTCAGGGCCGTCACCGCCCAGTTGTCCTGCTGCTTCTTGAGATAGATCAGGGTCTCCTGATCCTTGCCCTCATCGAACTCCGACTCGAAGTACTCCTCCAGGAACGTGGGGTCGCAGATGTAGCTCAGCTCGGTAGTCACCTCCCACCCGCGCGGCAGGATGTGGCGATGCCGCCAGAGCAGCCGCCCGCGGTTCTCGTCGTCCGGCACGACCTCACGCCCGCGGCTGAGCGTATCCTCGCCCTGGTCGTGGATGTAATAGGAACGCAGAAGCCCGAAGTAATCCTCTCGCTCGTAATCGCCTTCCACGCCGACCGCCGGCCCGCGCCGTCCGTAGTAGTCCAGCCGCAGTGTCGAGTCGAAGCCTTCCGGCTCGAGCAGCCCCATCAGGTTGAATAAGCGCCACCGGGTCTGGCCGGTGAGTCCGAAGTCGCCGCTGTACGAAAACCGCGCCCGCCGCAGGGCCGACTCGCCTCTTTTGAATTGTCCGGCCGAGTAGGGCCAGTAAAGCAGCGGCACCTGCTCGACGACCAGGGCGCCGTGGTGGATCTTGTAGTCGCCGGCCTCGAGGCCGACCACTTGCCCGGTTTCGTCGCGCGGCGTGTTGTCGGTGAAGCGGATGCGGTCGGCCCCGATGTGGTAGTGGGGGGTATAGAACTCGCTGGAACTGATCGTGGCCTTGCGGGCCTCATACTTGTTGGCGGATAGCTGCCGCGCCTGTCGTGCCCGCACGTAAATGGGCACCATGCGGTCGGGCTCAATCACGCGCATGACCGCGTCGAGGATCAAAGCTCGCTCGTGCTCAAAGTCGTAATAGAGTTCGGAGGCGCGCACCATGCGCTGCCCTCGCCAGAGCACGACGTCGCCGGTCAGGTAGACCCCTTTGACGACGTCCTCGGTCTGCTGGCGCATGACGCCGCCGGCCACGCCCAGCGCATCGCCTAAAGCAGCAGGGGCTTGACGCTCTGAGGGAGGTTCGGCTTGGGGTGGCTGATCGGGCTGCTCCTGTGGCGCGGGCTTCCCTTCCAGGGCGGCTGCGGCCCGCTGTCCGAGATAGATCACGGCGCTGTTGGCGCGGGCCTCCAGGAAGTCCCCGGCTTCTGCGGCTCCCTGCCAAACGTACACGTCACCGGTGGCCAGTACGATCGGCTCGCCCTGATAGTCGCTGACGGTGAGCCGTTCGGCTGTAAACCCGACAGGCTGAACGGCGCGGGGCGGGGCTTCGACCTCCGGCTCGACAGGCAGCACGCCGACGGGGCCGGGCGTTTCGGACGGTGTGATCTCGTCGCGTCGCTCGGCCTCCTGCCCGGCCGACGTTCTGGCTTGGTCGGCCCTGCGGTACAGGGCGCTGTCGGCGGCCGAGGCCTTGCTCGTCGCGTCAGCATTGAGCTGCAGGCTTCCCGAGCTGCGTAGCGTGACGAGCAGCATCGGACCCGTGCTGACCGTGCCGCCGGACTCGACCACCTTCGCGTCGCGCCACAAGAACACCTCCAGCGCTAGGTAGGTCACGTCCTGCCATTGTTCCTGCCAGATCCAGATCACCGCGTCGCGGCTGCTGAGGCGCCGCGGCCCCATATGAAGAGTAAAGTCCCCTTCGTACTGCACGACGTTCGTGCCGTCCGGTTGGCGCCACGTCCAGGCGAACCGGCCGAGCAACTCCACATCGTAGTCGCTAATACCTACCGGTACGGGGGGCGGCGCCGCCTGGCCGGCCTGTTCAAACGCGTTCATCTGCCCGTTGGCCGTGCCGAAGGGGCACGCAACCAACAAGACACACACCAAGCTCAACCAGCATGGATTTATGGTGTCACCCCGCCTCTTGCCATTGTGACAGGTCGCTTCAATCTCCGCGCCGTGCCACAAAACCGCCTCTGCGGTTCGGTCAGATTCGTGGGGCGATTATAGGTCAAGGGGGGGTGCTGTCAACGACAAAGCCGCGGCCGAACTTGTGCAAGTCCGGCCGCGGCAACAAGTTGTCGACACCCGTGTGCGTTTAGTCGAACTGAAGGAACAGGTGGCGCGACCCCTCCCTGGTCCTGACAATGAGATTGAGACCCTTGCGCAGGGTCTCGGGCGTTACTCGTTCAGCGAAGTCCTTTGCCGAGAGAATCGCGTAGCGCTTGCCTTCAATCACCACGGCTGTCACCAGGTCGCCGTGGCGCAGGCCCAAGCTTTCGGCCTCGCTGCCCGCCTCGACTTGCGTGATGACAGCGCCTTCGTCTTGCTCGTCCAGGTTGTAGCGCCTGGCCGACCTCGACGAGAGCGTCTCGACGGTAATGCCGAGCTTCTCGCTGGTGGCTGCTTCTGATTTGTGCTGGTCAGACTCCTCCGGCCGCATCAGATCTCTCGGCGCGCCGCGCGGGAAGAACCCCTCGGGCTGCTCACCGATCTCGACGTCGACGGTCTGACGCTCGCCATTGCGGAGGATTTCGAGTTTCACGGTCGTGCCCGGACGGGCAAACGCGACGCGATGCTGCAACTCGTCAGCCGTCTTGACCGCTGCGCCGTCCATCGACAGGATCACGTCGCCTCCTTGAAGGCCGCCCTTGGCCGCCGGGGCATCACGCATCACGCCCTGGATGAGTACACCGTCATCGCCGTCCAGCAGGAAGACCTTCGTACCCTCGCCGGGGAACAGACTGCGGATCGTCACGCCCAGATACCCTCGAACGACTTTGCCCTCTTTAGTGAGCCTTTCCGTCACAGCCTTGGCCAGATTGCCGGGGATGGCGAAGCCGAACCCGTTGTACACCCCGGTCCGGGTAGGGATCGCGGTGTTGATACCGATGATCTCCCCCTGGATGTTGACCAACGGCCCACCCGAATTGCCGGGATTAATGACTGCATCAGTCTGAATGAAATCTTCGTAGCCCGTCAGTCCCACGCCGGACCGACCCTTGGCGCTGATGATCCCGGCCGACAGGCTGCCCTCCAGTCCGAATGGGTTGCCCAGGGCCAGGACGTAGTCGCCCACCTCGGCAGCGGACGAGTCACCAAAGGGAATGTCGTGCAAGCGGTCGGTCTCGATCTGAATAACTGCCAGATCGGTCAGTTTGTCCGTGCCGATCACCTTGACGTGGTCAGGCCGGACTCGGCGCCCGTCCGAAAGATGTACTTCCAGCGAGCCGGCATCCTTGATGACGTGGTAGTTGGTCAGGACGTAGCCTTTCTCAGCGTCGATGATCACGCCGCTGCCAATGCCCCACACTCGGGGGCCCCGGCGAAGCTGATCCGGTTGCCGGGGAGACTCGAAGTTAAACTCGCGCGGACCGCCCTCGAAAAACCGTCTTAAAAAGTCCTGAAAATCTTCCGGTGGCCCGGAAGGCCCTTGACGTCTTGACGGGTCCTCCTCGTCCCGCTCGCCTTGCTCGCCGGGAGGCGGCTCGGGCGAATTGATCACCAGCACGACGGCTGGCCTGACCGTCTTGCCGACCATGCGGAACACCTGCGAAAGCTGCTGCACGCCGGCCAATGCCTCGGTGTTGGCCTCCAGTTGGCCCTTCTCGATGGCGTAGGAGATGCGTCCGATCGGGTCGAACTGTATGCCTACAAACACCGCGCCGGCTACCACCAGCGCGATAACCAACGTCCTGCTTGATTGCCTTTTTTGCATGTTCGTTGCTCCTGTCCAAGTCGTCACGGCCGGTCGCACCGAGACCGTCACTTTGCCTCGCTATGGAGTCTTGTCTGGTTTCACTACGTCATCCAAGACGAATCGTTTGGTCCAGCCCTGTCAAATTCTGTTGCATTGCCACGATGTAACGGTCCGAAGTCGCCGGCGAGCCGCTCTATTGGCCGTGCGATCCCGGCCGGCCGGAGCCTTCGAGCTTTTCGGCCTGGCCGTCTGCCATGTGGTAGCACTGCTCCGGGCTGGGATACTGCCCGCCCGCCACATCGGCGACGTAGCGCTTGAACGCCCGCATCATCTGCCTTCGCACAGAAGTATAGCGCGGTGCGAAGCGAGGGGGCGCGCCGGGCAGCCAGCCGAGAATGTCATGCACGACTACCACGTGACCGTCCACGTAGGGCCCGGCCCCACAACCGATGACAATGACGCGGGCCTGCTCGGTAACGATCCTGGCCGGCTCGGGCGGGACGGCTTCGAGCAGCAGGGCACATGCCCCGGCCTCTTCGAGGGCCTTGGCCTGTCTGGCCAGCTCGGCGGCGGCCTCGGCGGTGCGGCCCTGGGTGTGGTAGCCGCCCAACTGGTGGACCGACTGCGGCCTAAGCCCCAAATGGGCCATCACGGGGATACCGGCCCGGCTCATGGCGGCCACCGTGTCGGCAAGCCTCTGATCGACCTCGACCTTGACGCAGTCGCAGCCGGCCTCGGCCATGAACCGCCCTGCGTTGCGGATCGCCTGCTCGTGACTGACTTGGTAGGACAGGTAGGGCATGTCGCCGATGAGGAACACATCGGGTGCGCCGCGGCGGACGGCGGCGGTGATGGTGATCATCTGGTCGACCGTCACCGGCAGGGTGCTGTCGTAGCCGAGCACTACCTGCCCGTAGCTGTCGCCGACGAGGATGGCATCGACGCCGGCCTCAGCCTGGATTTGGGCCGTGGGGTAGTCGTAGCAGGTCAGCACGACGATCTTCTGGCCGGCTTGTTTCTTGGCGGCCAGGGCTGCCAGGGTGGTCTTCTTTTTCTGGGCCATAATAAGAGCATACCGCGTAGGGCCGGCAGTTCAAATCCAATCGTCCCGCCCCGGGGCGCCGCCAAGACCTGCCCGCCCGCTCCTGGTGCTTGGCCGGTAGCCCTAACCACTGCTCTGGACAGGGCTTGGCGGCTGGGCTGCGGCCCGTGCAATTCAAGTGCTGGTTAACGAATTGTAGTGTCGCTTCAATTGGGAAGCGGGAAAGGAACCGGTGTGTCGGATTTTCTTAGGATGAGTCTCAACCCTCTGGGATCGGCTGCGTCCAAAGAGGATGAGGGGGAGGGGTGTTTGAGGTTTCATACTAGTCATTGGGCTCCTGCGTGGAGGGCTGGCCATGTCGGCTCGAATTCGACGCGTGGACGTAGTCCTGGCTTTTGTTGTGGTGGTGTCGCTGGTGGCGGTGGGTTCGACGATGCTGGCGGGGCTAGGCCCGGCCGAGCAGCAGGCGCGGTGTGCGGCCAATATGCGCCTGTTCGGTGAGGCGCTGGCCGGCTATGAGGCGGTGTGGGGCGTGTTCCCGCCGTGCGACCCGTGGCCGGCGATGCCGGCGTGTGTGGACGGCGCCTGCCGAGATTTGTCTTGGGGGCTCGAGATATGGGATCCGCCGCACGGCAGGCTTCTGTACCACATGGGATACGTGCCCAACATACCGCCAGAGGCGGGGGCGACGCTCAGGCAGTGGTATAGCCAACCGTGGGGGTTCTACTACGCCTCGTTGTTTCTTGGCGTGGATGGAGTCCCCCCGCCGGCGATCTGCCCGTCGGCCATCCTCGAGAATGTCATGAGTGAGACGAGCACTGAAATCAACTTTGGGGGATCAGACAACGGGCAGAACTGGGTGCAGACGCGGTACAAGTACGCCGCTTGCTACACGCCGAATCGGTTGCTGCGCTCGGCCACCTTTCGTGATGGTGCCGAGCGCCGGCTGCCCCGGCTACCGGAGGAAATCCCCCCCTCCCGTTATGGCGAGCTCGACAACGTGTACCATACGCCGTGCGTGCTTCTCGATGTCCCCCCATACGATTGGTACGCCATCCAAGGCGTGAACAGTGACGAAGTGCTCAATCCGGCGGGTACGCTGTATCTGTGCGACTCGCGCGACTATCGAATCGGCCATGGTGATGAGTTGGTCGACCCGCGCTACGGCTCTGCTTACGCAGACACCTCTGCCGGCATGTGGTTCGCCTTGCACTGGTGGACGCCAGCGGGCACACCGCTGGGGGCGCGGCACAACGGCAAGTCGAACGTCCTTTACGTGGATGGACACGTGAGTGACGACAATCAGACGCCGCGGAACCGACGTGGCGAGCTTGTCACCGCGTCGACGTTCGCCGACTTCATCGAGGACTACGGCATCGGCACGCAACACCACCTGATGCCCGGGTGGCGATGGGTGGATCAGACGCTTTCGCCGCCGGACAGCTATGCCCCCGGCGACGATGAGCCGCCGACGGTGATCCGCACCTGGCCTGCCGACGGAGCGGCCGTGGCGCGCAATCGTTCCGTCGAAGTCACGATCCAGTTCAGCGAGCAGGTCTACGTCAACAGCACCAACGTGACGATCAACGGCGGGGCGGTGGTCGCGACGGCGGCGAGCTACGGCACCCAGCAGGCCGGCTTCACGCTGTTTTTCGACCCGCCGCTGGCAGCGGGCAGCTACCTGGTGATCGTCAACCCGGCGGTGACCGATCGGGTGGGCAACCAGCTTGACGGCGACGGGAACGGCACGGCGGGCGACGCGTTCTGGTTCGACTTTACGGTCTACAACGAGGTGATCACCGTCGATCCCAACGACGGCGACTACGCCACCATCCAGGCAGCGATCGACGCGGCCGTCGACGGTGACGTGATCGAGGTGCAGCCGGGGGTGTATGTCGAACGAGTCGACTTTGCCGGCAAGGCGGTCACCGTTCGCAGCGTCGACCCGGCCGATCCGAACGTGGTGGCGGCCACGGTGATCGACGCCGGACCGCTGCCCTCCGGGCCGGTGGTGACGTTTGATGATGGCGAGGGTCCCGGCTCGGTGCTGGACGGGCTGACGGTCACCCACTCGGGCGACTATGGCGACGGGGTCTGCATCGAGGGGTCCTCTCCGACGGTGCGGCGCTGCCGGATCACGGCCAATCAAGGTTCGGGCATATGGTGTTTTGAGGGCTGTCCGACGGTCGAACGCAATGTCATCCTCGGCAACACCGCCGTAGACGGGGCGGGTGTGTACTGCTTCAACTCGGCGGCCGTGATCCGCAGCAACGTGATCGCCGACAACCACGCCTACGAGGAGGGGGCGGCGATCTACACCGGTGGGTATAGCGACGACTGGGTCGTCAGCAATACCATCGTCAGCAATACGGCCGACGGCGACGGACTGGGCGGGGCCGCCGTGGTCTGCGTGCTGGCCGGCAACGCGGGGTTGTTTAACAACCTGTTCTGGCAGAACGGCGCCGAGGATCTGGCGGTATTTGATTCCGACCCGGCGGTGGCCTGCAACCTTTTCAGCGTCGTGCCGATCGACTTCGAGGGTCACGGCAACATCGCAGACGATCCGCTTCTGAGCGACTACCACATCGGCTATAACTCGCCATGTGTCAACGCCGGCAGCCCGTGGTACGGGCCGATGGACGGCGTGACCGACCTGGACGGCGAGCCGCGCATCGGCCTGGGCCGGGTGGACATCGGCGCCGACGAGATCGCCGCGCCGCAGACGTTCATCGTCGACTGGCAGGGCAGCGGTGATTTCCTGACGATTCAGGAGGCGATTGATGCCGCACCGGGCCACCACGAGATCATCACGGTGCTGCAAGGCACCTATGCCGAGAACATCGACTTTCTGGGCAAGGCGCTAACCGTCACCGGCACTGATCTCGAAGATCCGAACGTGGTCGCGGCTACGATCATTGAGGGCGGGCCGGGGACGGTGGTGAGCTTTGTGAGCGACGAAGGTCGCGACTCGGTCATCACCGGCTTGACCATCAGGCATGCTGTCGGCGCGAGCGGCGTGGGCGTGTCCTGCAACCACGGCCCGACGATCTGCAAGAATGCGGTCACCGGCAACGACGAGGGCGGCATCCGCGGCGGTGCGCCGGCGATCCTGGAGAACGCGATCTCCCTCAACGGCGGTAACGTGAGTCAAGGCGGCGGGGTGTATGTCAATGGCTCGGGCGCCCGGATCATCGGCAATCGCATCGTGCAGAACCAGGCGATTGATACGGGCGGCGGCGTGTATGGTGACCGCGCGAGTGCACTTGAGGTCGCCCGTAATAGGATCGAGGACAACACAGCCGGTCAGCACGGCGGTGGCATGTTCCTTGATTTTCGCGATATCTATCAGAAAGCGCCAATCACCAACAACCTATTCGTGCGCAATACGGCCGCCGGGATCGCGGCCTTGTGCTGCTTGCAAGGGACGCCGGTTGTGGTGCAACACAACACCTTCGCGTTCAACGTCGGCCAGTACGCACTGATGACGACGGGCGACCCGGAGCGTTTCGCTTTGGCAACGGGACTTGAAAACTGCGTTCTGTTCGACCCGGATACTGTTAAGGAAGCGGATAGCTTTGGGACCAGCGACTACTGCCTGATTCGCGGGTGGACGGGCGGCGACGAACTGGGCAACTTCGACGCCGATCCGCAGTTCGTCGATCCCAACGACGGCGACTACCACCTGCTGCCGAGTTCGCCTTGCGTGAATGCGGGTGATCCGAGCTACTTCGTCGGGCCGGACGTGACCGACCTCGACGGGAACCCGCGCCTCCAGCGAGGTCGGGTGGACATCGGCTGCTACGAGACGCCGTACGTGTCGCTGCTGGTCAGTGAACCACCCGCCGACGGCACGCTGCCCAGGGCGAGCGACAACGTGATCGAGCTGGTCTTCAACGGCACGATCTCGCCGCTGCCGTCGGGAGCGCCGGTGAGCATCGCTCCGCTGACCGGGGGTGACGAGGTAACCGGCTCGTTCAGCATCGAGCTGGCCACTACGACGGTGGCCGACGACACGCTGCGGGCGGTCGAGAACGGCTCGGCGCTGCCCAACCAGACGTGGTATCGCATCGAGCCGGTACCCGGGTTGGATGTAGTCCCGTTCGTGCTGGACGTGTGCACGCTGATCGGCGACGCCGATGGCAGCGGCCACGTGACCACCGGCGATTATGCTGAAGAGAAGCTTCATCTGGGCCAGCGCGGTGACATCCGCCGGGACCTGGACGCCAACGGGCGCGTCACCACCGCTGATTACACCGTGGTCAAGGCCCATATGGGCGAGGAGGCGCCCGCCAAGCCGGGCCTATAGCACACGGTGATAAGACCGAGTACCGACGCCGACAGGCTGTCGGATCGCGTGCCCACGTCACCCGACGTGGGCACGTTGCCTATGGCGACCGGGGGCGATTCATCGGGCCAACCGGCGGCGTGGGTGGTCTATGGCCGCTGCTCCAGCCTGCCCCTTGCCCGGCGCGTGGCGGGCACTACAATGCATGTTTCGGCACTGAAGCTGGGACACTGGGTAGTCTCGCATGCGAGTTGGAGTTGGATGATGCCAAGCTATAGCACCGCAGACATAAGGAATATCGTCCTCGTGGGCCACGCCGGGGCGGGCAAGACGTCGCTGGCGGAGGCGATTTTGCACACCACGGGTATGACGAACCGCCTGGGCAGCGTTTCGGACGGGAGCAGTCACCTCGACTTCAGCGAGGAAGAGAAAGAGCGAAGCTGCTCGATCGACTCGGCCCTGTGTCACGTCGAGCATGAGGGCAAGCACGTCAACATCATCGACACGCCCGGCGCGCCGGACTTCGTCGGCCCGGCGATTGCGGCACTGGTGGGGGCTGAGACGGCGGTCTGTGTGATCTCGGCGGCGGCGGGGATCGAGGTGAACACACGTCGCATGATGGAGCGTGCCGGCCAGTTCGGGCTGGCGCGGATGGTGGTGATCAACAAGATCGACGCGGAGAACATCGACCTCGAAGAGCTGCTGAAGGGCGTGCAGGAGGTGTTCGGGCGGGAGTGCATGCCGGTGAATTTACCGGCAGAGGGGGGCAAGGGCGTGGTCGATTGCCTGGCCGGCTCGGACGGATCGAGCGATCTGGGCGACGCGGGCGACGCCCATACGGCGCTGGTCGAGGCGGTAGCCGAAAGCGACGAAGCCCTGATGGAGAAGTACTTTGAGTCGGGCGATCTGGACGCGTCGGAGGTCAGGGCGGCGCTGCCGAAGGCCCTGGCGTCGGGCGGGCTGGTGCCGGTGCTGTTTACAGCCGCCACGTCGGAGGTGGGGATCAAGGAGCTGCTGGACCTGGTGACCGGTTCAGCGCCGTCGCCTGTTGAGGGCAAGCAGCGGCAGTTCGCTGGCCAGGACGAGGCGATCAAGCCGACCGCTGACGGGCCGTTTGTGGCCCAGGTGTTCAAGGTGACGACCGACCCGCGGAGCAATATCAAGTTTTCGGTGATGCGGGTCCATTCCGGACGGTTGCGGAGCGACACGAATATCCAGGTGGGTGACGACCGGCGCGGGCAGCGGCCCGGCGCGGTGCACAAGCTCCAGGGCGGCGAGCACACGGAGATCGATGAAGGGATTGCAGGCGACGTGGTGGCGGTGGCCAAGCTGGATTTGGCGATCGGCGACGTTCTGCACACCGGGGTGGCGGGTCAGATCGAGATGCCTGCCGTGCCGACGCCGATGTTCTCACTGGCCATCGAGCCGAAGAGCCGCAGCGATGTAGAGAAGGTGTCCGGGGCGCTGGCGCGCTTCACCGAGGAGGATCCCTGCTTCGTGGCCGATCGCGACGCGGCGACGCACGAGTTGGTCATCCGAGGTGTGGGCGACCTGCACCTGCGGACGATCCTGAGCCGGATGAAGCGGGACTTCAAACTCGATGTCGACACCAAACCGCCGAAGATTCCCTACAAGGAAACGGTTACGGGCGTGGCCAAAGAGGTCGAGTACACGCACAAGAAGCAGACGGGCGGCGCCGGTCAGTACGCCCGTGTAGTGATCACGCTGGAACCCAATGAGCGTGCGGGCGGCTACGAATTCATCGATGATATCTACGGAGGAGCGATCGATCAGCCGTTCCGCCCGTCGGTGGATAAGGGCGTTCAACAGCAGATGCGCGAGGGCATCCTCGCGGGGTATCCGGTGGAGGACATCAAGGTCCGTCTGGTAGACGGCAAGACCCACCCGGTGGACAGCAAGGACATTGCGTTTCAGATTGCCGGTCGCGAGGCGCTGAAGGTGGCGTTTGCCAAGGCCAGCCCTGTCCTGCTGGAACCCATTGTAAACATTGAGGTTACGGTGCCCACTCGCAACGTTGGCGATATCCAGGGCGATCTGGCATCGCGTCGCGGCCGGCCTCAGGGGCAGGACACACTACCGGGCGGGATGGCGGTGATTCGGGGCCAGGCGCCGCTGGCGGAACTGGCCGACTACAGCTCGCGGCTGAGCAGCATCACCGGCGGGCAGGGCAGCTACACCATGGAGTTAAGCCACTACGAGCAGGTGCCCGGCAACATCCAGCAGCAGATCATCGAGCAGGCCAAAAAGGCCAGGCAGGAAGAGCGCGAGAAGTAGCGGCGACGGTTACGCCGTACACGTTCGTCTGTCGGACAAGCACAGGCAGCGGAAGGCGGCTACTTCATGCAGGGAGTAGCCGCTTAGCTTAGAAGCGGACCGAGGGGGCACTCGCCGCGGCTTCGGGGGCCTCGAAGTATTCGAACTCGGCCGCGTCGACGGCGGCGCGCCGGCAGAAGTATCCTCCGAAGAACTCCCGGCTGTACGTCTTGATGGTGCGTACCGCGTCGTTGTAGCGCTTGCGCTCGACGGCGATGCGGTTTTCGGTGCCTTCGAGCTGATCCTGCAACTTCAGGAATGATTCGTTGGCCTTGAGCTGCGGATACTGCTCGCGCAGGACCAGCAGACGCGAGAGAAACCCCTCGATCCGGTTAGCCGCTTCGACCTTTTGGCCGCGCGACCCGGCGGCGAAGTACTGGGTCCTGGCGTCGGCAATGTGCTGGAACAGCTCTTTTTCGTGCTCGGCGTAGCCCTTGACCGTCTCGACCAGGTTGGGGATCAGGTCGTAGCGGCGCTGGAGTTGATTCTCGACCTGGGCCCAGGTGCCGTCGACGTTTTCGGCCATACGGACGGCCTTGTTATAGCCGGCAATGTACCACGCGGCCAGGACGATGATGACGATGATCGTGACGACCAGGACGACCCACAGTTGGGCCGCCGCACGTCGTACTGCGCTCTTTGTGTTGTCAGCAGATAAGGTATTCACGGTACCTTCATACCTCCGTGTCAGGCGTGACTGGCGCTTACCAACTACCTCCAGCGCCACCTCCACCGAACGATCCGCCACCCCCGCCACCGAAACTGCCGAAGCCACCTCCGCCGAAGCTCGATCCACCATGCCGCCCGCCCATCGAGCCGAGTAAGATCGGCAGGCCCCAGAACATGAGCCCGCGTCTTCGGCCGCGGAGAACTGACAGCAGCACGTAGGTGAACAGCAGCAGCGGGAACGTCCCCGTACAGCAAGGCACCAGTGCGCCGGCAGGCCTGCTTACTTGTCGACCCGCCGGCAGGGGCGGCCCCGCGCTCAGCTGGACGTTGTGGGCCTTTGCGATCTGTTGGGCGATGACCTGTGTGCCTTGGTAGATGCCTTCGGCGTAGCGTCCGCGCCTGAAGGCAGGCACGAAATACTTGCGCCCGACCGACCCGCAGTAGGAGTCTGGAACGATGCCTTCCAGTCCGTAGCCCGTCTCAAATCGGTATTCTCGATCGGCCGATGCGACAACGACGAGCAGCCCGTTGTCTTTGTCTTTCTGTCCGAGTTGCCAACGCTCGGCGACAGCCAGGGCATACTGCTCGATCGGCGTGCCGCCAGTCGTCTTCACGGTCAGGACGACGACCTGGGCCGTGGTCTTGCGCTCCAGCTCGGTGAGGATGGCATCGAGGGCGGCCTCGACCTGAGGGTCGATCAGATTGGCGCGATCGGCCACGTGCGTCTGCGGGACGGGCAGGTCCTGCCCCAGCGTGAGGGACGCGATGACCAGCACTGCCGGCAGGACGTATGTCGCGGTGCTAGGCCTCAAGCTTGTCCACCCACTCAGCAAGGGCCTCGACGTCGCGATAAAGCGCTTCGAAGCGAGCGAAGTCGTCACCCGCTTCGAGGTCGACAGCGCCCCGCAGTCCGTTCAGCGGCATGTCTACCACGGGCCGGGCTGCGTCGACCACTTCGCGCACGGAGGCGGGCGCGTCTTTGGCCTTCAGCCACAGTACGGCGCGGAGGATTCGCACGACGTGCTCCGCGGCGGCCTGGCAGAGGTCGGTCAGCACCTTGTCGCGGTGCGCGGCGGCCAGCAGCCCCTGTCTGAGCTGGATGAGCGCCCGCTTGAGTTCACGTTCGCACTGGAGGCGGACATCGGGCCGATGGAAACCTAGGTCCCGGAAATGGTCTTCGCCAAACACCACGGCGTGGCGCTGCTGGATCTCCAGCAGGTCCACGGGGAACACGTCACGTGACTGGTCGATGTAACGGGGCGTCATGATCAGCGGGGCCTGCAAGCCCATCTTGCCGAACTTGACCCCTTTGGTGCGAAGTTCGTTAAGCATGGCCAGGTCAACGTGGTCGAGCACGGCCACCGACTGCGTGCGCATACGCGTCGGGTCGAACGAGTCGGTGAGCGCGGCTCCGAAGACCACGAGGCCCTTGAGGTTGTCGGACGCCAGTTCGCGCAGAATCTGCGCCAGTTCGTGGATGGGTTGCTGGACGCGCGGCGGCAGCGACGAGACATCGATGGCCGGTGTGTCCGCATCGTCCGTTTGTGTGGGCTCTTGTGGTTGAGCAGTTTCGGGCACGATCGCTCCTTCGCTGTGTGTCCAACCAGATGGGAAGGATTCTAACGATAACGGCGATGGGCACAAGATTAACGGCGTCGATTCGAAACTGGACGGCGACGACCGGGTCAGTCGACGCTCAGCACTTGGATCTTCAGTTGGCCGATTACGGGCAGCAGCCTCAGGGCCAGGTTGGTCAGCGTGGCATCGGCCAGATCGGAGATATCGAGAGCGATGTGGGTGGGATCGCACTCCGTCTGATGCAAGGCCGAGTCGAGGTCGTACCATCCGCCGGCCAGGTACACCTGCGTCCACATGTGATAGCCGAACACGTCCTGTCGGCCGAGGGCTTGTTCCACGTGTACGATGCCCACCGCGACGCGCGAAGGAATGGCGCAGGCTCGCGCCAAGGCCGCCAGCAGCACGGCGTGCTCGCTGCAATCGCCCTGACGGGTCTTGGCGACCTCGCTGGCGGTGGCAAATCCAATGCTCAAATCTTTTGTAGTGATCTCACGTGAGACGAAGCGGCAGAGGTTGGGGGCAATTCGAGACGGGTCGGTCTCGCCGTCGCAGCCCTGCGCAGCCAATTCCAGGATGGCCGGATCGTCGTGCTTGAGGTAGAGCGTCGATGCGAGGTAGGGTGCCAGAGCGGGGTCGCGGGGCGATGCTCGCCGCGGCGCGGCATCGGGCAGGGCGACTTTTCGTACCTCCAGGTCGATGCTGTCGGCGCCGCGGGCGACGATGCGCTGCATGGCGGTGGTCGGCAAGTCGAGCGGTTCGGACCCCGACGGCAGCGACAGGCGGAATACGATCCGCTTGGCCGCCTGTCCGTCGACGGGTCGGTCGGCCCGAACAAGCGTAGACACCAACAGCTCAGGGGGCGCCAGATCCTGCATGGCGAACTGCTTGGGGCAGCGGAGCATTCGCAGCTTGAGAAAGGCGAGTTCCATGGTGTTGATCAGCGGGACGCCGTCTTCCCGCAGCCAGGACGTGCTGGTCAGCTGCATGCCCAGATCGAGGGTGGTATCCACGCGGAAGGCTTCCACCTTGCTGCCGAGCAGTTCGACCGGCTCTCGGGCGAGGACGGCGATCTGCGCCTTGATGGGCCCTTCGGGGCGGACCGAGGCGTCATAGGTAAGCAGCTCAAAACGGTCGCCTATGTGCAGGCCGCGCCGGTGCATAAACAGGTAGCTGCCCCAGGCGAGCAGTGCGTCCGGGTTCCAGTCATAGGTCTGCGTGGTGGTCTGCCCGCCCTGCGCGGTGGTGAGTGTGAGCTTGCCGTCGTGGATGATTCCCTCCTGCTTGACCGTCATCAGGCCGGTGTACTGCTCCGACTCGAACCCGAGAACGCGACCGTCGAGCGATTCGCGGTGGACGTTCTTGACGATGATCTCGATGGGCGTCGGTCCGCGCTTGATCTTGATGGTCGTGAAGTTGAGCGACCGGATGACGTTACCTTCGCGTCTGACCGCTATGCGTGCGTACCCGCACTTCTGGCCCTGAAGCTCAATGGCGTAGTAGTTGTCGTCAAAGAGACCCTGGGGTGGGTTGTTCGGATCGAACGCCGCATGGGCGGCGGCCGCGGGCAGAATGACGAGCAGGGCTGCACGGATCAGGGTTTGCATCAGGTCGCTCCTAGCTGCGTCGCCGAGCGTTTTGGGTTGGCGTATCGGCCGCCATCGCGGCCACAGGCGCTTCTGCCCGCACGGAGACGATCAGTCTGTATCTGATGGTATCGGCTCGGCTGGAGCAGGCAAGTAGGGCTGTTTGCAGGTGTACCGATCTGACGGAATGGCGTTGCACGGCTCAAACGGTTGCTCTATGATCTTGCGGAATTTCGCGGGTCGGCGTTGCGAGTTCAGTGCACATTTTCTCGGGGTGGCGTATGGCGATCAAGCATTATCGGTTCCATGTAGGCACGTGGGCATGGGTGTTTCACCGTATCAGCGGGCTGGCGCTGGTGCTGTACCTGCCGCTGCACGTCTGGGTGACGCACCACATAGCGCGCGGGGCGGACCAGTTCAACCGGGTCATGGAGGCTATGAGCACGCCGATGTTCAAGGTCTTCGAGGTTGCCCTGCTGGCGGCCGTGCTCTACCACGCGTTCAATGGGGTTCGAGTGATCCTGATCGACCTGGACTGGCTGGCCACGGCACGGGCGCAGCGGATTGCGTTCTGGGTGGCGGGCGCGATCTGTCTGCCCATCCTGGCGTACGCAGGTTATGCGTTCCTGAGCATGCACGCGGTGTAGATCGGAGGAATGGGTTCATGCGTTACCGAACGGAGACCATACGCTCGGGAGGGGCGCTTGGCTGGCTGGTCCAGCGCTTCACGGGTGGGCTTCTGGTTGTGCTGGTTCTGACCCACTTCTTCATTGTGCACTTCGGGTCGGGCGGCGATCTTTCGTATGAGACGGTGGCCCGGCGGCTGAGCAGCCCGCTCTGGACGACGCTGGAACGGATTCTGCTGGCCACGGCCTTGTGGCACGGGGGGTACGGCTTCTGGCTGGTGGTGCAGGATTACGTCAAGAGTTTCAGCTTGCGCATGATTCTGCTTCTGGTGCTCTGGACGGTGGGTCTGGGTGCGTTCGTGCTTGGGTGGTTGGCTCTGATCTCGTTAGGGAGGGGGCAGATATGAGTGTCAGCGAACGGGAAGCCGAGCGTTTGCACGAGGTCAGCGGGATCGCTCTGCACAACGTGCATCGGCACGATGTGGTGGTGGTCGGGTCGGGTCTGGCGGCTCTGGAGTGTGCGCTGGAGTCATCGCGGGTGGCCGACGTAGCCGTCGTCAGCAAGATTTTCCCCACGCGCTCGCACTCGGGCGCGGCGCAGGGCGGCATCGCTGCGTCGCTGGCCAACGAGGAAGAGGATCACCAGGAATGGCACATGTTCGACACCGTTAAGGGTGGCGATTACCTGGGCGACCAGGATGCCATAGAGATTCTCGCGCGTGAGGCCCGCGACGTGGTCTACCAGTTGGAGCACTTGGGTGCTCCGTTCAGCCGCAACCGCCAAGGGCGGATTGCCCAGCGGAAGTTCGGCGGGCACACGAAGGATTTCGGACGAGGCGGGCCCGTGCTGCGGGCGTGCTATGCCGCCGACCGAACGGGCCATGCCCTGCTGCACACGCTGTGGCAGCAGTGCATCAAGAACCAGGTGCGGTTCTACTCGGAGTTCATGGTCCTGTCGCTGATTATTCGGGAGGGCCGGTGCCTGGGTGTGGTGGCCCTGAATGTCCTCGACTCGACGGTGCACGTGTTTCAGTCGCGGGCGGTGATGCTGGGCACGGGCGGGTATGCGCGGGTTTACCGCATCACCTCCAACTCGTGGGCCAATACGGGCGACGGGCTGAGCCTGGCGCTTCGCGCGGGGTTGCCGCTGGAGGACATGGAGTTTGTCCAGTTTCATCCGACCGGACTGTTCGAGCATGGCATCCTGCTGACCGAGGGTGCCCGCGGCGAAGGGGGGCACCTGCTTAACGGCGAGGGTCGGCGCTTCATGGAGGACTACGCCAAGGACAAGATGGAATTGGCGCCCCGCGACATGGTGTCCCGCGCGATCCAGACGGAGATCGATGCCGGCCGCGGCATTGACGGGCAGGCGTGCGTGCACCTCGATCTGCGTCATCTGGGCAGGGCGCTGATCGACGAGCGCCTTCCGCAGATCACGGAGATCGCACAGAAGTTCATGGGGATCGACGCGACGAAGCAGCCGGTGCCGATCCAACCGACGGCCCACTACTCGATGGGCGGTATTCCGGTCAACGTCAATGCCGAGGTGTTGGAGGATGGCAAAAGCAAGGCGGTCAAGGGCTTGTATGCCGCGGGCGAGTGCTCGTGTGTGTCGGTGCACGGGGCGAACCGACTGGGCACGAACTCACTGCTGGAGGCATGTCTGTATGGTCGACGGGCGGGCCAGTCGGTTGTTCGATACCTGGCGGGCGGGGTGGAGATGCCGACCTTGCCGATCGATGCGGCCAATCCGGTGCTGGACAGGCTTCGTCGGCTTCAGGGCAGCCAGGGGACGGAGCGCGTCGCCTCGCTGCGGCGAGAGTTGCAGGAGACCATGCACCGGCATTGCGCCGTGTTCCGTGACGCGCAGACCCTCGAGGAAGGGCTCAAGAAGGTCAGGGATCTTCAGCGGCGTTACGAACAGGCGAAGCTGGACGGCACGGGCAAGTGCTTCAATACGGAGGTGGTCGAGGCGTTGGAGTTGGGCCATATGCTCGATTTTGCCGAGTTGATCGTCGCCGGCGCGCTGAACCGCACGGAAAGCCGCGGGGCGCAGGCGCGGACCGACCATCCCGATCGCGACGACGACAACTGGTTGAAGCACACGTTGGCCTGGCGCGGCGAGGACGGCGTCCGATTCGATTACAGGCCCGTGGTGATCAATCGCTTCGCGCCGAAGGCACGTGAGTATTGACCGCGACGGCAGAAAAGGAGTTGTGATGGCCAGGCACGTGTTGCGTGTATTCCGCTACGACCCGGAGAAGGATGGGAAGGGCTACGAACAGCGATTCGAGGTTGAGGCCGAATCACACTGGACGGTGCTGGACGCCCTGCATGAGATCAAGTGGCATCAGGACGGAACGCTGAGCTTTCGGCGCTCGTGCCGCCACGGCATTTGCGGCTCCTGTGCGATGACGATCAACGGCAAGAACGGTCTGGCGTGCGAGTTGCAGTTGGCGGCGCTAGGCAGCGAAATCGTGGTCGAGCCGCTGCGAGGTCTGCCGGTGATCCGTGATTTGGTGGTGGACATGCAGCCGATCTACGACGCGATGGTGGCCGTGAAGCCGTATTTGATCACAGGTTCCTCGCCGATGTCGGACCAGGAGAGATTACAGAGCCCCGAGGAGCGGGCCCGGCTTGACGGGCTGTATGAGTGCATTCTGTGCGGCTCGTGTACGTCGAGCTGTCCGTCGTTCTGGGCCGACAAGCAGTATCTCGGGCCGCACGCGCTGCTGTGGGCGTGGCGTTACATCGCCGACTCGCGTGACGAGGGTGAGGCCGACCGCGTAGGCGTGCTGGACGACAAGCACGGTCTCTGGCGGTGCCACAAGATCTTCAACTGCGTGGAGTGCTGTCCGAAGGATCTCAACCCCACCAAAGCAATTTCGAGTCTGCAACGGGCCGTGATCAGCGGGCGGTTCTAGGGTATAGTCGAGCCAGGTTGGTGGCGGCGACTCGACGTGAGCCGAAACGGTTGCGCCGCCGGACCGGGTAGAGGTGTGTGATGGCCGAAACGATGGTTCACAAGATTCTGCGGGAGCATCTGATCGAGGGCGAGCTGGTTGCCGGGCGCGAGATCGGCGTCCGCATCGACCAGTGTCTGACACAGGACGCGACAGGCACGACCGCGTTCCTGCTGTTCGAGGCCATGCAGATCCCGCGCGTACGGTGCGAACTGGCGGTCAGTTACGTCGACCACAACATGTCCCAGTTTGGTCCGGAGAATCACAACGACCATTTGTATCTTCAGAGCGTGGCGACGAAGGTGGGTGCGTACCATTCGCGGCCGGGCAACGGTATCTGTCATCAGGTCCACCTGGAGCGGTTCGGCCAGCCGGGCAAGACGCTGCTGGGCAGCGATTCGCATACGCCCACCAACGGGGGGATCGGAATGTTGGCGATCGGGGCGGGGGGGCTCGATGTAGCGGTGGCCATGGGGGGCGGACCGTTCTACATGACCTGTCCGCGGGTGATCGGCGTGGAACTGACCGGCAGGCTGCAACCGTGGGTGGCCAGCAAGGACATCATCTTCCGGTTGCTGTCGATCCTGACGACCAAGGGTAACGTCGGCTGCGTGGTGGAGTATCACGGGGAGGGTGTTGGCTGTCTGAACGTACCCGCCCGCTCGACGTGCACGAACATGGGCGCGGAGTTGGGCGTGACCACGAGCGTCTTTCCCTCCGACGATCTGACGCGTCGGTTCATGGAGGCCCAGCAGCGAGCCGACCAATGGCAGGCGTTGGCACCCGATCCGGACGCGCGCTATGACCGTATTACCAAAATGCTGCACGGTGCGCGAGACGCTGCGGTCATCGACAACATCCGCACGTACTGCGCAGGGGTAGAAGTGTCTAAGCCCGACAAGAACGGTTTTGTGGAGGTTGGGTTCGACAAGATCGTCATCGATCTCGGCAAACTGGAGCCGCTGTGTGCCACGCCGGGCTCACCCGACAACATCACGACCGTCGGCCAGCACGCGGGCAAGGAGGTGGATCAGGTCCTGGTCGGATCGTGCACCAACAGCAGCTATCAGGACTTGATGCTTTGCGCCGAGGCGATGAAGGGTCGTACGGTGCATCCGAAGGTGGAGATGGGGGTCTCGCCCGGGTCGCGCCAGGTGTTTACGATGATTGGCCGCAACGGTGCTCTGGCCGACTTCATTGCCGCCGGAGCGAGGATTCTGGAGAGCGCTTGCGGTCCATGCATCGGGCAGGGGCAGTCGCCCGGGCAAGACCGGGTTTCGCTGCGGAGTTTCAACCGCAACTTCGACGGACGCAGCGGCACGAAGAATGACACGGTCTACCTGGTTTCGCCGGAGACGGCGGTGGCCTCGGCTATCACGGGTGTATTTACCGATCCGCGGGATCTTACCGAGCAGTTGGGGATTGCCTACCGGCAGGTCGAATGGCCCGAGAAGTTCGAAGTGGACGACAGTATGGTCCTGCCGCCGGTGCCGGCCGATCGGGCAGACAAGGCCGAGGTCATCCGCGCGCCGACGATTGTAACACCACCCGGCGGCCAGCCCGTGCCGGAGGATCTGGCCGGCAAAATCCTCATCAAGGTGGGCGAGAAGATCACGACCGATCATATCATGCCCGCCGGCGCGTTTCTGAAGTTCCGCTCGAACGTGCCGGAATACGCCAAGGCGGTGTTCCATCCATTGAACGAGCCGGATCGACCCACGTTCCACGAGCGTGCGTCGTCCTTGCGCGATGCGGGCGGGCATGGTGTGATCGTTGCGGGAGATTCGTACGGGCAAGGGAGCAGCCGAGAGCACGCTGCGCTGTGCCCGATGTACCTGGGTGTCAAGGCGGTGATCGCCAAGGCCATCGAGCGGATCCACAAGGCCAATCTCATCAACTTCGCTATCGTGCCGCTGCTCTTGGGCGATGTGGCCGACTACGATCGCCTCGAGGAAGGCGACGAACTGCGGATTCCCGCCCTGGCGGCGGCGGTGCGAGACGGGGCCGAGACGGTGACGGTGACCGACGTGAGCAGGGGGTTCGATTTCGTGTGCCGGCTGGACCTGAGCGAGCGTGACCGTCGTACGCTCTCGGCCGGAGGCAAACTGCTTCTGACGGGGCAGAACAGCGGGTAGCCGCAGAGGGGCGGCCTGGCCCGGTCGATCATGCCGACGTGTTCCTGTGTATGGCTCGACGGACGGCGCCACGACGCTAGAATTACTGGTTCGCGATGTGTAGCGTTGACCGACATGATGGACGATCTCGGGCGTATGGGGGTGTGGCCCTCGCGGCGTGCGTCGCTGCGGTGCTGGGTGGGTGCGCCGGCGGGCGGCACATCGCTGCCCAGCGCGAGTTCTTGCCGACGGAGGCGCCGGCCAGCTTGGACGACAGCGCGTGGGGCGAGGTGCTTCTACGGCACGTGCGGGACGGGCGGGTGGACTATGCAGCCCTAAGCAAGGCCCGCGAGCCGCTCGAACGGTTTGTGGCGATGGCGAGCCACGTCGGCCCGCGGTCGACGCCACACTTGTTCACGTCGCATCAGGCTCGGCTGTGCTACTACGTCAATGTATACAACGCGCTGGTCGTCCGTGCAGTGCTCGATCAATGGCCGGTAGACACCGTATACGCGCTGTCGCGGCCGTCCTTGGAGCACGGCTATCGTTTCACGGTTGACCGGCAATCGGTGACGCTGGCCGACCTGCATGAGCAGGCCCTGAACGAGGCGGGCGGCGACCCGCGGGTTGGGTTTACGTTTTGCGCGGCTGCGGTTGGCAGTTGTGAACTGGCGGGCATGCCCTACCGACCGGTGACCCTCGAACATCAGCTTCGGCAAGCGGCGGCTCGTGCGGTAGCCAGTGAGTCGATGGTTCGGGTGGATCATCCCCGGCAGGAACTGCTGGTGGGGCAGGCGGTCTTCGCTCATCAGCGCGAGTTCACGCAGTGGTACCAGCAGCAATATCGGAGCGAGGAGCCGGCTCTCCTGAACGTTCTGCTGGCGATGGCCAACGAGCCCGACCGCCGCCGGCTCAACGACGCCACGGGCTACCGAGTGAAGATGCTGCCCTTCGATCGCGCTCTTAACAGCCAAGCGCAGACGTTGGTCGACGCGGGAAAGTAAGGTTGTAATATGTCTGACATACAGTGCCTGGCGGAGCTTCGTCCCCAGATCGTCGAGTTTGTGTCCAAACGGGCGGCCACGGACGAATATGCGGCATACTGCCGAAATCTGCTGGCTGAGCTGATTGAGATCGATACGTCGATCGGCCCGGATCTCGATCGGCTCGCCCGGAACGAGTCGCGGACGTTCGACGTTCTCGAAAGCGAGATCAAGGCGATCGTGGGTGGCGAGGCGCTGATCGAGCGATGCCCGATCGACCCGGCGATTGAGGCGGACCGCTTCTACTCGGTGCCCTATTACGCGGCCACCACGGCGTGTCCGCGGCCCTCCGCAGAGCGGGTGTATTGCAACCGGGCGAACCTCATCGTGCACGTGGATCGCCAGGAGCCGGGCGTCGGCTGCGTGTACAACTCGCACGTGGACACGGTTGCGCCGTACGTAGCGGGGCGTCCAAACGGCGAGCGGGTGCTCGGGCGCGGCGCGTGTGACGCTAAGGGGCAGCTTGTCCTGATGGTGGCACAGATGAAGCTGCTGGAGGAGCTACGCCGCACGTTCGGCTGGACGCCTTCTGGCCCTCGGGCGTACCACTTTGTGATTGACGAGGAAAGCGGGGGCAACGGTTCGTTGTCGCTGGCGCGTGAGCCGCGGTGGTCGGGCTATGAGGTGGTGGTCCACGAGCCTACGGGCAACATTCCGCACCCGGCCAATCGTGGTGCGGTGTGGTATCGATGTGCGATGTCGAGTTGTGGTGACGAAGGCGTCCATCCGTTGGAGATGATGCCGTTTGTGGTGACCAGCCTGGAGGAGGCCGGTCGGCAATTGCGGCAGCAGAGCCGCCACGAGCTGTTCGGACCCCAGCACGTGCAGACGAATCACGGCGTGTTGGGTGGGTATGGCAGGCACCCGTCGGCAGTCAACGACCACGTGGCGGTTACGGTTACGATCAAGGCGACGGCCAACCCCGAACGCATCCAGATGCGGCTGGTCGAGATGATCGACGCTATGTTGACCGAGTACACGCGGGTGTACGGCGACAAGACCCGCCAGATCGATCCAGCCACTGGTGAGCGAGTCCTTTCGCGGCACTGCGAGGTTCGTTCCGAGCCGTCGGAGGAGGGCCTGCGGTATCGAATCGACTTCTTCGGCAAGGCCGGCCACATGGGGGCGCTGCCCGAGTGTGATGGGGCGATCACCAAGGCAGCCTTTGTGCTGAGAGCCTTGATGAAGGCGGCTCAGAACTACCCCCAGATTGAGGCCGCCGGTCGACTGGCTGATGGACCGTCGTCCGATCCGCTCGTTTTGGAGGGTGGGCAGGGGTTCGTCCCGACCCATTCGTTGGACGATGTAACCCGCCGCCTGGCCGAGGCCGCTCAAGCCGGCGCCCAGCACTATTGCCGGTTCAGGCAAATCCAATTCAAGGCGGACATGGCTCGCATGAGCTTCGACAAGCTGCACAACGAAGCCTATGCCTCCGACCTGGGCTGCTCGGTGTTCCGGGCGTTTGCGGCTGCCCACCGCGCGCTGGGGTTGGCTTGGCCTGAGCCGGCTGGGTGGGGTGTAAGCTGTGATGCGCGGATATACGCCCACTACGGACACTCCGTCGTGACGTACGGCCCGGGCAGCATCGAGCGAGCGCACGGCGACGGCGAATGGATCGACGTGCGGCACATTCAGCAGGCGCTAGTGGCCGCTACGCTGGCAGCAGGCGCGCTTGGGCAAGGATCGGCAGGTTAAAAGCAGGACCGGCTTTCGTTGCTGCTACCGACCTAGGATGCAGACATGGGGTTGCCGAGGGCCGGCTGGCTCGGCGCATTGGGCTTGACTGTGCGACTGTGAGTGTGATAATCGTTGGTAAAGCGTGAATAACAGGCGCAAGAACCGTCCACGGCCTACTGGCCGGGCGAGTTTACGAGTATGCCTGGTCGCCACTCCACACGACGGGTTACCCCCCCTAACTCGTCTAAAGCGACCAGGCTTTTTTTGCGCCATTGCACCGAAACCGGCCGGCGAATTTCGTCTGGGGGCCTTGGTTGCGCCGGAGTTGGGCGCGCCAATGCGCCCTTGCCGTAGGTTAACTTACCGGGGCGGACGGAGTAGGCGTCGGCAGGTCGGCCGCGCGCTCGGCGACGGTGGTTGGGCCGATCTGGTCGGCAAGATGGCAGGCGGCCAGGTGATCCGACGGGGCACCATCGTGGGGCTGTAGTGGCGGGGGCTCGGAGCGGCAGATCCCTTCGGCCATGGGGCAGCGGGGGTGAAAAGGGCACCCGGCTGGCGGATTGACGGGGCTGGGGATTTCGCCGACGAGGATAATGCGACGTCGGGAGCGCCGCATCTGCGGGTCGGGCTGGGGAACAGCCGAGAGAAGCGCCTGGGTGTAGGGGTGTTTGGGGTTGGCGTACAGTTCGTCGCCCGCAGCGAACTCGACGATCTTGCCGAGATACATCACGGCCACCTCGTCGCTAACGTGTTCGACCACCGCGAGGTTGTGGGCGATAAACAGGTAACTGAGGCCCAACTCGTCCTGGAGGTCCTTGAGCAGATTCAGGATCTGCGACTGAATGGAGACGTCCAGGGCGCTGACCGGTTCGTCGCAGACGATCAGCTTGGGCTCGAGGGCCAGGGCCCGTGCGATGCCGATGCGCTGACGTTGACCGCCCGAAAAAGCGTTGGGGTAGCAGGACATGTCTGCCGGCGAGAGCCCCACGCGCTCGAACAGCTCGGCGACTCGCTTGCGGCGTTGGGCGCCACGGGCAATACGGTGAACCGTGAGGGCCTCGCCGACAATGTTGCCCACGGTCATGCGCGGGTTCAAGCTGCTGACGGGATCCTGGAAGATGATCTGGATCTGACGGCGCATGCGGCGCAGTTGCCCTCGGGGCAGGGCAAACAGGTCGATGCCATCGAAGACGACGCGGCCGGTCGTGGCGGGGATGAGCCGGAGGATGGTTCGCGCGACGGTGGTCTTGCCGCACCCGCTTTCGCCCACGAGCCCCAATGTCCTGCCGCGACGCACACCGAAACTGACCCCGTCGACGGCTTTGACCCAGCCGATGGTGCGAGAGAAGACGCCGCGTCGCACGGGGAAGTGGGTCTTCAGGTCGTTGACGGTCAGGATGGAGTCGTCGGCAATCATCAAGACGGATCGACCTCCGGGCCGGGCTGATAGCCAGGCGCCTTCCAGCAGGCGACGGGGTGACCGGGTTTGACCTCCCGGCGGATCGGCTCGACCGTCTGACATCGGTGGTCGTCGCGGCCCAGCGGGCAACGCGGGTGGAACTTACAGCCCGAGGGGAAGGCCCGCGGATCGGGCACCGTGCCTTCGATCACCTCAAGTCGCTGCTTGGCCTCGGACAAACGCGGCAAGCTGCGGAAGAGCCCCTGCGTGTAGGGATGCAGCGGATTGGCAAAGAGTTCGTCGACGTAGGCCGATTCGACGATCTTGCCGGCGTACATCACACACACGTGATGGGCGACGCTCGCCACGACGCCCAAGTCGTGGGTGATGAGCAGGATGGCGAGGTTGGTCTGTCGCTGGAGTTGGCCGAGAAGTTCGAGAATCTGGGCCTGGATGGTCACGTCGAGCGCGGTGGTGGGCTCGTCAGCGATGAGTAGTTCGGGTTTGCACGACAGGGCCATGGCGATCATGACGCGCTGTCGCTGTCCCCCCGACAGTTGGTGGGGATACTGGCGGACGCGCTGGGCGGCTTCGGGAATACCGACCTGCGCGAGTAGTTCCTCGGCCCGCTGCCAAGCGGAACGCTTGCTAAGCCCCTGGTGCAGGCGAATGGCCTCGACGATCTGATTGCCCACGGTGTAGACAGGGTTGAGGCTGGTCATGGGTTCCTGGAAGACCATGGCGATACGATTGCCGCGTACCTTCCGCATGCGGCTTTCAGGCATGGTAACCAGGTTCTGGCCGTCGAAGAGGACGCGCCCCGCGACAATCTGCCCGGGCGGGCTTTGGATCAGGCGCATGATCGACAAGGCGGTGACCGACTTGCCGCAGCCGCTCTCGCCGACCAGGGCGAGGGTCTTGCCCGCAGCTATGCTGAAGCCCACCCCGTCGACGGCGCGAACGACGCCCAACTCGGTCAGGAAGTGCGTGCGCAGCCCTTGTACCTGAAGCAGTGTGCCGTTTCGCGTTGCCTCTTGCTTACCCATATGCCGCTACGCTTGTTGCCCTGCGACCGATCCGGGATCGAACGCGTCGCGCAGTCCGTCGCCCACGAAGTTGAACGCCATCACCGCTACGAAGATGAAAAAGCCGGGCCAGAGTATCCAGGGATGCTGGGCGAGCTCGCTGATGTTGACGGCTTTCTGAAGCATGTTGCCCCAACTTGGCACGGGGTCTTGTATGCCCATGCCGATCAAGCTTAAGGCCGACTCGCCGAGGATGTAGGCCGGTATGCTCAGCGACGCTGCCACTATAGCATAGGACAGGGTGCTCGGCAGGACATGCCGAACAATGATGCGCCAACTGGGCAGGCCCGCGGCGACGGCGGCCGTGACGAAATCCTGCTTGGCGATAGACAGCACCATACCGCGAATGACACGGGCCAGCCCGGCCCAGCCGATGAAGGCGAGGATAAAGACCACGCCGAAGTACACCTGTACCGAACTCAGGCCGGGCGGCAAGGTGCTGTAGAGGATCATCAGCAGGTACAGCCCGGGGATCAGCATAATCAGCTCGCACAATCGCTGGATGAGCAGGTCGATCGTGCCGCCGTAGTACCCGCTGATTCCTCCGATCAGCAGCCCGATGATCAGGCTCACCGACGTGCCCAACAGACCCACAGTCATGGAGACGCGCGAGCCGTAGATCAGGCGGCTGAGGACATCTCGGCCCACGTGATCGGCCCCCAGCAGATAGAGCCTTCCCGGCGTATCGACGCCGAACAGGCGGACGTCTGTGGGGATCAGTCCCAGCAGTCGATACTTGTGCCCGCGGGCGAAGAAACGCAGGTAGTACTTCTTCGACGGATCCTGCTTGTAGATCCTCTGGTAATACTCGTTGAAGGTGTAGCTGCTGCCATAGACAAACGGGCGGAACGAGAAGTTGCCCTCGTCGTCGTAGAAGTGTGGCCGCAGTGGCGGATGGTAGGAATGATCGCGGCGCTGGTCGTCGTAGTGATAGGGGGCAAAGAAGTCGGCGAAGATGGTGAACACGTAGAGCACCACGAGGATCCTGAATCCGTGCATGGCCATCCGGTGGCGGCGAAGGGCGCGCAGGCTCAGACGTAGCGGGCTGAGCGATTCGGTCTGCCCGTTGGACGGCTCGGCTGCGACTGTCTCGGCCTGTTGGCTCATGAGTAGGAGATCCTCGGGTCGACCACGGCCAGGAGCACGTCGGCCAGCAGATTGCCGATCAGCAGCATCAAGGCGCCCATCATGAAGCCGCCCATCACCAGGAATTCGTCCTTGCTGCGCACGGCGTTGAACAGCAGGAACCCCAGCCCGGGATAGCTGGTGATGATCTCCAGCAGGGCGGCTCCGCTGAACAGTGAGGCAAACTGATAGCCGAAGATGGTAATCAGCGGGTTGACGGCATTGCGGAGGGCGTGCTTGTAGATGACGCGGTGCTCGCTCAACCCCTTGGCGCGGGCGGTGGTCACGTATTGCTGTCGCAGCACGTCGAGCATGTTGCCCCGCATGATGCGCTGCAAGCCCGCCAGCGCCCCGACGACCAGCACCGCCACGGGGATAGCCAGGTGGGCGGCAAGGTCGGCGAGCTTGCCCGAGACGGTGAGCTGGTCGTAATCGACGCTCTTCAGTCCGCCGGCCGGCAGCCATTGCAGTTCGCCGCTGAAGAGGTACAGCAGCAGCAGCGCGAGGAAAAAGTGGGGCAGGCTCATCCCCATGAACGAGATGCTGCTAAGCACCTTGTCGGACGGGCGGTACTGGTGCACAGCCGCGTAGATTCCCAACGGGATCGCCACCAGCCACGTCAACGTGATGGCTGCGATGTTCAGGATGAGAGTGTTGATAAGCCGATCGCCGATAAGCTGAGCGACCGGTCGCTTGTACTCAAAGCTGTAGCCGAAGTCGCCCCGGACGAAGCGCGACAGCCAAGCCAAATACTGCACGTACACCGGCGAGTCGAGACGGTACTTCACCCGCTCCTTCTCGATGTACTCCTGCGAGACGCGGCTGTCCTGCTTGAGGCGGTCGAAGTAATCCCCCGGCGCCAGCTTCATGAAGCCGTAGCCCAGGATCGAGGCGGCCAGCAGCATGAGCAGAGCGATCAGGATTCTTCGGGTGATGTAGCTGATCATCGTGCCGCCGGCCAGAGAATCGTGAGGGTGAACGTTCGTGTCTTGCGCTAGGGCTCGAGCAGGAAGATCTCCTCCGCATTGTGCAGTACCCCGCCAATCGGCGCGGGGAAGACGTTGCCGAACTTGTTGCGCAGGGCGACCATGTGTTCGTTAACGGCCGTATAGATATAGGGCTGTTGCTCCGCGATAATCGCCTGCCACTCGTCATAGAGCTTCTTGCGTTTGACGCGGTCGAGTTCCTGGAAGCCTTGGTCGAAAATCTCGTCGATGCGTGCCTCCCATGGCGTGGCCGGCGACTTCTGGTAGGGATACCACACGTGCATTCGCCCACCGGATTTCCAGATGTGGGCCCCCCAATGCGGCTCGGGGCCTCCGGTCAGGCCGAGCAGAATGGCCTCCCAGTCGAAGGTCTTGTCCATCCTGGTGATTAGCGCGTTGAATTCGATCGCACGAAGGTTCGCCTTCATGCCCAACTGTTCCAGGTCCTTGCGGACGATCTCAGCGATGGCTATACGCTGATTGTTCTCGGCGTTGGTCATGAGCGTGAACTCGACCTTGTGACCTTCGGCGTCTTCGAGCACGCCGTCGTCGTCGCGGTCGATCAACTCCATATCGCGCAGCAGGCTGCGGGCCTTGTCGAGGTTGTAGTCGTACGTCCTGATGTTGGGATTGTAGAAGTAGCCCATCGCCGAGGTCGCGGGCCCATACTGCGGGTAACCCAACCCGTTCATCACCGAGTCAATAATGGTCTGCCGATCGATTGCATGGGCGACCGCCTGTCGGAAGCGGACGTCGCTGAACCACCGCCGCTGGTACGGGGCAATGTAGGGTTTGCCGTCCACCGAGGCGCCGGGGTTCACGTTGAACACGACGTACTGCGAGCCGTATCTAGGACCGAGTTGATATATCCGGAAATTCCCTTCGCGTTCGAGCGGCTTGAGTATCGGGAAGTCCTCTCCCCGCATCCTCAGGATCGCATCCGTCTCGGCGTTCCTGAATCGCAGGAACTCGGAATTGAGGTCCTGGACGATGACGTAGATGATTTCCTCAAGATAGGGAAGGCGGTTGCCCTCAGCATCTCGACGCCAGTAGCGGGGGTTGCGGCGGAGGATGACCTTTTGGCCGGTCTCGTGGCTGGCGAGCATGAACGGCCCGGTGCCGACGATGTCCTCGGGCTTGCTGTCGGCGCCCATGGCTGAATCAAACGTACCGGCAAGGATCATCGGTTGGTACTTATGCTTGGGGACAATGTCACTGGCGATCAGCAGGTCGAAGATCGCGCACTTGACGGGCAGCTCGAAGCGGACGGTGAAATCGTCCACTTTGCTGACCTGCCATTGCTTGCCCTCGATGGTGATGATGTCGCGCATGGACGTCGTGATGTCGTCGTTGTAGATCACGTCCATATAGGTAAACACCACGTCGTCGGCGGTGAACGGCTTGCCGTCGTTCCATTGAACGCCCTCGCGGAGCTTGACCGTCCACACCAGGCCCGACTCATCATGCTCCCATGCTGTCGCCAACAGCGGTTTGCGCTCGAAGGTCCAGGCGTCGACAGTCGTCAATCCCTCGAAGATGCTTAAGGTGAACTCCGAGGTGCTCATTTCGCCCGAGGTGATCGGATTGAAACTCTTCGGTGGGCTGATACTGGCAAAGATGATCCTGCCGCCGTATCGACCGACGACGGGCTGGTAGGCCTCGCGCGCAACCGATCCCCAGCGAGTCGGACCTGTCGTCGTACCGGTCGTACTCCCGGATGGTTTCCGCTCGCCCTGCCCGCAGCCGACAAGCGAGAAGGCCGTTACAGCGGTAAGTAGGATCTGTGTCACTCTATCCGCTCTGACTCGGATCAAACGCATCACGCAGCCCATCTCCAATGAAGTTCAGGCTCAGCAGCGTCGCGCTGAGCAGCGTGCAGGGAAACACAATCAGCCACCAGGCGCTTTGGACGTTGTTGATAGCTTCGAGCCCGTCGGCCGCCAGATTGCCCCAGCTTGGCAGCGGCGGATGAATGCCTATGCCCAGAAAGCTGAGAAACGATTCCTGAAGCATGGCCTGCGGCACGGTCAGCGTTGCATAGACCAGAATGGGCCCGATCAGATTCGGCAGCAGGTGCCGCCAGAAGATGCCCGCGCCGCTGACGCCGCCCGCCCTCGCCGCCTCGACGAAAGGCTGGGCCTTGAGCGAAAGTACCTGACCGCGAACGACCCGAGCCATGGTCAGCCAACTGACGGCCCCGATTGCGAGAAATAGAATGATGACATTAGCGGCGGCAGCACCGAAGACGCCCTCCAAGCGCCGTTCAAACGCGAACTTAATCAAGATCACCAGCAGAATATAGGGCAGCCCATAAAGTATGTCCACCAAACGCATCATGATCGCGTCGACGCGCCCGCCGGTCAGACCGGCGAATGCGCCCCAACCCGTGCCGATGATCACACTGATCGCCGCCGCCGCCAGCCCCACGCCCAAACTGATCAAGCCCCCCAGCAGACAACGAGCCCACAAAGGTCGGCCGAGCTTGTCGGTGCCGAGTGGCTGCAACCACGTGGGTGGTGTGCGGGCGTCGTCGAGATGTTGATCGTTGGAGGCTGGGATCGACCACGCCGCGGCCAACACGCACGCCGCGACGATCGCAGCCAGAAAGACCAGCGACGCAATGGCCAGCCGGTTTCGCCTGAAGGCCGACCACCGTCGCGCCTCGTGCGCCACGTCGTACAGCGCTGGCGTGGTCGCGGTACGCGTCATATCGCCTCCGCCGAGATGCGTGGATCGAGCCAGGTGTAGGCGATATCCACGAGCAGGTTGAACAACACGATCAGGCCCGCGTAGACGGTGACGGCGGCCAGGATGAGCATCTGGTCGCGGTTGATCACGCCGTTGACAAAGTGCAGGCCCAGGCCGGGCACGTTGAACACTTTTTCGATCACGAACGAGCCGGTCAGCACGGCCGCCGCCGCCGGTCCGAGGAAGCTCAGAACCGGCAGGAACGCCACGCGCAAGGCATGTTTGAGCACCACCTGCGACTCGCTCAGCCCTTTGGCGCGTGCGGTCCGCAGGAAGTCGCTGGACAAGACGTCGATCATGCCCAGTCGCGTCAGCCGGGCGATGTAGGCCATAAACGGCAGGGCAAGAGTGACGGCCGGCAGCACGAGCTGCGCGGGCGTGCCCCAGCCGCCGGGCGGGAACAGCCGGACCCACACCGCCAGGAGGATCAGCAGCCCCGCACCGATCACGAACGTCGGCACGCTGATGCCGACGACCGCCACGCCCAGCGTCAGGTAGTCCCACACGGTGTGCCGTCGCACCGCGCCGATCACGCCGAGCCCCACCCCCGCAAACAGGGCGATCAGCAAGGCGAGTGAGCCCAGTGCAGCCGATACGGGCAGACTGTGACGGACGATCTGGTTGCAGGTCCAGTCGCGGTAGTGCAGGCTTTGACCCAAGTCGCCATGAAGCAGGCCGGTCAGATACCGCCAGTAGAACTGCCAGTTGTCCTCCATGCCGTATCGCTGACGCAGCCCCATCTCGATGACCGGTGAGAGGTTTCGGCCTCCCTCGTGCTCGAAGGGATTGCCCGGCACGGATACCACCATTACAAACGTGATGGTGTACACCGCCCATAGGATCAGCGGCGCCTGGACCAGACGCGACCCGATCCGCCGGATCATGGCGACACCTCGACGTACTTGAGCATGGTCATCATTCGTGGGGTCAGGTGCAGATTGGCGACGCGATCGGGGTCGAGGGCGAAGATGTTGACGTAGTAGTAGAGCGGCAGCAGCGGCAGGGCGTCGTTGACCAGGTAGCGCTCGACCTCGGCGAGTTTGGCCAGTCGCATCTCGGGTGTCGGCTGGCGCTCGGCCTCGTCGAGCATGCCGTCGTACGTCCGGTCGCGGAAGTGCGAGTCGTTGTTGCCGTTTTCGCTCTGGAACATCTCCAGGAACGTGGTGGGGTCGCCATAGTCGCCGTACCAGCTTGCCCGACAGACCACGTAGCGGGCGTTCTTTTTGTCCTCGCGGAAGAGCTTGACTTCGATGCCGCGGATGGCGGTTTTTACGCCGAGGTTGGTCTCCCACATTTTACAGATGGCCTCGGCGATCTGACCGTGGTTGAAGCCTGTGTTGAACAGCACCTCGACCACGGGAAAGTTCGACATGTCGGTCCAGCCCGCTTCAGCCAGCAGTTCTCTGGCGCGGACGGGGTCGTAGCTCAGACCCTCTACCGCTGGATAGTTGGGGATCGAGCGGGGCGGGATGAAGGTGTCGGCCGGCAGGTTTCCGCGGCGAATCACGCGATCGACCAGTTGCTGCTTGTCGACCGCCAGCGCGAACGCCTGGCGCACGCGTCGGTCGTACCACGGGTTGTCCGTGCCGTCGGGCAGCTTGGGCTCGCAGTTGAAGTTGTAGAAGTAGGTGCCGAAGGCGGGGAAGGCGTGGATGTCGCGCCGCGTTGGTGTGGCCACATGGCGGCTGCTCGCGCCGTTCAAGGCGCCGGGCATGGGCGAGATCGAGCGGCGGATCAGTTCGGGGGCGTAGTCCATGTCGAGGCTGCTGAGCCAATCGACCGCGCCCGCGGAGTACATCAGCCAGGCCGTGTTGGCATCCTCCACGTCGAGCATCTGGATGGTGTTGAGCTTGACGGCCTGGCGGTCCCAATAGTGGGGGTTTCGCTCGAGCTTGATAGAGCGGCGGAAGAGCCACTCGGTCATCACAAACGGACCATTGAAGTGCGTGTTGTACGGCTTGGTCCACTGCTCGTCGTAGTAGATCAGGCCTGTGTCGCCTACGACCTTGAACCGCTCGACGCTCTGCCGATGCACGGGCAGAAAGGTGCTAAAGGCGCAGAGATCGAGAAAGTAGGCCACCGGTCGTTTGAGCGTGACGCGCAGCGTCTTCTCATCGATTACGCCCATGCCGACGCTCTGCCAGCGTGCATCGGCCTCCCGCAGGTGCATGTCTCGCTCGACGATCCGCTGGTCGGCCGGCAATCGGCTGATGCGCTCGACGTTCTCGTATCGCCAAGCGACGTATGCTTCCACGCCTTCGATGAGGTTGAAGAAGAAGGCGTAGTCGGCGCTGGTTCCCGGCTCGACGGCGCGGCGCCAGGCGTACGCGAAGTCGTGAGCGGTTACAGGGTCGCCGTTGCTCCAGCGCGCCTCCGGGCGGATGCGAAAGGTGTAGGTCCGTCCGTCCGAGGAGATCTCGGCCGGCAGCGAGGAGGCTGGAATCGGCTCGGTGGTGACGGGATGGTAGCTGTAGAGCCCTTCCCACACGGTCAGGGCCAGCCGAATGTCCTGCATCCAACTCATTGCGGCCGGGTCGAGGGTGGCTATCGTGCCGCGATTGACGAAGACGAAGTCAGCCCGCGGGTGCTTCACGGCTGCGCCGGCCAGCAGCCATGTCAGCGCCAACGCCGCAACGACGACAGTGACCACATATTTGGCCATGGTTCGTCGACCTGCGCGGGCCCAAAACGTGTGGTCGGATAGTCACCACACGGTTGTGACCGGCCGATCCGCACTTGAGTAACTTCGTCAGGACGCCGGCTGGGTGGTTGCAGGCTGTCCGCCGAGCGGCGCGAGGCCCGCCCCGCGGGGTAGCTGGAACACCTGGTTCAGCAGCCCCTCCTGCTGGGATGAGCCGATCCACTTGGCCAGTTCGGCTCGCGCCTGATCGAGTTCACCGGCCTTGAGCCTCGCCAGCACGTCGGGCGTTGCCGCCGCACCGGTCGGCCGGACAGCTTGGCGCAGAGTCGCTTCGGCCTGCTCGACCAGCAGAGCGTCGACGCGCCGCGCGGGCGACTCGGCGTCGTCCTGCGCAAATCGTCGTAGAGCGTGATAGAGGATCTGAGCCACGGGCTGAATTCCTTGCCGACGGGTATCGTCACCAACCTGCCCGATCAGTCCGGCCAGCACCTGCATTCCGGCAATTTCAGCTTCGACGGGCGAGCGATCCTCGGCTGCGTGCCACTTGATTCGAGCGGTAAGCGCCGACACGGTTGCCCGATACGCCTGCTCCAGCAGGGCGGCGCTGGTGGCCACGTCGCGCAGGTTCAACGCCTTATACATCTGTTTCGCAGCCACCGTGTTGGGTTCGCTACCGGCGGCGTTTTGCAGATCGGCGAGCACGTCAGCGACCTGGGGACTGGCGGACACATCGCGTCGCAAGTTCGTCAGCCCCGTTGCCGCCCAGAAGCGGGCCACGACGTACGGCGAACCGAGCATCCGTCGAAGTGCAGGGATCATCGGTGCGGTCGCCTGCCTGGCCAGGAACATCGACATCATGAGCGCGGCCTGAGGTCCGGTCTGTGGCTGACTTAACGGGGTAAGGAAAGCCTGAGCGCACTGCTCGAGGAACGCGGCCTGAAAAACGCCGGTGCCGCCGGTGTACGCATCGGTAAATATTCTAGCTGCCTGACGCGCCTGGCGGGCATCTTCGGCATTGAGCAGATCGGGCAGTTGCTGCTGGATCCATCGCTGGATGGTCTGGAGTTGATCGGCGCTCAGGTTTGTCGCGGCTTTGAGGCGGGCAAACTCGGTATCCTGACCGAGCGCCCACTGCGCCGGCCCGCCGGCGATCAATACAGCCGCGACCACGCCCGGTCGCCACCCTCCCTGCCAATGCCGGCGACGTCCAAACTTGGTTGCCTGTTGCACTAGCGGCTCTCCGAAGCCTCAGTTCCGATCTCGTGTGCGCAACCACGACCGCCACCCTTCACGCGGCGTGGCGGAACGAACGCTATCACCGCCCTGTGGGCATGTCAAGCGCAGGAAGGCGCCATGCGGCTCCGCGCGAACGTCGGCGGATATACCTCCGCGTCGGGCAGACAACACGCGACGTGCGGGCTCGGGTGCGCCTGCGGGCGGACGGCTCCGTCGAGGCTCATTGACGAGGCATGCGTGTGCAGCTATCGTGCTTAACACCGGGCCGAAGGTGATCCGGGGAGTAGACTATGGCGCAAACGGGTGGTCCGACTCAGGACCGGTCACGCGGGGTTGCCCTGGTGACCGGGGCGGCGAGGGGCATCGGGCGGGGCATCGCCCTGGAGCTGGCTGGGGCTGGATATCACGTGGGCATCGACGACGTGGGAATTGACGCCGGGCAGTCGGGCGATGGGGCCCACGAGGTCAGAGCCCAGGTGGAGCGGCTTGGGCGTCGGGCGATCGTGGTCGATGCGGACGTTTCCAAGGCGGTTGATCGACAGCGGCTGCTCACCACCGTGACCGAGCAGTTGGGCCCGGTCGATTTGCTCGTGAACAATGCGGGCGTGGCGCCGCGCCGGCGATTGGACATCCTCGAAACCTCTGAAGAAAGTTACGATCGGTTGATGGACATCAACCTGCGAGGGCCGTTTTTCCTGACGCAGTTGGTGGCCCGGCAGATGGTCGAGCGGCGAGAGCGAGGCCAGGACGGCCGGATGGCGATTGTGTTCATCTCGTCGGTCTCGGCGTATGCTTCCAGTCCCTCGCGCGGGGAGTACTGCCTGAGCAAGGCGGGCGTGAGCATGGCGCGGGCGCTGTTCGCCGATCGCCTGTCGGCCCACGAAATAGGCGTATACGAGATCCGGCCGGGCATCATCGACACCGCCATGACCGCGGCGGTCAAGGACAAGTACGACAAACTCATCGCCGAGGGACTGCTGCCGCAGAAGCGGTGGGGCACACCTCAGGACGTCGGCAAGGCAGTGGGCGCCATCGCGATGGGCTATCTGGACTATTCGACGGGGCAGGTCATCGAGGTGGGCGGCGGTTTCGGGCTGCGGAGACTCTAGGTCATGATGCCACAAAGCCGGATCCAGGTGGGCAGGTTGACGCTTCCGGTCTACTCGCTGAACACGCTGGTGGTGGGCAGCGGTGCAGCAGGCCTGAATTGTGCCGACCACTTGGTGCGATACATGGAGCAATCTGGCCTGTCCGATGCTTCCGATCGTGTAGCCGTCGTCACTGACCGGCTCGGCGCGGGCACCAGTCATAACAGTGGATCGGACAAGCAGACCTACTATCGGTTGGGCGTGTGCGGAGATACGTCGGATACGCCCCTCGACCTGGCCCACACACTCGCCGACGGGGGGTGCATGCACGGCGACATCGCCCTGTGCGAAGCCGAGAACTCGGCGAGGGAGTTCTATCACCTGGTCGAGAACGGCGTTCCGTTTCCGCACGACGGTCGAGGCATGTTCGTCGGCTACAAGACCGATCACGATCCCCGGCAGCGGGCGACGTCGGCGGGACCGTGGACCAGTCGCTACATGGTGCGATGTGCGGCCGGGCAACTCAAGCGCCACGGCGTAACGATCTTCGAAGGACACGAACTCGTGGCGCTGTTGACGGCGCCTTATGACGGGTCAGGTATTGACGGGCAGGAGAGCGTTTCGCGTCGCTGCATCGGCGCGCTGACGGTCGACCGATCGGCTGCGGGCGAACCTGGCTACGGCCTGACGGTCTGGAACTGCCAAAACGTGGTGGTCGCCACGGGCGGCCCCGGCGCGATGTACAAGGTCAGCGTCTATCCGCAAGGGCAGATGGGCTCGCACGGGCTACTGTTCGAGATCGGTTGTGTGGCCCACAATCTCACCGAGTCGCAGTTCGGCCTGGCCAGCATCCGCCCGCGCTGGAATGTCTCCGGGACGTACCAGCAGGTGATCCCCAACTACTTCAGTACAGACGCCTCGGGCGGCGATAAGCAGTTCTTTATAAATCGCTACTTCGCGCGCGAGTCCGGGTCGCCCGAAGAGGCGATGCGGCAACTGGCGTCGAGTATTTTCCTGAAGGGATATCAATGGCCCTTTGACCCCGACCGGTGCGTGAAGTTTGGCAGCAGTCTGATCGACCTGGCGGTGCATAGTGAGGTTGTCCAAGGCCGACGTGTGTTCATGGATTTCCTGAACAACCCGGTGGCTGAAGAGGGCTTGGCGGAGTTCCGCCTCGACAATCTCGGCTCGGAAGCGACGCAATACCTGGAACGCAGCCGCGCGTTGCAGGCGCGTCCTATCGATCGCCTCGCCCATATGAATCAGCCGAGCATCGACCTGTACGCCGAGCTGGGCCTTGACATCACCACCGAGCCGCTGGAAGTTGCGGTCTGCAACCAACACTGCAACGGGGGCTTTAAGGTCAACCGTTGGTGGGAGACCAACGTCCATCGGCTTTTCTGCGTTGGGGAACTGGCCGGCACCCATGGGGTAAAACGTCCGGGCGGCTCGGCGCTGAACGCCACGCAGGTGGGCGGATTGCGGGCGGCGCAGTACATCGCGCACCGCCTGGCAGATGACCCGGCGGCAGCCGACGCCTTTGCCGCAGGCGCTCAGCCGCAGATTCGCGCGACGATCGATCGAGTTGAGAGGCTACTGACTCTTGGCGAGTCGGCCGGAAAAACCCCCGAGCAGCTGGAGGACGAAATCGGTCAACGTATGACCGAGAAGGGCGGATTCCTGCGGTCGGCGCGAGGGCTGGACGAGGGGGTCAACCAGGCCGAGCACCTCTACCGCGAGTTAAAAGAGCACGGCGTGAAGCTGGGCAAGCGCGAGCAGTGGCCCAGGGCGCTGCGAGCTGAGCACATGTGCCTGACGCATTGGGGGTATCTTGTGGCCATGCGAGAGCGCATCGAGCGCGGCGGCGGGTCGCGCGGCTCGCATCTGATACTGGATCCCATGGGCACGCCGATTCATCCGCTGCTGCCGCAGTGGCGGTTCCGCCCGGAGGACAGGACGCTGCGTGGTGTGGTGCTGGAGATCCAGTGGGGCGACGATGAGCGGTTTCATTTCTCCGTCCGGTCGGTTCGTCCGATTCCGCACAGCGACGCCTGGTTCGAAAACACGTGGAGCGCCTATCGCAGCGGGACGATCTATCAGGACTGAAGGTTCGTGCAGCGCCGAGAACTAGCCGGGAAGCGATGAACCTTTACACACGAACCGGTGACGACGGATCGACGCAACTGAGCGACGGTTCGCGGGTGCGCAAGGACGATCCGCGGCTGATCGCGCTAGGCACATTGGACGAGCTTAACGCTCACGTGGGCTTGGCGGCGGTTGCGTGCACGGACGCGTCTTTGCTCGAACAGCTCCGACAGGTGCAGCGCGAACTGTTCGGCATCGGCTCGCTTTTGGCCCAACCCTCCGGTGAGTCACCCGTGGGGATCACGCACGAGGAGATCCAGCGGCTGGAAGGATGGATCGACGACAGCCAAGCCCGGCTGCCATCGTTGGATCGATTCATCCTGCCCGGCGAGAGCGAGTTGGGGGCCAGACTGCACGTCGCCCGGACGATCTGTCGTCGCGCCGAGCGGGCGGTGATCGCCATGGCCATGCTGAACCGCGTCCCGCAACTGGTTATCGTGTATCTGAATCGCCTGGCCGACCTGCTGTTCTCATGGGCCCGGCTGGGCGACCATCTTGCCGGACGTCAGGACGTTCCCTGGCAGGGGCAATAGCGTCCCACAGGGTGGGTTCTCAGCCCGAACTGTCCGTCCCCACGTCGGACCTCCTGTTGACCATAATGAGCCTGGGGCTGGCGAACCGTGCGCTTGTGTATTAGTCTGTCTCGCCGATGGTGCTGCGGCGATGAAACATGCCCTCGCACACGTTCGCCGCGAATAAGGGTGGCAGGGGTCTGTCAAACAGGAGTGTGTCTCATGTTCCGCTGTATGCATTCACAAGTGTCGAGGATGGGCCTTTCGTTCGCTGCCATGATACTCGGGTCGTTGCTTGCCGTGCCGAGCGGGGCAGCGGCCGGGGATCCGACGGAACGGGCCGTTTCCACCTGGCCGCCCAAGGGCGAAGCGGTTCGCCTGCCGGTCACACGCGACACGTGGTTCGGCACCATCAACAAAGAAGACGTGGGCAACAACGGCGGCGCCAGCCAGATGAAGCTGAAAGGGCAGCAGGAGTACTCGCTCTTCGATGTGGACGTTGTCAGCCTGAAGGGCAAGCTGGTGACCGGGGCGCTGTGGCACGTGCATTGTGCCAGCCTGAACGAGCCGTTGCTGCGCGTGAGCGTGTCGAGCGTGGCCTCGCCGTGGGTGGAGGGCACCTCGTCGGGGTACAAGCCGCAGGATGGTAGTTCCTGCTACAAACAGGCCGAGTTGGGCAAGCGCGACTGGGCGTTTGCCGGCAGCACCTTTATGGAGGCCTGCTTCGGCCGGGGTCACACCGTCTGGCGGTTTGCCGACGCCATGCAGCCCGATGAGAAGGGATGGCAGACGATCGCCGTCGAGCCCGACGTCGTGGCGGCCCGCGTGGCCGGGCTGAGTGAGGGCTTCGCCGTTGCCGACGACGTGGGCAACATCTGGTCCTACAAAGACGACAAGTTCACCTGGACCTACTTTCCGAATCGCTTCATCTACAGCCGTGAGCAAAGCTCGTCGGCGCCCTGGCTGGAAGTCTGGACCGACGGCGAGGATCACCAGCCGCCCGAGGCGGTCGCGGACCTGAAGGCGTCAACCGAGGATCTGCCGGCCGGCGAGGCGCTCGTAACCTGGGCGACCCCCGCCGACAAAGGTGGCGGCAAGACGCTAGGCTTCAACGTGACCTACAAGGTGGGTGACGACTCGAAGCCGATGCCCCGCTACCTGGTTCCCATGGCCGGCAAGCCGGGCCAGCAGGTCCGTATGCACATCGTGGACTTGCCCTTCAAGCCCGGTGAGTCTGTCGAGTTGACGGTAAGCGCCGTCGACAGTGCCGGCAACGTGGGCGCGCCTGTGACCAAGACGGTGAAGCTGTCAGCCACGCCCAGGGTTTTCAATATAGCCGAGACCGACATCAAGCCGTTCCCGCCGTCGCAGAAGCTGCCCGAGGTGGGCGGGCTGAAGGTCGCGGTGGTCGATCTGCTCGACAAGATCCATCCGCAAACCGGCAAGATGATTCCGGAGCACCCGGACGGCTATCTGAGTGGCAACCACATCTGGTCGGCAGGGCAGAAGCTTGTTCGCCTCCAGGCTGCACGTAATGAGGCTGTCTGCTTTCAGGTCAATTTGGCCGGTCAAAGCCAGGGCGTGGGGCTGAAGCTTGCGTTTCCCGATCAGCCATCGCTCCAGACGCGTGTCATGCGATTTGACTACACGGGCACATCGGCCGGGCCGTTGCCCGACGCTCTGCTGCCTCTGCGCGGGAACCTGGCGGTCCCCAACCCCGACGATCCGGAGGCGGCTGGGCAGAAGAATGCTTCGGTGCTCTGTGAAATCTACGTGCCGCAGGACGTAGAGGCTGGAAAGAAGAACGGCACCTTGACGATCACCTCGGCTGGTCAATCGCTGTCGCTGGCCGTGGACCTAACGGTGTGGGACTTCACGCTGCCCAACAAGCTCTCATTTGTGCCGGAGATGAACGCCTATGGTACGGTCACGCCGACAGGGCGTGGCCTCGACTACTACCGACTGGCCCATGAGAACCGCTGTTGCTTGAACCGGCTCTACTACGGGTGGCCTGGCGACGTGGCCATGGCGCCCGAGCGGAAGGAAACCGGGCTCGATTGGGCAGGTTGGGCCAAGTCGTTTGGCCCGCTGTTGGACGGGTCGGCGTTTAAGGGCCTACCGCGCGATGGCGAGCCGGTGGATATTTTCTACCTGCCGTTCAATGAGAACTGGCCGATCAACATTCATGAGCACTATCGCAAGAGCTACTGGCCCGAGGATGCGCTCGACGAGGCGTACAAGGTCGGCCTCAAGAAGGAGTTTGCCGAGTTTGCCGAGTTCTGCGACAAGCGAGGCTGGCACGACACGATCTTGGAGTTCTATTTGAACAACAAGGTCTACTACAAACAGGGCGAAGGCTGGATGGGATCGGCCGCACCGTGGATCTTTGACGAGCCGGTCAACACGCAGGACTTCTGGGCCTTGCGATGGTATGGACTGCTCTTCCACCAGGCGATTCGTCCGGTGGTGGGGCAAGCCAAGCTCTGGTATCGCGGTGACATATCGTACAGCCCCTACGAACGCGACATGTTCTGGGGCGTGATGGACCTGGAGTGCCTCGGCGGCGGCAGCGACTACAAGGCCCGTTTGGAACACGACGAGCACGCGCTGTGGCGCAAGGCATATTTCACCGAGTACGGCTCGGCCAACGACCCCGCATCGCCCAACACCCAGCCGACCAGTTGGTGTCTCGTGGGGTGGAGCCGTGGCGGTGTAGGCGTGTTGCCGTGGCAGACGATCCCCAAGGGGGACGCGTGGCAGAAGGGCGAGCAGACCGGCCTGTTCTATGCCAACAGCGAAGGTGTCTTTCCGTCGGTTCGCCTCAAGGCCTTTCGCCGAGGCCAGCAGGACGTGGAGTATCTGACGCTGCTGGGTGCAGCCTATGGCGCGTCGCAGCCTGCGGTTGCGGCGGGCATGCAGCAGATCGTGGATCTGCGCGGGCGAGTCCACAAGACCAGCGAAACCGACGCGGGCACGCTCCGGTTTGGCCGGGCCGACCCGGCGGGCTTGTGGAACCTGCGCTGTCGAGTAGGCAAGATGGTCTCAGCCAGGAAACCTGCCTATCAGCGATGCGTTCGCCCCATGCCGTCGCCGAAGGTGGACCTCGAGCGTCTGCCGGATCTGGGATACGTGACCGTGGCCCCGAAGGTGGCGCCCGTCACGCCCGAGTAACCTTGCCGATTCCATACGTACGCGCCCGGCCTGCGATCGGGCAGGTGGGCGCCCGACCAACAGGGAGTATGCACAGTGCCGCTGAAGATTGCCTTCATCGGAGCGGGCAGCGTCGGGTTCACACGCAAGCTTTGCCGCGACATCCTGGCTGTACCGCAACTGACCGACGTGCACTTCGCGTTCACGGATATTAGCAAACGCAACCTGGATATGGTCACGCAGCTCTGCCGCAAGGATATTCGCGCCAACAAGCTGCCCGCCAGGCTGACCGCCTCACTCGATCGCCGCCGCACGCTGGCCGACGCCCATTATGTGCTCAACGTGTCGCGCATCGGCGGGCTGGAGGCGTTTGCCCTCGATATCGATATCCCGCTCAAGTACGGGGTCGACCAGTGCGTGGGCGACACGCTGGCGCCCGGCGGCATCATGTATGGCCAGCGGAGCATCCCGTGCGTGTTGGATTTCTGCAAGGACATGCGCGAGGTGTCCGCCGACGACGTGCTGTTTCTCAACTATGCCAACCCCAACGCCATGAACACCTGGGCGGCCATCGAGTATGGCAAGGTCAACACGATCGGCCTGTGCCACGGCGTGCGGGGCGGCTGGCAGCAGATCGCCAACGTGCTGGGCGCCGAGCGAATTGAGGATGTCGATATTATCTGCGCGGGCATCAACCATCAGACGTGGTACGTTCAGGTCGTCTACAAAGGGCGGAAGATCGACAGCCAGGAGTTGTTGGCCGCCTTCGAGCGCCATCCGGTCTACAGCAAAACCGAGAAGGTTCGTATCGATGTGCTCCGCCGCTTCGGCTTCTACAGCACCGAATCCAACGGACATCTTTCCGAGTATGTGCCCTGGTATCGCAAGCGCTCCCAGGAGATACGGCGGTGGATCGATCTTTCGAGCTGGATCCACGGTGAGACCGGTGGGTACTTGCGCGTGTGCACCGAGCAACGCAACTGGTTCAAGACCGACTTCGCCAAGGAGTTGGCAGCCGACGACGAGCCCATCAGCGCGGATCATCGCGGGCATGAGCACGGCAGTTATATCATCGAATCGCTTCAGACGGGGCGCTGCTACCGAGGGCACTTCAACGTCCGCAACAACGGCTGCATTCCGAATCTGCCGGACGACTGCATCGTGGAAGTGCCCGGCTATGTCGACCGCAACGGAGTGAACATCCCACGAGTGGGCCCGCTGCCCTTGGCCTGCGCGGCTACGTGCATGGCCAGCATCAACGTTCAGCGGATGGCCGTTCGGGCGGCTGTGGCCGGCGACGTCACGCTGCTCAAGCAGGCCATGTTGCACGACCCCTTGACCGCTGCCGTCTGCAACCCGCCGGAGATCTGGCAGATGACCGACGACATGCTGGTGGCCCAAGCAAAGTGGCTGCCGCAGTACCGTCACGCCGTGGGGGCGGCCAGACGCCGTCTGGCCAGCGAAAAACCGCTGGGCACACGCAGAGGCAGGGGGGCGGCTCGGCTGCCGTTACGCAGTGTCGCCCAGATGCAGACAGGCAAACCGGCAAAGCCGCGGCGATCGGCTCGACCCCGCCGAGCCCGATAAGGACAGCCGCCCGGGCCCGGCACGAGCCAAACGACCGGCTTGTTGGTTTTCCCGCCGCGATCTGATAAACTTTGTAGTAGGTGGGCGTAGAGGGTCCCGGTTGCCCTCAAATCGGGTCCCTGTGGTACGGTGTGGGGTTAGGAGCAACTATTTAACCATGTTACGTCACAGGCTGTTCGGTGTAGGTCGAGTGTGTCCCAAGACCGGCAAGCGGGTGATTCTGCCGAAGGATTTCCCCTGGGTCCTCCGGTGGCTGGTGCCTGCCATCGGGCTGGTCTCACTGGTGTGGTTTCTGATACGGGTGGTTCCCAAGCCCAGCCGCTATATCTATCCATGTCAACGCGTGGCGGGTCCGTTGGCTGGTGGCTTCGTGGTATGGCTGGTGGGGCTCATCGGGTCGGCGATCACCATCACCAAAGCGCGGCAGTTGCTGGGGCAATCGCGTCTGGCGTTGGCGTGCGTCTGTTTGGTGGTGGCGGCCGGTGGCACGCTGTTCGTCCTGCACTACATGCCGGACGGGCCGGCGACCGCAGCAGTGCCGGGGCCCAATGTGCCCATCGGCGTGGCCAAGGGCATCAATCCCGGACGCGTCGTGTGGGTGCATGACCCCAACGCCAACGACTGGAACGGCTCGACGGGCTACTACTGGGATCCGAATAATCTCGACCAGGACGTGGTTGACGCGATGATGTCGCGAGCGATGCGTGCCCTCACTGACGAGGCCACCGATGCCGACGCGTGGGACGCGCTGTTTCGCCACTACAACGTCACGCACGGGCGCGGCGACGTGGGCTATACGGCCGGCGAAGGTATCTCGATTAAGGTGAACCTCGTTAATTCGATCCAGGAAAGCTGGATGAACCTGCCGACAAGCTACGACCAGATCGACGCGCTGTGGAAGGTCAACACGTCGACGGAGATCATGTTGGCGCTGCTTCGCCAGTTGGTGTATGCCGGGGGCGTGCCTCAGGCGGACATCTCGATTGGCGATACGATCACTTGCTTCCCCAATCACCTGTACACCCGCCTGCACGACGAGTTCCCCGATGTCGTCTACATTGACAAACTCGGAGTCTTCGGGCGCACGCAGGCCGCGCCCGCCGACGATCCGAATCACCGCATCTACTGGAGCGATGGCGTGACCGGCGCGAATCCCGACTACATGCCGCAGTCCTACGCCAACGCGACGTATCACATTAACCTGGCCGACTTGAAGGGCCACGAGGGCGGCGGCGTGACGCTGTGCGGCAAGAATTACTACGGCTCGTTCTGCCACACGCCCGACGCGTCGGGCTACCGCGGCGGGATGCACACGGCCCTGCCGTATTCGACGTCTGGGTATAACCGCTACCGCACGCTCGTCGATCTGCTCGGCCACCCCGACACGGGCGGCAAGGGGTTGCTCTATCTGATCGACGGATTGTGGAGCGGCTACGACGCGGGTTCGGGCGTGATTCGGTGGAACATGCCGCCGTTCGGCGGCGAGTTCGGCGGCGATTGGCCCAGCAGCTTGTTCGTCTCGCAGGACCCGGTGGCGGTCGATTCGGTAGGGTACGATTTCCTGTACTCGGAGTCGGCCATCTATAACAACAGCCAGCTTGGTTTTCCAAGCAGCGTGTACGGCGGCGATGACTACATCGGGCAGGCCGCTTCTTCGTCGGAGTGGCCGGCCGGCATTACCTACGACCCGGACGGCGACGGCACGCCCATGGGCAGCCTCGGCACACACGAGCACTGGAACAATCCGGTCGACAAGCAGTACTCCCGGAACCTCGGCACGGGCGACGGCATTGAATTAGTCGCCATCACGGGCGAGCCGCTATTCGTGTCGAGCGAGCCGGTGGCCGACGGCACATGGTGCAAGACCCAAAACAACGTGATGTTGCTGACGTTTGATGCGCCCATCACGTTGCCGGGCGGCGGGGCGCCGGCGCTGAGCATCTTCGGCGGGGCCTCCGAGAAGGGCAACGGTTTTGCCTACTCGATCGAGCCGGACGGCGTGACGCTTCGTGCCGCGGAAGGTGGCGCGATCCTGACCAACCTGACGTGGTATCAGATCACGCCGGCGCCGGGCTTTGCGGTGCAGCCGTTCGCGTTGGAGGTCTGCACGCTATCGGGGGACGCCGACGAAAGCGGGCGTGTGACGACGGCCGACTACGTCGAGATTAAACATCATATGGGCGAGTACACCGATGGGCGTTGCGACTTGAACGGCTCGGGTCGTGTGACCACGGCCGACTACAGCGTGGTAAAAGCTCACATCGGTGATCGCACGCCGGCCAAACCGTGAGCGCAGGCGGGTGCTGCTCTCCGGGCGCAATGAGTTGCGCCTGATGAAGTGGAGTGAGTACAGGACCGGCTGGCCCTGTCTGCACACCACCATCCGGAACGGGCAATAACAGGCGCCGTTGCTGACCGCTGACCGGCAACGGCGATGGCCGGGGTCGTTGCGGGGCGGCCGGTTGCCGGCTCAGCCAGACGGGTCGGTGGGCTTGCGGGCGGCCTTGGCCCGTTCGATCAATTCCACCAACGAGGCCATCTTCGGCTTCGGCGGCGACAGGAAGCAGCCGATCTGTTCGGGCGTGTAGCGCTTCCTCACAAACGCCGCCACGTCGAAGCATTCAAACCAGCAGTCCAGGATCTTCCGGCACGGCAGACCTTCGGCCACCCGGCGACAATAACGAAACGGCACCAAATGGCCCAGCATGCGGCAATAGGCCTCACGCTCATCGTGCGCTTCAATCGTCACGTCTGTGACCATGGAACGGCCGCCAGCGGTCCTTCGCCCTGAACTTTGCCGTCACACTGCCCGGCGACTACCACTTGCCGGACTTGACCGCCGGCGGTTTGGGCAGCCCGTCCAACGCGGCCAGCGATTCCTTGAGCATGCCCTCCGGCAGCGGGAAATCCTCCAACTGCCCGCTGAGGTAACGCTCGTAGCCGGTCAGGTCCATCAAGCCGTGTCCGCTCCAGTTGAAGAGGATGACCTTCTCCTTGCCCTCTTCTTTGGCCTTCTTGGCCTCTTCGATCACGCAGGCGATCGCGTGACTGGTCTCCGGAGCCGAGATAGAGCCCTCCGTGCGCGCCCACTGTATGGCGGCCGCATAGCACTCGAGTTGGTGATACGCCCGCGGCTCGACCAGGCCCTCGACGATCGCCTGGCTCACCAACGGTGCGATGCCGTGATAGCGCAAACCGCCTGCATGAATCGGCGGCGGCACGAACCCGTGACCCAGCGAGTGCATCGGCAGCAGCGGCGTGGTCATGGCCGTATCGCCGAAATCGTACGCGTACGGGCCGCGGGTCATGGTCGGACAGCTTGTGGGTTCCACCGGGATGATCGCAATGTCCTCGCCGTGGATCTTGTCGTTGACGAACGGGAAGGCCAATCCGGCAAAGTTGCTCCCGCCACCGGCACAGCCGATCACCACATCCACCTTCTTCTCGCCGATCTTGGCCAGCTGCTTCTTGGCCTCCAGACCGATGATCGTCTGATGCAGCAGCACGTGGTTCAACACGCTGCCGAGCGCGTAGCGCGTCTTGCCGCTTGGGTCAGTGACAGCGGCTTCGACGGCCTCACTGATGGCGATGCCCAAGCTCCCGGGTGTGTCCGGATCTCGCTCCAGCACGTCGCGGCCGGCCTTGGTCTCCGAACTCGGGCTCGGAACACACTTCGCTCCCCAGGTCTCCATCATCAGACGGCGGAACGGCTTCTGATCGAAGCTAATGCGAACCATGAACACCTTGCACTCGAGGCCGAGCAGCGCGCATGCGAAGGCCAAAGCGCTGCCCCACTGCCCCGCCCCGGTCTCGGTGGCGATGCTCTTGATGCCGAACTGCTTGTTGTACCAAGCCTGCGCGACGGCCGTATTGGGCTTGTGGCTGCCCGGTGGGCTGACGCCTTCGTTCTTGTAGTAAATGCGAGCCGGCGTATCCAACGCCTCCTCGATGTACTTGGCCCGATGCAGCGGCGCGGGGCGCCAGCGGTATAGAAGGTCCAGCACCTCCTCAGGGATGTCGATCCATCGTTCTGCGCTGACCTCCTGCTCGATCAGGTTCATCGGGAACACCGGTGCCAGCATGTCCGGGCTGACGGGCTTGCCGTCGGGCCCGAGCGGCGGCTGCATCGGCGTCGGCAGATCGGCTGCCAGGTTGTACCATTGACGGGGGATTTCCTTCTCGTCGAGTAGGACTTTCACGTTCATTGGCTGTCCCTTAAAGAGTCGACTAAGTGGTCACCATTACGATATAGAACTCTATGTTCCCGATTCGCTTGGGGCGTGTCAACCCGTCCCGGGCGCCTGCCCGCGGTTCGAGCATGGCTACTTGAGTGTCTTCACCCACACCAGCCCAGCCGCCCCCGTGCCCGGATCGGCATAGGGCAGCACCTCACCTCCGAAGATCCGGGGTCGATGGCCCGTGGCGACGGTATGGCCGACGACCCAGCCCAGCGCCGCGCCGAACACCACGTCGCTGAACTGATGCTCTCGGTCGTCGAGACGCTCCAAAGCCACCATCCCCGCGACCCCATACAGCGGAACGCCCACCCAGGGACCGTACGCCTCGTGCATCACAGCCGCAAAACACACCGAGCTGGAGGTATGGCCCGATGGCCAGGCCCACGACTCGCCGTTGGGTGCGTCTGCACACGCGGCGGCTTTCAGGGCCGCCGTGACCGCGCTGTTGATGGTCAATGCCGAAAACAGCGTCTTGCCGACCTCGTACGTCTTGCTGTCTTGCTGAAGGGTCCCAACCAGGTACCACGCGCCGGCCAGAGCGAAGTGCGTTGCCGGATTGCCCAGGGTGCCGAAAACGTCGCCCCACACCGGTCGCAACGCTCGTGATCGGTGGAACTTGTCCTCGATATCGTCGTCCACTTCCGGCCGCAGCGCCAGCGATGCTCCACCGGCCACCCCAAGGATCATCAGGTTCGTCTTGTCTGTGAACGTGGGCTTCGCGTCGGCCCACAGGTTCTTGGGCATGGCCTTGAGGTCGTGCGAAAGGGTTGCCCACAGGTCACCGCGCGGTCTTGGCTGGCCGTCGGCCCGCCCCGGCCTGGAGGCAGCGGCTGCGTCATCGCCCATGTCGCTTGCAAGCCGCGGATAGTCGAACACGTGCTGGTGGTCCGCCACGTCGGCGTGCGCGCTGTGGTGCAGCCGCTCGCTTGTGCGGCGCTGCTCGGCCCGGGTGATGGCCTGCCGCAGCGTCGATGGATCGTCGTTCAGCCGTGCCGATCCGCAGCCGCACACGATCCAAACAAGTGGCGCAAGCCCACCTGCCATCAGCCATGTTGTAGAAGACCGGGCTCTTATCGTCGTGCCGATCATAGGCTCAGTTGCCCGACAAAAGGTCCGGCGGAGCAGTCTGGTGACGGTACTTGGCCAGTAGCCGCTTCAGTACGGGTTGGTCAGGATTCAGTTCGAGCGATTGGTGCCAACTCTCGATGGCCTTCTCGTAGTGCTTGGCGGCGCTGCTGTCAAGCAGATACATCGTCATGTAGACCACGCCGAGTCCCGCGTGGGCATCGGCCATGGTTTTATCCAGCTCCAGGCTGTGGCCATAGGTGTCGATGGCCTGCTGATACCTGCGCTGCCGGTAGTAGCAGTAGGCCAACCGGCAATAAGCCGGCGCCAGGGTGGGATCGGTCTTGGTCGCCAGTTCCAAGACGCGTTCAGCCGGCAGGAAGCGCTCCTGCTTGAGGTACGTGGTCCCCAGGTTGACCAGCACCATGGGTTGATTTGAATCGTATTCGAGCGAGTTGCGGTAGGCGCGAATGGCCTGATAGTACTGCTCGGTTGCGTCGTAGGCGGCCCCCAGATTCTGCCAGGCGAACGCACTGGTGGGCTCCAGTTCCACGGCCCGCTGGAACCGTTCGATGGCCTCCTGATGCCTGCCCAAAAGGCAGCAGCACACACCGAGCTGCGAAACGGCCTCGTAGCTTGCCGGGTCGAGGTCACAGGCGTGTAGGTAGGCCCGTACCGCCGCTTGCAGGTTGTTGAGCAGCCGATAGACCTCTCCCAGACTCAGGGCGTCCTGGAAATTGAAGGGGTCGAGCTTGACGGCCCGCTCCAAACTGGCGGCCGCCAGGTCGTATTCGCCCCGGCGCTTGTGAATGCTGCCTATCTGACTATGGGCCAGCGCCAGTTCAGGATTCAGCGCCACCGCCATCTGGAACTCGGCCAAAGCCTCAGTGAGTTGGTCAGCCTGGAGGCAGCTCAAGCCGCGGGCCGCATGGTGCGTCGCCGGCTCTACGCCCACGGTTGAGCAGCCGCCCGCTATGCAAAGCCAGGCAGCCACGACAGCGGTGTGACAAGTTGTAAGCCTGCCGCTTCCGATCATCCTCTTCGGCTCGAATACTGCGCGTGCGACCACCGTCTCGCGCAGTGGTTGCCTCGCCGCTATGCTACGCCACGCCGCCGGGAGCGGTCAACGTGCGGTGGCCTCGGAAAGGTAGTCCTAGGTTTTGATCGAGTCGAGCAGGACGACGACGAGCGGACCGAACACGATGATCGGCAGCCATGCGGACAACGCCGGCAGGCTGCTGGAGTAGATTAGATTCTGGCAGACGAACGAGAAGATGAAAAACAGCCCGCCCACACCGATACAGATCGCGCCGCTGGTCAGGACCGGCCGAGGCTCCCGCGTTAGGAAGAAAGGAATCCCCAATAGCAGAAGGAGCATGTTGATCACCGGCTGGGTGAATCGACCATGCTTCGCTTGCGCGATGCGCGGATTCTTTGCACCGCGCTGCTCCAACTCCACCATCTGCCGCACGCTCAAGAAGTCAATCCATTGGGCCGCCTGCCGCAGCACCAAATCCTTCGGACGCAGGTCGCTGTGGTAGCGGCTGATGGTCTGCTTGCCCAATTGGCCTCCGCTGGCCAGAGGTCCAGTCTCGCCCGTCGGTCGCTCGAAGATCGTGCCGCGCCCCAGGTCCCAAGCCTGGGCCTCGGGGTTCCAACGCGCGCTGTCGGCCACGATGAACTGAGAGGCCAGCCCCTGCTGGTCGCGCTGCATGATGATCACCCGGCGCATCTGCTTCGTCTTGGGGTGAAAGCGGGCGGCCGACAGAAGGGCGCCGTCGCGGTCGGGCACGAACCACACGCCGTACGTGCGGTGACCCTCCACATCATCCTGTTCGCGGGCCAGCTTGTGTGCGATGCGTGGGATCACAAACTCCCGGTCGATCAGCCAGAGCACGTTCATCAATACGCCGACGACCACCACGGGCGCGGCCACCCGATAGAGGCTGGTGCCCGCTGCCAGAACGGCCGTCAGCTCGTTGTCGCGAACCATCCGCCCCAGCGTGAAGGCCGCCGCCACCAGCGTGATCGCGCCCGCCAGCCACGCGAAGTACAGGAAAAGGTTGTATCCGTAGTAACTGACGATGTGGCCCAGAACCGTGCCGGACGTCTCGCCCGACTCGGCAAACTCGTCCAGATTGACCAACAGATCCACCACCACAAACAGGCTGACCAACACGGTCAGCGCAATGAGGTAGTTGATTACGAAAGACCGGATGATGTAACGGTCAAGCAGTCTCATCCAATCGCCAGTCGCTCGCGTACGAGTCCTCTGCGTTCGCCGATGACGGCCGGTCAGCGCCGCATAAAGCGCCAGGTAATGGCTGGGTTCAATGCGGCCGTGACCAGCAGGCTGCCCCATATGATGGCCACGCCGATGCTCGCCGTGTTGGTATTCTCCGCCAGTTGGCGACCCATGATGATCGCCACGATGACAAACATCGCCGGAATGAAACTCACGCCGAACGCCGTGAGAACCTGCCCGCCGCGGACGATCACGCCCAGAGCCGCGCCGAGCACCACCAACACCAACGCACACAACGAGTACGCCAGCCGCATGTGTAGGATGCCGTCGATTTTATACACCAGTTTGAACACGTCAGCGCACAGCCCCGTGCGTCCCCGGGCCGGTCCGCCGCTCAAGGGCAACTCTACGTCTCGGTCGATCAACTCTGCGTTGCTGTAGCGTCTCGTCGCGTCGAGAATCGATGGCGGCAGCGGCAGCGGACGAAGATCCTCCGACGGCTTGCTCAGGTTGCCGCCGATCGCTTTCGCTTCAGGATCTTCGATCTGGACGTCCCCGCGCAGGCTCATTTGCAAACTGAACTTGATCGTATCGCGATAGGGCATCCATTGCCCGCGAAGGGTTGCCTCCTTGGCCGTCAGGTGACGCGTTTTGTTCGGCTGTGCATCCACGACCACAGGACCGCGAAGCTTGAGCGAGCCGTCCTCTTCGCTGATCGATACCTCCTGGGCCGCCACGGTGTAACGACGCTGTTCGCTCGACAACTCCACTTGCCCCCCGGGCTCACGCAGCGAATCGGCCAGCGACCTGAAGTACAAAAACGACGCAAGCTCCATTCTCAGCAGCTCAATCCTGTTAATCACGCCCGGGGCCTCAGCCGGATGCCGCCGATACCGCAGCAGCTCTTTCAGGTTCCAGAATTTCGGCTTCTGCTTGATGGGAATGGTGATCCCCGTCCGCTCCACCGGACGGTAATCCTCCTCGATGAACGTAGACCGCTTCCAGTCGAAAACGCGCACGTTGTGCAGGCCGGCCTCGATCTTGTGTTCCCCGCCGACCGATCGAAACTCCACCGTGGCCGTCGCTGCCGTGCCGAACAGAGACGGCTCCTGTCCCTCGTATTGGATAAAAGCCGCGCGATTCAGAACCACATAGTGCCGCAACTGTTCCTGGCCGCTCGGCGTCTGCTCCGCCGCCGACACCTGGTCCACCTGGTCGGCGTAGATCGCGTACCGGTTGCGGACGGTGATGTAGCCGCGATGGGCCAACTCCCGCGCGAAAATCTGCGGCAGGGCCGGCTCAATCATCTTGTCGAGCTGACCGGTTAAGTGTGGCACCACGTAGTTGCTGAAGCTGAACGTGCAGAGCGATACCAGCCCGGCCAGCACCCCCGCCGGAAGAAGCAGCCGGTGCACGTTGATGCCGCTGGCCTTGCATGCGTCAAACTCGTTGTCCGAGGCCAGTCGGCCGTACGTCACCGCCGCGCTGAACAAAGCCGAGATTGGCATCATGAACGAAGCGCAGAGCGGCACCAGAAAAATGAACAGCTTCACCATGTCGCCCGGCGAGAAGTCCTCTACGTTAAAGCTCTTCAACAGCCCCATCCCGCTGGTGAACAGCAGGATCAGGGCGACCGTGCTCAGCGCGAACGTCTTGAGCAGCTCTCGGAAGATGTAGCGTTGGAGCGTCCAGACCATGAAGACTTGGCAACCTCAGGCCGGTGGGGCGGCCCGCTGGCAGTCAGACTGCTTGAGGACAGCCTCCGCCAGACGGCGTATGCCCTCGTGTATGCTCGGAATGTCGACCACGCCGAAGCTCAGGCGCATGTGGTTTGTAGGCACCGGCCGATCCGGTTGCGGCGCGAAGCAATAGTCCCCCGGTACATACAGGACGCCCTTCTCCATGCAACGATTAAATAACTCGCTTCCCCGACGCGTATCGAAGTCCTCCGGAAGCGTCAGCCAAACGTACAGGCCCCCTGCAGGACGCGTCCACGTCACCTCATCGCCCAGCGGGGCAAAGCCCTCTGCCAGTGCTTCCAGCATGGCGTCCCGCTTGGGAATATACGCTTTGCGCACCCGCTGAACGTGTTCCTGATAGACCCCGCTGACCAACGCGCGACAGATGACATGCTGGACCAGATTGTTCGACCCGAAATCATGGTTGCCCTTCTGCTGAAGAACCGGATCCACCAGTTCGTCCGGTAGAAACAGGTAGCCGGTCTTCATCCCCGCCGAAAACGGCTTGCTGAACGTCATCGCCAGCGCAACATATTCATTCTTTGGGTCGAACGACTTCACCGACGGCAGCACCGGCCCGTCATACCGCAACTCGCGGTAGGCGGCGTCCTCCACCACCAGGATGCGATGCTCGCGGCTATATCGGCGAGCCAACTCCACCAGTTCGGCTCGGCGCTCGGCCGAAAGGCTGATGCCCGAGGGGTTCTGGTAGTAGCTGACCACGTAGATCATCTTGAGCCGACTGATCTGACCGCTGCGGTCGAGTTCCGCCAGCATGTCGGCCAGCAGATCGATGCGCATGCCATCTTCGTCGATCGGGACGCTGCGGACGTCGGCGCCCACCGAAGCCAGCGTGCCCGTGAAAACGAAGTAGCTCGGGGCGCTGGTGATCACCAGGTCGCCCGGATTCAGCAGGATGTCGCTGAGGATGTAGAGGCCTTGCTGCGAACCGGTCGTGACGATGCAGTTGTCAGGCGATAAGCACATCTGCTGCGGTGACCGGCCTTCCAGCCTGGCCAAGTGCGACAGCAGCGCTTCACGCAGCTCCATCAGACCGTGCGTCGTACCATATTGGAGGGCGACCTGCCCGCTTTGGGCCTCGGCCAGAATCTCCGAGGCCAGCCGGCCCACCTGCCCGGTCGGCAGCGAGGCATAGTCGACCAATCCCGCCGCCAGGCTGATGAGGTTGGGGTTGGTCACAGCCGCGGCCATCAGGAAGCTGATGGGCTGCTCGTCTGTACGCAACGCTTTGTCACTAAAGGCGAAAGCGGGCACACTCATGCTTTTGGGTCTCGCGTAAAAAACACTGACTCTAGTGCCTTTGCCTGCCCTGTCAACGCAAAAAGCGACCGGCCTGACCGGGCAATGTAACGCCTGAAAGTATGTAAGTACCTATATGGAAGTATCTTACATATCGTCGCCGGCTGACTCCTGGCCCGCCGGCTGCTCAGGCGACCCAGCCAAGTCACCAAAGCCCAGACCGTGTTTCCGCAACACGTGGATCAGCCCGAACAACCCTGCCGCCAGCCCATACCCGACGGCAATGCCGAAGCCGCGGAAGGCGAGGGTACCACCCTCCAGGTCCCACTGCCAGATCATCAGTTCCCGCGAGGGCGGCATCGGTCCCAGGCGGAAGGCATGCTGCATGCCGATGATCGTGAGGCCCGCACCTGCAAGGGCCCAAATACCCGCCGTGAGAAACCGGTGATCGATCAGAGCTACCGATATCCCGCTCAGGATGGTGCAGGTCAAAACGAACCCCGAGTTGGCGCCCGCCAGGGCGTACAGGCCGATCCAGAAGGCGTGAGGGTTGTCACGCACCACGTCAGCCAGGGCCTCGCCGGCGCCTACCTGCCCGTAAAGCAGCTCGCACTTGATCGCCACCCATGCCGCCACGGCTGGAAAAAAGGCGATGGCCACCGCAGGGAAGTGTTTGGGGGGGGTCGCCTCGTAGGATTGGGCAGTGATCACGATCCCGATCCACAGCACAATGGCGGCCCCGGCTTCGATGGGCACGACCGCGGCGATCAATCCACCCACCCCGCCCAGGAACACCAGCGTGAAGAAACCTGCGTTCAGTACCGAATAGCCCGCCCGAGCCCCCAGGCCCTTCCAGCCCGGATGCCCGATGTACATCGTCGTCGGAAAGCAGCTCCCGAACAGCGCCGCCGCAATCGTGCCGATCCCGTCGACGGCCAGGCAACTCGTGGTGTCGAACCGATCGCCGGCTGATGCGGCTGATTCAATATTCTGTAGCGACCCCAACGCGCTAAGCAGTCCCAAAGGCACGGTGACCCCCAGGAAGCGAAGCGCGAAATCGGCGTTGAGAACCGCCACAATCTCCGACCCGCAGAACACCGGCCACCGCCAGCCGCGAGTGGCCCACGCTGCCCCCACACGCTCGGCCGACATCAACGCTTCGCTATCGAACAGGTGCACATCCCAAAGCCCCGACGACCACGCCAGCAGAGTGCCCACCAGAAGCGCCACCAATCCGCCCGGCAGCCCCCACGGAAACCGCACGCGCGCGAAGTACACGAGCAACACGATCGCCATGGGCAACATCGCCACGACCGGCCGCTGGTAAATCCGGTAGCCGAACTCCGACGCGATGAACGCAACGCCCACCGCAGCCAGGACCGACAGCAGTGCCGCGCGCGGGATGATCCGACGCAATCGCTCGGCTGCCAGCGCCGCAACCAGTTCCGTCAGGCCGCTGACCAGACACGCCAACAGACCTACCCGCCAGGCCAGCTCGGCCGCCGCTTGCTCACCACGCGTGGCTACCGCTTCGTGGTACACCGGCGCGATGATCAGCAGGATGAAGGCGAACATCGTCACCGTGTTGACCCCGTAGGGCATGGCCGTTACGTCCGACCGCCCCTCCCGCCGCGCGACTCGCCACGCCTGCCACGCATAGAACAAGTTGCCGATTACGAGGCTGACGGCTATCCCAGGCAGGATCCGGCCGAACACCAGTTGGTCGGGCAGATTGCAGAGTTGCCGGCTGGTACACAATGCGATGATCACAAGCACCTGGACGAGGTTGTCGACCGCCAGGCCGAAGAACCCGTCCAGGTCGCCCTTGACCATCCAGCGATAGCGCAACGCGCCGGGTGCGTCCATGTCAGGCTGCCACCAGGAACACCACAAACAGGGCCGCGAACACCCACATCAAGGGCGGCACCTCGCGGACGCGGCCTTGGACCACCTTGAGGATTGCATAGCTGATGAAGCCCCACGCGATCCCGTGTGAAATGCTCAAGCCGAACTGCATCACCACGATGCACAGGAACGCGGGGATGGCTTCGGAGAAATCCTCCCAGTTGATACGAGCAACCATTGGCAGCATGTAGCAGCCGATGACGATCAGAACCGGGGCGATCACGGGGTGGCACTCAACCGCCCCCAAGACCGATGGCACGGCCCCCAGATGCTCCGGCGGTACCATGACCGGCTTGCCCACCATCTCCACGACCGGGTAGAAGAACAGCGACGCCAACAGCAGCACGCCTGTTACAATCGGCGTCAGACCGGTCCGGCCTCCCGCAGAGATGCCGGCGGCACTTTCCACGTAGCTGGTGACCGTGCTCGTCCCGGCCAGCGTGCCGGCGATGGTTCCGCATGCGTCAGAGACCAAGGCCGCCCGCATATTGGGCACCTCGCCGTTTCGCATCAGGCCGCCGCGCTCGGCCACCCCGACCAGCGTTCCGATCGTGTCGAACAAATCCAAAATCAGGAAAATGAAAATTACCGTCAGCCAGTTCGTCCATCCTGCCCCCAATAGTGAGGCGAAGCCGCCGAAGACCTTGCCGGCCGTCGGTGCCACCGACGGTGGCGGCGCTACGATCCGTCCGCCATAGGCCGCGAGATCGTAACCCCAGGTTGCCCCCCACAGGTGACTGGCGGCAAGGCCCGCGGCCGCCGTCACCACAATCCCGATGAGGATCGCTCCCCGCACACGAAGAACCAGCAGAATCGCGATCAACAGAAGCCCGAAGCACGTCAGCAGCGCCGTCGGGCTGCGAAGGCTGCCCAGCTTGGTATACGCCGCCGGTTCGTGCACGACGATGCCGCCCCAGCGCAGTCCCACGAACGCAATCAGCAGCCCGATGCCGACGGCGATAGCGTATTTCAGCGATTCGGGAATGGCTCGCGCCAGCGCCTGCTGGAACCCGGCTGCCGCCAGGACCAGAAACACCACGCCCGCGATGAGATTGGCCGCCAGCGCCTCCTGCCACGTCCAGCCTAGACCGCCCGCCGTCACTACGCCGCATACCGTGAAGGCGAAGAAGAAGTTGTGACCCATCGCCGGTGCCAGCGCCACCGGCAGATTGGCCGTCAGCCCCATCAGGACGCACGCCAGCGCCGAGCACACACACGTGGCTACCATCACCGCGCCCGGGTCCATCCCCGCCATACCGAGGACCACCGGCTGAACAAAGATGATGTACGACAGGGCCATGAACGTTGCTGCCCCGCCGACAATCTCCCTGCCGACGGTCGTACCGTGTTCCCGCAATCCAAAGAGCTTCTCGAACATGAATGTGCCCCCGAACGGGTTCTAGCTGTCTCGCACCGTCTCGTCCGGCTCGGTTCGCGAGATGATCATGGCGCCAACCGCGTCACCCCAGACGTTGATCGACGTGCGGCACATGTCCAGGACGCGGTCGACGCCGATAATCAGCCCGATCGCCGCCAGCGGAATCGTTCGCGTGGTCGGGTCGGGCCCCAGCACGCTTTGGTTGACGGCTGCCACCACAATCGCCATCGTCACCAGCCCCGCCTCCGGAATGCCCGCCGCGCCAACCGCCGCGAGCGTCGCCGTCAGGGCGATGATGATGTTCTGCTGAAGACCGATCTCGACCCCCCACGCCTGAGCCAGAAACACCACCGCCACCGCTTCGTAGAGGGCCGTGCCGTCCATGTTGATGGTGGCACCCAGCGGCAGCACAAAGCCTGCTGCCTTCTTGCTGACCCCGGCGTCCTCGGCACAACGAATCGTCACCGGTAACGTGGCCGAGCTGCTGGCCGTACCACCCGCCGTCGCCAGCGCCTGCCGCATCTGGTTGAAGAACGTCCAGGGATTCGTGCGGCTGAAGATCCACAGCAGCAACGGCAGAATGATCACCGCGTGGATGCCCAGACCGCTCAGTACGGTCAGCATATAGGTGCCGATCGCCGTGGCAAATACCCCGAAACCTATTCGCGCCAGCGACCAGGCGACCAGGCAGAACACGCCCACCGGCGCCATCCACAACACCAGACCCACCATCCGCATCATCACTTCGAAGATGGCTTCGAAGAACTGACCGACAACCCGACCCTGCGGGCCGATCATGGTCAGCAACACGCCGAACAGCAGGCTAAAGCAGATGACCGGCAGAGGCCTGCCGGCAGCGGCCGCGGCAATCGGATTGGCCGGGATCATCTGATCGACAATGTTCAGCAAGGCACCGCCCAACCCCGGCGGCGCGTTGGCCTCGACACGCTGCTCCTTGCCCGTTTCGCGGTAGGTCGTCGGTGCTTCCTCCCGCTGGGTTTGCTCAATCTTGTCGCCCGGGCGAATAGCGTTCACCAGCACGAGTCCGATCGTCACCGCGACGAACATCGTGGCGAAGTAGTAGATCATCGTCTTGAGCCCGATGCGCCCAAGCCGACTGAAATCGCCCACGCTGATCACCCCCACGATGACACTGCTCATCACCAGCGGAATGATCAGCATCTTCAAGGCCTTCATGAAGATGTTGTTGCCGATGAAGTACAGATAGCGCAGTGCGTCGCCATGCTTGTGGAAGTGCCACGGCTCGGCGCCGGCGAGCTGGCGCAACCTGATCAGACGCTGGGTGCTGATTTGACTCACCGCCTGGTCATCGAGGTGTGCGCGGGCCTGCTTGATCTGCTCGCGAGCTTCGTGGGCCGAGTAGTCCGGGTCGTACAGCCACTGGCCCGCCACGCAGCCGAGACCCAGCCCGATCAGGATCAGTACAGTCAGGAGCCGTTTGCTGCCGTGCATTGCCTCTTCCGGCTCTAAGAATGTGCGTACAAGGCGGTTACGTCAGAGATCAGGATTCGCGGCTCGGTCCGCAAGTGACCCGACGCTCGCGCACCGCCGCGCCCAGCCGCGTCGCGAGCAGGCGCCATCCTAGTAGAGGACTCCGCTGGCCGCAACCGCTTACGCCTCGCGACGATCGCGGGCCTCGTTCGCAGTGCCGGCCAACTGACGAGACCCCGTCGCCGGTGTCGCAGCGCTTGGCGCCGCCGGCGGTCGGTGCAACACTGTCGGGGAATCGTCCGGCTGGAGAATTGCTATGGCTACAAATCTAATGCTTTGCGGCACGGACCGTTCTGCCGGCACCAGCGCGATCGTATTGGGTCTGGTTGGCGCCCTGGCCAAAATCGTCAGCAAGGTGGGCTTCCTCAAGCCCATCGGCCGGACCGACAAGTACGATCGCGACGCCGATCTAATCAAGTCGGCCTATAACCTGCCGCTCGATCTGGCTGACATCTCCCCCGTCACCCTTGCCGAGGCCCGCGACCTGATCGCTCGCGAGAACGAGCAGGAACTCTTCGACCGCGTGATTCGCGGCTACACCCGCGTGGCCGAGGGCGCCGATGTGGTCATTATGGAGGGCATCGATCACCGGCGAGTCAGCTCGCTTTTTGAGCTCGACATCAACGCTGCACTCGCCGAGAAGCTGCGTGCCTCGGTGTTGCTGGTAGCCGGCGGGGAACTGAACCGACCGGAGGTCCGCGAATCAGTCGTGGCCACCATCACCCTCGCCAGGCGAAGTTTCCAGCAGCGCGGGTGCGACGTGCTTGGCGTGATCGTCAACAAGGTCCCCGAAGGCTACATGCAGCAGGCCCGTGAGGAACTGGCAGATCGCCTGAAAAAGGAGGGTCTAGAACTCTACGGTGTCGTGCCGCTGTTGCCGCTGCTGACCATGCCTCGCGTGCGCGACATCGCCGACCGGCTCGATGCCAAGGTGCTCTTCGGCGACCGCTACCTGGATAACCTGGTGGGCAAGACGATCATCGCAGCCATGACGCCTAGCAACATGCTCAGCTACCTCCAGACCGACCGCACGCTGATTGTCACCCCCGGCGACCGCGACGACACCATTCTGGCGGCCATGTGCTCGCAGGTGTCGGCCAGCTACCCCAGCATCGCCGGCATTGTGCTGACCGGTGGGCTCCAGCCCAGCCCCACCATTCTGCGATTGGCCATGGGATTGAGCGAGTTTCGTATCCCCATTCTTCACGTCCAGCCCGATACGTACACTACCACCACGCGAATCAACAGCCTCGACTTGCGAATCCATCCCGAAGATACGCAGAAGATCAACGTCGCCGTCACCGCCGTGGCCGAGCATATCCAGAGCGATCGCTTGTGGGACGCTCTCAAGCTGCCCAGACCGAAGCGGCGGCGAGGCCCGCAGGACTTTCTCGATCAGTTGGTCGAGCAAGCCTCCGCCTACGACAAGCATATCGTCTTCCCGGAAGGCAACGAGGAGCGAACGCTTCGCGCCGTGGCTCGCATGCGCCAGATGGGGTTGGTCCGCGCGACGCTGATGGGCAACGTGGATGAAGTGCTTCAGCGGGCCGAGCAGATCGGCGTCGACCTGGGTGACGCGAGGATCGTCGACCCCGGCAAGTCGGAGCAGTCCGAGGCGTACGCCCAGGCCTTCTACGAACTCCGCAAGGAGAAAAAGAACATCACCCCCGAGGCCGCCCGCGATCAGATTCAGACGTCTCGCACCTACTATGCGACCATGATGGTCCACATGGGCCACGCCGATGGGTTGGTCTCCGGCGCGGTCCACTCCACCGCCGACACGATCCGGCCGGCCCTGCAAATCATCCGGCCCAATCCGGAATTCGGCGGGCTGGTCAGCAGTGTGTTCTTCATGGCTTTGGGTGACCACGTTCTGGTCTACGGCGACTGTGCGATCGTGCTCGATCCCGACGCCGATCAGCTTGCGTCCATCGGTCTGGCCAGCGCCCGCACGGCGCGGGCTTTCGGCATCGAGCCGTGTGTGGCCATGCTCAGCTATGCCACCGGCAGTAGCGCCGGCGGCAGCAGCGTCGAGAAGGTCCAAAAGGCCACCGACATGATTCGCGCCCGCAACCCCGACTTCCTGATTGACGGGCCCATTCAGTACGACGCGGCCATCGATCCTACCGTGGCCAAGATCAAGCACCCCGACAGCCCGCTGGCCGGCAAGGCCACCGTCTTCATCTTCCCCGATCTGGATGCGGGCAACATCGCCTACAAAGCCGTCCAACGGTCGGCCGGGGCGGTGGCCATCGGCCCGATCCTTCAAGGCCTCAACAAGCCGGTGAACGACCTGTCCCGCGGCTGCGTCGCCGACGAGATCGTGCACGTGGCGGCCGTGACGGCCATCCAGGCCGAGAAGCTGTCCGCCGTCGTTGAGCCCGCGCCCGCACCGGCCGGCTAGAGACTCGCCTCAGACCTCTCGTCCTGATGGGCGAAACACCTGGGCAGGTGGGGGTACACAGCTCCAGCCACGTAGCCGCAAGCGGGGTCTCTGCGGGTTGGGGGTGTGCCCTGGGCGGGGCCTGTCGATCCAGTCGGCACAGCGTTCGGTAAGGCACGCCCGACCAAAGATTTACGAGCCGCGCCATCGCCGCAGGTCCTTTGCTCTCCGACGGGGCGGCGCTGAGTGGGCAGATTCCTTGTCGGCAGAGCCCTGGTGGTCTGCACCACCGCCTCACCGATCAGAGAGGGCGAACCTGCCTCGGCTGGTCCGATTGGCCGGCCAACCACCTCGCCGAATGTCCCCGAATCGACCCGTCGAAAACTTTTTTTCTTCCGTAAGTCGTGTTCGGGCAATAAGATATAACGACTCCTGGAAAATTCCCAAAAAAAAAACGCCTTAACGCCTCTCCGTAACAGGATAGAATCGGACCATCCAAGTCGTCCCGGGCGCGAGACTCACATGACAAAGCCGCACCCACACAAATGGGGACCCGCTAACCGCTTGATCGCTGCCATATCCGGCACCCAACGGTGGGCGGCGGCTGTATCGGGACGAATGGCGAAGCCATGGCGTTGATCCCGTGCCTGCCGCAGTTGGCGGAGTAGCTATCTGTCGGCGGCACCGATGTCCTGTTCGAGGAGGCACGTTCGCATGAAACGTTCATCTCTAGTCTTGCTGGCAGCAGTACTTACGGTGGGAGGCGTATATGGCATCGTCGATGCTTGCGTCGTGAAGACGATCTTTACTGTTACTAGTACGTGTGATGCGGACTGTAACGGAACCCGTTCAGAGGTGTGGTCCTACTACTGTGGCGGGAGTTGCCCTGCGTGCAAGAACTGTGACGTTTCGTCAACTGGTAATCAGGCGACCGGTTACTCGGCCGCGTGTGTGCTTAGAGGCACTGAGTGTGGGGTCGGTAACCCCCAGTTCACCTACGGAACCGCTGTTGACGGATGCCAATGCTTTGACGACCCACCCACCTAATAGATAAGAGCGGGATTAGCTCAGCCGCTCAGTTGCTGTAACACTTCACACGGTTGCAGGGGTCGAGCGATCGAGGTACGCTATATCCTGAATGTGGGCAGGCGCCCCCTCCGAAGAGTGTCGGAGGGGGCATAGTTGCCGGTCACATGGAGCGAGGGACTCAGATGCTTACTTCTGTGAGGGCGCGCATATCGACGGTTGGGCTGACCTGGTGTGTAGCGAGGCCGGCTGCTGCGTTTCTGTGCCTCGGCGCGACGGGCAGCGCGGCGGCAAGTGTTGACGATGTAATCGCTATCGCGCGTTCTCAGGAGGGCAGTATCGCTACCGGCCGGATAACCTACCGCAGCTCGGAGCACAGAACGACGCCACTTGCGCGACCGGACCTGTCGGCAGTGGAATGGCCGGACGGCGCGGTGCCCTCGAAACCCTTCGCCGGCGAGGCAATCGTGGGCCGCATTAATCAAGACATATCGACTCGTACGACCCTCGTCTTCGACACGGATCGAGGCGAATGGAAGGCGCAAGCGACTGATCTGCGGGATCTGGACGCTCTGATCCGAGAGCATGGATTGCCTCAGGAGCAGCGACTTAACCTCAGCAGAGGCCAAATCGATTTAGCCGGTCGGGACTCGCAGGTGATGCTGCACCAGGTGGCCGAGTTGGACAGTTCAAACCTGAACTTGATGGACAATCTCAACCCGGATCTACCTTTTCTGCTCAGCCTTCCAATCGATCTCGGGGTGGTGGGGGCCGGCATGGTTAGAGAGCTTGATAATGCGCAGGACGTCGTGGTCGAGCACGGAACGTGGCGCGGCCAGGATGTGCTCAGCGTAACCGTGTACGCCCACAATGGCATTGTCGCTACTTTTCATCTTGATCCGGAACATGGATACGGGCGCAGACTGGCCCAGACGAGCAGCATAGACGGGACTGTAGTAGCTGAAGTCGTATTTGAGGATTATCGCGACGTCAATGGTGTGATGATCCCCTTTCAGGTCATCAACAGACGTTACGACCCCCAGACGGGCGAGCTGTCCTACGAGAACGCTATCACAGTGGAGTCTGCCGAAATCAACGTACCTGTGTCCGAGGAAGAGTTTCGCTTAGAGCTGCCTGCCGGGACGGTCGTCCACGGTCTTGAAGACAATCGCGTTCTGACGATCCCGGTTGATATGCCTTTCGAGCTTGCGGATCGTGCGGGGCTGGGAGTGGCGATTGACGCACTGAGGGAGAGTGGAGCGCTGCCCTCTGCTGAGATCGTGCAGACGTCAGTGGCGGTGGTGCTCGGCAGTCAACAGGAAGCCACGCCGGTGGCCAACGCGGCCGCCGAGCCCATGGCAGGCGGGGTGGTCGCCCGTGCCGACCAAGAGGCCGTCGTAATTGCGAGTGCTTCGCCGCGCCGGGGGGCGGTCTGGCCGTATGTCGTCGCTATCGCTTTGGGGATCGTCTGCGCTGTATCCGCGTTGGTTCTTCGTCGTCGCGGAAGAAGAGAAGGCATTCCGGAGTGCTGACCGGGCCGCGATTCCTGCCAAATTCGGCGTGCCCGGTTTGCGGCGTTCTTGCGAATTGGCGGTCTGCCTCCATCGGTCTGGCCAGCGCCCGCATGGCGCCGGAGGCCGGGCCTTCTGGCCATTGGCCCGATCCTCCAGGGGCTCAACAAGCCGGTAAACGACCTGTCTCGCGGGTGCGTGGCCGACGAGATCGTGCACGTGGCCTCCGTGACGGCCATCCAGGCCGAGAAGCTGTCCGCCGCCGTGGAGCCCGCGGCCGCACCGGCCGGCCAGAAATTTGCTTGAAACCGATCGGCATATCGGTCATCATCTCGGTCCACGGGCCAGTCGAGCCGGGCGGCGCGGTGTCTGGGCACTTTGGTTTGGGAACACTTGTATCCGGCGATAATCGGGGCGAAAGGTGACTTCCAGACGAGCGACGTTGCACACGAGGCTGCGGTCGGTGGGTCCGGCTATATTGGCCGGGGTGATGGTGCTCTGGGCGGGCCGGGCCGTCGGGCAGCCCACACAGGGGTTCCTCCAGCAGCAGCGTCAGGTCGAGCAGCAGATCCGCCAGGAGTTGGATCGCGAGCTGCCCATTGCACAGAAGCTTCAACTTGACTGTGGCGGCTGGTTCAGCCACTACACGCTGCTGTACGACGACGGCTTCAACAGCTCGCGCACCCTTCGGCGTAACGATCTTCGCCTGTGGGGCAGCCTGGTGGCCGACGAGGGGATCCATCAGGGCTACGTCCGCATGAAGCTCGGCTACGTGGACTTCAACTCGGGCGACTCCTACGACGGGCACGACGACGACTGGGAAGGGCCCGACCTCGACCGCGGCTGGTATCAGCTCGACATCACCAAAGCCCTCGACCGCCACGCGGGACTGACACTGCCGGTGAGCCTGAAAACTCGTGTCGGTCGAGACTTCATCGAGTTTGGTACCGGGTATACGCTGTCGTTACCCCTTGACGCAGTCGTGATCACCGCCGAGGCGTACGACGTCGAGGTCCGAGGCCTCTTGGCCCGCACGCCGTCGAGCATTGATAACATCGACACCAGCGTGCCCGGCTGGGACTCCAGTGACCGCACGTTCTTCGGCATCGAAACGCGCTACAAGGGCATCTCGCGCCACGAGCCGTTTGTCTACGTCTTGTGGAACAACGACAACACCTCCGAGGACCCGCCCGACCTGTTTCAGGAGTATGACTACGATTCTTTCTACGTCGGTCTCGGTTCGACCGGCGAAATCGTGGATCGCCTGCGCTACAGCACCGAATGGGTGTACGAGTGCGGCGAAAGCTTCGGTAACCGCCGTGTCTTCCGACGGGACGACGTCGAGGCATGGGCCTTCGACGCCGAGCTCACGTACTTGCCCGACCATCCCACCCAGCCACGCTTGCTTTTGGAGTATATGTTCGCCAGCGGCGACTCGGATCGCATCGGCAGCCCGACCAACGCCGTCGGCGGGAATCGAGGCGACCGGACGGATACCAGCTTTGTAGCCTTCGGTTACCGTGATACGGGCCTTTCCTTCGCACCGCTGCTCAGTAACATCCATATCTGGCGGGCCGGTGCGGCGTTCCTGCCGTTCCACAAGGTGAAGTGGCTCAGGAAGCTCGAGGTGGGCACCGATTGGTTTCTGTATCACAAGCACCATCGCAGCGCGGCCGTCACCGACGCCCTGGCCGATAGGGGAAGCGGCTTTTTGGGCTGGGAGATGGATTACTATGCCAATTGGCGTATCACGTCCGACATGTCCTGGACGATACGTTACGGTGCGTTCTTCCCCGGCGACGCGTTCAGTGACCAAACCTGTAGACCTTTCTTGCTGACGGGCGTGACATGGAGCTTCTGACCGTGTGGGTTTCCAAATCGACAACGCGATGTATTACGGCAGGAATGGTGGGTGCGACGCTGCTGTTGACGGGCTGTACGATCACGGCGCCGGCGCCAAGTGTCGAGCCGGGCTCGCTCGACGACGTGACGTTTCTGAGCCACCTGGCCGACCGTCCCATGGTGTCTGTCGACGAAGCCTACAGGGCCATTCTCATCCTGGCCGACGGGCAGGACGACGCCCAGAGCTTCGCCGAGCGGGAGGAGAAGCTTCTGGCCCGCGGGATGGTCCGCACCGCCTGGGGCCTCAAGCCTTCCCAGGCCATCGACAAGGGTGCGGTGGCCTACATGGTCATGCGCACGTGTCAGATTCGCGGCGGGCTCAACTGTCATGCTTTCGGCAGTTGGGGCCTGGGCGATCGGCGATATGCCTTCCGCGAACTGATGTACCAGGAGCTTCTGCCCGGCGATTCCGGAAGCGATTATCAGGTCATCAGCGGCGGCGAGTTCGTGGGTCTGCTCCACAAAGCCGACGAGCACATGCAAAAAGCCGGGCTCTACGCAGCCGCCGAGGCCGAGATGCCCACGCCGACGCCGTAGCGGTGAACCCGTCTGCGTTGAGCGGCGGCCGTTCGGGCGTTGCGGGTTGGTCACAGCGGAGTGGATGGGCTATCATCCCATGGCGGCTGGCCGACGGGGAGCAATGATGATCAGGCAACTGTCAACGGCGGTGCTTGTTGTGTTGACCGCAGCGTTGGCTGCGCACGGCCAGACGACGCAGCCTGTCGAGCCCCTTACGGCTCAAGTGGCAAGCGTGGCCGGCAACGTCTTCTGGGCTCCGGCGGGCACCAGCCCAACCGAGACCAAAGCGTGGACGAGTGCGAAGGTCGGCGACGAATATGCCGCCGGGACCCAGGTCAAAACTTCCCTGCGAAGCTCGGTGGTGCTCACGTTCGGCGATGACACGGTCGTCAAAGTCGAACGGATGACACTCGCCAGTATCGATCAGTTCCACAAGTCGGCCACGACCAAGACCACCCGGCTCGGCCTGGGCTATGGAGCAGTGCGCGCCGGTGTGGCCGAGGGCGAGCTACGGAGCGATTTCACCATCGATTCGCCGGTAGCCACTTTGTCCAAGCGGGGAACCCAAGGCATCTATTTCTATCAGGAACCTCGCAGCGGGCGGTACTATGTCTCGCTTGCCCGCGCGGGCGAACTGGAGTTGCTCAAGCAGATAAGCCGGCAGCGACGCAGTGTCAAGAGAGGCGAGTCCGCCACGAATCTGATGCTGGGCTTCATCGCCCAGGCTCGGCTGGATCGCAACTTCAACTTCTTCGGCTGGCGTATGGCCGGGCTGGAGCTTCAGTTTCATCTGAAGTATGGGAGCGGCTTGGCCGTGCTGGATCCGGCGGCCGGGCATCAGACCTACTTCAAGCTGGGCCGCGCCGGCCTGGCACCGCCCGGCCAGTTTCCTGTCGGGTCGGCGGCTGCGGCCGCCGCCGCCCTTGTGTTGCCGAACCTGGTGGACCGGTTGACGCCTAACGAGGCCTTTTTCGGCACGCGCCTCGACAATATCGTGCTGCCAAACCGCAGGTAGGGCGACCGTCCAACGCCCACACCTTCGGCGTCAGCGCTGGCCGGAGGTAACCTCAGCGATTCAACCTTGTCACACACGGGGTCACGACATCGCGTTTGGGCAGTTCTGATCGGCCTGGCAGTCACCGTCGCCGTACTGTTGGCCTATCAGACGGCGCTCACCGAACGTCTCGAACTTCAGGCGCTGGATTCCTGCTTCAAACGCTGCGCTCGCGTCCAGGCCGACCCTCGGATCGTCCACATCGACATCACCGACGCCAGCCTCGAGGCGCTCGATTGGCCCTGGCCCAGACGGCTCCACGCCGAACTCGTCGATCTGTTGATGGAGTTGGGGGCTCGCTCCATCGTCTTCGACATCGTCTTCGCCGATCCGAGCGCCCCCAGACTCGAGCTGCCCCAACTCTCGGCCGACTACGACCTCGAGCCCGACCTGGCCGTGCGGGGCGAGGTCACCGCCGAAGATGCGATCTACGACGATGATGAACTGGCCGGCGCGATCGCCCGCGCCGGCAATGTCTACCTGCCGCTGTTCTTCCGGCTCGACCCGCTTGGCCTCACGTCGCTGGACGAACAGATCCTGGGCCTCCTGCGCGACGATTTCACACTCACGCTTGAGCAGTTGGCTGATCGGCTCCACTGCCCCCCGCACAGGATCGATCGCGTGTTGGCAGGGCTGAAACGGCGGGTCGCCGCCCAACGCGTCCGACAGGTCCTGCGCGATCAGCCCAACGCCACCGCCCCATACGTATCGCAGCAGATACAAGGCGACGCTCCGAGCCTGTCCGCTCCGGATCGAAAGGATTTGCTCTGGGCGTACCGTCGTGAGACGGCGTTGAAAATGCTAGAGCGGGAATCCTCAGCTGCGTTCCCGGAGGATGCCCCGCTGCCCGAAGCCCACGACCTGACCCCACCGTTGCCCAAGCTTCTGGCCGGTGCCCGCGGGGTCGGATATGTGATCTTCGAGCCCGACCGTGACGGCGTGGTGCGACGACTTCCCCTGTTCGCCCGGTTTCGTGGCATGGTCCTCAAGCAGCTTGCGCTGGCTGTCGCGTGCGACATGCTCGGCGTCCCCGATGAAGGTATTTCGCTGGAGGCGAACGGGCGCCTCTTGAGGCTTGAGGCGCCTGACCGCGGGGTCGTCGCTGAAGTACCGCTCGACCGCCGCGGCGAACTGCTGATCAACTGGGCCGGCGGCAGCGCCGTCGACTGGACGCAGGTCTTCACGCACGTGCCGATCACCCGCGTCCTGGAGATCTACGACGCCCGCACGGCCATGGCTGAGAACCACACGCGGCTGCTGTTGGACCTGGCAGATATGGTTCGCATATTCACCCCCGCTGCGTACACCGACTACGAGCTGTTGGCAAGACGCCGCAGCGAGATCCAACGGCAGAGCTCCGGGCGGAAGCACGCGGCCCGGGAAGACGCCGCGTCCGAAGCGGCGTTGGCTGCCCTGAACCAGCGGATCAAGAGCCTTGAGGATGGCGCTCGCTATGTGTTGAGCGAGTACTACACGGCCGCCGGGCAACAGGAGCCCTCAGACCCGCAGGAGCGGATGCTGTTTGAAGCGGCCAAGCGTCTTTATCCGCGTCTGATGGAGGGACGCCTGTCGGCCCGGATCCAAACCGCCAATGCCCGGCTCGACGAGCGGATCCGCCGTCGAATCGCCGAGTTGAAGCCTCTCATCAGCCGGAAGATATGCCTGATTGGTTACACGGCCTCGGCGACGGCGGACATCAGGCCTACACCGCTGTTCCAGAAGACGCCCGGCGTGATGGTCCACTCGAACGTCCTGAACAGCCTGCTCCAAAAGCGGTTTGTTACGCCGGCCGGACCGTTCGCCAACAGCTTGATGATCATGGTCTGTGGCTTGCTGGCCACCGCTTTTACGACGAGCCGCGGCCCCAGGCTAAGCCTCCTGCTTGTGCTGCTGATGATCGGGTTGGTCTGGATCGTCCACGCCCAGATTCTATTTGCCCATTACCAGATCTGGATCGCGGTCGTCTCGCCGATCCTTGCGGTGTTCCTAAGTTGGTCGCTGATCACCATGTACCGCCAGCTCACCGAGGAACGCACCAAGCGCCAGATAGCGGCTGCCCTCGCACAGTATACGGCTCCGGCTATCGCCCAGCAGATTGTGCAGGACCCCGCCCATTGCGATCTGTCACCGGTGCAGCGGGTGGTCACGGCGTTCTTCAGTGATCTGCGGGGCTTCACCAGCATCGCCGAGCGGCTGGGACCCGAGCGAACCCGCAGCCTGCTCGGGCCGTACCTGGCCAGGATGAGCGAGGTTTTGCACCGCCACAACGCCCTCATCAACAAGTTCTACGGCGATGGCATCTTCGCTTTTTTCAACCCGCCCTTGCTGGTTGTGGCCCAGCATGCACAACAGGCGTGCGTGGCGGCCCTGGACAGCATGGCGTCGCTCGAACAACTCAAGCGTGAGCACCAAGAAGACCCGCTCGCCGATCAGTTCGAAGAGCTTTACATGCGGATTGGCATCGCCACCGGGCCCGTTTATGTCGGCGACTTCGGCAGCGTCAACAAGCTCGACTACACGTGCCTGGGCGATGCGGTGAATCTGGCGGCCCGACTCGAGTCCGCCAACAAGGTCTTCGGAACGCAGATTCTCATCGCCGAAAGCACGAAGAAGCTGCTCAACGGCGACTTTGCGCTGCGGTACCTCGCCGATCTGCAAGTCAAGGGCAAGACAGAAACCGTCCCGGTCTTCGAGCTGTTGGGACCGTCCGAACACGTCGCAGCCGACCTTCGTGCATACGCCGACTCGTTCGCTGATGGGGTCGAGTTGTTCAAGCAAGCGCGCTGGCCCGACTGCATTGCTCATTTCGAGCGATTGGGCAAGGCCCGACCAGACGATGCGGCTGCCGAGTACTACATCCAGACCTGCCGTCAGTTCCAACAGAGCGGCCCGCCCGACGATTGGCGAGGCCAGTTGCAGTTGCAGGAGAAATAGCCGCCGCCTACTTGAAGCAAGCGGCCGGTGGACATAGGCTTCTAGTGCTGACCCATCGTAATGGGGCTTGGTGACTATGATCACACTGAGTGAGTACCTTATCCGTAGTCTGCACAAACACGGCGTGCGCCACGTCTTTGGTTTGCCGGGTGACTTTGTCATCGGTCTGTACGATCTATTCGAGCGCGACGGTCGCCTCAAACCCATCGTGATGGCCCACGAGCCCGGCGCCGGTTTTGCGGCCGACGCCTATGCACGATGCAAGGGGTTGGGCGTCGCGCTGATCACCTACTGCGTGGGTGGGCTCAACTGCGTCAACGCCGTGGCCGAAGCGTACGCCGAGAAATCGCCCGTGTTGATCGTTTCGGGAGGACCGGGAATCGGGGAACGCAAACCCAATGCGCTCCTGCATCACCGCGTCAAGACCTTCGAGACGCAACGCAACGTCTTTGAGGAGGTCACCTGCAAGGCGACCGTCCTGGATAGCCCCGTGACCGCACCGCGACAGATCGCCGAAACCCTCGCAACGATCAAAAGGCTGAATCGTCCCGGCTATATCGAGATTCCGCGCGATCTGTATCTGGCGCCTGTTTCGGCTCAGCCGATCGATCTGCCCCAGGTCCCGCTGGACGCCGAGGCCCTCGACGAACTCGTGGCCGAGTCCATCGAGATGTGCAACAACGCCGACCGGCCGGTCTTGATGGTCGGCATCGAGGTCCATCGCCTGCGACTGGCGGAGAAAGTGCGGCAACTCGCCGCCAAGCTGGGCGCCCGCGTAGTGACCACGCTCGAGGCCAAGGGCGTCCTGCCCGAGGATGAGATCTTGGGCGTTTATGCCGGAGCCCTTTCCAGCGGACCGCACGTCCGACAGACCGCCGAGGACAGTGACTGCGTGCTGATGCTGGGCGCGTTCATGACCGAATTCAACCTGGGGGTCTACACGGCCCACCTGGATCCGCGTCGGACGATTTCGGTCAGCAACGAGGAGGCACGCATCGGGCACCACGTTTTCCCCGGCGTGGCGCTCGAGCCGTACGTCGACGCACTGCTCGGTTCGAGGCTGCTGCTGACACATTCGATGGGCACCGCGACGGAGCACGTTGACCATCGGCCCGCGCCGGCACGCGCCGACGCCCTCAGTGTCAACGCGCTCTATCGCCTGCTCGACGAGCGAATCGATCGCGATCACTTGATTGTCTGCGACGTGGGCGACTGTCTGTTCGCAGCGATCGGCCTGCACATCCCTCAGGAAACCGGGCTGCTTGCCCCGGCCAACTATACCAGCATGGGCTTCGGCGTACCCGGTGCCATCGGTGCCGAGCTGGCCCTGCCCGAGAAACGCCCCATCGTGTTGGTCGGCGACGGTGCCTTCCGCATGACGGGCAACGAGTTGGCTACGGCCGTGCGGTATAAGCTTTCGCCCATCGTTATTATCCTCAACAACTCCAGCTTCGTTACCCTGCAAAACGTGGCATCCGGGCCCTTCAACGATCTCATCGCCGCCGACTACCGCCTCATGCTCGATATGTACCTGCCTGGCCGCAGCTTCCGCTGCCATACCGTCGGCGAGTTTCTCGATGCCTTCGAGGCCGCCGCTAGTCGCAGGGCTCCTGCCTTGATTGACGTGGTGATCGACCCACAGGATTGCTCGGACGTCCTCAACACCTTCAGTGTCGAGTTGGCCCGGCGCGCGCAATCTTCTTCACAGACAGCGGCGTCTGAGATGACCGATTGATAGCAGTCGGGTATTCGCTTGCTCAGATGCTGGCTTGGGCGTGCGACGGTCGCCTATGTGACGGCATCGATGGCGCTTCGCGCTCGTTCGGTCAACCCGCGTGCAGTCCGCTCGTCTGCAGCCTCGGCGATTACCCGCATGATCGGCTCGGTGTTGCTCGCACGCACGTGGACCCAGCCGCCCTCAAGGTCAACCCGAATGCCGTCGCTGCGATTGATGCGGCCGCCGCTGAACGCCTCTGCCACCGCCTTCAGGGCCCCCGAGACACACGCCAAATCGCACCCGAACTTCTGCTTGATCATCACGTAACGGGGTAAGCCCTGCACCAGCTCGCTGACCGTCTTGCCAGTATCCGCCAGCAGTTGGCAGATCAGCCCAATCGCCGTAAAGCTATCGCGAACGGGAACCACGCGCGGGTCGATCACACCTCCGTTACCCTCGCCCCCGATGATACAGTCGCGAGCGACGATGGCCTGCGCCACGTTCGCCTCGCCTACCGGGGTTCGATGTACGGTGCAGCCGGCCCGCGCAGCGATGTCATCAATCAAGCGGCTTGTGGAAAGGTTCGCCGCCACCGGGCCTGGACGCTGGCTCAGGACCTGCTGCACGGCAAGGGCCAGTGTGTATTCCTCACCGATGAAGCGGCCGTGTTCGTCGACGATAACCAGCCGGTCCGCGTCAGGGTCCTGAGCGAACCCCACGTCCGCCCCTTCGCGCGCGACCGCCTGACAGAGCTGCTCCAAATGGGGTTCGATCGGTTCGGGCATGTGAGCGAAGCGCCCATGGGGCTCTGCATTGATGTGGACAACCTGACACCCCAGCTTCTCCAGCAGCATGGGTGTGCCCACGCAACCGGCTCCGTTAATGCTGTCCAGCACCACGCGGAGTCTGCGGGCGGTGATGGCGCCGGCGTCGACGATCCCGAGCACGGCTGCAATGTGCCCCTCGTGCGTGCCCGGTTCGTGTTCGATCATCCCACTATGCTCACCGTCTGCGAACTGGAAGTCGCCCGCATCGAGGATCTGGCGGACCTTTGCCATTTGCTCGGCCGGAAGAGCCCAGCTTTGACCGGATAGCAGTTTGATCCCGTTGTACTCGGGAGGATTGTGGCTGGCGGTTACGACCACGCCGCCGTCCGCTCCCAGCGAGCGCACCATCAGCGCTGCCCCCGGCGTCGTGACCACAGCGAGGTCCACGACGGTGCATCCGGTTGCCATCAGGCCCGAGGCCACCGCCGCCCGCACCATGGCGCCGCTGGGTCGCGTGTCACCGGCCAACACGACCTTCCCGCCACCCAGGAAACGACCAAAGGCGCACCCAACCTCTACAGCCACCTGGGGCGTCAGTTCCCGCCCGACCACTCCTCGTATACCGGAGACGCTGACGATCAAAGCCATCGCTGCCCACCGCGTGATACGCTATGACGCTGCCGGCATGGTCGCCGGCTCGTCATGGCCTTGGTGGAAGCATCGTCATAATCCCCCTGTAGATCAAGCATAACGCCACGGCGTGTTGATCGCGGGACCTGCTGGTGACAATCTGCCCGCCTGTCAGAGGGTGCTTGCCGGCAGCGGTCGCCACGCGACAGACGTCACCGGGCAGGCGTTCACGCTCCTCTGCACGCTCAACCGGAAGGAGCGCGGACAGCAGAGGCTGCCGGCTCCCGATGGGGCAATGGCGGGTGGGCTCCCATCTGCTCTTCGAGTTGCTCCAGCAGCGGTCGCAGACGGATCTCCTGTCGACCGTTGCCGTTTTGCCACGCAACCATCGCGTTCTCGGCCAGCGTTCGTTCGATCTTGCGGCAGGCGAGAATCACCGTCGAGTGGTTCTTCCTGCCCATCACCCGTCCGATCTCGGGGAAGCTCATCGACGTATGCCGTCGGGCAAGGTACATCGCCACAGCCCGCGCCAGCGCGATGGTCTGGGTCTTGCGCGAGCTGTGCAGCTCAGCCGGCGATAGGCTGAAAAACGCCGACACGATGCTCTCAATGTCGTTGGCCGTTACGAGCCGGTCCGCTCGAGGCAGGTAGTCAGACAGGGCCCGCCGCGCCATGGCCACCGTGATCGGCTCGCGCATGAACGAGGCAAACGCCAGCAACTTCAGCAGCGCCCCCTCCAACTCTCTCACGTTGGCCCGAAGATTGTCCGCGATGTAACCAATCACCTCTTCGGAGATCTGCCGATTCAGCTTGCCTGCACGTCGTCGAAGGATTTCGCACCGCGTATCGTGATCCGGCGGATCGATGCGCACCACCATGCCGCACACAAACCGGCTGACCAGGTTCTCCGGCAAGCGGCCCATCAGCTTCGGGTGGGCGTCCGAGGCCAGCACCACCTGCTTGCCTGCCGCATCGATCGCGTTGTACGTGTGGAGAAACTCCTCCTGTGTGGCCTTCTTGTTGGCCAAAAAGTGTACGTCGTCGATCACCAGAATGTCGAGACTGCGGAACTGTTCGCGGAAGGCGTTCAGCCCGCCGGTCTGAAGACCTGACAGAAAATGGTTGGTGAACTCTTCACCGGACACGTAGCGCCATCGACGCTGCGACCCCCGGTCCCGCAACGCGTTGCACACGCCCTGGAGTAGATGCGTCTTGCCCAAACCGCAGCCGCCGTAGAGAAACAGCGGGTTAAACTGCTGTGCCGTCGCCTCGACGATCGACATGGCGGCCGTATAGGCCAGTTGATTGGACCGCCCCACCACGAAGTCTTCCATACGCCCGCGCAGCGCCCGCGGAGGAGGAACGTAGCCCGTCCGTCGCACCGGGCGTCCCGCGGCCACGTTCTGTTTGGCGACCGAATCGGCCTGCTTGTCCAACTGACTCTTGCGCAACGATGCGTGCAACTGAGGATCGATCGCAAACGCCAGTTGAACGTCGCGCCCGGTAACTTCCTTGGCGGCTTCAACAATGCTCTCGGCGAAATGGTTCTGAATCCACGTGCCCACAAAGTGATTCGGGACGCCCACGCTCACTAAACCGTTCGTCATCGAAAACGTCGTGGCGTTCTTGAACCATATCCCATAGCGCTGCTGACCGATCCTCTCTGACAGCTTCCTCTGGATTGACGCGATCGTCTCCGTCACCGCGCAACTCACAACCTGCCCCCTGCCACCGAGGTGGCCTCTTTACGCTACGAATGAAACGACCAACCGACAGGACCGTGCCGAGGCCGGTTACCGCGCCGCCTCAACCGGCTTACATGAACTTAGGTGGGCCGGATATTACCGCCGCGCAAATCATGCGTCAATACGAAATCCGCCGCGCAATTCATCCACCACGCGCACCGCCTGTGCCTTCAGATATTTAGGCAGTGCAAATTTTTTTGGACTAACGGGTTGTCCACATCGCTTCGCAAATTGTGGGAAAACAGTGGAGAACACGGCGCCGAGCCGATCTATGTGCTACGTGATCGATCTAGAACGTGCAGCCATACCTGACGCTCTGTCGTCGTGCCAAAGCCGTTGGCCGTGTAGACCCGTCGCGCGGGGGTGTTGCCTGCATCCACCGCCAACATCAAGGCGCCCACGCCGCGCTGCTGCGCCTCGGCGATCGCCCGTTGCACAAGCACATGAGCCAATCCGCGCCCCCGTGCTTGCGGAATCAGACCCATGTACACGATTTCCAGGGCGGGACGGTATATGACAGAAGTAAGCAGCAATACCCCAACCGGTTGACCCTCGCACATCAGCAACAACCAGCCGTTGGGTTCGAACACACCGGCAGCTTTGTGCGCTTCGATCACCTCTTCGATCTCGCGAACGCCGGTCAGGGCCGGGCAGTCGAGACTGCCCTCATAGCTCGCCTCGATCACCTGGGCGAATGTCGCGTGTCGCTGGCGCCCGTACGTCACCCATTCCAGACCCGCGTCGGGGCGGTGGCGGACAGGGCCGCCGATGGGGCGCTCCATGTACTGTAACTCGCCGACCCGCGCAAACCCCGCGCCGGCCAGTAGATCCGTGCCGGCAAAATCCATTTCCAGCAGCGCCTGCACCAGCCGTAGGCGGCATCGCCCGGCAGTCGTTACCAGTTCGGCAAGGGCGCTGGCCGCCTCGGCGCGGTCCGCCGGCTCGATGGCGTCCGACAGCAACACGGTTCCGCAACGGCCCGGCGAGCAGATCAGCATGCACGCGGCGCGGGCCCGCCCGTTACGCTCGATAAGCCACTGGAGGTCCAGCGACAGGTTCTGACTCTCCGCAAATGACGCAAACGCCTCAACTTGCCGGCTGACCTCCAGCGACGACAAATCGGTCCGCCTGAATAGCACCCTCAGAACCTTGGCGCACTCACTCGGGCGAGCCCGCCGCACAGAGGTGTGACCGGTAACCGTCATGGCGTCGAAACGTACCTACAAATGCAGGAGGTCCGCCCCTTCGACCGGGCTGTACACATCGACCGAGCAGGCAAGACCGTTTGGCTGATAGTACCCTTGCTGCAAGGCGCGCCGCAGACGCCCAATCGCATCGCGTTCGGCCAGGGCCATTACACACCCCCCCAGCCCGCCGCCCGCAAGCTGCGCCCCGTAGACGCCTTCTACCTCGCAGGCGATGTTCACCATGCGATCGATCCTCCGTGTGCTGCACGGGCAGCGCCCCGACAACATGTGGAGTTGGCCCAGTGTGACGCGATCGGGGCTCTCGCTGGCAAGATCGGCAATCCGCGCCTGGAGGTATGGGTCGGTTGGCTCGCTCAAGAGACTCGCCGCCGAACCACGCCCCGACCCGAGCCTGCCATCGTGGCGAAGATCCGTCGCGCGAGATTCCCGATCCGCCACTCCGGCGCTGCCGACGACGTCGGCCGCCCGCGCCATCCCACTCGGCATCGTCGGTGGCGAAGACGGATCCACGCGATCGGCCGCGTGGCTGATGGTCATAAGCAGCCCGAACGTGGCCAGCTCGCCAGCCTCCAGCAGGTCGGGGGCCATGCGACTGCGGGCGCACTCAGCCGCACCGTATACGATCACATTTCGCAGGTCGTACCCAGCCGGCTCGGCGTGCGTGGCGAAGCATTCGTCGAGTTCGTCGCTGTGGGCCTTGCCGAGTGTGCTGGCTAGTTCCGAGCGCGTGATCCGCTCGGGCACGGCCAGCAGCATGCGGTAGATCTGGCTGAGGGGAACACCGAGTCGGTCGGGGTTGATGTCGCGGATGTGCTCCAGCAAGTGGGCATACTGCGGGAAGCGGTGGCGCAGCACCATCATGGCCAGATCGTACGTGGCAAAGCGTAAAGCCGCACGCTGGTGCGCGTCCGGGGCGGCTGCGCGGTGCGAGTTGGCCACCACGATGGCCGCCTGCTCCGGCAGGGCGACCGTGCGCGCAACTTCGAACGGGAAGAATCGCACGTGCGCGATGCTGCCCCGCCGGCCCAGACGTATGGCCGCATGTTCGGACTGACCGGCTCGGATCCCGGTAAACCACTCGCCCTCGCCGCACAAATCGGCAAGCTGCACCGGGCTGACGTCCAGGCGGTTGATGGCGACGGCCGCCTCGGCCGCAGCTACCACCAACGCCGAGCTGCTGGACAAGCCCGCCCCGGTAGGGATGTTGCCTCCCACGGCACAGTCCATGCCCAGCATGCGCACGTCGGTGTACCGCTGCTGAAGGCGCATGACGGCGGCCTTGACGTAATTGCTCCAGTCGTCCGGGTTTGTGCGGATCAGTTCGCGGACGCCGGCCGAGTTGACGTAGCTGAGCCAGTCGTCCCAGGCCAGGGCCTCGATCAGGTCGCTGATGCGGAAGCTCTTGCGGCCAAAGCGCTTGGGTTCGACGTTGATCAGCCGCACGACGTCATCGTCGCGCGGAGCGGCCGCCAGGATCACCTCGCGGTCGATGGCCATCACGTTGACCGACCCGCCGCGGTGGTCGACGTGCCGGCCCATCAGGTTCAAATGTCCAGGCGCCCGCACCAGGCAGCACGCCCGATCGGCCCCATAGCGGCGGGCGAACAGCCGCAGCACTCGCAGCATGGCCTTGCGGCGGCTGTCGATGACGGCTTCATCTTGCCCATAGATCGCCGCAAAGCGACGGCGGACCGATGGAGCGAATTGCTCCAGCAGCGTCAGCCACCTTTCAGCCGGCTTGAAGCTGCGGCGGTCGTACCGGCGGGCGCGGACCGGGCGGCGTCGGGTCTTGCCGTGTGTGCGGACCCAGTCCTCGATCGCCAATAACTCGTCGGGCGAGTTGAAGTCCTGCACCTCGGACGGGTCGCGCAGGCGGACTTGGTGAAGTTTGTAGCGAGGCTGGCCCCCAGGGCCGCTGGGAGCCGACAGCAAGGCCGGCAGCTCGGTGATGTAGTACTCGCCCTGGGCGTTGTCGGCGGTGAGCCGGTCGATCATCTCATAAAGGGGTGCGGCTTGAAACAGGTAGACGGCTGTGTTGACGGTGGTGCTGAGTTTCTCGATTTGCTCGCCGGTGAACCGTCGGCCGTTGACCTCGATCGTGCCGGGACTGGGGCCTAGACGCCGGTCGAGGGCAGCCGGCTCAATGCGGGGGTGCTGCTGAAGCACGTTCCACAGCGGTCCAAGGGCGGTGGCCAGGCGGGTTTCGGAGCGGATGTAATTCAGGCCGATCTCGACCAGGCCGGCCGATTCGATTGGCCGGCTGCGGTTGCGGGCCAAGCGGGCGAAGTGACCCAGCGCACGAGCCCGGTTGATGTCACGGGCCTCGACGATGGCCAGCACGCGCCCATCTTCATCGGGCAGCACGCGGCCTCGCGATCGAGCGGTGTGTTTGGGGGCGGTTAAAAAGGCCAAGTCGGCGTTGGTGCGAGCGAACTCGTCCTTGAGGCGGGCCAACGCCTGGGGCTGGATGAACTTATCACCCATGGTGATCAGCACGGGGCCGGTGTGGCCCAGCCGACGAAGGGCTTGCACGCCGATCTGCGCGGCGTGGCCGGTGCCGAGCTGTTCGTGCTGGTAGGCGAACAGGGCCTCGGGGAATTTCTGGCCGACGGTCGTGACGACATCGCCGGCCACGGCGCCGACGACGATGACGAAGCGCTTCACGCCGTGGGCGGTCAGCATGGCCAGCGTGCGGTTGATGGCCGGCACGCCGGCGATGGGGAAGCACACCTTGTGCTGCGTGGCGGACCCCATCCTCAGCCCCCGCCCGCCGCACAGGATGACACAGGCTATGTCGTTGCTGGCCATGGCGTTACGTTGCCGACGCCGGTCGTCGCGTGGCACAATGTCCTCGCGCGAGCGCCTAGGTGACTTCAAGCATTATAACGAGTTGGCGATGCGAGGGTGCTGCTCAGTTGGTTGGGCTCGACTGCGTCGGCATGACGTGATCCACGTGGTCGCAGGCACTGGGTTGGCGTACTTGGGATCCGTTGCGTGCGACGTGATGGCGTCACGCGGCGATGTGCGGTGAGCGCTCCCCTTCGGGTCGCGGCGAGACGAGCATGTCGCGCCGGTGGGCAGGTGGTCTGCACCACCCCATCTTTGCTTCGCCAGGCAATAAGCGACCAGCATCCCCATGGCGTTGATGTGGAAGCACTATGCGCACGATGAGGTATGGACTATGACGAGGCGTGCTCGGCAAGGGGTGGGGCACCAGCCGCCGCATCGGGGGTCACCGAGCTGCCTACCCTCAGAGAGGATGGGGACCCAGCTCGGGCAGCTAGAGCATCTCGAGGCCAATGATCTGCTCGGCCTCGAGCACGGTCTGGAGGCGCGACACGCGACAGACGCGAGCCATACGTGAGGTTTCGATGGGCCGGGGTGACCGACGGCGCGGGTCGGTTTGCGGCAGGAACCGCAGCTCGAGCTTCTGACCCGCCACAATCGGCACGGTCAGAGGCAGGCGTACGCAGGCCCCGCCGTTGGAGCGGTCGCGGCCGACCGCGGTGATCGTTCTCCTGAGGCCCGGGTGCCAGAACTCAACGGGCCAGGTGCAGGGGTGGCGGGGCTCCTTGCGTCGTTCTTCGTCGGGTTTCATGGCGCTCCGATCCTTGGCCAAGACAGCGCGTAACACGGGGATTATCGGCATCGAAATGCGGCCAGTTCACACGGATCGTGCAGGCGATGGCCTACTTCGGCTGAATCGTCAGCCGAGCCGAGTAGAACTGCCGGCCACGGCGCGGCACCGAGACCAGCCACGTGCCGTCGGGAGAGACGATGCCCGACCGGCAGTTCACCGGATGGGGCTCGGCGGCGTTGGCCGTCGCGATGAACACCCCGCCCTCGCGGGCCCTCAGTTGGAGGTTCGATTCGTGATAGGGGATGTGCTGGCTGCTGGAGCCGGAGTGGACCAGATGAAAGACCACTCGCGCCCCACGCTGGGCCAGACGGTAGCTCAGCCGCGGGTCGGGATAGGGCCCGCAACCCGGCGTGACCCACATATCGTTGCAGATCAGGCAGCCGAAGCACAATTTCTTGTGGTGGAACACCTGCAGGCGCCTGCCGGGGGTGCAGAACCGTCGGTCGCCGCGAGTAGCCACGATCTTGCTGTGGGTGCCGATGATCTGGCCGCGATCGTCGACCGCCACGGCCTGGATGTAGCACACGCCCCGTCGCGGCTTGTGGCCGGCCCCCACCAGGGCGCAGATGCGGTTCCGCTTGCAGGCTTGGCGGACCCTCACCATGGCCTGGTTGCGGGCAGCCTGGTCGAACCGGCCGTGATAGCCGGTCAGGATCATCTCGGGAAACACGACGAAGTCGCATCGCGCCGCCCGGGCCCGCTCGACGTGCTCGACGATGGCTTGGGTGTTGGCGTCGATGTCGTCCGGATCGACGTGGAGCTGCGCCCCGCCGATGCGGAACGAAAGAGATTGCCTCGGCGCCTTCGACAGAGGCCTGCCTCCAGGCGAACGGTCCACACGAAAACCGCCTGCCTCGGTGCGTCGCCACGAGGCAGCGCGATTAAGCGTCCACAAACATCTGCTGCCCTCACAGCAGCTTATCGACGACGGCGCACAGCTCTTTGACGTGGGCTACGGACGCGTCGAACATCTTGCGCTCTTCGGCGTCGAGGTCGATTTCGACGACCTTCTCGACACCGGCGGCGCCCAGCACGCACGGCGTGCCGACAAAGAACCCACCCACGCCATACTCCTTCTTGCAGTATCCGGCACAGGGCAGGATGCGTTTCTTGTCCTTGATGATCGCCTCGGCCATCTGGACGCTGCCGGCGGCTGGGGCGTAGTAGGCGCTGGTGCCCATCAGCTTGACGATCTCACCGCCGCCCCCCCGCGTGCGCTGGACGATGGCCTCGAGCCGATCGGGCTCGATCAGTTGCGTGATTGGGATACCCGACACCGAGGTGTATCGCGGCAGGGGCACCATGTCGTCGCCGTGCCCGCCGAGAAGCAGCGCGTTGATGTCCTCGACCGAGCAGCCGACCTCCATGGCGATGAAGCATCGGAAGCGGGCGATATCGAGGCAGCCGGCCTGGCCGACGATCCGCGGGGTGGGAAACTTGCTGACCTTCCAGGCCGTGTAGACCATCGCGTCGAGCGGGTTGCTGACGACGATCAGGACGGCGTTGGGGCTTTTGGCAGCCACCTGCTCGGTCACCGACGAGACGATCTTGACGTTGGTCTGGATCAGGTCGTCGCGGCTCATGCCCGGCTTGCGCGGGATGCCTGCGGTGATGATCACCACGTCGCTGCCGGCGGTATCGTCATAGCTGGCCGTGCCGACGATGTTCGCGTCGCAGCGCTCGACCGGCCCGCACTGCATCAGGTCGAGTGCCTTGCCCTTGGTGACGTCCTCCTTGTCGGGGATATCGACCATCACCACGTCCCCCAGCTCCTTGGCAGCCAGAAGCTGGGCACAAGCGGCCCCGACGTTGCCGGCCCCGATGACCGTGATCTTCGCCCGTCTCATCGTGCGCACCTCCGATCGAATTGGGTTTCCGTGTGTACCAATAGACCCGGCCCGCGAGCGTCTGCGCGCCCCGGCCCGACCCGCCACCTCGCGGGCCCCGACGCAGCGCCAACGACATCTATTGCGTCACCGTCAAGCGGGAATTGACGGCCTTGAGACGATCCAGCAGCGTTTCGGCGGCGTTGGCGTCGAGATTGACCACCGCCGGTCGCTTGCCTTTCTCAATCACTTCCACCCGCGCCAGCTTTCCCTGCCCGATCAGCCGCACCTCGCCGGGCACGCCGATGGAATACTCGCGCTGGGCCGCATACTTCTTGTAAATCAGTCGCCGGTTGGTCAGCACGAGGCCGGCCAACCCGGCCTCCGATTTGCTGAAGTCCTCATCCGGAAAGTAGTCGACAAACCGCTCGCCCCGCCGCGGCTGAAACCACTGTCGGATCCGGTTGCGAACGGTCAACGGCAGACCTCGCCACCGATCGTGTCGTTGCTGGTCGGCGGCTTTGAGCAGCTTGCGGTAGTTGTCGGTGCCGCCGCCGCCGTTGTTGGAGTAGACCTCGGAGGCCGTCCGAAGATTGGCGATGTTGACCTGGCAGAACTCGACGCGACCGTGTCGCAGGACGTGGGTGTTTACCTCGCCGATGGCCGAGCAGCGATCGCAGACGAAATAGGGGAACGGCAGGTTGAATGGCTCGGGTAGATGCGGCAGCGTGGGCAATTGCTCGATCAAGTCGACGCCGTCCTCGGCGCGGTCATAGTCGCTGAGCTGCCCGAAATCGCGGACCTCCAATTCCTTGGCTCGGAACGCGTCGCGGGCAGGAAGCTTGTCGGTAAAGACGACTAGATGGATATTCAGCGGTTCGCGACATCCGCACGCCACGCATCGGCGCGGGAACGATGCCCGCAGATTCGCGTCGCGGAGTTGCTCGGTGGCGAATTCGAAGTAGGCCCCCATCTCATCGATACGTTCGAGAATGATGCGCGCCCCCGGCTCACTGGGCTCGGCCTCGGGCATCGGTTGCGGCGCGTCGGGCGCCTTCTTCGCGCCGGTCGAGCCCACGGCAGAGACGGGCTGGTCGGGCTCCTCGCCGCGCAAGGCCTTGGCCACGAAGCTGTCGGCCGGCGATATGCCTGCGAACGTTCCGCTGGCGCTGCGAGCGTCCTCCCCCGGCTCGGCCACCGACCCGGTAAGCGGAAGCTCGTCGGAGTGATCCTTGCTGAGGCTTACGACGAACTTGGTCTTGCACTTAAGGCATCGCGCCTTGCGCCCCACGCCCTCGGGAGGAACGCGGTAGGCCGCGTTGCAGGATGGACATCGCACGATCAGCTTCTCAGCCATCGTTCGGCCCTGTCGACCGCAAGCATCGTCGGTTTCCGTGTTTCGTACACCAGCACCCGCCTGGGCCCCGATCCTCGCCTGCAACCATACTACCGGTGGTGCCCAGCGACCGTCAACGGTGCGGTCGGCGGCGAATCTGCGTGGTGCCCGACCAGGGGACACGGATGCCAGGAAGCGGTTGTCGCGGCCCCGGACGGCTGTAAAATACGGTAGTTTCTGTCTTTGGCGCGGTGCTCGGGCGGATAGGCGGGCGAAGTTACCCCTGCGACCGATTGCGAGAGCAAACAAAGCCAGAGGGCAGCCATGAGAATAGATGAGCGATTCCTGCGCGGCGAGGGCCGCGAAATCTTCAACGGTAACGAGCTGCTGGTCAAAGGCGCACTGGAGACCGAGGGGGGTGTGCATCTGCTGACCGGCTACCCCGGCTCGCCAGTGGCCAGCTTTTTCGACGTTCTCCAGTCGATCGGACCACTGCTGCGCGAAAAGGGGATCGAAGGGACGATCTCCAACAACGAGGCCGTCGCTGTGGCGGCGGTCAACGGTTCTCAGATGGCCCCGTTGCGGGCGATGGCGGTGCTCAAGAGCGTGGGAGGACACGTGGCCAGCGATGGGCTGGCGTTGGGGAACCTTGCCGGCGCCAACGCCGGGGGCGGGGCGGTCGTTGCTTTCGGCGATGACCCGTGGAGCGACTCGACGCAGGTTCCGGCCGACTCTCGCTTCCTGTGCCAGCACCTGCGGATGCCGGTGCTCGAACCATCCGACCCGCAGGAACTGAAAGACTGGGTGGACCTGGGCTTCAAATTGTCGCAGGCCAGCACGTTATACGTCGGCTACATGGTAACCACGACGCTGGCCGACGGGGGCGGAGCCGTTCTCTGCCGCCCGAATCACTATCCGCTGACGAACCGGCATCACCCCATCGAAATCGTCACCAGCGAGCTGGACACGGAGAAGACCGTTCTGCTGCCGCCTCGCACGGGGCGTCGAGAGGAGGAGCTGCACCTGCGATTCGCGCGACTGCAGGAAGCCGCCCGCAAACTGTCGGTCAATCGTGTCGAGAACGCCGACGGCAAGGCGCGCCTGGGTATCATCACGTCAGGAATGGCCTATCAGTACGTGATCCAGGCGCTGGCGGATCTCGGCGTGTCGGGTAGGTTTCCGATTCTGAAAATGGGCATCACGTGGCCGGTCGACGCCGAGGCGGTGGTTCGCTTCGTGCATGGCCTCGAACACGTGGTGGTGATCGAGGAGCGACGGGCGTTTCTCGAGCAGCAGGTCCTGCAGGCGATAGCCGCCAACACCCAAGCCGGCGCGCCGCGCGTGTGGGGCAAGCGGTTTCCCGATTCGCTGCCAAGTATCCCTGCTGTGCGAGGCCTGAATCCGTCGATCGTCACCGACCGCCTTGGCCGGCTGCTGCACGGGCTGCGGATGGACGATGACGCGGCCACGCGCCGCCGCATCGATCGGCAATTGGCGTTGATCGCCGACACGGCCGACGTGAAGGTCGACATCCCCCTTCGCACGCCGACGTTCTGCCCCGGATGCCCTCACCGCGACTCGTCGAGCGCGCTGCTGGAGATTAAGCGCCAGTTCACCGACGGGCGTTACATGCGGAAGCATCACGGCTGCGGCGCGGTGGATCTGGTCTTTCACGGTGACACGGGCTGCTACACGATGATGATGTTCCGGCCCAACTCGGATCTGATGCACAACTATTCGGGCATGGGCCTGGGCGGCGCGACGGGCTCGGGTGTCGATCCGTTCGTCACGAACAAGCAAGTGGTGTTCATGGGCGACTCGACCTTCTTCCACTCGGGGCAGATCGCCATCTCGAACAGCATCAAACAGAACCAGGACATCACGTACATCATTCTGGACAACGGATCGACGGCGATGACCGGCCATCAGCCCACACCCGGTGTCGATCGCGACCTGCTGGGCCGGGTCACTCTGGCGCAGGATATCGAGCGCGTCGTGCACGCCATGACCGGCGACGGGCGGCGCACCGTAATTCGAACCGATCCGTCCAATCGGCGACGGTACAGGAAGCTTCTGGAGCGGGTGATCCTTGCCGACGGCGTCAAGGTGCTAATAGCCGATAAGGAATGTGGGATTACCTACAATCGACGGGTTGTGGCTGCCGAACGCGCCGAGGAGCAGCGGCGAGGGTTCCTGCGGAAGAAGACGTACATGAACATCACGCCCGAGGTGTGTGAGTTCTGTTTGGCGTGCACGCGGGCAACCGGCTGCCCGGGACTCGTGATCGAGGACACGGACGTCGGTGCGAAGATGGCGACCGACCTGTCCTGGTGCGTCAACGACCAGGCCTGCGCAAAGATCCGCGCCTGCCCGTCGTTCGAGGAGATCATCGTAACCCGCCGTCGTGCCCCCGTGCCGCCCGGCGAGCAGATGCGGCTCGACGATCTGCCCGAGTCTCAGAGCCGACTCGATGAGCCCATCTGGCGAGCGTGGCTGGCGGGAGTGGGCGGCATGGGCATCGGGGTGGCCGCGGCGATCCTGGTCCGCGCGGGGCACCACCAGGGCTACCGCGTGTTGTTTGCCGACAAAAAGGGCCTAGCGATTCGTAGCGGGGGCGTCTACTCGCAAGTGATCTTTGCGCGGGACGACGCGTGGGCGTGTCAGGTTATCCCGTTCGGCCGGGCGGACCTTCTGCTCGGGCTGGATTTGCTGGAGGCGGCGCGGGCCGTCGACCCGCGGGTGCCCTTCCGCGTGGCCAGTCCGCAGCACACCGCAGCCGTGATCAATGCCGACAAGACGCCGACGATCACGACGCTCATCCAGGAGGAGGACTTCGACGTCGGCGAACTCGACGCCCTGCTGCGGCGGCGGACGCGCGCCGATGCGTACTTCACCCATCGACTCAGTTATCAGTGTGAACGTCTGTTCGGCACGAAGCTGTACGCCAATGTGGCGATGCTGGGTGTGGCCTATCAAAAAGGGCTGATCCCCGTATCGCTGGACAGCATGAAGGCTGGGATCCTCGAGACCGTCCGTCAGACCGACTTCAAGAAGAACATGCGGGCGTTCAATCTCGGGCGCAAGCTGGTAACCAGCCCCGAGCTGTTCGCCGTGGAGAAGCCTTCGCCCTCGCTGGCCCGCACGGTGCGCGAGAAGGCGATGTATCTGACGGTGCGTCGTGTGGGGCGTCGGCGCGCCCTCCGACCCGAGCGCCCGGGCCCGGCGGCGCGGTTGAAGCTGCCGGACACGAAACGCGCCCGCCAGTACAAGCACCTGGCCTATACGACGCTACGTGCCTGTCGCGAGCTGGACCGCGTGACGATGCGTCAGATCGCCCTGCGAATCTACGATCTGGTCCAATGGGGTGGATATCGTTACGCGCTGGATTACGCCACGCGATTGAGGCGGGTCTTCCTGGCCGACGACGCGGCTATGGAGTTTGAGGCCACCCGAGCGGTGGCGGCCAATCTTGCGAAGCTCATGCTGGTCAAGGACGAGTTCTACGTCGCGCACCTGCTGACCAGCATCGAGAAGCTGCGGCGCGATCGGCAACGTTACCGCGTGAATCCGGCCAACGGCGATCGCATGCGATACCGCCGGACGTTCCATCCGCGAGTACTCGGCAAGCCCGTCTCGATTCGGGTTCCCCACTGGGCTCTATACGTCCTGCGCGAGCTGCGCCTCCTTCGACGCGTCATGCCCTTGTACCATCGCGCCGACAAGAAGTACCTCGACTGGTATCGCGAGATTCTGGACCGGTTCGCCTACACCAACGAAGCCGAATACCGGCGCTTCGTGGAGGCGCTGCGAGGCCCCGAGCAGTTCAGTGGCTACCGCGAGTACCGCTATCCGGATATGGAGACCGCGCGTCAGCGGTCGGAGCAATTGCTGGCCACCATCACGCGCCCCCCAGCCGTCCGGAGCAAGGCCGGCGCGTGAGTGCGGCTCGACGCGCGGGTGCCTACGGCGCGGTACGTAACGATGACGCTTTATCCGATCTTTCTGGATCTACAAGGGCGCGACTGTATCGTGGTGGGCGGCGGCAAGGTGGCGACGCGCAAGGCCGGCGCGCTGCAAGCTGCCGGCGCACAAGTGCACGTCGTCAGTCCGAAGCTCGACGCAGCGATGGAAACGCTGTCCGGCGTGACGTGCCACCGCCAGCCCTATCACCCCTCGGTGCTGGAGGGCGCGTGCATCGTCATCGCGTGCACCGACGACCCGGCTGTCAACGATCGTGTGTACGAGGACTGTCGGGCGAAGGGGATCTGGTGCAACGTGGTGGACGATCCGCTTCGGTGCGATTTCCACGTGCCGGCCGTTGTGTATCGAGGGCGGCTGCAAATCGCGGTAAGCACCGGCGCGGCTTCGCCTTCGCTGGCGGGTACAATCCGTCGGAGGCTCGCCGAGCAGTTCGGCCCGGAGTTCGAGCCATGGCTCGAGGCGCTTTGGCAGGCCAGACAGCAGGCTCTGCATCGCATAAACGACCCCGCGCGCCGGCGTGCGGTGCTGCAAACGCTCGGGAGCGACGAATCACTCGAGCGGCTCATGCAATCGGGGCTGGCGGGGTGGCGCAACTGGTGCGCCGAGCAATTAGCGCCCGAGCGCTCAACCGACGGTGGAACCGACGAGCCCGCCGACCCATAAGGCAGACCCAGGAGTGGATTGGGTGATTACCACGTGGCAGTTGATCCTCTCGGCGGCCGTGTTGGCCTACCTGGTGACGGCGGCGGTGCTGGCGCTGGTCCAGATACGCCGGCAGGCAAACTGGCGCGGACCGGTGATGCGGGTGATGGTCGGCCATGCCCTGGCGGGTAACATCGTGGTGCTCATGTGGCGTGCGTGGCAGGCGGGCGCCGACCAAGCCTTCCGCCACAGTTTCGACTCGATCCTTCTATTCGCCACGCTGCTGGCGGGGTTGGCGGCTCTCAGCCCGGTGTTCGGGCGTCTGGGCGCCCTGCACGTGCTGTTGCTGCCGGTGGCGGCGGCGGTGCAGGCCTCGGCGTTCCTGACGATCGGCGAGCAGGCGGTCCGCTTTTCCTACAAGCCGTGGTTCATCACGCACATGGCCAGCATGATCCTGGGCGCCACGTGTTTTGTCGCGGGCGGCGTGGCGGGGATGGCCTACCTGTGGGTAAACCAGCGGCTGCGCAACAAGCAGTCGCAGCGGGTGCTCGGGGCGATGCCTCCGCTGGAATCGCTGGAGGTCTTCGGACGGCGGACGGTGGCGATCGGGTTCGGGCTGCTGACGTTCGGCATCCTGACCGGGATCTGTGGAATCGCCCATAACGCAGAGCAGTGGCGCCTGTTCGCGCGCGACCCGCTGGTAATCTTTACCGGCGTGATGTGGGTGTTGTATGCGGCGGCTCTGCTGGGGCTGCGGCTGAAGCCCGACCTTCGGGGCCGGCGGGCGGCTTGGCTGGCCGTCTGGAGCCTGGTGCTGCTGCTATTGGTGTTCGTTTTGGCCGACGTGTTTTCGCCGACGCACTGATGACCATGCTCGTTGTCGGATGCAATCATCGTACCGCGCCGCTTGCTATTCGTGAGCGACTGGCTATGGCCGAGCACGAACAGCAGCAAGCCCTGCATAATCTGCGCAGCGCCCACCCCGACTGCGAGGGCGTCATCCTCTCGACGTGCAATCGCGTCGAGCTTTACGTCGCCTGCCCAAAGCAGACCGAGCCCGATGCCGACCAGCTCCTGCGCCTGCTGGCAGGCTGGCGAGACGTCGATCCCGCGGAGCTAAGCGGGCACACCTACCAACATGCCGACGTGCACGCCATTCGGCACTGCTTTCGCGTCGTCAGCTCGCTCGACTCGATGGTGCTGGGCGAGTCGCAGATCCTCTGGCAGGCTCGACAGGCCATCGAAACGGCCGACCGCACCCACGCGCTGGGCACGACCTTGCGCGAGGTGTTCGACCGCGCGTTCACCGTCGCCCGACGCGTGCGAAACGAAACGCAGATCGCCGCCGGCCGCGCAAGCATAGGCAGCCTGGCGGTCGATTTTGCCAGGCAGATCTTCGCCCAGCTCGCCGAGCGAACCGTGCTGATGATCGGCGCGGGCAAGATGGGCCGAACCACCGTGCGACACCTGACCAGCCAGGGCGCCGCCGACGTGATGGTGACCAACCGAACCTCCGCACGCGCCGAGCAGATGGCCGCACAACTCCAGGCCACCGCCGTACCGTACGAGCAGTTGGACGATCATCTGGTCGCCGCCGACATCGTCATCACCTGCACCGGAGCGGACGAGCCGATCATCCGCCCGGCGCAGATCGCTCAAGTCCTGCGCCGCCGGTCGTATCGGCCCATGCTCATGGTCGACATCGCCGTGCCGCGCGACGTCGACCAGGCCGTCGGCGAATTCGACCAGGTCTACCTCTACAACATCGATGATTTGCAGGGCATCGTCGACGCGACGCTGGCCGAGCGTCAGCAGGAGATCGCCGCCTGCAACGCAATCATCGAGGAGGAGTTACTGGCGTTTCTCCAGCGGCAGCAGTCGCGTGACGCGGGCCCGGTGCTCACTTTGCTGCGCGAGCGTCTCGATCAGATCGCCGAGCAGGAGCTTCAGTGGGCCCTGCCCAAGCTTACCAACGACGTCGAAAAGAATCGACAGGTGATTCGGCACTTCAAGCACCGCCTCGTGCAGAAGGTGCTGCATTTTCCCAGGACGTACCTCAGCGAGCGGGCACAAGACGGCTCGAGCGCGATCCACGCGGAAGTGTTGCGCCAACTTTTTGACCTGACCGAAGAGGAATAGCCTTGTCGACGGCGCGGGCTTGGAGCGGCTGGTGGTTTGCGGTGCTGGCCGTCGGTGCGATCGCGCTGGTGGCGTTCGAGTCGCCGCTGGCTGCGGTGATCGTCTCGTCCGACGGCTTCATCGCCGCCGCCATACTGGCAGCCGCCACCGGGCTGGGCCTGTGGATCGTGCGACTGCTTCGCCTGCACCGTCAGCCCATCTCCTGGCAACTGCTGCTTGCAGCCGGGCTGGGAGTGGGGTGCCTTTCGCTTTTGGTTCTGCTGCTCGGGCTAGTGGGACTGCTGCACCGCACGCTGTGGATCGGCCTGTTGGTCGTGATGGGCGCCGCCGGCGCCGTCCGCATCCGGCGCTGGGCCGTCGATCCGCACGTGGCAATCGACGCCAAGCCGCAGCGGGCCGACTGGCTTTGGCTCGCGGCCGCTCCCACGCTGGCCATTGCGCTGCTGGTGGCGGCCGTTCCGCCGGGTCTGCTCTGGCGGGCCGAGGCCGGCGGCTACGACGTGCTCGAATATCACCTCAACGTGCCCAAGGAGTATTTTCAGGCAGGGCAAATCGTCTTCCTGCGACACAACGTTTACAGCAATATGCCCTCCAACGCCGAGATGCTCTACCTGCTGGCGATGGTGCTGCGGGGCGACGTCTGGCAGGCGGCGAGCCTCGCCAAGATGCTCAACGCCGCCCTGGCCATCCTCACCGTGGCAGCCATCTGGCTGGGCGGCAGGCAGTTCGACCGCACCACCGGTCTTATCGCCGGGCTGATGGCCGCCACCTGTCCGTGGCTGGCGTACCTGTCGGGCGTGGCCTACGTCGAAAACGGGATGCTATTTGTCGGCTCGCTGGCGGTGGCGACGCTGCTTCGCTGGTGGTCGCAGCGTCACGACGCCGACGCCTGGCGATGGGCCGCCGTCACCGGCCTGCTGATAGGGCTGGCGTGCGGATACAAATACACTGCGCTCGCCCTGCTGGCCGCACCCGTGCTGGCGGTGGTGACGGTGATGACGCTGCTCGGCCGGCATCGACGTCCGGTGCTGCTGGTGCTGTTTGCTCTTTGCGGCGCGATCACATTCGGGCCCTGGGCGGCCAAAAACTTCCGCATGACCGGCAACCCCCTGTTCCCGCTGGCCTACCGCGTGTTCGGCGCCAAGATCGGCGTCTGGGACGATCAGCTCGCGCAGCGATGGTACGAGGGGCACAAGCCCGACCCCGAAAACCGCTCGCTCGTTGGCCGTCTGCACGCCCTCAACAGCGCGGTGCTGGGCGAGGCGAGGTACGGGCGCTACCTGCCGTTCGCACTGGCCGTGCCGATCCTGCTCAGCCGCCGCCGTCGAGACGGTCGCGACGTCATCATCGCCTGGCTGGTGGTGGCGGCGCTGCTGGCATGGCTGGCGCTGACGCATCTGGTCGACCGGTTCGCGGTGCTGATTCTGCCGCCGCTGCTGCTGCTGGCCGGGCGAGCGTGGTCGGCGTGGGCGCACCGGGCATACCACGCGCTGGTGGCGGCCGCCGTCGCTGCACTGGTGGTGCTCAACGTTGTACACATCGGATCGCTTTACTATGATCACGTCCGAGATTACCCGGTCGAGCCGTTCGGTCTGATCGGTGTCATGCAGGAGCTGCACTGGTCGTATGACCTGCCGGCCGACGCCCGCGTACTGATGGTGGGTGAGGCACGTGCGTATTACGCTCAGCGACCGGTGGGCTATACGGTGGTGTTCAGCCCGGATCCCTTGGTCGAGCAGATCGACCGGGGCGCCACGCCCGACGACCTGGTCCGATGGCTGGCTGAATCCGGATGGACGCACCTGTTTGTCGACTGGGCCGAGATGCACAGACTGCGGCAGACCTACGGCTTCTGGGACGAGCTGAACGTCGATCTGTTTAACCGAATGGAGGCAGCCGGCCTGGCCCGCCAGCGCGACCTGTCCGATTCGTCGGGCCAACGGTATGCCACGCTGTACCGCGTGCCTCAATCATGAACACAGGTATCCTCAACATCGGCATCTGCACCGTCGACGCAATCGGTCAATACGTCGACGAGTTTCCCCCACCCGGCGGGCTGCGAACCTTCGACCGACTCACGCTGACCACGGGCGGTTGTGCGACCAACTGCTCGTTCGCGCTCGCGCGGATGGGCCTGCCCTGCCGCATGATCATCAAGGTGGGCGACGACGTGCTGGGCAGGTTCGTGCTCGACGAGGCCAAGCGGCACAACATCGACACCGCGGGCATCATCGTGGCTGCGGGCGAGGGCACACCGTTCACGTTCGTGTGCGTGCATCGCGGAGGCCAGCGGAGCTTCATCCACACCACGGGCACCAACGCCACCCTCTGCCTGGACGATATCGACATGAATCTCGTGCGATCGGCTCGATTTTGCTCGGTCAGTGGGGCTATGATCATGCCGGAGTTTGACGGCCAGCAGACGGCCGAGCTGCTGCGGCAGGCGCAAAAGGTGGGAGCGATTACGCTGCTGGACACGGTGTACACCGACGCAGCCGATCAGGCCACGTGGCAGGCCAAGATGTTTCCGCCCCTGCGCTATGTGAACTACTTCGTGCCGTCCGAGCCCGAGGCAAGGGCACTCACCGGGCAGACCGACCCGGCCGCGATGGCCCGCACCTTGCAGCAGCAGGGCTGCCGGCACGTGGTCATCAAGCTCGGCGCCGAGGGCGCCTTCTGCCGCGACGCCGACGGCCACGAGCAGCACGTGCCCGTCTATAATGTCGACGAGGTGGTCGACACCACCGGCGCGGGCGACGCGTGGGTGGCCGGCTTTCTGGCGGGTCTAAGGGAGGGCGCGCCGACGGTCGAGGCCGCTCGACTGGGCAACGCGGTGGCTGCCCACTGCATTCAGGCAGCCGGGGCGACGGCGGGCGTCGTACCCCTCGAGCAGATTCGGCGCTTTCAGCAGACGGTGTGACAGACCGGAACGGGCCGGTAGAAATAGACATGTAAAGGACGGATCAGCGGGAGGACCTCCGCATGGACATCAGGGGTATCAGTGTTGTGTCGGTGCAGGTGAACGACATGGAGCGGGCGCGCCATTTTTACGAGCACGTGCTCGGCCTGGGCGAGCCCCACGTTTATCGCGACGATTGGGCCGAGTACGACCTGCCCGGCACCAACTTCGCGCTCTATCGGAGCCCGTCGCGGGCCACGCCGACGCAGCTACCCGCTTCGGGCGGGCAGCGCTTCTGCTTCGAGGTGGGCGACATAGCGGCTGCGCATAAGGAACTCACCAAGGCCGGCGTCGACATCCACTTCGGCCCGAAGGAGGAACACGGGTATCATCTGCTGGAGTTCGAGGACATCGACGGCAACGCCATTCGATTGATTCAGTACGATACGTAGGCGAGACGCTCGCGGAGGTACCAGGGCGAGGGAGGCTAGTCGACCCGGAGCCGAACGCCACGACCGCTCCCGGCACGCGGTCCGGCTCCTCGTGGTTCAGATCGGTCGGCAATCACTCCCGCCACGTCATGATATCGCGACCTTTCGGTAGAGAACCAGTTCGCTGGTCAAGGCGCTGTCCAGCTCGATCGGCAGGCCCGCCACGGCCAACTCCCGGCCGGAGACGCGGAGTGTCTGCGAGGCGTTGTCCAGCGTCACCTCGTAATCAGCCGCCATGTCCACGCCGCGAAGGCGAAGCCGGTATTCGGCCGCACCACCGGTCAGGCGGAACACGCCTGCGTAGCCGCGAGAACGGTCCGCGTCGTCGTACTCCAAGACGCACCAGTCAGCGGGCGTCCGCAGGCCGATATCCGGCGTGTGGTGATACACCCGGGGATGTGCGGCGAGGATCGGCCCGCAGAATTCGTTGGCCAGCCGAATGTATCGCTTGGTCTGCTGGAAGTAAGGCGTGCTCCGGTCGGCGTCCTGCGCCCCGAACCCGACGAAGATCGGCTGGGCGAACAGGGTCACACGCAGGTGTGTCTTCAGGTCGGCCTGCTGGTGCGCCAGCGGCATGTGGTTGTGGTAATAGCAGATGGATTCCGGGGGAATGAACAGCGTCAGTCCGTTGATGGCCCGGATGCTCCGCGGGAACATCGAGAAGTCGGATTCGCAGACATAGTGGAAGCGGGACAGCATGCCCAAGTCGTTCCGCCCGCCGCCGCTGGCGCAGCATTCCAGAGCCACTTGCGGCATGTCCGACCGCACCTGGTCGAAGACGTCGTAGAGGACTTCGTAGTGCCGCCACAGTTCCGACTCCACCAGGTCGCCTCGCCGGCGCTGGCCGCCTTCGCGTACGTCGACGTTGTAATCGAGCTTGAAGAAATCCAGCTTATGATCGCGGATGGTCTTCAGGACGCAGTCGCGGAAAAACGCCGCGGCGTCCGGAAGCGACAGGTCCAGTGCCCGCGCGAGCTGACGGTCGCCGTCCGTCGTCAGCATCCAGTCCGGGTGCTCGGCCAGCAGCCGGCTCTTCGACCCCACCGTTTCCGGCTCCATCCACAGGCCGAACAGCATCTTGTTTTGGTGGCATTGCTCACGGCAGCCCGCCAGGCCGCCCGGCATCCACGAGCCCACCCACCAGTCGCCGCGGCGGTCCGGCCACGCGGCAAACTCATCGCCGTACCATCCGGCGTCCACCATGAACGCCTTCACGCCCATCTCGGCGGCGATGTCGATCTCCCGCAGAATCCACTCGTTCGGCTCCTCGACCACTCGGCCGGCCAGGGTGAAGAATTCCTTACCCTTCGGCCGGGGCGGGATCACGCTGGTGCGCACGTGGCGATGCCATTCGTGCACGCATTCATCAAAACTCCCGTGCAGAATGCCCAGATGCGTCTCGGGCGAGCGAATGGTCTCGCCGGGCTCGATGACGCGCTGGGGTGCGACCGCCTGCGGGCCGGCGCGAAACGCCAGGTTGACGCCGCGAGCCGGCAGGCCGCTGCGATTCAGCGCCGGGTCTCGCCAGAAGTCGGCATACCAGTTGCCCGACCACGCCACCGACAGAAATGCCATTTCTCCGGTCGTATTATTCCGCAGCACGAAGAAAGGGTTGCCGAATCCGCTGCGGCCGTTGACGCTCTCAATGCTCTGCCAGCCGGGCTGCACCGGCGACCACCCGAAATCACCCTCAGTGCCCTGGACCAGGCCGCGGAACGCCCCCAGCGAAAAAGGCTCGTCCAGGCGGGGCGGTTCGGGATGCATGCGATCCGTGCCGCCGGCCCACAGCAACCCGGACCACGGACTGACCCGCGAAAGCGCCGCCGCCGCCTTGCCCGTGTTGGTGATTTCGAGGTAGCGGGCCAAGATCCCCGTGCCGTCGACCCGGGTGACCACCTTCACCATCACCGGCCGCACCTCGTGCCGCAGCTCGACCACCGCTTCGCGCGTGCCCGGGCGCCCGCCCGAACGCTCGCTGCCGCCGGCGAACGTCCAGCGGTTGTGCAGCCTCTGGCCGTCGATCTCCAGGTCGAATGCCGCCAGCGGGACCTCCGTCGGGCTGAGTATCGGCAATGTGCTGGTGATGTTTTCCCGCTGCACCTGTCCGCCGGCAGACCAGTAGAGCCCCAGCCATCGCCCATTCTGTAATGCTTCCTGGCAGACGGTCATGCCCGAAACGTACCGGGCTGCGTCACGCTCGCCGCTCTTGTGAAACGAAATCTCGATGTTCTGCGGGCCGACCGGCTTGACGCCGGCGGTCTTACCGGGCTGTTTCGTCACGTGGGTCTCCTTTTGCCTCTCGGTTGCGTTGGAGTCGATGCGTAAGCCACGTCACTCTCGCCATAAGCCTCTCTGCCGGGCCTGGCGGGGATATCGCTCGGGGTCTTCGACCACCCGGTGAAGCATTTTCGAGTAGTAAGCCGACATTTGCCAGGTAAGCTTTCCCGGCTAAGCGGCCGGGCATTGGTAGGCCATTGTACGGCACCCCCGTTACGCCTGCCATTTTCGCGTCTGGTGGCATGCCCAAGCGAAGCGCGGGTATGTTTGAGGATGGGTACCCCGCCCCGTGTCGGCGTGGGGGACGGATTCCAACGAACAGGATGTGGTGGGTCGACGACCCACCCATCGTCGCGACAGCGCGGGACCGGCTATGGCGGGCCAGGCAAAGCGACCGGTTGTCAAAGACGCCCTGCCTTGACCCTGATGGGCGCCCGAGTTATCATCGCTGCTACATGTTTGCAGGGAGTCGCCTCGTGGTTGCTCGCTGCCCCTCCGACAGGCCAAGTACATCAGGACGCGACTCGGATACGGAGCCGCGCCAGCAGCTTGCGCGCCGCGTGCTGGTCGCGTTCCTGGCCACGTTCATCGCCGCCCGAGTCGTCGTTTTTCTCATCATGTCTCACACAATTCCTGACCTGTTCCTGCACATCGGCGGTACGCATGTGCATCATTTGAACTACGGCATCTTCCTGTTGGCCGGCGTCGGAGCGTACCTGATCTTCCAACGCTCGCCCGGCCGGCGCCTCGGTATCGCGCCGGTCGTGTACGGAATCGGTCTCGCCCTGACGTTCGACGAATTCGGCATGTGGCTTCATCTCGGCGGCGGCTACTGGCAACGAGCCAGCTTCGACGCGGTGGTCGTCATCGCGGCAGCACTCGGCCTGATCGGTGTTGCTCCCTCGATTAGGCGATTTCGGCCACGGCATTGGACCACGGCCGCCGCGCTCGCGCTCGCCTTGGTCGTGTTCGGCGTCCTGTTGGTCCGATCGACCCATTACGCCGAGCGGACCATCGGACCCAAACTCAGGCAGCTCGATGCAGCGGCACCGCCCTAGATCCGGTGTCTGGCTCTGTCTTGATTCGCGACGCTCAGCGGGTCCGGATTAGATCCGCATGCCAACTGTGATGGGAGCGGCGTCCATACCTGTCATTACGCGTGATCCTCCCGGACCTACGACAGCGTCCGGCCAAGCCGGGCTTCAGTCTGACTCAACGACTCGTCAGGGCTTCTTGGCCGGCTCGATCCACTTGCCGAGCTTCTCGATCTCCTTACCCATACCGCCGACAGCCGTTCCGACCTCGTCCTCAGCCCAGCCGGTCCCTTCGACGAGTTTGCCGGCAACCGTGCGGGCCGCATTGATGGTCGCCCGGCTCCCCGCCTCAATCTCGTGGCCAGCCCAGGCCGCCCCGTGTTCAAGGTGGCTGGCAGCCGCTTTCAAGTGGTGACCGGCCTTCTTGTGCTCCTTTTTGGCGAGGTGTGCACGCGACTTGGCCTGATGGTGCTGGGCCAATGCGTGATGCGCGCGGGCAAACACGCTGTCGAACCGTTTGACGTCAACGGCAGCGCCGCTCCTCACATCGGCGGCCAGCTTCTCCAGCTCGTGAACCGATGCCATAATCGTCCTATGGCTGTCGGAGTCGGCCCGAGCGGCTTCGAGTCGGAGGAAGCCGGCGGCCTTGTGGAGTGAGGCGACCGTCGCTTCACTATCCTTCTTCAGAAAGCTCTCACGGGCCTTCTGAAAGTGATGCTCGGGCTCATCGACGAAGACGAACAGGACATCTTCTTCGACCAGAATCCAGCCTTCCGGAGCTTTCGGCGGCTCCTTGGCCGTTGGCTGCTGGGCCGTTGCCAGGGGCGCGTGCCCCAGCATACAGCAAAACGCGAGCGCCGATCCGAGGAACGTGCGTGACGTACACATGCGATTTCTCCTTGTAAAAGTGTGGTTTGCGACACGAGTCGCTTTACTCCCAACCCCGACTGAACCTTCGGCCCGATACTGAAAGACCACGACGTCGATGCGCCACCGTTAGGCGCCTGCGACTAACCCGCGTGTTCCGCAACGTGTTCGGGGCCGAGTGCCAAGCCCAGCGCGCAAGTCGCACCCGCCAGCATCAAATGCCGAACCATCTCTCTTCCCCTTATCTCGTAATCCGACATTTCTCCGGCCACATACTGAGCAGCATACCATCCCCTGCCCACGGGACATGTACCAATACCATCACCTGCTATGTGGTCGCCGTCAAGGGACTGACGCGCCTCGTGCGCACTGACTGCGGCGCCGGCGCTTCGCCTGGAGCGCCCTCGAATACGCGAGGCTCCTGCGGGAACGGTCGGTTTCTGCTTCCCCCGGCGCCAGCGGTATACGAGGGGAAGCGTCACCTACCTAGCACTACAGCGCCGCTTAGTCATGGATTTCACGGTTCATCCGGTACGCAGCAGCGTAATCGATCCACTCTGATGCCGAGCGTGCGAAGGCGTCGGCGGGTCCTTTTCGTATGCGACTTGCGGGC
>Ga0307377_10000121_pt1 | contig 107921 bp, 93 predicted proteins | sample TR3MG_FD_202535 | JGI IMG/M metagenome (GOLD analysis project Ga0307377, IMG submission 202535) | Soil microbial communities from Risofladan, Vaasa, Finland - TR-3 | ecosystem: Environmental > Terrestrial > Soil > Coastal area > Acid sulfate soil | place: Finland: Risofladan, Vaasa | collected...
ACCGAATACAACAATAAGGATGAAATGCAAAAAGACCTATTAAAGTTTTTGATTTATTACATACTTTATAGAAGACACGGGAGTTTGAAAAAAGAGCTTAATGTGAAAACGCCTTTTAATGCTATTGAAAAATGGTTTGAAATTAAACCAGAAATATTTTTACAAAAACCCGATGAATTTAAAAATAAACTTTTATCGTAATTATTTAGCTGTATTTATTAGGTAATAAAATTATGTCCCTCAAAGGTAGTGCATAATTCTGTAAAGACGCACCGTTGATTCTTTCTTGCAGTGGAAATAAAGCCTTCAATTCTGGCATATATCTCAGCTCCTTTGAAAGTTCGGAAACTATTTGATATTTTCTGTTTGACCTTGGCAGGTCTTATGTCCCTTTCGGCAAGGTTGTTTGTAAATGGGACTTCCTTATTGAAAGCAAATGCAAGTACGGCATCTTTTTCCCTGATGAGGCGTTCGACAAGGTTCCTTCCCTGGGTTCGTTTGTACCTGCCTTTTCTGCCTGCCGTTTTCACGGGTGGTGGTTCTACTTTTTCACCAAACCCACAGATGCGGTCATATCTTGATTCTATGTGGTTTCGTTGCTTGACCCTCTCTTCAAAGGGCATCTTATAAATAGAAAGTAAAAACGACTTAAAAACCTTTGCCCATTTGGTTTCCCCGCCATCTATCAGTCCTTGGAGCTCCCTTAAAATGTGAGCACCGCAAATAGCATGTTTCAGATTTTTCAGGTTAAAATAACTGCCCCAGCAATCATGGACAAGCCAGCCGATATAATCCATCAGTATGGATTTATTGCTTTGTATTGCCTGCATTATTTTATTTGTGTTATTGGATATTTATTATCGACCATTATCTGGAGAGAGGCAAGGCTCAAAGCTGGTTACAAGGGAAGCCTGGATAATTTATTAGACATGCTCAATAATATAAGGCTTGGAGCAATGTTGGAAGAGTCGAAGAAAACTGGCAAACCAAAAGCAACTTACAAACTTGAGGAAATGACTAAAGACGAAAAAAGGATAATAAAAGCCTTAGGTGTAGAAAATGATCACAATGAACGGCCAAAGATCAGAAACGTTGGTGTATACAAATAAATGCGATGTATTTTGATGTTATTCAGGATGTTATCCCGTATTATCGCTTATCTCATGATAAACTCACGCTAGTCTACCTAGTATTATAAGTTCTTTTGGGAGAGAAACAGAAACTGACACTGGATTAGGGAAAACATCAAATCCTATTTTATTAGGAGTAATATCTGATGCAAATAATCCGGAATTAGATTTAAAGGTTGTAAGGGACCTTGGTTTTCCGACTTGCCAACTAAATATTAATACTTATTCTCCTGATCTGGCAAGAAAGTTGGTAACATCTCTTAATAATTATAGGTTGAAACCCACCTCACTAATCTGTATGGGACCAGGTATTTACAAATATAATTTTACTGAGGGTCCTTCAACGAGTGGTCTTATACCTCGTGAGAATAGAGCTGCACGTGTAGAACGATTAAAACAGGGAGCTGATTTTTGCAAAGAGGCAGGCATTCCTGCTGTACTGGCCCATTTTGGTTTTATTCCGGAAAATCCTAAAGATATTCTGTATATTGAGTTTATTGATACAATGAAATCTTTCGGGGAATATGCATTAAAACAGGGTATTGAAATACATTTTGAAGCAGGTCAGGAAACGCCGGTTACTCTACTTAGGGCAATTGAAGATATAGGAACAGGGAATTTATTTGTAAATTACGACACAGCTAATTTGGTGATGTATGGAAATGCTAATCCTCTTGATGGTTTAAAAGTGATTGGAAAGTACGTTAAAGCTCTTCATGCAAAAGCCAGATAGAATACCACTAATGTGTCAATTTAGTATTGGTAGCATGATGTATCAGTTACAACCTGATCCTGTGGCGTTTTGGTACGACAAAAATGTTTTTGCTGAAGGTATTATTGAATTATGTAAAAAATTTAAGTTCGATGGGATTTTAGTCAGCCTGCATGGCCATTCTGATAATTGGAAAAATAAATTGGTTAAGAGTGAACAAATTGAAAGGGGAAACACGTATATACTCACACTTGTGGTTCAATTGGTGACCGATTGGAACTAATGCGCGAAAGCAATACTTCAGGGTTAGAATGCTTAGACCCCCTCCTCTTGGAAATGTTGATTTTTCAAATATTTCATGCGGAATGGGAGCAGTATCTGGCGCAATATCAGTCTTCTCCAATCCGGGAAAATACCAGGTCATCGGTAATTCTAAACCGCTTGGAATATGTGGTTCAGGGATAGTTGACATTATTGCATATTTGCTGGTTAACGATTTAATTGATGAAACAGGTTTGTTGAAAGAGCCATTTATCATCAGTGCTGAAAAGAATATACAAATAGTTCAGCAGGATATACGAGAAATTCAATTAGCCAAATCTGCCATATACTCGGGTGTTAAAATATTAATGAATATAGCAGGATTGACTTTCAGCGATATAGATGCGGTATTTCTGGCAGGGGGCTTTGGGAATTATATTAATATTAAATCAGCGACACTGATTGGTTTGTTGCCTCATGAGTTGAGGGACAAAATTTATCCGGTAGGTAACAGCGCCGGAATTGGAGCTCTTCAATATCTGAAATCGAATGACTTTGAAGAAAAAACCGTCAAAATATTAAAAGACACAGGTTACATAGAGCTGTCAAATATCGATGAGTTCACAATGGAATTTGCTTTAAATATGGATTTTAAAAAACATAGCCTGTAATTGTACTGCAAGGCGATCTCATAGCGTTACTTTCTCACTTAGTCCTTAATCTTTTGAAAAGAAAGTACCTCTTGACAATCCAATAAACCGTTTCCGGTATTCTGAAGGTGGCACACTCGTAATTTTTTTAAACTGATTATTGAAATGGCTAAGGTTATTAAAGCCACTGTCAAAGCATACTTCAGTTATACTAAGATTTTGATCCATCAATAATTTACAGGCAAATTCTATTTTTATCTTATTCAGGTATTCAAATATGGTAATTCCCATGTTCATCTTAAAAAACCGGCACAACGATCCTTCAGCCATATTAATCAATCCGGCTAATTTCTGCAGGCTCACATCTTCACGGTAATTTTTCATCAGGTATTCGTGGATGTCTTCCATACGTTTATTTCCTGAAGTAAATCGCCCTCTGAGATACTCCCTGCTTGCCAGTTGTTTATTAGTGTCACTTCTTCCAATGATGTCCATCATCAGAAAAAAGTGCAGCATCCGGTCGAAGTTTTTTAAATATGGCAACTGGAGCATGATTTCACTCACTTCGTTAAGGGTATGCCCGACAATCTGAATTCCTCTTTCCGACAAATCCAAAGCCCTTTTAACATTGCTGAATTCAGGAAGGGTTAATAATTGGGGAGATAAAACATTCGATGTAAACTGAAGAATAACCATCTCAAGAGTTCGTTTGGATGGAGTCCTGATATCCTTATCGACTATCCATACATGTGGAAGATTGCGACCGATAAATGCCAGGTCGCCGGGTTGAAATTCTTCAATAGAATCTCCCACAATCCGTTTCCCGGAACCCTCAGTAATGAAGCTTATTTCAAAATTATTGTGGTAATGCCAGGTACTTTTCTCCAGATTGTCCTGAAAAATCCCGATAAAAAACGATTCATCTTCTTTTAGATTTATTTTCTCAAATAAAGCTGGCATAGTGGTAATAATTGTACTAAAAATGAATATTATGTGAATATAGCATCAAAAGTAGTAAAAATTGATGTAGATTTCATGTCAGGCAGACTTTAATTTTACAGCAGGTATTAATTATGTGTTAAGTTAAATCAATGATTTATGAAAGGATTGCTCGAAAAACTGCTTGAAGCTGTGGAATTTGGGAAAGTGGATAAGAAATCCCCGTATCCTCCTCAATTTAAAGATCAGGATGGCGCTTATGAGCTTGCAAAACTAGCGCTCGAAGAAGGTATCAGTCCTGATGAAATTCTTGAAAACGCACTGGTCCCTGCTATGGCAAAAGTTGGTGACAAGTACAGCAGGAAATTGATATATGTTCCGCAGATGCTGATGGCAGCAAAAGCGATGAATAGTGCCATGGTGCATCTTAAACCATTTTTCCTGTCTGGCGAATCCAAAAGGAAGGGGAAATTTATTATAGGAACCGTATCGGGTGATTTACATGATATAGGTAAGAACCTGGTTGCCATGATGATAGAAGGCGGAGGATGGGAAGTGATCGATCTTGGTGTAGATGTTGGGGAGAATAAATTTATCCAGGCTTTGGAAAATAATTCTGGAGCTTCAATTGGCTTATCCGCCCTGCTTACTACTACTATGGAAAATATGCGAAAAATAGTCTTTGCAATAAAACAAAAACACCTGGGTACAAAGATCCTTGTCGGTGGCGCTCCTCTTACACAAGAGTACTGTGATAAAATCGGAACTGACTTTTATTCACCTGATCCCCAGGGGGCAGTCAATTATTTAAAAAAGTTTGCATCATAGCTATTTAACCTATTGTAAATGAAAACAATACTGTGCGGAAGGACAAAGGAGGTTATAATTGATACCAATGGTCCGGTTATAATTATTGGAGAGAGTATTAATCCTACAAGACGAAAAAAGCTGGTATCCACATTACAGGTAGGAAATTTTGAATATGTACTCGAGTTAGCCAGGATACAGATCGATGCAATGGCTGATGTTCTGGATGTTAATGTAGGCTTCCCTGGTGTTGATGATGCAAAACTGCTGCCGGAAACAGTAATGGCAATTCAGGATAAATTTGATATACCACTTTGCCTTGATTCTCCCAATCCAAAGGCTATTGAAGCAGCGCTTAAGGTGGCTAAGGGGAAATGCCTTATTAATTCTGTGAATGGAGAAGAACGTTCTTTAAATGCTATTCTGCCTGTTGCAAAAGAATTTGGTGCTGCCATAATTGGATTGGTAATGGATGATAATGGGATCACTCACGATCCTGAAAAAAGAGTAGCGATAGCTGAAAAAATATTGGAGAGAGCAGTTAAAATAGGGATTAAAGAGGAGGATGTTGTTATCGACCCTCTCGCTATGGCTGTCAGCGCTGATCCAAATGCCTGCATGGTTACTTTGGAAACAATAAAACTCGTTCATCAGGAACTGGGACTTAATATTACTATGGGAGCAAGCAATATATCGTTCGGATTACCAAACAGGGAAATCCTGAATGCTGCTTTTTTGACATTATCAATACTGAACGGACTTACCTGTCCGATTGCAAACCCTGAGAAAATTACAGCTACTGTTCGCGCAGCTGATTTGATACTTGGAAGAGACGCTTATGCTATGCGATTTATTGAAAATTTTCAAGGGAGAATGTAATTCAGTGAGTTCAATAAGTATATTAATCAGGAAATAATGTCCTCTATAAAACCCTCCCGCAGGTGGCAACCTGCATTTTATCCGTTTAAAAAAGAAAAATTTGGCAGACGTCTTCTCGGGAAGACAGAACTTTTCGTGAAAGGCCCGTTGTTCGGTTGCCGGATGTGTGGTAACTGTCTTCTGCAGGAGACAGCATTCATCTGTCCCATGGAATGTCCGAAAGGGATGAGAAACGGACCCTGTGGTGGTATAACACCATCAAAGAGTTGCTATATCGACGAGACACGTAAATGTATATGGTATTGCATTTATAAACGGGCAGAACAACTGGGCAGGGAAGAGATGTTGCTTGAGGTGCTTCCCCCTCTCGATTGGGAAAAGGTTGGAACAGAAACATGGGGCGATGTAGTACGTCAGATACGAAAAACCGGCACAGTAAAATTTATCAGTGATATTTTCTCAAAAGACAAAGACAGAAAATCAAAGACATGGGACAGCGTTTTTAAAACAATCCGCCAGCCTGATTGGTGGCAGGGCGATTCTGATTACCATGCCCCTGGTTACACGGAACCTGTTTCGGAACTTGAGAGACGCTTGCGCAACGGAGAGTTTGTTGTTGCAACCGAGGTGACACCTCCATTGAGTGCAAACGCCGATAAATTGGTTAAAGATATTGAGCTGGTAAAACCTTATGTTACAGCTATCAACTTTACCGATTCTTCTTCAGCCCGGCCAAGAATGTCTAGTATTGCTTGTAGTAAAGTGGCTCACGACCTTAATGTTGAACCTGTCCTGCAAATAGCGGCCCGCGATACAACACGAACAGGGCTTCAGGCGGATATAGTCGGCGTCAACGAATTGGGTATTTTTAATGTTCTGTGCATCTCTGGAGATAGTACAAAAGTGGGCCCTTCACCAATGGGCAGTATGAACCTTCTCGATATCGACTCGGTTCAGATGTTATGGCTATTGAGACGAATGCGCGATGAAGGAATCTATCTCGATGGCAGAAAAATGAAAAATCCTCCAAAACTATTTCTTGGAGCTGCATCATCTCCTTTTGCAGCAGACCCAAATTTACAGGCTATAAGAGACCATAAAAAGGTAAATGCCGGGGCACAGTTTTTCCAGACTAATCTTATTTTCGAACCTGACAGACTTGACGCATGGCTGGAACAACTCGATAAAAGGAATATCCTCGACAAAGTATATATCCTTATTGGTATTGCTCCTCTGAAAAGCTTTAAAGTGGCTGAATACCTTCATGCAAAAGTTCCGGGAGTCAACCTGCCGGATAATATTTTGAGCAGAATGGAAAAAGCAGGAGAAGGCGCTCCTGAGGAAGGGACCCAGATTGCTTTGGAATTGATTGAGTCAATTAAGAACAAGAAGGGAGTAAATGGTATTCACATAATGTCCCTGGGATGGGAATCAGTAGTCCGGAGAATTGTAACCGATTCGGGGCTATTCTGTAAGTGAAATATATTTATCGGAATACAAGAGAATAAGAGAAATCAAAAATTAAGTTTAATCACCTGAGGCTGAAGGAAATGATTAATTGATATTTTGCCAGAATGAAACTAAAACCGTTGTAATGAAAACAGACATTGAAATTGCTCAGCAGGTTGTGATAAGACCTATCGTAGAAATTGCTGAAAAGCTTGGTATTAACCCCGACGAACTTGAATTATATGGTAAGTATAAAGCAAAAATACCCATATCACTGATTGATGAAGAACGAGTTAAAAACGGGAAGCTGATACTTGTCACTGCGATAACACCCACTCCCGCCGGTGAAGGAAAAACCACTACCTCTATTGGCCTCGCACAGGCACTCAACCGTATTGGTAAAAAAACTACTGTAGTGCTTCGCGAACCTTCTCTCGGTCCGGTTTTCGGAATTAAGGGAGGTGCAGCAGGCGGAGGATATTCCCAGGTGATTCCGATGGAAGATATTAATCTTCATTTTACTGGAGACATGTCGGCGGTTGAAAAGGCTAATAACCTGCTTGCAACTCTTATTGATAACAATATTCAACTAAATGAAGGTAATCTCGGCATCGATCCTCGTACTATTAATTGGAAAAGGGTTATGGATATGAACGAAAGATCACTTCGCGATATCATTATTGGGCTTGGTGGTACCAGCCAGGGAGTACCTCGGGAATCAGGTTTTAATATTACGGCGGCGTCTGAAGTTATGGCGATACTTTGTATTGCTAAAGATCTTATGGACCTGAAAAAAAGGCTTGGAGATATCTTTGTAGGTTATACTTATGATGGGAAACCTGTTTTTGCCCGTGATCTTAAGGCCCAGGGAGCAATGACAGTACTACTTAAGGAGGCTATTAAACCAAATCTGGTGCAGACTCTTGAAGGCACTCCTGCGCTTATTCATGGAGGCCCGTTTGCTAACATAGCTCAGGGAACAAATTCCATCATTGCAACAAAAATGGGACTCACCTTTAGCGACTATGTCGTAACAGAAGCAGGTTTTGCAAGTGAACTCGGAGCTGAAAAATTCTTCAATATCAAGTCCCGGTTTGGCAATCTTAATACAAATGCAGTTGTTATAGTAGCAACAATACGTGCCCTTAAGCATCACGGAGGTCTAAAACTTCCGGAATTGCTTAAAGAAGATTTAGCTGCTCTTAAAAATGGATTTGATAACCTTGACAAGCATATCGAAAATATGAGGTATTATGGTTTTAATCCAGTGATTTCAATAAATAAATTTGATACAGATACTGAATCAGAAATTGATTTGCTTATGGAGCACTGTAATTCGCAAAATGTTCTTGTCGCTCTTAATGAATCCTGGTCGAAGGGGGGCGAAGGCGCCATTGAACTGGCTAATCTTGTAGTTTATGCTGTAAACGACGGTCCAATTGGTTTAAAGACACTTTACGATCTTGAATGGTCCTTTGAAAAGAAGATTGAAACCATAGCCACAAGAATGTATGGTGCCGATCATGTTGAATATACTGTACTAGCCAATAAGCAACTTAAAAAGATAGTAGAACTCGGTCTGGGAAATCTGGCCGTATGCATTGCAAAAACACAGAAATCTCTTTCAGACAACGAGCATAAAAAGGGTTGTCCCAGAGGATTCACTTTCAAAATCAGGGAAGTTGAACTCTCTTCCGGAGCAGGCTTTATAGTACCCATTGCAGGTACGATAATGCGTATGCCGGGTCTGCCATCGAATCCTTCTGCCGAAAAAATGGACATTGATAGAAATGGTAAAATATCAGGTCTTTTCTAGAATATTATTTTATTCTGCATTATTCATGAAGAAGATAAAAGACACAAGTAAAAAGATAAAAGTTAGGCATTTGCAAATTTTTTTAACTATTTTTTTGTATAAGTGATTTTTATGATTGTTTTTTATAATGTTTTGAACCTTTTGTCTTTAGCCTTTTGTCTTTTGTCTTTTTTTCGGTTTATGAATTAATCAGATTATATGACTAACGGCATTGATTTACAACATTTTTAAGATTGGTAGTTACACAATTTACTATCTTCGTTTTAAGAACTTATAGATAAGTTACGTGACTCTTCAGATGAATTTAAAACCTTTTCTATAATCTAAAGTTGTATTCTTCATAATAGCTTTAAAATTACGGTTAATACAAAGTTCAAAGAATCCTGCTAAACCGGGTTGGCTGCTGTTTAGTAATTAAACATTTCCGTCGGATTTGAAAAAATAAATATCTTTTTATCCGATTTTTTTTTATACTTTGTCAATCATATTAAATTGCCAACTCATGAAAAAAGTACTATCAGTTTTCCTGTCTTTATTACTGTATTCATCAACATTATTTGTTACAGCACAACAGAATCTAAATGCATTCCCATTCCGGAATACTTCCCTTTCCCTTGAGGAAAGAGTCAATGATCTTATTTCCAGGATGACTCTCCAGGAAAAAGCCGATCAGCTTCTTTACACCGCTCCGGCAATCACCCGGTTAGGTATCCCAGCCTATAATTGGTGGAATGAAGCATTGCACGGAGTCGCCAGAGCAGGTTATGCCACAGTATTTCCTCAATCAATCACTATTGCCAATTCCTGGGATGAAGGATTGATGTACAATGTTGCAAATGCCATTTCTGATGAAGCAAGGGCAAAATACCATGAATTCCAGAGAAGAGGCAAAACAGGTATATATCAGGGGCTTACATTCTGGTCGCCAAATATAAATATTTTCCGCGATCCACGATGGGGAAGAGGTCATGAGACATATGGTGAAGATCCATTTCTTACCGGAAGAATGGGTTATGAATTTGTAAAGGGTATGCAGGGCGATGACCCAAAATACCTTAAGACAGTAGCCACAGCTAAACATTATGCTGTACATTCCGGTCCCGAATCATTGCGGCACTCATTTAATGCAAAGGTCAGTGAGATTGATCTGCGGGAGACATACCTGCCTGCATTTCGCACTCTTATTATGGATGCTGGTGTTTATTCAATTATGGGTGCTTATAATATGTTCAGGGATTATCCATGTTGTGCTAACCCGATATTATATGGGATACTTAGGAATGAATGGGGTTTTAAAGGCTATATTGTTTCTGACTGCTGGGCTATTTCTGATTTTTATAAGTACACTCACTACGCAAAAGATGCAGCAGAAGCTGCGGCTCAGGCTGTTAAAGCAGGTACTGATCTGGAATGCGGATATGACTACAAGAATCTTTTAACCGCAATTGACAGAGGCATTCTGACGGAGGCTGATATTGATATCGCCGTTAAAAGAGTATTTACAGCTCGTTTTAAACTTGGAATGTTTGACCCTGATGAAATCGTTCCGTATGCTCAGATCCCCTTCTTTGTGAATTGTTCTGATTATAACAATTCTTTATCACGGCAGTCTGCACAAAAGTCAATAGTACTTCTGAAGAATAAAAACAATATACTTCCTCTTAATAAAGAGATTAAGACGATTGCAGTAATTGGTCCGAATGCTGATAATTTTGAATCTCTGATCGGCAATTATAATGGTATACCAAGAGATCCGGTTACAGTTCTTAAAGGCATTACAAATAAGGTGACACCAGATACCAGAATAATTTATACAGAGGGAAGTGACCTTGCAAACGGTATTCATAATTTAATCCCCATACCTTCGAGGTACATCGTTACGGAAGATGGAAGACAGGGTGCTTTTGGAGAGTATTATAATAACAGGGATATGAAAGGAGAACCTGTTTTCACAAGAGTTGATGACCAGATCAATTTTTACTGGGAACATCTGTCACCAAGAGCTGACATGCCTGATGATAATTTTGGGATAAAATGGACAACATGGCTTGTCCCTCCTGTTTCAGGGACATATGCACTTGGCAGTTGGGGTTCGTCGAATTATGAAGTTTGGCTTGATGGTAAAAAGATAATTTCATCAATGAATGAGCATCATGCTTTCCATATTGAAGTACCAGCTGAATTAGAGGCGGGTAATAAGTATAAAATTGAGGTTCTTTACAAGAATTACGCAGGAGATGCTGATATGAAACTTTTATGGGCACCTCCAAGACCGGATCTTATTGCAAAGGCAGTTAAGGCTGCAAAAGAGGCTGATGTTGTGGTTCTTGTCCTGGGTCTTTCGCAGCGCCTCGAAGGAGAAGAAATGGCAATTAAGATTGATGGATTTAGCGGAGGTGATCGTACAAACCTGAATCTGCCAGCTGTTCAGGAAGAACTCCTTAATGCAGTTACAGCTACAGGGAAACCTGTTATTGTTGTACTCACCAATGGTGGTGCTTTATCGGTTAATAATGCCCAGAAGAAAGCAGATGCAATATTACTTGCAGGGTATGGCGGTCAGCAGGGAGGAAATGCAGTTGCAGATGTTCTCTTTGGCGATTATAATCCGGCAGGCAGACTTCCTGTAACATATTATAAATCAATAGATCAAATTCCTGCATTTGAGAATTATGATATGGCTGGTAAAACTTACAGATTCTTTAAGCAGGAGCCACTTTATCCATTTGGTTATGGGCTTAGCTATACAACATTTAAATACAGCGATTTATCAGTTCCGGCAAGTGCTGTTGCAGGGGAAAATGTTACTGTTAAAGTTACTGTGACAAATACTGGTAATATTGCTGGTGATGAGGTTGTTGAACTTTACATTACTGATGAAAAAGCATCCACTCCCAGACCTATCCGGTCGCTTGAAGGTTTTGTAAGGGTATCGCTTAAGCCCGGAGAGAGCAAAGTGGTGGACTTTACACTTTATCCCCGACAGTTTTCAATTATCAATAACAAACTAAAAAGGGTGATCGAACCAGGCTATTTTTCAATTTCAGTGGGCGGAAAGCAGCCTGGATTATCCGGATATCTCGATCCTCAGTTCACCCAGGTTATTACCAGCAGGATCAGGTTAACAGGGAAAGAGATGGGTTTTGCGAATTGATGATTGAGTATTTTATATTGTAAAACTAATATTTCACTCTCAACTTCCGGAGGAGGCATGATTAATTTATCGCTTTTGTATCCTAAATAAAACATTAATAGTGACAGTCTCATTTGAATAATTATTTTTGTTAGATATAATTAAAAATGATGCAGGAAGAAAACAATCTCCTCCAAAAGCGTGTAAATCTTTTTGACGGTATTTCAATTGTCGCAGGAGCTATGATTGGTTCCGGTATTTTTATAGTTAGTGCTGATATAGCTCGAAATGTAGGATCTCCCGGTTGGTTAATGGTGGTCTGGGTTATCACCGGAGTTATTACCATAATAGGTGCCTTAAGCTATGGAGAACTTGCATCTATGATGCCGCAGGTAGGAGGTCAGTATGTTTACCTTAGGGAGGCATATCACCCCCTTATAGGATTTCTTTTTGGATGGACTACATTCCTCGTTATTCAGTGCGGATCCATTGCTGCTGTGGCCGTTGCATTTGCGAAATTCAGTGGGGTACTTTTCCCGTGGATATCCGAAAAGAATATTTTGTTTCACCTGGGTCCCCTAAATGTAAACTCCACAATGGTGGTTGCCATTGCTATGATCTCATTTCTTACATGGCTAAATACAAGAGGTATTGTTACTGGAAAAACAGTTCAGAATTTCTTTTCATCGACCAAAGTGATTGCACTATTCGGATTCATCGCTGTTGGATTTCTTGCCACAAAAAGTATTAATTCCCTTGAAATAAATAAAGAGGTCTTTTGGCATGCCAGTCAGGTAGGTGCCGGAAACCAGATTATGCCTCTTATCGGATTCAGCCTTATTGCTGCTATCGGAACCGCTCTGGTTGGTTCTTTGTTTGCTTCCGATGCCTGGTACAATGTAACTTATCTGTCAGGGGAGGTGATCAATCCGAAGCGGAATGTCCCTTTAAGCCTCTTCTTTGGAACACTTATTGTTTCAGTTATTTATCTTTTGACAAACTTTATCTATATCAAGATATTACCTCTTTCAGGGTCACCTGATGGCATAGATGCGCTGAGTCGAGGGATCCAGTTTGCAACCGACGACAGGGTGGCAACCTCAGCTATGAATGTTGTATTTGGAGACTATGCCGCGATTATTATGGCAATTTTTATCATGATTAGTACATTCGGGTGTAATCATGGTCTCATAATGGCTGGTCCAAGAGTGTACTATGCAATGGCAAAGGACGGCCTTTTTTTCAAAAAGGTAGGTAAGATCAACAAACAGGGTGTACCTGGATTCGCTATAATTGTTCAGGGTATCTGGGCTGTATTGCTTTGCTTGTCAGGAACATATGGTAATCTTCTGGATTATGTGATATTTGCTGTTTTATTATTCTTCTCAATCACTATTCTGGCTATTTTTATTCTGAGAGTAAAACGACCGGATATTCCCAGGCCCTACAAAGCATTCGGATACCCGGTTATACCTGCTATATATGTTCTGACAACTCTGTTTATTATGGTCATTCTGTTGATCTACAAACCGAATTACACTTTCCCGGGTTTGGGAATAGTCCTCCTTGGTATTCCGGTCTTCTACCTGTGGAGAAAAAATATTAAGAATCCAGAGAACAATGAAGAAACAATATCATAATCGCTCGTGAGCTTAATATCTTTATGAACCATGGTTGCTTTACGCTATTATTAAGTGTAATATTTACACTTAATAGAATAATTTAAAGTTATCTGTAACTTGCAAGAAAATCTCAAATCATGAAAAAGAAATTAATTATCCTGTCAGTTTCATTTGCTCTTCTTTGCGGATGTACAACAAAAGAATCAATCAATCGGGAGGTGGAATATGGGACAATCCAGAATCCGTCTGCGGAATTAACCGATGGGTCTGTTGTAAAGGGCTGGACCTTTGATACCCGGGCTAGAAATTCAATACACTTCTATGATAATGTTGCGCAGCATGGCACAAAAAGCCTGTTTATCAGCGCCGACAGATTTGCCAGTGGCAGATGGACGTCTAAAGTTCTGCTTAAACCATGGTCGCAATACCGATTTTCAGGGTGGATTAAGACTGAAAACCTGGTTTCAGCAAGCGGTAAAGGGGCGGGGTTCAGGATGGATGGACTCGATGCTGAACTAACAGGATTTACCGGAACTAATGACTGGACAAAGGTTACCTATGAGTTTGAAACAGATAATAATGATTGTGTGACTATCTCGTGTGTTCTTGATATTGAGAGAAATGCAAAAGGAAGAGTATGGTTCGATAATATGAGTATGGAACATATTTCATATGAAAAAATAGTTACGGATGTTAAGATAAATACTTCGGTCAGGTCCGGACCAATGCCGATTTATATTTACGGACAGTTTATAGAGCATCTCGGACGTTGCATATATGGAGGAATATGGGCCGAAATGATCGAGGACCGGAAATTCTGGTTTGTACCCGGAACAAGAGAATCTGTGTGGAGAATATCAGGAGACAGAGACCTGATGTCGATAGATACAAGAGAAGCTTTCACTGGTGCACATACACCTGTATTAACAGCTGACGGAGAGAATAAGGCAATCATGGTACAGGAAAACCTTGGAATGAAGGAGAATCTCAATTACAATGGAAGAATTGTTCTCAAAGCAACAGCTGGCATTCAGAATGCCATGATATCTCTTAAATGGGACGATAAGACAGAGGTGGTTGAGATATCAGATCTGACTAACAAATATGCCACTTATGACCTTAATTTCAAATCGACTGGTCTGGTTCATGATGCAGTACTCTCCATTGAACCGGTAGGTAAAGGTAAATTGTGGGTAGGAACTGTCTCTCTCATGCCATCAGATAATGTTGATGGTTTCAGGGCTGATGTACTTGCATTGCTTCGTGAGCTTAATTCACCTGTTTACAGATGGCCGGGGGGAAATTTTGTGAGTGGTTATACCTGGAGAGATGGTATCGGAGAAAGGGATAAGCGTCCGCCACGCAAAAATCCGGCATGGCAGGGAGTTGAAGCTAATGATGTAGGTATTCATGAATTCATGAAGCTATGCGAACTGATTAATACTGAGGCATATATTGCAGTTAACGCAGGACTGGGAAACGCTGATGAGGCTATGGCCGAGGTGCAGTATACAAATGGGAGTGAGGATACCCCGATGGGTAAACTTCGTGCAGCAAACGGTCACGCGAAGCCATGGAAGGTTAAATGGTGGTCGATCGGTAACGAAATGTATGGTAACTGGCAACTCGGACATATGTCTACGGAACAGTTTGTTGTAAAAAATAATGAATTTGCCGATAAAATGCGATTGATCGATCCATCAATAAAATTAATTGCAGTTGGTGATCTGGGTGACTGGGATAAGATGGTACTGGCGAACTGCTCTGATAAAATGGACTATATAAGTGAACATTTCTATAAGCAGGATTATCACGGCGGTGGTCTGATGACTCACGTAAAACAGATACCCGATGCTATCAGGCAAAAGGCCGTGGCGCACAGGGAGTACAGGAAAACAATACCTGCTCTTGAGGGGAAAGATATCCGGATCTGTATGGATGAATGGAACTATTGGTATGGGCCACATATTTACGGAGAGCTTGGGACAAGATATTTCTTCAGGGATGCTATGGGTATTGCAGCAGGTTTAAATGAATATTCAAAGAATTCAGATATTATCTATATGGCCAATTATGCCCAGACAGTAAACGTGATCGGATGTATTAAAACAAATACAACTCATTCTGTTTTTGATGCAACAGGTCAGGTACTGAAGCTTTATCGTCATAAATTCGGATTTGTACCGGTGGAAATCGGTGGTGAAACCCGTCCTCTTGATATTGGGGCAACATTGACTTCAGGAGGAGATACCTTAACCATATCAGTGGTTAATCCAACATGGGAATCATTGGAGTTTCCTCTTTCAATCACAGGGAGCAATCCTGAAGAAGCTACTGAGATATGGAGGGTTACTGCTCCTGATGATATGTCAACAAATGAACCTGGCAGAGAACCATCAGTTATTATTGAAGGACCGGAAACTGCAAGTTTTAACAATAAGATAAAAGTCGGCCCTGCTAGTATAACTATATTCCGCTTTCCTCTGAAAAGTGAATAAGGGCTTTCACAGGTACTTACTAAAATAAGAGTATAAAAAGCAAATAACTTTTTATGTTTCCGGAGGCGTTTATAGAGAGAATTGCAGGTCAGAAAACAATTGATTCAGATATTCTTCTGAAAGCTCTTGGAGAACCTTCCTCTGTAAGTATAAGAATAAACAGATCAAAATGGCGTAAGGCTCCACAGGATGGAGAGAATGTGCCCTGGTGCGAAACAGGGTTTTATCTGCATGAAAGGCCCTCATATACACTTGATCCGCTTTTTCACGCTGGGTGTTATTATCCTCAGGAGGCTTCAAGTATGTTCCTTGAAGAAGCAATTAAGCAGACAGCCGGGACGTTAGGGAAAGTCAGGGTGCTTGATCTGTGTGGCGCTCCAGGAGGTAAAAGCACTCATCTAGCTGATTTAATCAGTGCCGACGGATTATTGATAGCTAATGATGTAATACGGTCGAGAGCAGTAACCTTGGCGGAAACTGTAACAAAATGGGGCAAAGGAAATACGTTGGTAACCCAGAGCGATCCTGCTCTGTTTGGAAGATTATCAGGGTATTTTGACATTATCCTTGTTGATGCTCCCTGCTCGGGAGAAGGGATGTTCAGGAGCGGCACCGCTCTCAAGGAATGGTCAGTCCGGAATACACTTCATTGCGCCGAAAGGCAGAAAAGGATCCTGATGGATGTCTGGCCTGCTTTGAAAGAAAACGGAATCCTGGTTTATAGTACCTGCACTTTTAATCCCGGAGAAAATGAAGAAAACATAAAATGGCTTATCGGAAAGCATGAAGCTGAGATTATTCGTTTAAATATAACTGAATTTAAAGGGATTACAGAAATCGATTACCAGGGAATTTACGGTTATGGTTTTTATCCGGATAAGATAAGAGGTGAAGGTTTCTTTATTTCGGTTATCAGGAAAACCAGTAAACAGGAAACATATCGATTAAGGAGCCAGGTAAAAAATATTCTGAAGCCGGGTAAGGCAGATTTGGATATTGCAGGTAACTGGACTAATATTTCTAAAGACCGGCTGTTAAAATGGGGAGATGAAGTTTTTGCAGTTCCATGTGGTTTCGATGATTATCTTCATCTATTTCATAATCTGAAAATTGTTAAAGCAGGAACGAAACTATTTGCAGTTAAGAAAAATAATTTTCTTCCTTCCCACGAACTTGCATTATCGGACAAGTTACTTACAGATGCTTTTCCCCGGGAGGAAATTGATCTTTCCAGGGCAATATCATATCTCAGACGTGATAATTTTGCACTCACTGATGCTCCGAGAGGTTGGAATATATTAACTTACAGAGGTATTAATTTGGGATTCGTAAATAATATAGGAAGCAGGGTGAATAACTATTTTCCTGTTGAGTGGCGAATAAGAATGAATTGGTCTGAGTCAGGAGTCGAAAATATAATAAAATGGAATAATAATTGACTTGCTCTGATGGTAAAAAATATTTCAGGAGTAGTACTGGCCGGAGGTGCCAATAAAAGATTCAATGGCATTACAAAGGCAAATATTGTTTTTAATGGCAGGACAATAATTTCGAGAATATTAGATACAATTGGTAATGTTTTTGATGAGATCATTATTGTATCCAACACACCTGAAGAGTTTAAGGAGTACTCCGGTCTAAAAATTGTTGGCGATACATTTTTAAAGGCAGGACCTCTTGGTGGCATACATGCCGGACTGAAATCTTCTTCAAAAGAAGCGATTTTTATATTTGCCGGGGATATGCCTCTTATTGATGAGAGGCTTATTGTCAGACAAATAGAATTCTATAACAATAATGAATGTTCCATTCTGATACCGGTTATTAACCAGTATATTGAACCTTTGCATTCAATATACAATAAATCCATTATAAGGACTCTTGAAGAATATCTTTCCGGAGATCACGATTATGCTGTTAGAGAATTTATTAAAATCGTGAACTTCAGATACATGCAACTGGAAGATTCAACAGAAAACAAATATGCTTTCACTAACATTAATTCGCCATTGGATATATCATTTGTGGAAAAAATACTGACCATGCGTGAACTTAAATAACAAAATTGTTAGCCATTTTGCTGTTCATCCCGGCAATTAGTTTTACTATTTAAAATTTACTATTTTTATGGTTGAAAAAAACTATATGTTATGAAGAGAGCACCATTTTTTATCCTTATGATCGCATTGTTATTTTCAGCTTGTAAGAGATTTAGCAAGTATGAAGGAGTTGCTTTTACAGAAAAGGAACCCCGCGATTGGGAAAACCCGGAAGTATTTAATATAAACAAGGAGGATCCGCATGCAACACTTATAAGTTTCCCTGATGAGCAGAGCGCACAGGAAGCAATAATTACAAAATCAACAAATTATATTTCACTTGATGGAACATGGAAGTTCAACTGGGTTAAGAGAGCCGATCAGAGGCCTTACTGGTTTTTTAAAGATGATTTTGATGTGCGTGACTGGAATGATATTGAAGTGCCTTCTAATTGGGAAATGAAAGGATATGGTATCCCTATATACGTAAATATAACTTATCCATTCATAAAGAATCCCCCATTTATACAACACGAATGGAATCCGGTTGGTTCATATAAGAGGACTTTTGAGGTTCCTTCTGTATGGAAAGACAAAGAGATCTTCCTCCACTTTGGTGCAGTAAGTTCGGCATTTTATGTATGGGTAAATGAGGAGATGGTTGGATATAGCCAGGAGAGTAAAACTCCGGCTGAATTCAATATTACAAAATATCTAAAAAGAGGAAGAAACTCTGTTGCAGTTGAGGTATATCGCTGGAGCGATGGTAGTTATCTTGAAGATCAGGATTTCTGGAGGCTGAGTGGAATCCAGAGAAGCGTCTTTCTTCATGCACGCCCCAAAACTTATATAGAAGATTTTTTTGCTGTTGGCGATCTTGAAAATGATTATACTGATGGCCTTCTTAACCTTAATGTCAAATTAAAAGGTTCTGATGGAGAATTCTTTGTTGACGCTTCTCTTTATGAAGGGAGTCAGAAACTATTCACAGAAACTAAAGGGGTTGAATTAGCAGATAATAATATAGCTGTTGATTTTACAAAAAATATTCCTGCAGTAAAAAGATGGTCGGCAGAAAAGCCAAATCTTTATTCATTAGTTATTTCGCTAAAAGATAAGAATGAAAATATTCTTGAGAGCGTAAGCTCAAAAATTGGATTCAGAACAGTTGAAATTGTTAATTCACAGCTTCTTGTAAATGGCGTTGCTATTTATATCAAGGGGACTAACCTGCACGAGCATAATGAATATACCGGACACGTTATTGATGAAGCTACAGTGTTGAAGGATATCAGGGTGATGAAAAGTAACAATATAAACGCTGTAAGAACATCACACTATCCGCAACAGGAGTTCTGGTATGAGATGTGTGATAAATATGGGCTCTATCTTGTTGATGAAGCTGATATCGAATCACATGGAATTGGATATAATAAAGATGTAACACTGGCGGATAAACCGGAATGGAAAGCAGCTCATATTGACAGATTGAAGCGTATGGTGGAAAGGGACAAGAATCATCCGTCGGTGATTATCTGGTCGATGGGAAATGAAGCAGGTGATGGTCATAACTTTCTGGAGGGCTACAATTTCATTAAAGGACGCGATGCAACAAGGCCAGTCTCATACGAACGCGCAGAGAAGAGTACAAATGCTCCCGAGAGGCATACCGACATATGGGGAGATATGTACGCCCCTATTGGATATATAGAATCCTATGCTAAAGATGATAAGAAGGACAGACCTATGATACTGGTTGAATATGCCCATGCGATGGGTAATTCTACCGGAAACCTTCAGGATTATTGGGACGTTATTGAGAAATATCCAAAATTGCAAGGTGGATTTATCTGGGATTGGGTTGATCAGGGTCTTGTAAAGACAACCGACAGTGGTGAAAAATACTGGGCATATGGTGGTGATTATGGAGAGGCCGGTATTCCATCTGATGGTAATTTCTGCCTGAATGGACTGGTATGGCCTGACAGAACTCCACATCCGGGACTTGCTGAAGTAAACAAAGTATATCAGTATATTGGTTTTGAAGCCATTGATCTTAAAGAAGGGCTTGTCAGGATCACTAACAAATATGATTTTACGAACCTGTCAGAGTTCAACTTTGAATGGGAAGTTGTCTCCGATGGCATTGTACTACAATCTGGTAATATTCCAATCCCCGACATCAAACCTAAAAAGGAATTAGCTGTAATGATCCCAGTTGATAAGATTGATCCTGCACCGGGGGCTGAATACTTCCTCAATATATGGGTATCAAGAAGTGATGAATGGAATTATGTCCCTGGAGATCACGTTTATGCTTCGTCTCAGTTTAAACTACCTGTTGAAGGTAAAATATTGCTGGCAAAACGTGATGGACTTGCTGTTCTGCAGACCAATACTGTGGGCAAGAAGCTGGAAGTAAGTGGTACAGATTTGAGGTTGGTTTTCGACCTTGAAAAGGGAAGATTGGAATCATACGCTTACAAAGGAAGAGAGCTTCTTAAGGAAGGTCCGGAACCCGATTTCTGGAGACCGCCTACAGATAATGATTATGGTTATAACATGAACAGATCACTGAGTGTCTGGAAGAAAGCAGGTGAAAGAACAATTGTTACAAACGCAAGTATCACTCAGCCTGATCTGGGTAAAGTAGTTGTAACCTTTACATATGATATTACAGGTTCTGAAGGAGAAAAAATTGCCGGTTATGCAACTTCCTATACCATATTCGCATCTGCTGATATTTTAATTAAGAACCAGTTCTCAAAAATTTCAGATAAAATACCGGAAATCCCAAGGATGGGAATGCAGATGCAGCTTCCGGGCCAGTTTGTAAATCTTAAATGGCTTGGACGCGGACCTCACGAAAATTACGTTGACAGAAAATCTTCTGCTTATGTTGGACTTTATGAAAGTACTGTTGCCGATCAATATGTTCCCTATATCAGACCACAGGAAAACGGATATAAGACGGATACACGATGGCTAACATTAACTGATGAAAATGGGTCCGGAATCCTTGTAAGTGGTGATCCTCTGATCTGTTTTGCTGCACTGAATAATATTCACGACGATTTTGAATCACCCGGAAAATTATCAGCCTTCAGAAAAGATGCAATAACTGCAAATACTCATACTGTTGATATAAAGCCTCGCGACCTGGTAAATCTGAATATTGACATGGGCCAGATGGGTGTTGGTGGAGATAACTCATGGGGTGCAAGGATTCATCCTCAATATCGGCTTCTTGATAAAAAGTATGAATATTCATTCAGAATAAGACCTGTAGTGAAAGATGATGATATTCTGAAACTGGCTAAAGAGAAATTTTGAAGTATATTCGGATTTCTCAGTGACTCTCTGTATTCCCTCTGTGGCTTTCAGAGTAACAAAAAAATAAACTTACATTGAGAGAAACAGACCTGCCTTCCGAAACTGCAGTGCAGGCAGGGAATGCATAGTCTCTTCGTCTCTCAGTCTCCCCATCTCCCTCTCTCCCACTCTTCTTCTCATATCTCCTCATAAAAGTAGGCCATCTTCTCGTCGGCATCATCCCATGTATAAATCTTTTTATTACTGTTCAGGATGTAATAATTTAGCAATGCAAAATCGCCTGCACACATTGTTGTATGTACAAACAGAAAGAGTGAGAAACTCCATTTCCATAACCCCGGCAGAAGAAAAACAAGAAGTGTAAGGACTACACTTATAATTATGAAGGGCATAATAGCAACAACTTTAAACTGAAAAGGTGTAGCGACATACCTATGAGCTGTAACATAAAAGAGATATTGTTTTAAATCCATTCCGACCCGTATATTTTTTGCACCTGATATGTAATAGGGTAATATGTGTAATAATTCATGCACAGGGATGCAGAGTACAGGAAGAATTATTAATCCCAGGACCGAATGGAACAAAATGTTAACCAAAGGGAAATATCCTGCAATATTTATTCTCACGGTTACTGCGAATCCAAGAAAAATAATGCAAACTGACCAGAAGAAAAGAGTTAAACCTGTTTTTTTCTTAATGTTTTTAAAAATGAATTCAAAAAGATCATGATAAGAAATTGCAAGGATCTGTCTGAATCTGGTTTGATCGTTAAGATCTTCCACCTGTAATGCCATATAAAGTGCTTTCCTCAAATTTAGCTTATAGAGACAGCTTAACAAAGGAAATAATGAACAAAAACATGATACACCCGGCACCCGGCACCTTAATATTATTAATCAGGAAGGTTTAGTCGTTGAACGATCTCCTTGAACCGGGGATCGTTGAGCAACGGTTTAAAATAGAGATCTGCTTCCAGCCATGGCATGAAATCTCCATGTAGTTGATATACTCTTTCAAGCGAGTTGATAGCCTTATCATTATCTCCCAGTGCAGCATAAACCTCAGCCAGTCCCCATGCATACCCCCACGAATCGGGGTACTTTTCCATACTTGCTGCAATTTCGAGAGTTTTATCTTTCTGGCGGTAACTGATAAAGATATCGTACTCGTAACCTTCTATTATGCTTGTCATTGCTAGTAACTTTTATATTACAAACTTCAGTGCTGATTTATATGTCACTATCAAAATTAAACTTTAGTCTATTTAAAAGCAAAATTATTTCATGAAATGGTTAGACAAACTTTTTAAGACTACATTGAACCAATTTCAAATTATTGTTCATTTTTTGAACTTTTCAGTTGGTTTATTAAATGGCCTATAATTTGATACATTTGTATAAACAATCTATTTGTGAGACTCATTTCTTTAATATTGTTGGTCTTTTTATCTGTAGCTGATATCTCAGGACAGAGAGATACATTAAAGTCTCAGAATGATACTCTGCCTGATAAGTTCTATCTGTTACAGAATGTAAATAGAGATGGGATATCAATGCCGGAAGTTGATATTAAAGAGGTGACTGTGGTAGCCAGGCCAAGAAGAGCGAGGCGAAATGAATATCGTAAGTATGAAAGACTGATTTATAATATTAAGAGAGTTTATCCCTACGCATTAATGGTGAGGTTAAGGCTGACTCAGGTTAATGAAGATTTGAAAAACATTACAAATGAAAAGGAGAGGAAGAATTATATTAAAAAAGTAGAAAAAGATGTGTTTGGTGAATATGAAGATGATATGAGGAATATGACTATTACTCAGGGCAGACTCATGATAAAGTTGATAGACAGAGAAACCCAAAACACTTCTTATACGTTGATTAAGGAATACCGGGGTTGGTTTACCGCTGCTTTCTGGCAGGGGATTGCCCGAATTTTCGGAACTAATCTTAAGGATGAATTTGACGCTTATGGTGAGGATGCTCTGATAGAATTGATTATCAGAGAAATTGAGGCAGGAAGGTTATAAGATTAAAATAAAAAACTGATTTGTAAAAATGAAACGGATTTTTATTGCATTGAAAATTGATCCGGAAGTACCACTTCTGAAAATAATTTCATCGCTAAAATCTGACTTAATCATCGAAAAAATCAAATGGACCAGCATTGATAATATCCATATTACATTGGCTTTTCCAGGCAATACCGAAGAAAAAGATATTGAGATTATCAAAGCGATGTTAACGGAAAAATGTGAAGGATTTGGGAAGTTTGAACTGATTATCAAAGGAGCTGGAGTTTTTAAAAACCTGAGTGACCCACGTGTAATTTGGGTCGGAATTGAACTATCTGAAAAATTATTTCAACTAAATAATGTAATTATCAAAGGATTGAGAGATGCAGGTTCAAATATTGAGTACAGACCCTTTAAACCTCATTTGACAATAGGTCGTATAAAATATATTAATAACAAAACGGCGCTTAAAACATATACAGACAAATATCAAAACACAGAAATCCAGAGATTTCAGGTCAAGGAAGTCATTCTTTACGAAAGCATCCTTAAGCAAACAGGTCCGGTTTATAACCCAATTTGCAATTTCAAATTGTAGAAAATTTAGTTTTCCCCTGAACCCTGCGCTCCCGCTTTGCGGGATTTCGTCGTTTCGCTCCTCAACCTGTGCCCTGAGCCCCTATACTCCTTGCCCTTTTAGAATAATTCCAATAGTTTTAATAGCAACTTCAAGATCGAACCAGAGTGACCTGTTTTCCAAATAAAAAAGGTCATAATCAACTCTTTTTATCATTTCTTCAACATCGGAAGCATATCCATATTTTACCTGTCCCCATGAAGTTATTCCGGGTTTGACATCTTGAAGCAATTTGTATTGAGGTACTATTATTAAAATCCGGTCAATAAAATATTGCTGCTCAGGTCGTGGACCAACAAGCGACATTTCTCCCTTCAGGACGTTAATGAAATTTGGTATCTCATCAAACTTATGTTTTCTCATAAACCGTCCAACAAATGTTATTCTTTTATCCTTTCTGTCTGAAAGAAGGGGCACACCCTCCTCTGTTCCAAAATGCATTGACCTGAATTTGTAAATAAAGAATGGGTTTCCAAACCTGCCAATCCGTTTCTGTGAATAGATGACAGGACCTTTGCCGCTGATCTTTATGGCAATCGCAAGTAGCAGTATAACAGGGATCAACAGAATCAGCAATAGAAGCGAAATAGAATAATCAATTATTGATTTAATAGTAACATACAAATAGTTTCTTCCAATACTCATAATATAAAAATACAAAAATAAATGAGTATAAATTCTTACTATAGCTGTATTACAATTTTTATATTTTTGTCACGGTAAATATTCTATTCCAAATATCAGATGACAGATAATTTTGAAGCAAAGGGTAAACGAAAGAAACTTGTAGCAGATCTAAGACGAAAAGGAATTGTTGATGAAGAGGTATTAAGAGCCATTGATAAAGTTCCACGGCATCTTTTTATGGACCCTGCATTTCTCATACATGCTTACACTGATAAAGCTTTTCCTATTACATCTGGTCAGACAATATCGCAACCTTATACTGTGGCAATCCAATCAGCCCTGCTTAGAGTGAAAAAGAGAGATAAAATTCTTGAGATAGGTACTGGCTCCGGCTATCAGGCTGCCATACTTGCTGAGATGGGAGCGAAAGTTTATACTATTGAACGCTTCAGGGAGTTATTTATTAAAGCCCGGCATACTCTTACATCAATGGGTTATTCAATAGATTTCTTTTATGGTGACGGTTATGATGGAAAACCACAATATGGCCCTTTCGATGGAATTATTATTACTGCAGCCGCTCAGGAGGTACCTCAGACACTACTTCAGCAACTTAAAACCGGAGGGAGACTAATAATACCGCTTGGCAATTTCGATTCGCAGGTTATGACAGTCGTGGAGAAAACGGATATTGATACCTTTGAGTATTCCGAGCATGGAACTTTTGCCTTTGTACCGATGCTCAAAGGAATTGTTAACGGACAATAATTTTACTATGAAAACATATAAATTCGTCTTTTCACCTATTGATGTTAATACTTATATTTTAGCAGATAGTTCAGGCGATTGTGCCATTATTGATTGCGGTTGTTATAATAAAAATGAATTTGAGAGACTTGAAAGTTTTATAAAGGATAAAAATTTCAATCCGGTATTGTTATTAAATACACATTGCCACCTTGATCATATTTTTGGAAATAGATTCATGCTGGATAGATATAGTCTGAAAACCTTTTCCAGTGAGTATGAGGAACCAAATAGAAAAAACTCTGTTAAACATGCAATGTTTTTTGGATTAACTATGGATAACCCTCCGGAGCCTGCAGGGTTTTTAGTTGATAATCAGGTTGTAACATTCGGAACAACAGAACTTGTTGCATTGCATGTTCCAGGTCATGCTCCTGGAAGTCTCGCATTCTATAACGAAAAAAATGATTGCGTATTTACCGGTGATGCTCTTTTTGAAGGCAGCATTGGAAGAACTGATCTTCCTGGCGGTGATTATGAGACACTTATTGAAAGTATCAGGAGTAAATTGTTTATTCTGCCTCAATCTACTGTTGTATACCCCGGGCATGGTAATGAAACAACAATTGCTGAAGAAATGAAATCAAATCCCTATCTTTCATAATATAAATTTTTCTTAACTCAAACTAATATTTTTGTTGATTAAATATAATAGAATATATGCAGTCAGATAAGTTTGTTAATCGCCATAATGGTCCACGTGATCATGAGCTGCCACAGATGCTTAAAACTATTGGCGTTAATTCCCTCGACCATTTAATTGAGAAAACAGTTCCAAAATCGATTATGCTTGAAAAGACCCTTAAGCTTCCGGCAGCAATGAGTGAATTCGAGTATCTTAATCACATCAAATCACTTGGCCAGAAGAATAAGATGTTCCGTTCATTTATCGGACAAGGTTATTATGGTGTTGCCCCTCTGTCGGTTATTATCCGGAATGTTTTGGAAAATCCTTCATGGTACACATCATATACTCCATATCAGGCTGAGATATCACAAGGCAGGCTCGAGGCACTCCTGAATTTTCAGACAATGATAATTGAACTGACAGGTATGGAGATTGCCAATGCTTCACTTCTGGATGAATCCACAGCTGCTTCAGAGGCAATGATAATGATGTTTCATGCCCGATCGAGAGCTGCTGTTAAAGCTGGTGCAAATAAGTTTTTTGTTGATGACGACATGTTTCCCCAAACACTTGATGTAATTAAAACACGTTCAAAACCGCTGGGGATTGAGTTGGTTACAGGCAAATATACTGAGGCTGTTTTTAACGAATCGTTTTTTGGGTCAATGATTCAATATCCGGCTGCTTCAGGTCAGATCAGGGATTATAAGTCGTTTACAGGTATGGCTCATGCTGAAGGTGTTTTGGTTGGAGTTGCTGCTGATCTGATGAGTCTCGCCATGATTATACCTCCTGGTGAATGGGGTGCAGATATTGTTGTGGGCTCAAATCAAAGAATGGGTCTTCCGATGAGTTTCGGAGGCCCTCACGCAGGATATTTTGCAACAAAAGATGAACTTAAACGAAACATGCCGGGGCGTATAATAGGTGTGTCGGTTGATGCACAGGGGAATCATGCCCTAAGAATGGCACTACAGACCAGGGAACAGCATATTAAGCGTGAGAGGGCAACTTCAAATATTTGTACTGCCCAGGCATTGTTAGCTACTATGTCGGGTATGTATGCCCAGTACCATGGTCAGGAAGGATTAAAAAATATTTCGAAACATATTCATAGATCAGCATGTACAATTGGCCATTCACTTAAAGCTTTGGGATACCGGCTCATAAATTCAAGATTTTTCGACACTATTAAAATCAGGCTTGACGGTAGAGTTACAACAGAAGCTATCAGGGATTTGGCACTGGAGGCAGAGATAAATTTTTACTTCCCAGATAAGTATTCGGTAATTATCAGCGCAGATGAGATAACAACTTTTCAGGAAATAAATACCATTGTTGAGATATTTGCAAAAGCCGCAGGTAAAGAGGCTGTAAGGGTTACAGGATTTTGTGATTGCAAGATTATTGGAGAAGAGTTTCTAAGGAAATCGGAATTTCTTATGGGGGGAACCTTTAACAGGTATCATAGCGAAACAGAAATGATGCGATATATAAAATTGCTCGAAAGAAAAGACTTTTCTCTCACCCATAGCATGATTTCTCTGGGGTCATGTACTATGAAGCTTAACCCTGCCAGTTCAATGTTTGCTATGAGCTGGCCTGAATTTGGTAATATTCATCCATTTGTTCCGAAAGATCAGGCACAAGGATATTACCAGGTTATGGATGAACTGGGAGAAGCTCTAAAAGAAATTACAGGATTATCAGGAATCTCATTCCAGCCTAACTCGGGTGCTGCTGGCGAATATGCCGGTTTATTGACAATTCGTGAATATCATTTGAGCAGGGGACAAGGACATAGAAATATAGCTCTGATTCCATCATCAGCTCATGGAACAAACCCTGCGAGTGCAGTTATGGCTGGTATGCAGATTGTGGTTGTTGAATGTGACGAAAAAGGCAATATAAGTGTTGAAGATCTGAAGAAAAAAGTTAAGGATAATAAAGATAATCTAGCCTGTTTTATAATCACTTATCCTTCAACGCATGGGGTTTATGAAGCTGCTGTTACTCAGATGACAGATATTATCCATGAAAACGGAGGATTGGTTTATATGGATGGTGCTAATATGAATGCACAGGTCGGATTGACAAATCCTGGTCATATTGGAGCTGATGTCTGCCATCTGAACCTTCATAAGACATTTGCTATACCTCATGGAGGAGGAGGTCCCGGAATGGGCCCAATTCTTGTTAATGATAAGCTGGCTGAATTTCTGCCTTCTCACCCGATTGTAAATACCGGAGGAAGTCATGGGACTACAGCAGTTGCTGGGGCTCCCTTCGGAAGTGGACATGTGCTAACAATTTCACATGCATATATTATGATGATGGGTTCCGCGGGATTAACCCTGGCTACAAAATATGCAATATTAAATGCAAATTATATTGCTGCTTCATTGAAAGGATGGTTTAAAACCTTGTACACAGGAACAGAAGGTTTTGTTGCACATGAGATGATTCTTGATTGCCGTAATTTTAAATCTGAAGCTGGAATTACAGAAACTGATATTGCGAAGAGGTTGATGGATTATGGATTTCATGCGCCTACTCTTTCATTCCCTGTGCATGGAACGCTAATGGTCGAGCCAACTGAATCGGAGTCACTTCATGAAATGGATAAATTTGTAATTGCCCTGAAGTCAATCTGGAATGAGATACAGGAAATTAAGGATGGGAAAGCGGATAAAGAGGATAATGTTTTGCATAATGCACCTCATACTGTTAATGTTATAACAGCAAACCAATGGCACCATGCCTATGATCGGCAGAAAGCAGCTTTCCCTCTTGAATGGGTTGTTGAGAATAAGTTCTGGCCCACAGTAGGTCGGATCGACGATGGTTATGGCGATCGTAACCTTGTTTGCACCTGCGATCCGATCGATTCTTACAGGATGGAGGTAATGAAGAAATAAATTATTACTTTTATTATTTTGAATTTATCTGATAAATATTATGCGCAATTCTTCATGGAATGATCTGTTAGCTCTTATTGAAGGAAAGAAACTTAGCTATCAGCCGGTAGGATTTATTATTGACAGCCCGTGGATCCCGGGTTGGTATGGGATAGCAAACATTGATTACTATTCATCAGATAAATACTGGTTTAAATCTAACCTGAAAGCTGTTAACTCTTTCCCTGATGTATGGTTTATGCCCGGATTCTGGTCGGAATATGGGATGTGTACCGAACCATCAGCATTTGGCTCAAAAATGATATTTCTTGAGAAAAACCTTCCTCATGCTGAAAAGATTCTATCAGGAATAGTAGAGGCAGATTCTCTTCCCCAACCTAATGTTAAAACTGATGGATTGTTACCATTTATGATCAACCGTCTGAAAAACAATCAAGAAGCTATCATAAATTCAGATCATCAGATAAGGTTTGCTGTTGCAAGGGGCCCGTTAAATATTGCGAGCTTCCTAATGGGGACTACAGAATTTATGATGGCTATTGTAATGGATCCCGATGGTACCCATTATCTTCTTAATAAGATTACTAATTTTATATGTGACTGGTTAGCATGGCAGAAGGATTGCTTCCCCTCAATAGAAGGTGTTCTGATATTAGATGATATTATTGGGTTTGTAGGAGAGGTTGAATTCAGTGAATTTGTCATCCCGTATTTCAAAAAAATCTTTAGAAGCACAGATGCTAAAGTAAGGTTTCTTCATAACGATGCACAGGGACTAATAACAGCAAGAAATATTAAGGAAATGGGAGTAAATATGTTCAATTTTTCTTATGAACACGCTCTTGGTGAGGTACGTGAGCTGGCTGGTCCCGATGTTATTCTTGTTGGTAATATTCCCCCTCGTGATATTCTTTCTGCTGGTACTCCGGAGCAGGTCAAAGCTTCTGTAAAGAATGCATTTGGAGAAATAAATGATTACAGCAGGATAATTTGGTCAGCTGGTGGGGGAATGCCACCTGATGTCAGTACTGAAAATATTAACGCTTTTATCAATGCGGTTAAAGAATGTTATGAATAATACTGCAACAGTTGAACTAAATTGTCCTGAAGAAATTATTTATAAAAGTGAATCATGGTATAACAGTGATTCAGTGGCAGACAAAATGATTAAAAAACCTAAAAAACAAAACTATGGAAAAACTACTTTCAATAATTCTTACAGTCACTTTGGTTCTCTCTTCTTGCGGAACCAGTGGCTCAAAAGATCAATCAGGTAAATCCGATGCTGAAATGGAAAATAATAGCCAGGTGAAATTATTAACAGTTGATCCGGGTCATTTTCATGCTGCTTTGGTTCAAAAAATAATGTATGAACAGGTTTCTCCTGATGTTCATGTTTATGCGCCGGAAGGGCCTGATTATCTTCAATATCTTGCAAGTATTAAATCGTATAACAGCAGAGAGATTGATCCAACCTCGTGGAATGAGATCGTTTATACAGGTTCTGATTTTTTCGAGAAGATGGCTTCTGACAGTGCCGGTAATGTTGTTGTATTATCAGGTAATAACAGGAAAAAGGCAGAATATATTACAAAATCGATAAACGCAGGGCTCAATGTCCTTGCTGATAAGCCCATGATAATTACACCCGAAGATTTCCCCTCTCTTGAAGCTGCTTTTGCAACTGCTAAAGAAAAGGGAATACTGTTATATGATATTATGACAGAAAGATATGAGGTTACTACAATTCTCCAGAAATTGCTTTCACACAAAACAGAGGTGTTTGGTAATTTGACTATAGGGAGTAAGGATGAACCTGCTGTGACCAAGGTTAGTGTACATCATTTTTCAAAGATAGTCTCAGGAAAACCTTTAACTCGTCCGGCCTGGTTTTTCGATGTTCAGCAGCAGGGTGAAGGTATTGTAGATGTTACGACTCATCTTGTGGACTTAATTCAATGGGAATGTTTTCCGGAACAAATTCTGAATACTTCCGATATTACCATGGTCGAAGCAAAAAGATGGCCTACACTAATTTCACAGGATGAGTTTAAAGGGGTTACTGGCATTGATAATTTTCCCGATTTTCTTCAGAAAGATGTAAAAGATGGCAAGCTAAATGTATTTGCAAACGGAGAGATGGTATACCAGATTAAAGGTGTTTTTGCAAAAGTATCCGTGGAGTGGAGATACAAGGCTCCTGCCGGGGGTGGTGATACCCATTATTCAGTTATGCACGGCACACAATGTGATATTGTTATTAAGCAAGGACCAGAAGAGAAATTTCTTCCGACACTCTATATTGACAATGTGAAAGGAATTACAATGAATCAATTCAGTGCAAAGCTGCAGGCTGCATTAGGAACATTGCCTTATGACAGTCTGACTATCGAAGCAGTGAATAAGAATTCGCTGAAAATCAATATTCCTGATAAATACAGAGTGACCCACGAAGATCATTTTGGACAGGTGACTGCAAAATTTCTGGAGTATATGAAAGAAGGTAAATTACCCGAGTGGGAAGTACCAAATATGATTACAAAGTACTATACAACCACCAGTGCTCTTAAAATGGCGAGCCGTTGAGCCGATTTTAGAACAGATCCTCTACCACCATTGTGTATAGCTCTTCGGTCGTAATTCCGGCTGCTTCTGCCTGTTTCGGAATAAGACTTTCTCTGGTCATTCCTGGAACAGTATTTATCTCAAGGAAGTAGGGTTTCTGGCCGATAATAATAAAGTCGACCCTCACAATTCCTTTACAGCCTAGAAGATCGTAAATAAGTGAACTAAGTCTATGTAGATCCTTTATAGTACCATCTGGAATAACGGCAGGTGTGACCTCTTCGGATTTCCCGGGAGTATATTTTGCATCGTAATCGAAAAATTCATTTTTGCTGATAATCTCTGTAACAGGTAGAACCAGCGTTTTTCTTTTTGTCTTTACGACTCCGCAAGCTACCTCTCTGCCATCCATGAATGCCTCTATCAACACCTCATTGCTCTCCTTAAATGCGGTTTCAATGGCAGATAATAACTCCTCTTTCTTCTTTACCTTTGTAACCCCAAAACTAGAACCACTCTCGTTTGGTTTTACAAAGCAGGGAATACCTGTTTTTTTAATAATATTAACCGGGTCCAGAGTATCTCCTTTCCTTATCATAATGGCTTCAGCCATTGGAATATTATACTCTTTCAGAAAGAGTTTGCATGCCTGTTTATTAAATGTAAGAGCAGAGCAAAATGCACCACAACTGGTGTATGGAATGGTCATCATGTCTAAATACCCCTGTAATAATCCATTCTCCCCCGGAGTTCCATGTATCGCAATGAACACGGCATCGAACCTTACGCTGTATTCATCGGTTATAAGACTGAAATCATTCTTGTTAATATTATGATAACGACCTTTCTGATCTTCCCAGTACCAGTTAGTCCCTTGTATAACAATAATATAAACCTCATATCTGACAGATAGAGCTTTCTCAACTTCAGTGGCACTCTTCACCGAAATATCAAATTCAGAGGAATCACCTCCGGCAACAATTGCAATAGTCTTCATATGCCTGTTTATAAATCATCTCAAAATTAAAAAATATTACGAATATTTTTATGTATAATTTGAAACCTTGAAAAATCAACTTGTTGTATTAACTTTGACAAAATTTAAAAAATTATAAAAATGAAAAAAGGTTGTTTAATTTCGATTATAATAGGAGCATTTCTGGCACTTGTTGTATTATCTATAGTGCTCTGGGGCACAAAAGTTTACAATGGGATGGTTACTATGCAGGAATCTGTAACAAGTCAGTGGGGTAACGTTGAAACATCATACCAACGCAGATCTGATCTTATTCCCAATTTTGTTAATACCGTTAAGGGAGCTGCGGATTTTGAACAAACAACGCTTACTCAGGTTATCGAAGCAAGATCTAAAGCAACATCAATAACCATTGACCCTACAAATATGACTGCTGAAAATATGCAGCAGTTCCAGCAGGCGCAGGGACAGTTATCCTCAGCTCTGTCGCGTTTGATGGTAGTTGTTGAGAAATATCCCGAGCTTAAAGCAACTCAGAATTTCAGAGATCTTCAGGTGGAACTTGAAGGTACCGAGAACAGGATTTCAGTTGAAAGAAGGAAGTTCAATGATGTGGCAAGGACATATAATACTTATATCAGACAATTTCCTCAAAACTTTCTTGCAGGTATGTTTGGTTTTCAGGCAAAACCTTATTTTGAGGCAGTTGAAGGTGCAGAAAAAGCTCCTGAAGTTAAGTTTTAATTTTTTAAAAATATCTATATGAAAGCTTCTTCGTTCTTTACAAAAGAACAACAGACTCAGATTCTTTCATCTGTTAAGGAGGCCGAATTGGCCACATCTGGAGAAATAAGAGTGCATATTGAATCAACCTGTTCCGAAGATGTCCTCGACAGAGCAGCCTGGGTATTCAAAAAGTTGGGGATGCACAAAACAGCTGCCCGGAATGGAGTACTGTTTTATCTGGCTGTTAGCGACAGAAAATTTGCTATTATTGGCGACGCTGGTATCAATGCAAAAGTACCTGCAGGATTTTGGGATGAGGCAAGCGAGCTTCTTAAGAAAAATTTCAAGGGAGGTAGGTATACGACAGGCCTTTCAGAGGGAATCATACTTGCCGGAGAGCAGCTGAAGACTCATTTCCCTTACACTGCCGATGATGTAAACGAAGTGGCTGATGAGATCTCATTTGATAAGATGAAGGGGGAGTAATGATTATAAGAAGAAAAAGTTTGTGGTTACCAGCCTTTTTGTTTCTGCTTTGCACTATATCCTTTACCCGGGGCTTTTCACAAAATTTTCCTGAAAGACCTGAACCTCCGAGGCTTGTAAACGATTTTGCAGGATTGCTTAAAGCTGATGAAGTAATTATGCTTGAACAGAAGTTAGTTGCTTTTAGTGATTCAACTTCAACGCAGATTGCTATCGTAATAGTTCCGACTCTGATGGGTTATGATAAAACGGATTATGCACAACTATTAGCTGAGAAATGGGGTATTGGTATGAAAGGTCTTGATAATGGAGTACTGATCCTGGTTAAACCAAAAACTGATGATTCCGACGGAGAGGTCTTTATAGCCCAGGCTTATGGACTTGAGGGAGTTATTCCGGATATTATATGTGGTGAGATAGTGGATTATGAGATTCTTCCTGCATTCAGGTCAGGATATTATTATACCGGATTAGATGATGCAACTAATACTCTGATGTCATTGGCAAGAGGTGAGTTTTCTGCTGCGGAATATGGCCGATCGGCAAAGAAAAACAGTAAGAATGATGGATCAGTTATATTCTTTATTATTATAATAGTAGTTATTATAGCTATTTTTTCAGGAAAATCAGGTGGATCAAATAGCAAAAACATCAGTACCGGAGGGTTACCATTCTGGTTGCTTATGGGGATGATGGGTTCAGGAAGAGGTTCGCATAGCGGAAGCTGGGGTGGCTTTTCCGGTGGTGGAGGAGGAGGTGGGGGCTTTGGAGGCTTCGGTGGTGGCAGCTTTGGCGGTGGCGGTGCCGGTGGTAGTTGGTAACTGAGAAGGCTGTAGAAGCTTTAGATGCTGTAGAAGCTGTAGAAGTTGTAAAGGCATAAAGGCTTTAAAATCTGAGCCCTGAGTTCTGTGCTTTGTGCCCTTTTATTCGGCGTCTCGTCCGGATGTATACTTCCTCCATTTATCTATTACCTGCTGCATGTCATCAGGAATTTTGGAGTCGAAAAAGAGTCTTTCCCCGGTTACCGGATGGTCAAAAGCAAGAGATTTTGCATGTAATGCCTGCCGTGGAAGAATCTTAAAGCAGTTCTTAATAAACTGCTGATATTTTGTAAACGTTGTGCCTTTAAGTATTTTATTACCACCATATTCCTCGTCGTTAAACAAAGGATGTTTAATATGACTGAAATGGACCCTGATCTGATGTGTACGGCCTGTTTCAAGCTTACATTCAATAAGTGAAATATATCCTAGATCCTCAATGACATGGTAATGTGTTATTGCTGGCTTGCCTTCATCTCCTTCAGTGAAAACCTGCATTATCTTCCTGTCTTTTATACTCCTGCCGACATTCCCGGTGATAGTACCTTCCAAAGGCTCTGGCTTACCCCATACCATGGCAATATATTTTCGGTCGGTTGTACGCTCAAAGAACTGTCTGGAGAGTCTGTTAAGGGCAAATTCATTTTTAGCAATCACAAGTATACCGGACGTATTTTTGTCTATTCTGTGAACCAGCCCAGGTCTGTTTTCACCTGTTTGAAACAGAGGGAGATCCTTGAAATGCCACATGAGTGCATTTACCAGGGTGCCGGTAAAATTGCCATAGGCAGGATGGACAACCATACCTGGTTCTTTATTAACAACCAGGAGATCATCATCTTCATGTATAATATTAAGTGGTATGTTTTCAGCTATAAGTTCTGTCTCTCTGGGAGGGTTGGGTAAAACAATCTGTATCAGATCACCTGGTTTAACCTTATAGTTCGGTTTTATCGTATTCTCATTTACCAGAATGTTTCCCGCATGGGCTGCATTGTGAATCCTTGTTCTGGATGTATTTTCCATTCTGTCAGACAGATACTTATCTATCCTAAGTAACGTTTGTCCTGGATCTACAATAAATCTGTGATGTTCAAAAAGCTCTTGCTGGTCAACTAATTCTTCTTCTGCCATTTTTGGTAATTACTTTGTTTTAATTAACCGGGAATAACCTACAGGTATTCCATTCATGCTTGTAATAACAATGTAAACTCCTTCATGAAGGGAAGAGATATCAATCCGTTCTCTATATGGCACTTTAATATGTTCACGACCTGATAAGTCAACTACTGATATATAGGATAATCCAGATAATTGCAATTCTCCTGTGTTGACATTAATATAATCATTAGCCGGGTTAGGCCAGATATCAATCTTTTTTCTATTTCTGTAATAAGCATCATTAATTGCAGTTATCTTAAGCGGATCACCTACAACAGGCCTTATCATGATGCTTCCTTCCTTTTGTGATACCTTCCAATCACCATTTATCCAATATAATAGCCTGCCGGCATGAGGAGTGTTAATATCAAATCCGGCATTAAGAAATGTTTCAGAGAGCTGTCTCCAACCGACATAAAATACACCATTTACCATAACCTCTTCAGGGATTTTATATGTATAGAAACCATTAATCATATCTGCCTGTTCCACCATAACCTCTTCCAATGAATAGATTACATTTCCTGGAATACCGTTGTTGTCGTCCCATACCATCAGATCAAAAGCTCTTTTGTTAGCATCCAGATAGCTGTCGTTAAAACAAATACGAATTGCTCTCAGGGTGTCATCCATGAAGGATGTATATCTGTATGCTACCATTGCATTCCTTGATCCCAAACCATTAATCCCATATCCGGCTTCGGATGAGCCGTCATCAAAAGCGAAATAGTTATTGAAATTCTGAAAATATACCAGTGTATCGTTTTCTTTAGGATCAAACTCATCAGTTTTTAGAGAGCATGTAATCCTGAAGAGGGCAGAATCAGTATTATCAGTGTTGTATGTATAAACGAGATCTGCATTGTAATCTATGTTGGTCAAAGGGCTTATATTTGTTGCTCCGGCAGAGAAAAAATGAGCTTGGGAGTTTTTATAAACATCCCAGATTTCAAAATTCCGGGTCACATTCCTTGTAATTATATCATTGTTTCGATAGTGAACAGGTATTGTTGATCCCATCTCCTGAAGATAAATCTGTTTGAATTGTTTCCACGGTATAGTTTCATGGTTCTTGAGCAGGGATCGGAGAGGTAGTCTGAAAGCCACATCAGGGAATATAGTATCACCCTCATTTCTGCCTTTGTCAATAAGAATATAATCAATGTTCCATATATCACAATTTCCAACGAAGGAAGGGTCACTAAGGTCCGGATTCAGACTTGCATAGTTAATGAAACGGAACTGAAATCCTTTTTTAAGGAAGCGAATATCATCAACCTTAATGATAACCGGTTTGAACAATTGCATCGAATCACCGGTAGCTTTCCAGACAGAATACCATATATTCTCTTCAGGTGCAAGAAATTGCAAAGTAAGACTGTCATTTGTTTCAGGTGTATCAGAGAACCCGCCTGCCTGATAAAAAAAACTAAGCCAGATATTTTCTGAAGAGGCAAAATTAAGGTTTAAGGGTTGTGATGTAAAGTGGTCGGCCTGAAAGATGGACGAGGAGGCTGTCTCATATAGTCTGCCGGAATTGTCAAGGGCATCCATGGTTGCAATGCCGGTTGTGATTTGCTGGTCGGAGTAAGTGTCATTAATAAAGACAAAGTCGTCAACCCACTTTGTAATATCAGGGAAGACTGAGTGTCCCGAGAAATCATCAAAGAAAGGAAGTTCCAGAGTATCAGATGATGTTATTGCCTTACTCTTTGCCTGTTGATCCCTTGGCCTGGTTATACTATAGTTTGATTGAAGGCCGGTAACTATCTCTTGCGCAGGTAAGCTAAGCAGGCAAACATTAAATAGGATTAGATATAGGATAATCGGTCTGATCATAGGTTTAGTTGGATGGTCCAGGATCAATAGCAGGAATTGTGTCAGAAATCATTATAAGAGTTGAATTGACCGGTAGTTTAGCTGAGTCAACAGATAACCATAGGTATATTGCAGATCCCAGTTGAAGGCTTGCATCATCTTTAAATTCCGGATTTTGTTTATAGACAAAAGCGCTGGTTGTATCCTCTCCATTAATAATAGTATTATCATAAATATATGTACCCAGATTAAGTGACGAAACTAGAATCTTATTTTTTGCAGGTTCAAGATTCATACCTATAAGGTCCGGAACAGGAGTACGTTTGTTGCTTAATCCTTTACCAAGCACAAGATCAATAACTGAACCCTTTTGCAGAGAATCACCTTCAGAAACCTTTTTCCCGTTAAAAACCTGTTCAAGTACAATATCAATGGAAAGATCTGGTTTATATTTAAGTTGTCCCATCTCAAGACCGGAACTGCCAATCAATGCAATTGCCTGTCTTATTGGAAGATCTACAAGGTTTGGCATTGCAACCATCTCCGGATTAAAAGCATTAAACGTAAGAACAATATTTCTCCATTTTTTCACCTTAAATCCTGGTTTTGGATTCTGTTCGGCAACACAACCACGAGGAACAATTGTAGTGTAGACGGAATCAATGACCTCATATCTCAGTTTACTCTTTTTAGCAAGGCTATCGGATTGCTCCAGGCTAAGTCCGAAGAAATCAGGCACGGGCCTGGCCTGTCCATGCCTTGAGTAGAAATTCATCCAGATCAGTAATATCATTACCACTCCAACAACAATGATAACTGCCAACCCAAGGTTTTTAAAAAACAGTTTGCTTAGAATAAAGTTTTTGAAGCTCATACTTACAAATTGAACATTATTATTAACGTAAAGGTACTGATAAAATTATATGAAAGATCGTCAGGGAGTGCCCTCAATTACAGTATTGTGTATGACCGGATTATAAAGTGAATCTCTCTCAACAGGAGTAAACCCTGCCTCGTGTATCAATTGACAAATCTCATCTGTGGTCATTGTCGGTTTATCTTCTATCGAACCTGCCATTGAGTAGATCCTGGTAGTATCATCGATTGTTCCATCCATATCATCCACACCAAATGAAAGTGATAGCTGGGCACTCTCTTTTCCGATCATCGGCCAGTAAGCTTTAATATGTGGAAAGTTATCCAGATATATTCTTGAGACAGCATAGTTTCGGAGATCTTCAATAATGTTAACCTCTCCAAGATATGACATACTGTTATTCGATTTCTTATATTTCAATGGGATGAAAGCATTAAACCCATCCGTTTTGTCCTGAAGTGTACGAAGTCTTTCCATGTGGTCTATACGATGAATATAGGTCTCAATATGGCCATAAAGCATAGTAGCATTTGATGGGATACCCAGTTTGTGCGCAGTTTCGTGGATGGTCAACCATAGTTCAGATGATGCTTTTTCGTCACAAATCATCTTTCTCAGTTCTTCATCGAATATTTCAGCACCACCTCCTGGTATTGAATCAAGGCCATACTCCTTAAGTAGTTTCAATCCCTCTTCAATAGTACAGCCACCCTTAGTTATCATATAGTCCAGCTCAATAGCTGAGAAAGCTTTTATATGAAGTGCAGGACGATACTCCTTGACTTTTTTTATTAATGTTCCCCAGTAATGAAGATCATATGACGGATGTACCCCTCCTACAATATGAACTTCAGTAACATCCTTATTGTCAAAGGTTTTAACAATATCGAGCATCTCGTCATGACTATACTCCCAGCTTTCAGGATCTCCTTCTGGTTTATGATAGGAGCAAAACCTGCAATTAAATATGCATTTATTTGTTGGTTCAATATGGAAGTTATGGTTGAAATAAGCAAAATTGTCATTCTTTTTTCTCCTGACAATCCCGGCTAACAGACCCAGCATAGCCAGATCGGCTTTTTTAAAGAGTAACAAACCATCTTCAGGTGTAATACGGATGTTGTTGGCTATCTTATCAGCGATCAGCCGGATATCTGTATCATTAATTTGTTTCAATAGTCTATTCATATTATTGGTTTAGGATCAGTAAAGTTAAAAATAATAGAAAAGGATTAAAACAATTAAACCAAAGCCGGTTAAGTTGCATCAAAATATAAAAACAAAAAAGGCGCCCTGTTTAAAGACACCTTAATGCAAATATTATAAATGTGTACTATCCTTTTAATTTAAGTTCGGTGGAGACTGAAAGTTTCTTTCTCCCTTTTGCTCTGCGAGTAGCAAGAACTCTTCTTCCATTCGGAGTTGACATCCTTTCCCTGAAACCATGCTTATTTGCTCTCTTCCTTCTTGATGGCTGAAATGTTCTTTTCATCTTTTAAATAATATTTATTGACTAACTCTCTGTTTTGAGACTGCAAATGTAGTACTTTTTTGAAATATAAAAACGCGGTTGGTGTTTTTTTTCAAAAAAATCAAACAGATAGATATATAATCTTTTTGGTCTTAAAAAATGGTTCATCAAAAATATCTTTAATATCCCATACTTTTATATTGTTTCCAAACTGAGTAAGTTCTGTAGACAAATCACCTCCTTTCAGATATAAAATACCATTACTGAGACTGTTATTACCTGATCTGTCAATATTTTTTGCAGTCATACCTACAAAATTTTTAAACTCAGTAACTGCTCGGCTAACAACAAAATTGTATCTGGTTCTTTCTTCTTCTACTCTTTTGCGAACAGGGATAACATTCTTTAACTCAAGTTCATTAACAACTGATGTAACTACCTTGATTTTTTTCCCAATAGAGTCAAGAAGGGTGAAGTTTGAATCAGGGAATAAGATGGCAAGAGGTATTCCGGGAAACCCGCCACCGGTTCCAACATCAAGGATGCTGGTCCCCGGTAAAAAGGAGATGATCCTGGCTATTGATAGTGAATGAAGAACATGATGAACCATGAAATTATCCATATCTTTTCTGGATATCACATTTATCATGTTGTTCCATTTCTCATAGATATGCTTTAACTGCAACAGTTTCTCTCTCTGAGCAACGGACAATACCGGGAAATATCTGAAGATACTTTCTGACACTACCTGTTTCCTGATTTGATTAAAATATTATATAGCAATGTTTTGGCTCTGAATAGCTGAGCTTTTACGGTTCCTATGGGAAGATTAAGCTCTGAAGATATCTCTTCATAAGAGTACTCCTTATAATAACGTAATTCGATAAGAGCCTTATATCTTGGTTTTAGCTGATTTACAATATCATTCAAAGCAGCTATTTTTTGATGATTAATTAAGGACTCCTCCGGATCAGGGAGATCCGATTGAATATTTACTGTTACATTGTCCAGATTATCCTGAAAATTATCATACGGTATAGGAGAGGCCTGTTTTTTTCTTATAAAGTCAACGCAGTTATTTGTTGCGATTTTAAAAAGCCAGGTACTAAATGCAAATTTTGGAGTATATAAATCAAGATTTCGGAATGCTTTTCCAAAAGCTTCAATAGTAAGATCTTCAGCATCAGAAGCGTTGTTAACCATTTTTAGAAGCATGAAAAATATGGAATCCCTATAGCGGTTCATCAGGCTGGCAAATGCTTTTTCATTGCCTTTCCTTGCCTCTTTTACGAGTAATAGATCACTCTTTGCTTTGTCCGATAGATCGTAAACTATTTCCATTTGTTTTTGCCAGAGCTGCCCCTCGAGTTACTTAAAAATAAAATGATGTTAATAACAGGTGAAAAGATATCAAAAAATAGTGAATATATTATTAATCCGGGTTCAATCAATTTTCTTTGAACAAGTGAAAGAACAATAATTTGTATCAGAAGCCTTAAACCAAATACAGCTAATATAACCGGCCATAAAAATAAAATGGAAAGAAGGACTATAAATGTTATATAGAAAAGGGTCCTTGTTAATGGTTCAGTACTTAAAAGTATTTTATCTCTAAATTTATAATAGGATGATGTGGTAAGATGTCTTTTCTTCTGTTTTATCCAATCACTGATATTCTTATTTGGAACTGATCGGGTATGTGTACCTGTTGAAAACTCAACTGATGTGTTGCCGCTAAATGCATTTGCATTCACAAAAAGGTCATCGTCGCCTGAGATAATATGATTATGAATGCCATAGCCTTTGTTAGTAAAAAAAACAGAACGGCGATATGCCAGATTACGTCCAACTCCCATATAGGGAATACCTCGGATTGCCATCCCCAGATATTGCATTGCAATCGTCATGCTGTCGTAACGGATATACTTATTAAGTAAACCCTTTATATGGAGATAGCCACCGTACCCAAGAACAAAACTGATTTTTTCATTGAAATGTGAAGTCATCCCCTTGAGCCACTTATCAGACTGTGGCTGGCAATCCGCGTCCGTAAAAAGCAGGATGTCATTCTTAGCTGCTTTTATTCCAATAAATTGAGCAAACTTCTTGTTGTGTGTAAATTTAGGATCTTTATTAACGTTTGATATCTTGAGATGCGGATATTGTATCAGATACTTTCCAAGTATGTCATATGAATTGTCTTCAGAGCAATCATTGACAACAATAACTTCATAATCAGGATAATCCTGTTCCAGAACAGAGGGTAAGAATTCTCTTAGATTCTCAGCTTCATTTCTGGCACAAATAATAATGGAAACAGGTTCTTTCTTTGATTTGATGCCAGAAGGTTTATACAAATAGACAGCCAGATAAAAAAAGAGATAATAAAACAATTGTACAGTTGCAGATAATACAAATATAAAAAAAACGATTAAAAAAAATACATTATCAAGGTTCATCATTTGACTTCCATTTATATCAGCAATATTAATAAGATAAACGGAATGATAAAAAAAATATTACAACAATCATACATGATTGGAACCTGAAAACATAATAGTTGTTTTATATTTGTGAATCTTAAAGGTTTTTGACTGTATAATATGTTTAGTATCGAGAGTAAGGATAAGGAATCCAAGGCACGAACAGGGCTCTTAAAGACAGCTCATGGAGACATTCCTACTCCTATCTTTATGCCGGTTGGTACAGGAGGTACAGTGAAAGGTATTCTGCAACGCGAACTAACGGATGATATTAATGCAAAAATCATCCTGGGTAATACTTACCATCTGTACTTACGGCCCGGGACAGAGATTCTAAAAGCAGCAGGCGGGCTTCATAAGTTTATGTCATGGGAACGTCCTATGCTTACTGATAGTGGTGGTTATCAGGTATTCTCCCTTACCGGGAACAGGAAACTTACTGATGAGGGAGCTATCTTTAAATCCCACATTGATGGATCAAGACACATATTTACTCCGGAAAACACGATTGATATCCAACGTAATTTCGGCTCAGATATAATGATGGTATTTGATGAGTGTACTCCATGGCCATGCGATTATAACTATGTTAAAAAATCTGTAGCACTCACTCATCACTGGCTCGACAGGGCAATTGTAAGATTTAATGAAACCGATCCTGTTTGGGGTAAGGAACAGTTCCTTTTTCCGATTGTTCAGGGTGGAACATATGATGAACTGAGACGATTGTCAGCTGAAAAAATAGCTTCATGCAATATGGCTGGAAATGCTATTGGTGGTTTGTCAGTAGGTGAGCCGGCTGAAGAGATGTACCGGCTTATTGAGATTGTTAATGACATACTGCCCGAAGATAAGCCCCGCTATCTGATGGGAGTAGGGACGCCCGTTAACATCCTTGAAGCAATTGAAAGGGGCATAGATATGTTCGATTGCGTAATGCCAACAAGAAATGGAAGGAATGGCATGCTGTTTACAAGTGAGGGGACTATAAATATAAGGAATAAAAAATGGATCGATGACTTCAGTCCTATCGATCCGGAAGGTCCTTCAGCAGTAAGCCTATGTTACTCAAAAGCATATTTGCGGCATCTGGTTATTTCAGGTGAAAATCTTGGAGCTCAAATAGCAAGTATTCATAACCTGGCATTTTATTTGAGATTAGTTGAAGAAGCAAGAAAAAAAATTGAAGAGGGTAATTTCAAAAAATGGAAAGACTCAATGATAAAAAAACTTTCGGAGAGGTTATAGCTTCTCTGAAGATTAAACTTATTGATTTATATATTATCAGGAAGTTTCTTGGGACCTTCTTTTTCTCTCTTGTTTTAATATTGACAATTGCTGTCGTATTTGATTTCGCTGAAAAGATTGATAATTTCATGGAAAAGGAGGCTCCTGTCAGGGCAATAGTTTTTGATTATTATATGAATTTCATTCCATATTTTGCAACACTTTTTGCTCCTCTCTTTGTATTTATTGCTGTTATTTTCTTTACTTCAAAAATGGCTGTCAATACTGAGATTATCGCAATCCTTAACAGTGGAATGAGTTTCAAACGAATGATGTGGCCATATTTTCTTTCAGCAACAGTTATTGCGATTCTTGCATTTATCCTGACCAATTTTGTTATTCCACAATCCAACTCTGCACGAATGACCTTTGAAGACAGGTACTATAGGTCGTCATCCAGAAAAATAACTGTGGAAAATATTCACAGAATGGTCTTTAAAAATATTTATGTGTACCTGGGTTCTTACAATCCTATTAGCCAGAGAGGACAAAACTTTACTATTGAAAGATTTAATGATAGCGGAAGGTTGGTATCAAGACTATCCTCCGCTTCGGTAATTTTTGATACTTCCATAAATAAATGGACTGCAATAAATTATTATGTAAAAGATATAAAGGATCGGGAGGAGATAATCACCAAAGGGAAACAGATCGACACTACTCTTACTATACAACCTAGTGATTTTTCGAGGGACCCGGGATTTGTCGGGACAATGACTTATCGTGAGCTTGAGGATTATATTGACCTTCTGCAGCTACAGGGATCTGATGAACTGAAACTTTTTCTGATTGAAAAACATAGGCGGTATGCTAATCCGTTTGCTGTTTTTATTCTTACTCTTATCGGAGTTTCCCTGTCATCAAGAAAGATACGGGGGGGAATTGGTATGAATATAGGTATAGGTCTTATACTCAGCTTTTCTTATATCCTTTTTCTCCAGTTTGCTTCCCAATTCTCACTCAAAGGAAACCTTGGGCCGATGCTGGCAATGTGGATCCCTAATATTATTTATTCATTTATTGCACTGGTGCTTTATAAATTAGCTCCCAAATAGTTTATAAGTCGTACAATTTCTTTAAAATTGTATCCTGAAAATTCTTCAGATAAAAGAACTCTGTTATTTAATTATAGTTAAAAACAAATTTCATGGCACTTAATAAAAAGATCATTGAATTACAGGAAAAGCGCGAGAAAGCACTTCTTGGAGGAGGGGAACGAGCTATCGAAAAGCAGAAGGCGATGGGTAAACGTACTGCCCGGGAACGGATTATGAGTCTGCTCGATGATAATTCTTTTAATGAATACGACTTGTTTGTAGAACACGATGCACGTGATTTTGATATGGATAAAAAGTCGCTTCCCAGCGATGGAGTAATTATCGGTTCAGGAACAATTTATGGGGCTCCGGTTGCAATCTTTGCTCAGGACTTCACAGTAGCAGGAGGATCCCTGGGATTGATGCATTCCAGAAAGATTACAAAGATTATGGACCATGCCCTGAAAATGAGAATGCCTCTTATTGGCATTAATGATTCAGGTGGAGCCAGGATACAGGAAGGTGTAAACTCACTTGCCGGATATGGGGAAATATTCTTTCGAAATACTATCTCAAGCGGCGTTATTCCACAGATTTCAGTTATCCTGGGCCCATGTGCAGGGGGCGCCGTTTATTCACCTGCACTTACGGACTTTGTTTTTGTTGTTGATAAAATTTCTAAAATGTTTATTACAGGTCCGGAGGTGATAAAGACTGTTCTTGGAGAAGAGATATCTATGGAAGACCTGGGAGGAGCACGGGTACATAGCGAGGTAACTGGTAATGCCCATTTCTTTGCAATGAGTGAAGAAGAGTGTTTCGATCAGATTAAGAAACTCATAACCTTTATTCCATGGAATAATGGCCAGAAAGCCAGAATGTTTGAGCCGGGAGAACCCAAACCGGAGTATGATATTGATAAAATTGTTCCAGAGGATACTACTCTTCCTTATGATGTTAAAGATGTCATTAGGGCAATAGTGGATAATTCAGATTTCTTTGAGATAATGGAACTTTATGCTAAAAATATGGTGATTGGTTTCGGCCGGATGGGAGGTCGAACAGTCGGTTTTGTAGCCAACCAACCTCTTGAGATGGCTGGTGTTCTTGATGTTGACTCTTCTGACAAAGCTGCAAGATTTATACGATACTGTGATGCATTTAATGTTCCAATTATCACATTGGTTGATCTGCCAGGCTATCTGCCTGGGGTAGATCAGGAACATGCGGGGGTTATTCGACATGGAGCAAAAGTTCTTTATGCATATAGTGAGGCAACCGTTCCCAAACTGACAGTTATACTAAGAAAAGCTTATGGCGGTGGATATATTGCAATGAGCTCACGTCATCTGCGTGCCGATTTTGTATTTGCATGGCCATCTGCTGAGATAGCTGTTATGGGTTCTGAAGGAGCTGCAAATATCATATTCAAAAAAGAGATAACATCTTCCAGTGATCCTGACGGAACGAGAAAACAAAAGGTTGAAGAGTATAAGCTCAAGTTTGCAAACCCTTATGTCGCAGCCTCAAAGGGATATGTTGATGCAGTTATTGAGCCTTCCGAAACCAGGAGGTTTCTTATGCATTCAATTGAAGTATCTGGAAATAAAAATATTGCGATGCCGGACAAAAAACACGGTATTCCTCCTTGTTGATCAACTGCATCTTTAAAAATTAATGGAACAATTATGGATAAAAAAGAGACACTCGGATACCTTAATATAAATGCAAATTTATACCAGACACGGATCAGTAAAAAATTTAAGAATAGAAAACCTTACCAGCCAGCCGACCCAAGAATTATATTAAGTTTTATCCCGGGTACGGTCCTTGACATTTTTATTAAAGAAGGAGAAGATGTTAAAATGGGGGACGACCTGATGATACTCGATGCCATGAAGATGAAGAATATATTGAAATGCAATATGGATGGCAAGGTTAAGTCAATATCAGTGAAAAAGGGCGATAAAGTTTCGAAAGGGACAATTCTGGTAGTATTGGAATAAGGTTAAATTATGCCTTCATAAATCACAAGATTTTTAAGTTTTTCAGGTATTCCCGGCTTGTCCGAAAATATCCCGTAAACACATGATCCACTCCCCGACATTGAGCTGAATAGTGCTCCGGAGCTATACAGTTCTTCTTCTATCTCTCCAATAATTGGGTGTTTTCTAAAAGCAAAATCTTCAAAATCGTTTATTATAAGTTTTTTCCATTCAGTGGCAGGTAGCTCTGCTAAATCTAAAAGGGTAGTTGATGGACGCTCAGGTTTACAATTACTATAAGCTTCCCTGGTGTTAATACTTATTCCAGGGTTGACAAGCAGCAGATAGTAGCTGGTAAGTACAGGCTTTATGGTTTGCAATATTTCGCCTCTGCCAGTGGCAAATGCCGGGACAGAGTCAATAAAAAAAGGACAGTCACTGCCCAGCTCAAGAGCAATAGTCTTAAGGGTTGGATTGTCTATATCTAGTTCGAACCAACGGTTTATTGATTTTAGCAGACATGCTGCATCAGATGAGCCTCCTCCCAGGCCGGCTCCAACCGGGATTGCCTTATGAAGATGAATTCTTAACCAGGGGAATAAATAATTTTCACGTAATTTATTAACGGTTTTCATAATCAGATTGTCTTCTGTTTTACTTCCCGTATTGATCCCGGTAACGGTAAGTGCATCTGCATTAAGCAGATCAGTTGCGGTAACAAACTCAAGAGCATCACTCAGATTGACAGGATAAAATAAAGTTTCTATGTCATGATAACCATCAGGACGTTTCCCGGTTATGCGCAACCCAATGTTTATTTTGGCTTTTGGGAAAACAATCATCTTCCTTAATTTGATGTAAAAATACCACTTGGTTTTGAATTTGTTGTTAATGATCCTACTATTACCTTTTCAACAAGTTTTTAACAACTGTTTGTTTGTAACAATAACCTCTCCTTATTAACTATTAACTATGGTTATTCATACCTTTGAAAATATCCGGTAAATTGATTTTTACACTATCTAAGTAATTATTAATCAGTAATATAATATTGATGGCAAAACAACGAAATAGCCCAAGACCTGCTATAACAACTCTACCTGATTTTGGAAAGGTGCCACCTCAGGCAAATGATATGGAGGAAGCTGTTCTTGGTGCAGTAATGCTTGAAAAGGAAGCAGTGATAACCATTCTTGATATTCTTAAGCCAGAGAGTTTTTACAAAGAGACGCACCAAAAAATATTTAAAGCCATCTCTGACCTTTCAACAAGGGAGCACCCGGTAGATTTGTATACAGTTACGGAAGAGTTGCGTTCACATAAGGAGTTAGACAGTGTAGGTGGTCCGGTTTATCTTACCCAACTAACGGCAAAGGTGGTTTCTGCAGCCAATGTTGACTATCATGCAAGGATAGTGGCTCAGAAGTATATTCAGCGTGAGCTTATCCGAGTCTCAACCGAAATTCAGACCAGATCATTTGATGATACATATGACGTGACAGAGTTGCTCGATTATTCTGAGAATGCTCTCTTTCAGATTGCTGAGGGAAACATTAAAAGAGAGGTGGCTCCAATTAATGTGGTGATTAAGGAAGCTATTAGGGAAATAGAGGAAGCAGGTAAAAGAGAAGATGCCCTGGTAGGTACACCTTCCGGATTCACAAAACTTGACAGACTTACTTCAGGATGGCAGAAATCAGAGCTCATAATTATTGCTGCACGTCCATCTATGGGAAAAACAGCATTTGCTCTTACTATGGCAAGGAATATGGCAATTGACCACGGAAAAAAAGTTGCCATATTCTCATGTGAGATGTCCTCTATTCAGCTTGTTAACAGGTTAATAGTGGCTGAAACCGACATCGCGGGTGACAAGATAAAAAATGGACGCCTTAATGAAGAGGAGTGGAAACAGCTTGATACAAGGATTAAGAAACTGGTGCTGGCACCAATATTTATTGACGATACTCCGGCAATTTCGATCTTTGAACTAAGAGCCAAATGCAGGCGTCTTATGGCTCAGCATAAACTCGATATAGTCATTGTTGACTATCTTCAACTTATGTCTGGTCCCGAAAATGCCGGTAGTCGGGAACAAGAGGTCAGCAGTATATCCCGGTCACTAAAAAGTATTGCTAAAGAGCTTAATGTGCCTATACTTGCTCTCTCCCAGCTTAACCGGTCGGTTGAAATGAGAGGAGGTACCAAACGGCCACTTCTATCAGACCTTCGCGAATCCGGTGCAATAGAGCAGGATGCTGATATGGTAGTGTTTATTCATCGTCAGGATAAGTTCGGGATCCCTACCTTTGAAGATGGCTCATCCACTAAAGGTATTGCGGAGATCATCCTGGCAAAAAACCGTAACGGTCCGGTAGACGATGTAAAATTGAAATTTCGTGAAGAAAAGGCACAGTTTGTTGATATTGATGATTTTGACATGGATAGTAATCCGGATCTGAAAGATGGAGCCCAGAGTATAACTCTCGGATCAAAGATGAACCATGATAATCTTAGAAAACTTGGTGGAGGATTCGATAATGAGTCCGATATTCAGGATGAACCTCCATTCGCATGAAAATAATCAATTAAACTTAAGCACCAGTTTGGCTCCGACGCTTTTATATTTAATATCTTCAAACCCCACATATACCCCAATTTCTCCAAGGAACAGGACTTCACTTATACTGTAACCGATCTCAGTATAATTCTTATGGAAACGGGAACCCAGGTATGAAAAACTTAAATTTTCACGCATGAGGGTATTACTTAAACCTGGCAGCAGTTTTATAAGAAGATATGGCGTGGTATATTTAAGATGTATTTCTCCATAAATTTCAGGTGTGCTCAGAGAATAATATGTCGGTATCATAAACGCATCAGTATAATCATTAAGAAGCACCGGTAGCGGTTGAGAGTTGAAATGGAAGAAGTCATAGAAAGTTAAATTGGTATTATCAAGAAACCCTCCTGCTCTGACTATCCATCTGAAATCACTGAATGCCCCTATACTTCGGCTTTTGGATGCTTCAACCTTAATCTTATCGTAATGTTTAAACCTTTCTGACATTTCACTGAATTCATTTATACCGTGTCGCCAGGTCAGATTAAAGGTAGGCCAGTCAGAACCCATAGGTATTTTTCTGCCATTATTTATTCTGTACTTCTGGTATGGTATATATGTGACTTTTGTCACAAAGTCAATATGCTTCTGATCCCTGAGAGCATTAATGGGATTAGAACCGGCATCAAGGTAAATGTTGTCAGGAGTATTATCAGAATAAATTTTTGAGGATTTAATAAATGAGAAGTCGGTTGTATTAAGAAGTACCTTTCGATTTTCATAACCTGAACTTAATTCCAGTGTCAATCCATTAGCAATTTCACTCCTGTAACCCATAGTCAGGTATCTGGATTCATATAGTTTCAGAAAGTTATCTTTTTGTAGCAGGGTGGTAATGGTATTTATAAAAGTATTGATACTTCCCCCATCACCAATGTCTTTGCTTGTTATTCCTGTCCTTATGAATATCTGTTGAGGTTTAATCCTGTTAAATCTGTAATTCATGTTTAGTCGCCACATAACCTGCTCCCTGCTGAAAGCCCATCGGAAGTCAGGAATAATTGATAAAGAATTATTGTTTTCCCAGGACTTTGAGAGGCGAAAATCTACACCATATATAAAGCCATCGACAGTGTTAAAACTTAAGTTTTTTAAATCGATCAATCCTCCATACTTAAAACTAAAACCGGATGTGTCGGACCATGTATGACCGAATCCAATATTCCGAACTGTTTTAAAGAATTTCTTATGGTTATTTTTATCTTCTGATCCTATTGTATCGCTTTTATTTTCTTTAAGTGAAGTCGCAACTTTAGTGCTGTCACTAATCTTCAAACTGCGCATCTCAATATCCGACAGTGGGATAGGACGTATTTCTGCCCAGTATGCACTATCTTTTTTATTAGCATCTTTTTCAATTATATGAGTTGTCTTATCTTTAATCTCAAGACTGTTTTTGCTGCTGTCAGGCAAGCTATTTTCCGATTCTTTTTCCATAAGCCTGGCGAGCTTAACCATATCCCGGTTCGATATGTCATCCTTTTCAAGAATTTTATCTATCTTTTGTTTTTCCTTAGTAACTTCTGCAATGGGAGTAGTCGACATATTTTCTGATCTACCTGCGTAATTAGTAGCGATTGTAACAGGTTTTTCCAGAGCCAGGTTCGGTTTAACCTCAATATATTTCACAGAACTTCCATAGCCTGCATCAGCTTTAAATCCTATAATTCCAATATTGATCTCAAATTTATGACTTACCGGCAGCCATATATCGTCCTGTACAGGGATATAGAGTTGCCGGATCCTGATTTTACCGGCCAGATTATCGTTTACCAGATCAACACTATGCAGACACCACAGATCCTCAATTATATATATGGTACCGTAGAATACCTGCTGGCTCTTTCTTTTAGGGATAACTTCAATTTTATTTATTGTGAAATTTCCCTGCAACGATGCTCCCAGGTATTTAAATTTGTAGTATGAGAATGCCTGGGGTGAGAGTGGCGAAACTGCCATATCTGCCAGAATAGGCTGGTAGAAACTTGCCTGGATAAAATCCATAGGTGAAATATTATCTCCCTGTGAAGGAAAAGTGCTGTTAAATGAAATTACTTTTTGAAAGTATTTATCCGGAGCAGTAAACTCAATCTCATTAAATGATTCCATCAGGTAAGCATCTCCTGCTTTCATAGTTGTTGTGCTGGCTGAAGTCCCGGACTCATTCCGAGCCTCTATTTTCATGGATTTCTGTAGTAGCTTAGGGATCCTGTTTATAACAAGATTTCCTTTAAGATAAACATCAGCTTTATAATAGCTTACATTATTCAGATAGTAAGGAGCCATCCCGACAACCTTTCGCATGATTATGTATGCCGGGTCCTCACCTGAGGCACTAATTCTGACTTCCGGAATTGCATAATACTGAATAGGTAGCATAACATCTTTTGTAATGATATCGTCTGAAAGTGTGATGTTAGCAAATACCGGTTCATAACCCAGGCTCTGGTAAATGATTGTGTATTTTCCAGCCGGAAGTCTGATTTCGTAATCTCCTTTTGTATTGGCTGTTGTTCCCTGTTTAAGTTCCTGGATATATATAGTTGAATACTGAACAGGATCTCCTGACTGGTTGGTAATCTTGCCTTTAAGTACCTGTGATTGCGAGATTTGAGTGGAAATGAGAAGCAGGAGAATTATCCCGGGAAAATGTTTCATTTTAAAATACTATTTTATCTATAACGAAAATAGCGATTAAAAGTTACCTTCTGCCTGAAACAACAATTACAATTTCTCCCTTTGGAGGTTTGTTGGTATAATACTCTGAAAGAAATAACAGAGTTCCACGGATGTTTTCCTCAAATATCTTACTTATTTCTCGTGAGACGCAGGCATCACGTTCGGGGCCAAAATGAAGGGCCAATTCATCAAGCGTTTTTACAAGCCTGTATGGTGATTCATAAAAAACCATCGTCCTTGCCTCATCGATCAATGCGGTGATCCGCTTATTCCTTCCTTTCTTTTGGGGAAGAAATCCCTCAAAACAAAACCTGTCGCACGGGAGCCCTGAATTAACAAGTGCCGGTATCAGAGCCGTTGGTCCGGGAAGAGTCTCAACCGAGATATCTTTTTCAACACATGTTCTTACAAGTAGAAATCCGGGGTCAGAAATGCCAGGGGTACCTGCATCTGATATTAGAGCAACCGTAACACCTGAAAGTATCTTTGAGCATACCGACTCGACACTCTTGTGTTCATTAAACATATGATGCGACTGAAGAGGTGTTTTAATAGCATAATGGGTTAGCAGTTTTTTCGCCTGACGGGTATCCTCGGCAAGTATCAGATCAACACTTCCAAGAATCTCAATAGCCCTGAAGGTAATATCCTTCAGATTACCGATAGGGGTCGGAACCACATACAGTTTACTCATTTGAAGGAAGTTTGCGTTTTACCAGATCTAGCAACTGTTTAACTGCTTTATTTTCATCACTGTCGTCAGTATAGCTCAAAATTATACTCCTGGCTTCTGTAAGGCTCTCAACATTATCGAGTTTTAATATCGCCTGATTGTAAGCATCCCGGTTACCATTGAAAATTTCGCGTATGAAAAGGAATTTGTCATTTACACCAATTGCTGCAGATAAATTTGTTAAAGGTTGTGTCTTAAGGATATCCGATACATCATCGTCTCCCTTTTTGCTTCCTAACTGCTCATTGAACCTGTTTGACATATGACTGAATCTATCTGCAAATATTGGAGACTCGGATTCTTTTTTATGGAGTTTTTTTGAGCCCTCCTGAGCAGTAACAGATGGTGCAGAATCTGGAAGTTCAGGTTGTTTTAACTGTTCAGGTTCATTAAGCATTTCACTAATTTCAGAAATATTGTTTCTCAGAGTTTTAAGAAGAGATATGACCTCTGCGGCGCTCTTGCATTTCGATTTGGCAAGTTCGACCTGCAGCGCCGGAACCCCGGGGTATTTTTTCAGATCATCAATAATGTTACGTGCTTCATCGAGATCTTTAATAATTAAATCAATCGTTGCATTGAAATCCATACATTTTGATGTTAATAAAACAAACCATTTTCCTTATTTTGCAAAAGTAACGATTATTCCATAAGTCATCATGGAATAAAACTACTATTTGTGCTTCTTCAATATACGTTAATTGCAAAATGGACTTTCTTGAAAATTCTATAAGGGCGACCGGTAAACGTGGATCAATTGAGGTCATAACAGGTTCCATGTTTTCCGGTAAAACAGAAGAGTTGATAAGAAGGCTCAGGAGAGCTCAGTTTGCTGGTCTGAAGGTTGAGATATTTAAACCTTCCCTTGACAATAGATATTCGGAGACAAGAGTGGTTTCTCATGATGATAAATCTATTGTTTCAACGCCTGTGGATAATCCATCAGCAATTTTATTGTTGGCCGGGGATGTTGATGTAGTGGGAATTGATGAAGCGCAATTTTTTGACAGTTCCATTGTTGAGGTGTGCAATAATCTGGCTGACAGCGGTATAAGAATCCTTATCGCCGGTCTCGATATGGATTTTATGGGCAAACCTTTTGGCCCGATGCCTGCTCTGCTGGCTATTGCGGAATATGTTACCAAGGTTCATGCTATATGTATGCGATGCGGACACCTGGCTCAATATTCATACAGAAAATCTGAAGAAGCTCAGGTCGTTTTGCTGGGCGAAAAAAATCTTTATGAACCGCTGTGCAGGGAGTGCTTTAATGCTGCATTAAATAAGTAAGATGTGAAAATCAGCTCATCAGATATTGCAAGGATCACTCACGGTAAGCTTATTGGTCCACCTGACCTCGAGGCTGAAGATATTATTACAGACAGCCGTCAGTTAAGTTATTCAGTGGGCCTTATATTCATTGCCATAAACGGGGAAAATCATGATGGTCATCAATTTATTAAAATTCTGTTCCAGAAGGGAATCAGAATTTTCGTTGTAGAGAATCTTCCTGGAGATAATACAATATTAACAGGTGCAGCTTATATATTAGTAAATGATTCCGTGGAGGCTCTCCAGCTTCTGGCTTCCTTTAAGAGAGGCACCTTCAAATCACCGGTTATAGCAGTAACCGGCAGTGCCGGTAAAACAGTTGTTAAGGAATGGCTCGCCGATATTCTTGGCCTGACAACGCCTGTAATCAGAAGTCCAAAAAGTTATAACTCTCAGATAGGTGTCCCCCTTTCAGTATGGAAACTGGATGATAAATACAAACTTGGAATATTTGAAGCCGGTATCTCATTACCCGGAGAGATGGATAATCTTCAAAAAGTAATTGATCCTGATATAGGTGTAATAACAAACATAGGGGATGCACACCGCGAGAATTTTCCTGACGATAAGAAAAAGGCAGAAGAAAAACTCAAACTTTTCTTAAATGCCTCTACAATAATATATTGCAGCGATTATAAAATCATCCATCAGTTAATAATTAACAATGAAAATTCTAAATCTAAAAAACTGATAGACTGGTCATCAGAACATAAAAATGCCTCGGTTTTTGTGAAGAAGAGTTCTCTCTCCGCGGGGCATACCGGTTTGCAGATTAGCTATAATGGGATAATTAATGATTTTGAAATCCCTTTTAGTGACAGAGCTTCAGTTGAAAATGCTATTACTGTAGCCTCAGTGTGCTTATCGTTGGGAACCTCACCTGATATTATAAGGAGAGGTCTGGCTGGCCTCGTATCTGTGGCAATGAGGATGGAAATGAAGAGTGGTATAAATAATTGTCAGCTTATCGAAGATTACTATAACTCAGATCCAGGATCGCTTGGAATGGCTATTGATTACCTTCGGCAGCAAAATAACAGGAAGAGTACTCTGATATTATCCGATTTTGTTCAAAGCGGAAGAACTGAGGAGGAATTGTATGGCGAAGTGGCTAAGCTATTGAAGAAGAGTGGTGTTGACAAATTCATAGGTATTGGAAGCGCATTAATGCGAAACAGTAATTTATTTGATGCCGGTGCATTGTTTTATTATTCAACTGATGAGTTTATCCGTTCGTTCAATGGCAATGATTTCAGAAATGAGATAATCCTTCTGAAGGGCGCCAGGATATATGAGTTCGAGAAAATTGGAAAACTGCTTGAACTACAGATTCATCAGACAGTACTGGAGATTAACATGGATGCTATCTCACACAATCTTAATGAGTTTCGAAGGCATCTGAATCCGGGTACCCGTATTATGGCAATGGTTAAGGCATTTGCTTATGGAGCAGGACCCGCTGAGATAGCAGCATTACTTGAGTATCACAGGGTAAGCTATCTAGCTGTTGCATATCCTGACGAGGGTGTTGAATTACGAAATGCAGGTGTTGCATTACCTATAATGGTTATGAATCCGGATCCTTCAGCATTGGAGATAATGATAAAATATAATCTGGAGCCTGAAATATATAGTTTTTCATCGTTGGACCAATTTATTTCGATAGCGTCGAGACATGGACTTATTAACTATCCCGTTCATCTGAAAATTGATACCGGAATGCACAGACTCGGCTTTATGCCTGAGGATATTGAAAAACTTACCACGATAATTAGTACCACCGATTGTATAAAGATCATTTCAGTTTTCTCCCATCTGGCCGCCAGCGAGAATCCGGAACTTGATAATTTCAGTCATTTGCAGGCAGAGGTTTTTATCAGGGCAGTTTCTGAGATCCGCGAAGCCACTGGATATAACTTTATGAGGCATATACTTAATTCTTCCGGTATTATACGTTTTCCTCAGTATCAGTATGAAATGGTACGCCCTGGCATAGGCATCTATGGCGTTGGCCATTTTAAAGGGCTTAATCTGAAAACAGCAGGGCGCTTTAAGACAAGGATATCGCAGATAAAGAAAATCAGGGCCGGTGAGCCGGTAGGATATGGCTGTGCCGATGTGTCAGATAATGAAAGGATAATTGCAATATTACCAGTTGGTTATGCTGACGGACTAAACCGAAAACTGGGTAACAGGAATGGGAATCTATATATAAATGGTATAAGAGTACCTATAATCGGACATATTTGCATGGATATGTGCATGGTAGATATTACCGGTGTTGATGCAAATACCGGAGATGAAGCTGAGATATTCGGAGGTAATATCTCTATTGATGAGTTGGCAGAAAAATGCGGGACAATTCCTTATGAGATATTAACTTCAATTCCAGGACGTGTGAAAAGAGTCTTTTTCAGGGAATAGTATTGCGGTGCTCTGCACCGGATCAATTCTTAACGATCGGCCCTCTTCTATTTTTCTACATGTCATAGCTTTAATTTATTTCACCGTAGTAAGATACGGTTTTTACTACGGTGATCCTTCACCTCAGCTGTCCCTTTCATGTCGCTTCTGCCGTCTGCCATTCCCTGCTGCTTTGCCCGTCCGTAGCGAATCAAAGGCGGGCAGGCATGCATCATAAGTAATATTATCGAGAGTATTTACTTTAGCCTTACAGCAAAATCTGAAATGCAATTTGGTTACCCCAGATCACTTATATGTTCAAGATTGGTGCTTTCAAGGATCCTGATCTTTCTCCCTGCCATTTCAATAATCCCTTCAGAAGCCAAATTGGAAAGTGTGCGGATGCCATTTGAGGTTGTCATGTTTGAGAGGTTGGCAATGTCTTCCCTTGAAAGTGAAACCTGTATTGTTTTGCCATCCTCTTCATAACCGTAAGTGTCACGCAGCATTAATAGTGATTCAGCCAGTCGTCCTCTGATATGCTTTTGAGTTAGTGAAACAGTCCTGTTATTTGAGAACCATAGCTCTTCTGATATTATCTTAATAAACTTCAGTCCAAGATCAGCATTCTTCTTAAGTATTTTTATGAGTGAACCCTTATCAAAAATACAAACTGTTGAATCTTCAACTGCTATTGCTGAAACTGACCAGGCTCTATCTGAATATATATTATGGTAGCCGATAAATCCTTTTTGCCTGACCATTTTTAATATCTGTCGTCTCCCTCCGACACCTTCCTTGAACACTTTCACTTTTCCAGTGGCGAGACAAATCAAACCGCGTGGTTTCTCCCCTTCTTTAAATATATAGCCACCTTTTTTAATAGTAGCCAGAGTATGATGTTGTGTAATTGTCTCTTTATCTTTCTGATTTAATCCTTTAAAAATTGAAGAAAACCCTTCAAGACATTTCTCTATATACGGATTCGGATATTGCATGGTTTGATTATGTTAAATAACATATCAAAGGTAATAAAAGGAAATTAAATAAATTTAAATTAACAATTTTTAACATATTCAATGACAAGTAGTTATAAAGATCACAGATAGAGTTTTTTACTTTGCTTATTCAAAGTTTAGATTTCAGAAGATACCTTAGAATAAGAAAGTTTAATACTGCGCTGCCAGAGGCATTCTTCTGCCGGCGCCGAATGACTTGGATGAAATTCTTAACACCGGAGGAGCCTGGTATCTTTTATATTCATTAAAATCGATCATGCGTATGACCATATCAACAATATCCCTGTCTGACCCTTCACTGACTATTCTTGCAGCTGGTTTCTGTAATTCAATATATTGATATAAAATTGTATCGAGAAGGTTGTAGTCAGGAAGTGAATCAGAGTCCAGTTGGTCCGGTCTTAGTTCAGCAGATGGTAATTTTGTAATAATATTTTTTGGAATGATCTCTTTCTCCCTATTAATGAAATCTGCCAGCTTGTAGATGTCTGTTTTATATACATCACCAATAACCGATAATCCGCCCGCCATATCTCCATACAGGGTGCCATATCCAACAGCTGCTTCACTTTTGTTTGAGGTGTTAAGCAAAATGCATCCGAATTTGTTAGAAACAGCCATTAGCAGAACAGCTCTTATCCGTGCCTGTATGTTCTCCTCAGTTACATCCCTGTTTTTTCCTTTGAAAACAGGTATCAGTTCCTCTTCAAAAGCAGAGAATGGTTTTTCAATATTGATTATATCATAGGGCACATTAAGAGTACTGGCAAGAGCAACAGCATCTTTAACGGAATGGTCTGATGAATAGCGCGATGGCATCAGCAACGCTCTTACATTTTCACTCCCCAGTGCTTCGGCGGCAAGGTATAGACAGATAGCAGAATCAATTCCCCCTGAAAGTCCGATAATGCAGGTTTTGAAATTTGTTTTGGTAAAATAATCACGTATGCCGGTTACAAGAGCATTATGGATTAAAGGTATCACTTCAGGATCATCTTTTACCTGGGATATATTACCTGATAGAATATCATCCAAAGAGTATGTCTTAACTGATTCCTCAAAAAATGGGAGTCGGCTAAAAATCTCACCTTTATTATTTAAAATAATGGAAGCGCCATCAAAAATGAGTTCTGTATTTGCACCTGTCTGGTTAACAGATATTACGGGCAAATTGTACTTGATAGCTTTGGAAATGAAGATGTTTTGTTTGGCCTCAATTTTGGTATAAGAAAATGGAGAAGCAGATATATTGATTATGATATCCGGATTTTGCCTGGCAAGCTCTTCCATTGGCGATACCGTGTAGAGCCTGGTCTTTTCAAACTCGTTGTCGAATGGTTGTTCATCCCATAGATCTTCACAAATAGTTAGAGCAACTCTTAATCCTTTATAAGAAAATATGGAAAATTGGTTCTCCGGTTCAAAGTACCTGTATTCATCGAAGATATCATATGTTGGTAGTAATGCTTTATTTGCTGTGAAGAGTACTTTTCCCTCAGATAGTAGAAGAGCTGAATTGAAAAGTTTCTTCCCGTCAGGGTTTCTGTTCAATGTGGGTGAACCCACTATGGCTGCGATCCCGATGCATCCCTTAGCTACCTCATTTACAGTTAGATTGCACTTTTCAATAAAGTCATGCCGATCGAGTAAATCCAGGGGGGGGTAGCCTGGAATACATAGTTCAGAAAAAACGACCAGATCGGATCCTTCCGACTTTGCTTCTCTTATTGCATTACAGATAAGTCCCTTATTTTTTTCAAAGTTACCTATATGATAATTAAGCTGTGCAATAGTGATTTTCATAATGAACCAGGTTAAAAGTTAACACCAATTCTGAAACTCACTATTTTATGCGATATCTTATCGGCCAGCTGATCTCCATTTTCCTTAGTTATATCAAGAAAATTATTATCAAAATTCAAACCTAGTAACAGAGCTGTAGTCCCGCCTAATGAATATTCAATTCCTGCAGTGAAGTGGTAGGAGAGGTTAAATACCCTTAACTCACTAATAGCATTTTCGCCGGAGATATCAAGTGAAGGGATATCTGCTTTCCCTCCAATAACAACTTTTGGGTCAATCCCTAAATCAGTAAAGAAGGTGAGATAACCAATCTGGTTTGTCTGAAGCTTGAGCCCGATAGGTATTGCCAGATATTGTATCCTGTATATTACGGAATTGCCCGGATTAACAGTGGATATGATATTTGTAAATTCCATTTCAGTTGTATCATTACTAATGAGTCTTCCTCCTGCACTCAGGAGGCTTATTCCTGTCGAAAATGAATAATTAGGAGTGAAGTACCTGTTAAATGTTAATCCAAAATTGAATCCTGGCCTGGCCCCCTCATTCTTTATTTCACTATTATCGGATGAAAACCAGCTTACTGCCGGATCGGCGTGTATTCCGAAACTAATTTTTTGCTGCGCATTTGAAGTGGATGCAGTAAAAATCAATAAAACTGTAATAATGATTTTTTGTACTCCTGGCATGAAATTCTGATGATGTTTAATTTTTAGCATAATAATATGATTTTACTTGAATGCCAATCTTCTTTTTTAGCCACGAAGACACTAAGAATCAAAAGGTTAAAATGTTATATTTGCAAACTTTTTGTGTTACCTGGTGTCTTCATTAATTTGTGGTAATAAATTGTAGACATACCTCTAATGTGTTCCAATTATTATGTAAAAATAACAAATAATAAGAGAAGTTATTGCTCAGTATTTAATTGTTGTCTTATAACTTAAAAAGTGCTTATTTTAGACTTCTTAAAATTATAGTTCCAAATGAGAATACAAGTTGTTAAGTATATCTTTTTACTTTTGATTGCTACATTAATAGCTTCATGTAAAAAAAATCATTACAAAGTCAATACTTCATCCATCGATGTAAAAATTGAGATAAGGAGACTTGAGAAAGATCTTTTTACCACCGACCCCAATGAGATCCTGGCAGTGGTCCCGGCTCTGAAGCAGAAATATAATGGATTTCTTCAGCTATTCAGCTATGTGATTAATACCGGTAATATTAATGAGGCATCATTTGGTGATCTGTTGTTAAGGTTCTGTACAGATAAGCAGAATAATGATGTATATGAACATGTAATGGATCTTTACCCCGATGTTACTGAAATTGAGAGGGGTTTGGAGGAGGGGTTCCGACATTACCTCTTTTATTTTCCCCGGAGGAATGTGCCTGATATATTTACTTGTATCACTGGTTTCAATAATAGTATTATAACAGCTGATTCTATAATTGGAATTGGATTGGACAGGTACCTTGGTGCCGGTTGCGAGTATTATCCCAGGCTTGAAATTTATAAATATATGGCAGCGAGAATGACACCGGAAAATATTGTTTCCGATTGTATGTATGGCTGGGGCGCTTCAGAATGGGATTTTTCAATACTTAAATACCCGGCTGACAATGTTATATCTGAGATGATTCACGATGGTAAACTTAAATATTTTGAGAAATGTATGTTGCCGGAAACGAGTGATGAAATTATTTTTGGTTTCAATTCAGATCAGATGAAATTCTGCAGGAACAATGAAAGTCAGATGTGGCAATACCTTATAGAGAATGATCTGTTATTTAACAGCGATCAGTTCACAATACGCAAACTGACCGGGGAAGCTCCGTTTACAAGTTATTTCACTAATGAATCTCCGGGGAGGGCTGCTGTATGGCTTGGTTTCAGGATAGTTGAATCATGTATGATGAAAAACCCGGGAATAAAGATTGAAGAGTTAATGAACAATACTGATATTCAGTTAATTCTGGAAAAAGCAAAATATAGTCCTCAATAAAAATAAATAGGGACATACCATGGCATGTCCCTATTTCAATTTCTAAAATTGTACTACTACTCGGGATGAATAGCCTCAACCGGGCAGACATCAGCGCAAGCACCACAGTCAGTGCATACATCCGGGTCAATTTTATAGATGTCGCCTTCTGATATTGCTTCAACAGGACATTCATCAATACATGTTCCGCAAGCTGTACAATCATCATTAATTACATAAGCCATTTCGATTATTTTTTGATTGGTTAATTACAATTAGTGCACAAAAATACCTTAATTATTTTAATTGAAAAAGAAACATGACAAATATATCGGGATTATCTGCTAAGTTACCTCAGGTTTAGATTCGATCCTTTAAAGGCAATGTAATAAGTCCTTTATAACTGCAGAGGGTTTGAAATAAGTATAAAAAAGACGATGTTAAAGTCATATTTTATTGTATATCAAGATATTTGCAGAGAATGGATTTTATTTTTAAATTACTTAAACCGTTTTATCCATTAGGAAATTATAGACGAGCCAGCTCATATTTGCAACACCTGTTTCAAGTCCCTCTTCATCAATATCGAAATCAGCTGTATGGAGCTTCTTCATTTCGGCCCCCTTTTTACTGAGGCCGATCCTGTAATATAGTGATGGCGCTAATGCTGAATAAAACGAAAAGTCGTCGGAACTCATCCTGGTATCATAAGTCTCAACTTTATCTTCTCCAAGAAGCCCGGAACTTAGCAGGATTGCCTTTTCAGTTAGCTTTGTGTTATTTACCAGTACAGGGTAGCCTTCTGCAATATTTACATCAATATTAATCCCAAACTCTTTGGCTGTTTCTGCTGCAAAAGACTTAATAAGATTAATCCCTTCCACTCTCCATTTTTCGTCAAATGTCCTGAAGGTTCCTGCTATATGGACCTTTTCAGGGATTACATTTGTAGCCCCTTCCCCCGATATTTTTCCTATACCAAGAACAGTTGGTATATTTCTGACAGCCTGTTGCTGTTTTATACTCTCTTTAAGTCTTACAACAAGGAGGGAGGCAATGTAAATCTGATCAGTTGTTAATGATGGCAGAGCTGCATGACCTCCTTTTCCCGAAACAGTAATATAAATTTCATCGCATGAGGCCATATAACTACCGGCTTTGTAACCTACTTTACCTGTTTCCAGGTCAGGCAGGTTGTGTTGTCCGATTATTATATCAGGTAATGGGTTGTTTAGCTCTCCTGATTCAATCATTAGTTTTGCACCTCCTGGTGATTTCTCTTCACCCGGTTGAAAAATAAGAAGCACTTTACCTCCGAAATGCTCTCTCATGCTGTTAAACAAACTGCCAGTGCCCATTAGCATTGCAATATGGGCATCATGGCCACAAGCATGCATTTTCCCCGGGTAAACGCTGGCATAATCAATGATGTTTCTTTCAGTAACAGGTAAAGCGTCCATTTCAGCCCTTATAGCTATAATATTGTCTCCTGCAGATTTACCTTCTATGGTTGCTATTATTCCTGTACCTGCTATTCCACTCCGGTAGCCTATACCGTTTTCCTCCAGCCAATGTGATATAAAGGAGGCAGTATCAGTCTCTTCGAATGATAATTCAGGATATTTATGAAAATGTCTGCGGAGCCTTATTACTTCATCTTTCAGGTCAGCGGCTTTTAACAGGATACTCTCTTTTATACCGGGCATTGTACTAATTTTGAGTTAGGTTATTAAAAATCGAGACTGAACGACAAGTAGAATATTCTTGGTAAAATGTAGTTGTTTTCAATACCCCATGCCCAGTCGGCTCTTACGAAATAGCCAAATATCTGGGCTCTCGCTCCTGCACCAAACCCGGCTACAATTGGTTCCCTATTAGAATCGAGGGTCACAGTAACAGGTCCATTAGTAATTATCTCAGTATCGTAGCCATTGATGCCCGACCATGGAGATTTGCCTGACCAGGCTGTTCCAATATCGCCAAATCCGACAACCTGGAGACTATTTAGGAAATTAGACCTTAATGGGTGACCGGCAAAATATCTGACCACAGGCCATCTTAACTCACTGTTAATGAGAGCAAAATTATTACCGTTCCTCACATTCTGTGTAAATCCCCTCATATTTGTTGCAAGGGCCTGAAATCCATAATTGACATTTGGAGTTACCGGAATAGCGCTATTGAACATAGGGTATTTATTAAACAAATAGCCCATCCAGTTATCAACACCACCAAGATAATAGATAAGTTTTGTAGGACCAAATGAGGTGCTGGCAGCAAACCTGTTAGCCCATATCAGTTCTCTATGAATTCTGGTATATTTTCTGAAATCGACACCAAGAACAATCATATCGGACCGCTTCCGTGTCAGCTCCTTGTAATATTCACTAAATATTTTAAATCGGGTGCCATAATATATGTTGATACTTCTCTTGCGTGTATTGTCATATATTATCTCCCCTTTCACGCTGGCCCAATGTTGTGAGAAGTTCTTATGGTTTAGAGTAGCTACTTCGGTTGCCAGATAAACAAACCGGTCGTTCCTGTATGAAAGTGTTCCTTTCAGGGCTAATACAGGAGTAACAGGTTTGGAGTAGGTAAGGTAGATGTTATGAGTAAACGCTTTTATTAGCGTATCATTCGAACTGACGAAATAGGCTTGTCTGTGGAAAATAGCCTGTTTATCGAACTTTCCTTTGAGATTCTCAACACTAAAAAGATATTCGTTACTGTCAAAATTTCCGGAAAATCGGAACCCTCCTGTAATTCTGTAATTCTCAAAAAGATCAAGTACACCGAATCTTGTCATGAGATTTACCCCGGGATTAAAATAGGGTGCTCCGCCACTATAAACCTGGTATGAGTTATTGAGGAAACTGAAGTCAATCTGATTTGCAATATAATTATTATAGAAAGATGTTTCGTAGATTCTTATCAGAGGAAGTTTAATTTGACCAGTGTCAAGGTCGATATCCATATATTTCTTCCGCCATAACTGTTCGTAATAGTTTTGTTTTTCTTTCTCAAATATGTAATGAGTTATATCAATAGGTTCATCCTTAATGTAATACTCATAGATCGGTTTTGTGAGGGTATCTCTTCGTAATTTATCTTCAGCTACCAGCCATTGTCTTAATTGTTCCAAACTGTCTGCTTTGTGGAGAGATTGATTTTTCTCTTTACGGAATGTACTGGTTATAATCTCTTCTGAGGGCACAGTCCTTGATTCGCTGAGCAGACCTTTCCTCAAGGTATAACTCCTTTTGCTGAAGAGTATCTCACCATACAAATCAGATCCATTTGTTAAAGACTGATCAATAATGTTTCGATCATAATTTGTAACAGGTATTGAATTGATGAAATATCTATAATGAGTAGTTGTATCTATAAAGCTTATTGAACTGTCAAAATTTGCAGTGTATCTGTTAAAAATACCGTTTTGATCGCCTATATATGCAAACTTGTTTTTCCCGATTCCACTTGGAATAAACCTGTCAGTATATTTGCCTTCAGAGAGTCTTACCAGGGTATTGTTTTCCTTTGTCAGGCTATATGTAAAAAGATCGAAAGTAAGTGCCAGTTTTTCAAATGGACTTCCGGTATTTGTTAGAGTATCTGATACGCGATTTGATGAGAAAATGATCTCGCCAGGGGAATCCTTCAGAAAGGAAGGATTAAGATCATCAGCTATATCCCTGGTTATCTGCTCGTTTGTTCCTGAAGCTATAGTGTGTATGTATATGTCTGTTATACCATCTTTTACAGCAGACATTGCAAGACGCGATCCTTCAGGGGAGTAGGAGAAATCCAGAATCTTATCAAAATAAAGAAGGTTTCTTTTTTCGGTTGATTTCTCATTAACCCTGTAAAAATACATAACCATGTCTGCTTTTTCATCATTTATAAAAGTGAGGATTTTTCCACTGGGATGCCATCCAATTACAGGATAAGTATTATCAGTAACCTGCTCAAAACGAGGTTCCTTTCTGAAAATAATTTTTTGTTTCCCTGTTGTCTGGTTGTAGAGCCAGATTCGTTTTCTCCCCCAATCATTAGTGACATAAGCTATATAATCACCACCAGGACTGACTTTTACCTGCTGGATAATCTGTTCCTTTTTTGATTTCCTGACAGTATTCCCGTCTTCAGCAGGAAGATTCCTGTCCCCGGAATACTCTTCTGTGTAGTAATTTTTCCATTCCTTTAAAAGATCTTTTAGATCCTGCCCCATAACATAGAGGAAACCATCATCAACATTCTTATAGATTTTTGTCAGATAGATAATATTTGGGATAAGGGCATCACCATATTTTTTCCCAATGAATCTCCAGAAAGACTGACCTGCATCTAATGCATCATCATATTCAAGATGGTTAATATTTTTATATTTGCCTGATTTGATGCCATCCTTGACTCTATTCTCAGCCTCATAGTCCCAACCGTATGACACATAATGAATAAGCCCCTTAATATACCAGTCAGGCATATATATTAATGAAGAACTTGACACCCTGTCTTTCACTTCAGCATTGTACAACATTTCATTAATTATCACTTCAGTTATTGAAGCAGCAATCTGTCGTTGAAAAGCTACATGGTCTCCTTCATAAAAAAGCATCACCTTATTTTTTATTATTCTGCTGAACCCCCCGGTATTATATGTGTCTTCTTCAAAGGTGACGAGACCAATATTTGATTGTTTGTATTCAGCGTTTTTATTGAAGATGATGAAGATCAATCTTTTTTCAAGTGTATAATCGAAATAATCTTCAATTTCCGCAAGCTTTTTCATTGCATAATCCGCCGTAAATTGTGCCAGATCGCGTCCATATTCATTAAAATAACAATCGAAATCGTCGAACCGGTAGTACGACCAGTAGTAATCATAGTATTGAACTTTATTTTTACCAAATTTCATCTGATGGCCATTATAGAACTGGCCACTTGCATTTAGAGAGAAAACACAAGCTATAACAATGATAATCAGTTCTTTGAAATTTTTCATTTCTTCATACATCATGAGATTAACCAGGATTTTTTGTATCAAATTTTGTTCCAATTAATCCGGGTCAGGCAGCAAAACTAATGATAATCTGTTTTAAACTATCTAAAAAAACATAAACTTTATTAATTTTGCCGTAGTTTGTTTGGATTAATTTTATGGTCTGGTTTTTGTAGAATCTAATGCAACCAAAATTCAATCTTACTTGTTATATAAAGGAATTTGGATATAATATATTTATATAGATGTTATTTGATCATATTTTTCAAAATACTAAAATCTCAATTTGATATGAAAAGAGTATTATTTTTTCTTTCGCTTGTTATGTTCGGAGTTAATGCTAACTCGCAACTTTCAGAAGCAAAGCTTCAGTTATCTGCAACAGAACATGATTTCGGAACTTTTAAAGAAGAAGCAGGAAGGCAGACTTTTGATTTTATTGTTACCAATACAGGTACTAATCCGCTGATGATTCAAAATGTTGTAGCCTCATGTGGATGCACTACCCCAGAGTGGACAAGACAACCCATACCAGCTGGTGGAAAGGGTAAGGTTACTGCAATATACGATCCTAAGAACTATCCGGGAAAATTTAGTAAGACACTTTCTGTTTACACAAACACAAAACCGCAGGTTTATGTGCTGGTTATTAAAGGAGAAGTAATTCCACACGAAAAAACTATTGAAGAGTTGTTTACTTTTAAGGTTGGCGATGTAAGGTTTGAAAGCAATCATCTGGCCTTTACAAATGTTAAAAAAACTGAGAAAAAGATCAGAGTTATGCAACTTATCAATACGTCTGACATTCCAATAAAGGTTGAATTTGACAGGCTACCTGTCCATTTGACTCTTAAAGCTAAACCGGAAACACTTAAACCAGGGCAAAAGGGTATAGTGGAAGGTACCTATGACGCCACAAAAAATTCCGGATGGGGAAATGTTAACGATATGATAAAAGTTAAGCTTAATGGTATTTTACAGGAAAACTTGTATTACTATGTTTCAGCAAATCTGGTAGAGGATTTTTCTTCTCTCTCAAAAGATGATCTGGAAAATGCTCCTGTATTTGATCTCGCATCAACCACTGTTGATCTGGGTAAAATAAAAGGTTCCACAAAGAATGAAGTTGAATTTAAATTTACTAATACAGGAAAATCCGACCTGTTAATCAGGAATATAAGGGCTACCTGTGGTTGTACGGCAATTCAGCAGGGAAATCAGGGCACAGGGATCAAACCAGGGGAATCAAGCTCGATAAAAGCTATATTCAGCTCAGGCGGTTATAATGGAAAAGTTACAAAAGCAATCTATGTTTTTACTAACGATCCAAAAAAATCTGAGGTTGTCCTGATGCTGACTGCAGATGTTGAACAACCAACTGCTATTAAATAGATATCTGGAGGATAAAACTATTAATATTGCTTTCAAAGGGGTGTTTCGGAATAATCTGACACCCTTTTGATATTTTTGTACTAACTTGTTTTACTTATGGACAAAAAAAAGGAATATAAAAGTGCACTGCAGGTACAGGAAGGAATTCCACAACCACCAAGCATTAATCCGGATGTTCTTAATGGTACAGGAAGGAAGAGAAGAAAGAAATATTCAGTGGATGAATATGTTACAGGAGTACTTTCGGGGAACATGACAATATTAAGTCAGGCAATAACATTAGTTGAAAGCTCTCTGCCAGAACATTATGTTATAGCACAAACAATTATTGAGAAATGTCTGCCCCATAGTCGAAAATCGATCAGGATTGGAATAACAGGTGTTCCGGGAGCAGGCAAAAGCACTTTTATTGAGACTTTTGGATTACACCTGACTGGTACAGGTAGAAAACTTGCTGTATTAACAGTCGATCCAAGCAGTGAACTGACTAAAGGAAGTATTTTGGGTGATAAAACAAGGATGGAACAGCTCAGTACTCATCCGGGTGCTTTTATCAGACCGTCACCTGCTGCAGGTACTCTGGGAGGTGTAGCCAGAAAAACAAGAGAGACAATAATATTATGTGAATCAGCAGGCTTCGATACAATACTTGTTGAGACTGTAGGTGTTGGACAATCTGAAACTGAAGTTCGTTCCATGGTAGACTTTTTCCTTCTTCTTATGCTTGCAGGTGCCGGTGATGAGTTGCAAGGAATAAAGAGGGGAATAATGGAAATGGCTGACCTGGTTGCCATAACCAAGGCTGACGGCCCTAATAAACTGTTTGCAGAAAGGGAGAGAGTCTCATTTGAGAATGCACTTCATTTGTTTTCGCCAAAATTGTCGGGATGGAAGACACCGGTACTTACCTGCTCAGCATTAAAGAACATAGGGATCAGTGAACTCTGGGAGATAATAGGGGAGTATTTTAAATTTACCATGGATTCAGGGTATTTTGAAAAACTCAGGAAGCAACAAGCAATAATCAGAATGCATAGTACAATCGTTGATTATCTGCACAATTCATTCTATAACCATAAGGATGTTAGGCTACTCAAACCAAAGCTTGAACAACAGCTGAATGAAGGTAGCATTACTTCATATAAGGCAGCTCTTCATTTACTTGACAAATACTCAAAAAGGTAACCGGATAAACAATATTTAATATCTTTGCCCCATTAAAATCAAAAATAATCGGTTATAAATTCAAATTTATCTAATATGAAAAAAATCATTTATCTGGTAGCAATAATTGTTATTATGGCTGCCTGTTCTTCAGAACCACATTATGTTGTTAAAGGAAAAATTGATGGTTCCGACAGTATTACATTTTTTCTTCAGAAAAGAGAAGCAGGTAAGATAATTACAATTGATTCTGCTATTTCGCGGAAAGGCTCCTTTACAATGAAAGGTGGCAAAATTGAATATCCTCAAATGGTTCAGCTTGTAGCAGGAGATAACAGGAAGAGAACTTCTTTTTACATTGAAAACTCTGAGATAATTATCACAGGGAGCCTGGATTCTCTCTTTAATGCAACAATTACAGGATCAAAAACACAGGACGAGTACAAATCATTTATTGATTCAAACAAACCATTCACTGAAAAATACTCAAGTATTTATTCTGATTATCAGGCTGCCAGACAGGCAGGCGATAATGCAAGGGTAGCAGAACTGGAAAAGCAGGCGGATGAAATTCAAGACGAGATGACAACTCTTCAGAAAAATTTTGTAATGAATAACCCGGCTTCTTATTTCACACCTTCTCTACTGGGAAGCCTTAGCTATGAAATGGAGGCTCTTGAGATCGAATCGATTATTAACGGATTAGATACTGCTATTGCTGCTTTGCCACAGATAATAACACTGAAAGAGAGAGTTACAGTTATGAAAGCTGTTGCAATAGGTCAAAAAGCTCCTGATTTTACAATGAATGATGTTGATGGAAATCCGGTTGCTCTTTCATCAAAAATAGGTTCTAAATTACTTCTTATTGATTTTTGGGCAGCATGGTGCAGTCCATGTCGCCAGGAAAATCCAAATGTTGTAAAGATTTATTCTGAATTTCACAAGAAAGGATTTGATGTATATGGTGTCTCGCTGGACCAGAAAAAAGAGGACTGGGTTAAGGCAATTACTGATGACAAGCTTACGTGGACACATGTGTCTGATCTTCAGTACTGGAGTAATGCAGCAGCTAAAATGTATGCAGTGAATGCAATCCCTGCCAACTTCCTTTTAGATGAAACTGGAACAATAATTGGCAGGAACCTGAGAGGCGATGACCTTTATAATAAGGTAAAAGAGGTGTTGGGGGCTAAGAAATAGGTGCCAGGTGCTGGTTAGTGATTATAGATAAAATTAAAGAGGGTGTCTCAAAAGCCCTCTTTTTATATTTGTTTTACCTCAAACCTCATGTCGCACACCCCGAACCCTGAACCCTTGCGTTTATTCTTCCTTTTCTATCTCCTCGAGAATGAACCCGGTTCCCCGCACAGTTCGAATATCAATATTTTTATCATCCGAGACATACTTCCTTAAGCGGCTTATAAAAACATCCATACTTCTTCCGAGAAAGTAATCATCTTCACCCCAGATCTCCGTAAGGATATCTTCTCTCGCGAGTATCTTGTTCTTGTTAATAATGAAATACTTTAACAGTTGTGCCTCTTTGAGTGTAAGTTTTTCTTTAGTATTTACACAAATAAGCTCCAGTGTGTTAAATTTAAGTACTGTCTGAGATATATTAAATTCATCATTCGATGAGGAATAAGCTCTTTTCAGGATGTTGTTGATTCGCAGGATCAGAACCTCCGGATCAAATGGTTTTGTAATATAATCATCAGCACCGATCTTTAGCCCTCTTACAATATCTTCCTTAAGGCTTTTAGCTGTCAGGAAGATAACCGGTACTCCTGGCCGCGCTTCCTTTATTTTTTCGGCCAGTGTAAACCCATCCATCTCAGGCATCATCACATCGAGGACACATATATCAGGTTTATTCTGGTTAAACAGCTCCCATGCCTCCTTCCCATCACGTCCAAGTATTACATCAAATCCGCTTATTGTGACATATTGTGACAAAATGTTCCCGAAATCACGGTCGTCTTCAGCTATTAAAACTTTCATATCCCGAATATATTAATTATTAGGTAATGTTACAGTAAAGATACTACCTTTTCCTGTTTTACTGCTAACGGTAACATCTCCTCCATGAGCTTCAGCAATCTTTTTAACATAGTATAAGCCTAATCCCAATCCCTTGAACTTATGTATGTTTCCTGTGGACGCCCTGTAAAACTTGTCAAAAACATGTTTCTGGTCAGTCTTATTGATTCCAATACCATTATCACTGATTTTGATATAAATTTTATCTTCCAAAGCTGATCCTTCAATATTTATTACAGGTACTTTGTCGGAATACTTCACTGCATTTGAAAGAAGATTGTTTATAAGAGTTGTAAAATAGACTATATCAAGGTCAACTTTTGTACCGGAAAAGTTATATTTCTCATTAATTGTAGCGCCATTGCCACCACCAGAAATAAAACTCTCTACTATATCATTAATGATTTCTTCAATTGAGACTAATTTTTTATCCAACTGGAACTGAGTTCTTTCCCACATACTTATTTCAAGTATCATGTTAATAAGCTGATTCAGATGAATACTTTGTTTTCCTATTAACTTTGCAGTCTCAAGTATTTTACTCTCATTGGTTCTAATCTGCTCCATCTCAAGAGTTTTTCCCGCTACAGTAATTGTTGAAAGAGGCGTTTTTAATTCATGAGTCATATTATTAATAAAATCGGTCTTAAGATCAGATAACCTCTTTTCTTCCATGAGGTTTTTATATGTGATCATAAATATTATTAAAACAACAAGTATACTGAAGGTACTTAGCGCAAGAGAAGCAGCAGATTCTTTTAGTATTATTTTTTGTTTATCTGAAAAATCAATATAGCACTCAAAATCCAGACGGTAAAAATTATTTTCTGACCTGTCTCCCTTGACAAGAATTTCTGAAAAAGGTTTCTTTTTAGCAAAAGGAAGAGCGTTAACTGTTCCGGGCTGATTACGATTAGAGAATTCTTCATTTAAATAAATCGGAATGCGTGTGTCGTTATCAATCAGTTCAAAACGGTTAACTGCTATCTTAAAAGTAAAATTCTTATCAATACCTTGTCTTTCAAAATAACTTGATAAATATTTCGAAAGATATTGTTCCTGGGTTAATGCTTTTGTGACTAAAGCCAAAATCTCTTTTTTCTTTATGGCAAGAGCAGAATCATTTTTAATCAGGGAAATATCTTTTATTGCCTGTGCTGAATATCCGCTTATAATATATCGTGCTGTATCAAAACCATCAGTGGACAATCTCCGGTACATGCTTGAAACAGCATCCTGTGAGATCAGTCTGTATCGAAGATTGAACATTTCATCCTTCTGATTCCATAGACCTCTTAGAATAAATACCTGGACCGATATCAGAATAATAATGGAAATGACACCAAGTATCTGTACAGTATTTCTTCTTTTCATCTTTATCATTTAACTTTTTCAAATTTATTCATTTTATTAATACATGTGACCAGAAAAAAAACATTAACCCAATGTTAACCTGGTGTTAACAAAATGTCGTAATAACTGACTGTATCTTTACACTGTCGAACCTAAAGAAAGATAGTCATGAAAAAGATCAGAGTATTTTTAATAGCAATTTTCCTTATCTCAGCCGGGTCATTTTTTCAACAGGTAGTTGCACAGGAGAAGACAAAGGCAGAGCAGGAGAGAGAGCTTAAACTTCAACAGGTAATAGAGGAGCAGAAGAAAGCTTTGACTGATCAGAAGAGAAAGATGGATGAGTTGGTCAAGGAGGGTTTAATAACCGAGGAGAATGGTCAGATAGAGATTTTCAAACAACAGGAGAAGATGAATGACCTTATGAAGGATGTTAATGTAAGGGTAGAAGAAGCTGATAGATTAGGAGATGCTATCAGGATTTATCAACCGAGAGGAGACAGATCATTTCGCTTCGCTGACCCTTATGTAATTTCTTCGGATTATGAAGGGTTTTTAGGAAGGTCTTTCGGAAGTGATGCAGAAAGAACAACATGGGATTTTTCGAAATCTGTGAAGGAAAATACTTTTTCAAGTATGTACCCTTTTATTGTAGAGAAAACAGCTAAGAATGTAGTAATGTCGGTTATGGGCGATTGTAAAGCAGGTGAAATCCGTATAAAAATTATTATGCCAAATGGTAAAAACTATTCTGATATAGTAATTGATGAATTTGGCAATCTTAACTGGAGAAAGTCATTCACGCTATCTGAAACTGAAAATCAGGATAAGGCTGGCGAATGGAAATTTCAAATAGTATCGACAAAAGCAACAGGCTATTTTAAAATCTCCCTACAAACATATTAGTTTTCATTCCTTGTATAAAGGGGGCTGGGATAGGGGATCAGCCCCCTTTATTATTTTATTCTGAATGAGCTGAAGCCCTGCCACCTTTTACACTTTTCACCCTTATTGTGAATTTACTCCCGTTTTTAACAATCCATTTCAGATTAACACGAGAATGTCAGTTACTTCAAACTTAGGTGATTGATAAGCATTATATATACAGAAGGCTGCATTTCTGTGAGCGTCTGTTTCAATCATAAAGCCAGTCCACAGGAATGTGGGTAAATACAGAATATTTTTATCATTTTTTATTGGTTTTTTCAGGTTTTTTACATATTGACCTGAACTGACAGTTATTGTAAAATGGATCCCAATTTCTGTTTTGATAAAATTCTGAAGTTTTAGTATTGAAGTATCCCAGGATGTGTTTAGGGGAGACAGTATATATTAACTCGTCATTATCACTATAGTATGGATCTGTTATCGTCAGAACATCTTCAATGCCAACATCATGTTTGTTGGATACACCTGAATAGATTTCGTAAATAATTTTTGGAATTGCAATTATTATGGTGTACAAACCATAATCTTTTCTCTGGAAAAGAAAATAAGTAACTTCAATGGGTTCATTGGGATTAACGCGATCGGTGGAATGAGGGAGCTGGCTCTCAAATACAAATCCTTCATTCATAATATTTTCTACAACATTGAATTCTTTGGTGTTATGGAGGAAAAAATAGCAGTCTTTGAAATCTTTAAGCAATGTTGCAAGTATCTCTCCTTTATTTTTCATCCTGCATAATGTGGTGTTTCTCAAAAATCATTTTCAAAAATAGCTTATATTATTTTATTTACAACACATAAACCATTTGTTCTGTTATATGTTAAATTTGTATTCAATATTGAATTTTTTTTTGATGAGAAAATTTTTGTATCTATTTATTTTAACTTTTCTGGTTTCATGCGGACAAAAAGGCAGAAACGGTGGGGAGAGGATTATTACCGTTAGTATTGCCCCCTTTAAATACTTTGTAGAGGAGATTGCCGGAGATGATTTTATAATAAATATTATGGTTCCTGTGGGAGCAGATCCACATATTTATGAACCTTTTCCTGAGCAAATCATCAAACTCAGAAGATCAGTTGGTTATATAAGTAATGGTTACCTGGGTTTTGAAATGATCTGGCTTGACCGTTTTTATGAGATTAATAGAACAATGAAGAGGTTATCTCTTGGTGAAAAAATTGACCCTCTAGTTTCAGATCACAATCATGAAGGTGCTCATGTTGAAGGTGCAGATCCCCATTACTGGATGTCGCCAAAATGTGGTTTGATTATGGCTTTATCAGTCAAGGAGTTTTTAACTGAGCTAAACCCGGTACAAAAAGATAAATACGAAACAAATTATCAGAATCTGATCTCAAAGATCAGGGATGTAGATGCTGATGCACGCCAGCTTTTTTCAGGCGTTCTGAACAGATCTTTTATGATATTTCATCCTAACCTGGGTTACATGGCAAGAGACTACGGCCTTGAGGAGATTTCTCTGGAATATGAAGGGAAGGAACCTTCTTCATCAAGAATGAAAGAACTTATTGACCGCGCAAGAAAAGATGGAATGAAAACAATTTTTATTCAACGGGAGTATGATACAAAAAACGCTAAAGTAATAGCTGACGAGATTGGAGCTGAAGTAAAAATAATTGATCCTTTGTCGGAAGAGTGGTTGAAGTCAATAAAAGATATAGTAAATGAACTTTATGTAAGCTTCACTGAAAGTTCAAAATAAATGGTACTTATGGCCAGCTTGTTCGAAATGCATTCTTTATCAGCCTCTTATGGGACTGATTTTGTGTTAAGAGATGTAAATTTCACGGTTAGTGAAAATGACTTTATAGGTGTTATTGGCCCAAATGGAGGTGGCAAAACGACTCTTTTGAAAGTTATCCTGGGATTACTAAGACCGGCAAAGGGAGAAATTATTTTCAATAATGATCTTATAAGGGAGAATAGAATTGGCTATCTTCCGCAAATGTCAACTGGAGATGCAAGTTATCCGGTAACTGTGACCGATATTATTCTTTCAGGTCTTATGATCCGAAAAGGTATTATCTCCAGGATGTCTTCCTCAGATAAGAAAAAGGCAGAAATGGTAATTGATGAACTGGGTCTGTCGGAATTGGCCCAATCCACTATAAATGAACTTTCTGGTGGACAAATACAAAGGGTTTTTCTTGGACGTGCTATTATTGGAGATCCAAAGTTATTACTTCTGGATGAACCCGGGAATTTTGTAGATACAACATTTGAAAATGATTTTTATGAAAAGCTGAAGGATCTCAATAATCGTATGGCCATATTGATGGTCTCTCATGATGTCGGTATTATTTCATCACATATTAAGTCTTTTGCATGTGTAAATAGAAGTCTTCATTATCATCCCTCGCACGAGATCACAAATGATGATCTGCTTGCCTATGGATGTCCGATTCAACTAATTACGCACGGAGATGTTCCTCATACTGTACTTAAATATCATAAATAGTGGAAGCCAATATTTTTCAATATGAATTTATAATAAAGGGGATCCTTGGTGCGATCTTTGCAAGCATAACAGCTGGATTAGCTGGTACATATATTGTTTCTAAACGAATGGTTTTCTTAAGCGGAGGGATAACACATGCCTCATTTGGCGGTATTGGTATCGGGTATTTTGCGGGGATTAATCCTGTTGTTGGAGCAGCAGTTTTTGGTATTCTCTCTGCTCTTGGTGTTGAATATCTTTCTGTAAAACAAAAGATAAGAGAAGACTCAGCAATTGGAATATTATGGGCTTTCGGAATGGCCATTGGTATAATTTTTATTTACATGACACCCGGATATACACCCAACTTGATGAGTTATCTTTTCGGTAGCATTCTAACTGTTACAAACGCTGATATTATTGCATTGGGAATAATGTCAGTAATATTGATCCTGTATTTCGGGATATTCTATAGGACCATTCTCTATATCTCTTTTGATGAAATGTTTGCAAGGACATATTCATCATATGTTGATATATTTAAATATATTACGACATCGCTGATAGCCCTTACTATTGTTTTAAATATCCGTATGGCTGGAGTGGTACTGGTTATCTCATTACTGACAATTCCGCCCAATATCGCTATGATATATACCAAGGTTTACTTTAAAATAGTAGTGTGGTCAATTCTAGCTGGATTTGTAGGTACAGCGACAGGTTATGTAATTTCATACTTTGCAGGTATCCCTGTCGGCGCAACCATAATTTTTACCCTGGTAATAATATGGGTAATTGCTAAAGTTATAAATCAATTGCTGATGAAATATTCAAATAAAAACTTTAAGGACTGATTATTTGTTAATATAGTATTGAAAGGTTAGAAAATTATTGACATAAATTGTTCCCCTATGCCAAGTCGCTTGAAAATCAATTAATTTGTATTAATAGTTGTAGGTTATCATAAAAAACAAACTTGTATAAGAGTATTCATAAAGATAAATTTTAAAATCAATGGATTACGATATAATAATAATCGGCAGTGGTCCTGGTGGGTATGTTGCAGCAATCAGGGCTTCTCAATTAAAAATGAAAGTTGCAGTTGTTGAAAGAGCTGAACTTGGTGGTATCTGTCTTAATTGGGGCTGTATCCCCACAAAGTCGCTCCTGAAGAGTGCTCAGGTTTATGATTATTTGACTCATGCATCGGAATATGGAATAAAAATAGAAGGTGATATTAAGCCAGATTTTAATGCAATTATATCCAGGAGCAGGGGTGTTGCTGAGGGAATGAGCAAAGGGATTCAGTTTCTCTTTAAAAAAAATAATATTGTGCATATAAAAGGATATGGTCGTCTTGCCGGAGGAAATAGTGTTGAAGTGGGGGATAACGAAGGTAACTATAAAACCTATTCTGCTAAAAGCATAATTATTGCAACAGGCGCCAGGTCGAAGGAACTTCCAAATCTTAAGCAAGACGGAATGAAAATCATTGGGTACAGGGAAGCCATGACACTTGAGAAGCAACCCGAATCGATGGTTGTCGTCGGTTCAGGTGCTATTGGCAGTGAATTTGCAAATTTTTACCAGTCAATAGGAACAGAAGTTACCCTGGTTGAGTTTCTTCCAAGGATTGTACCAAATGAGGATGAGGAAGTTTCTAAACAGTTGGAACGGTCTTTTAAAAAGATCAAGATGAAGGTGTTGACTAATTCCTTGGTTGAGTATGTGGATACCTCACAAGAAAGATGTATGGTAACTGTTAAAACTCCAAAGGGATCAGAAATAATTGAAACAGATATTGTGTTTTCGGCAGTAGGGGTTGAGACGAACATTGAAGATATCGGACTTGAAAAGGCAGGGGTCAAAACCGAAAAGGGGAAAGTCGTTGTTGATGATTATTATAGAACATCTGTTGAGGGGGTTTTCGCTATCGGAGATATTGTACATGGACCAGCTCTTGCCCATGTTGCCTCTTCAGAGGGCATAATATGCGTTGAAAAAATAGCGGATATTGAGGTAGAACCTCTTGATTACAAGAATATTCCTGCATGCACTTATACCAATCCGGAGATAGCATCATGTGGTTTAACAGAGACTGCTGCAAGGGAAGCAGGTTTTGATATCAAAGTTGGTAAATTCCCCTTCACTGCGTCAGGTAAAGCAAGCGCTTCAGGAACAAAGGATGGATTTGTAAAACTTATTTTTGATGCAAATTATGGAGAGCTCCTGGGAGCACACATGATAGGGGCCAATGTAACAGAGATGATTGCGGAGATAGTTGTTGCCAGGAAACTTGAGACTACTGCTCATGAAATTATTAAGGCTGTTCATCCACATCCAACAATGTCAGAAGCTATTATGGAGGCTGCCGCTGCAGCTTATGGAGAAGTAATACATCTTTAACCATCCGACGCAACCATTTTTTAGTAATTTTCATCAATCTTATACCGAAGTACTGGTATTTAAGACAATTATTTTATATTTTTATAATCTCAAAAAGGAAAAACCCTTGTCAGAGATAAAAAAAATAATAAAAGGTTGTCTGGCCGGTAACAGAAGAGATCAGGAACTTCTGTACAGGAGACACGCGGCAAAGTTATATGCTGTATGTCTGCAGTATTCTGGGAATGATGATGATGCAAGAGATATTTTACAGGAGGGTTTTATTAAGATTTTTGAAAACCTCCCTAATTATAAACATGAAGGTTCTTTCGAAGGTTGGATACGTAGGATTACAGTCAATACTGCACTGGAAAAATTCCGAAGCAGACATAACCTCTACAGGGTAGATGATATTGATATGATTCCGGAGCCTGATAATGGAGATTATGCAGGACTTGAAGCAAATGACTTGCTTAGTATTATCAGGGAGCTGCCTCCAAAGTACAGAATGGTATTTAACTTATATGCAATTGAAGGATATTCTCATAAGGAAATAAGTAGAATGGTGAATATCTCAGAAGGAACATCAAAATCCAATCTCTCCAGGGCAAGGGTTATCCTTCAGAGAAGAGTGGGATCGCATACAGGGTTTAAGAAGAGGATTGTAAATGGTTGAAAGAGGAGCAAATATTGATATTGTTTTCAGAAATGGACTTAAAGGTTACGAAGTTCTTCCACCTCCGGAGGTATGGAATAACATTCACCCTGTAATAAGCAGGAAACAAAGACCCTATTTACTGATGAAGGCGGCTGCTCTTGTTGTCGTTATCCTTTCGATGAGTATTTTTGCCTATCGCTGGAGCAGAGATATCTCTACAGAGCTCAACAGTGGTATAATGGCATATAATGAAGAATCTGTCTACCCTGAAAGTAGCCCTGTCATTATAGAGAGACCTCTTATAATATCCGAAAATGGAAACAGTTTAACCAATGATTCTCAGAATAAATTACTTGCAACTGCACAGGTTCAATCCGGAATATCTGTTTATAAAGACAACTTTTCCCCTTCAATTGATCTATTTGAGGAAACAGATGGCAGGCTGAAGGAAAACTCCGATCTGGCAAGTGGGCCGCAACTGGCAGCGCTGAACACTTTCAATAGAGATAATGCTGATAATGAAGAACTTAAAGGGTCCTTTCTTCCTCTGAATGATAATATTAAAGTTACTGACAGGTGGACAATCGCAGCCCTGGCATCACCGACATATAATGCAAGTTTTAATTCAAGTAATGATGTACTTTTAAATCAACTTATGGCTTCGGAACAACCTATTGTTTCCTATTCCGGAGGAGTAGCATTTTCTTATAAAATTAATAAACGATTAAGTATCCAGTCAGGTCTTTTTTATTCATCTATTGGGCAAGAGGTAGAGGGGATAAATTCTTATGGCGGATTTCAGAGCTATGGCAATGCTAAAGGGGATCGCAACTTTGAAGTCCTGACCAGTAACGGAACTGTTTATACAAATAATGCAGATGTTTTTCTTATTGCCCAAGGCCCGGGTGAAAGAATATTGACAAATTATACCAATGATGTTTTCGATCCGGAGAAGGCAAGCCTTCAGCCTCTTAATAACAATCTGCTCCAAAATTTCAGCTATCTCGAATTGCCAATAATCTTAAGGTATAAATTCGTTGATAAAATAATTGATTTTAATCTTATTGGTGGAGTATCCTATAACATGCTGGTAAATAATTCAGTATACACTATGGTTGATGGGAGTAGATATATTGTAGGAGAGACTGATGGTTTAAATCTTTTTTCTGTAAGCAGCTCAATAGGAATGGGTATGGAATATAGCTTCTCAGAAAACCTCTCTTTAAACCTTGAACCAACATTCAGATATTACCTGAATCCATTTAATCAGTTGTCTTCATCAGGAACACATCCCTATTCATTCGGAATCTTCTCCGGTATATCATTTAAATTTTAATTTTCATTTACTGCGCTTTTGCCCTGCTTTGCCTGCCAAAACCATGGCATAAGCTGGTGCCCTTTGCCTTCTGATGTGTCAATTATCACCAATTTACTCTCCCTGAAATTATTTATAAGGTGTAAAAACATTACCTTTGCACTTTATTTATTACACCTTAGTATATTATGATAAATCAAAATAGAAAAACATTAACCACCGCCGTCATTCTCATCACTACCATTATTATAATACTTTCAATTGCACAGGGATTTAAAGGATTCAGCAGTAGCACTAATAAGGAAAACAATGAATTTGATACTACTATTTACAGTATCCAATCATTTAAATTGCCTGACAGTGTGACTTTTGCTGGAGAAAAAATGCCTCTCGACAACTTCGACACCAGGGAAAGTCTTGAACGAGAAATACTTACAAGTGCTTACAGGCACTCATCGACAATTCTAATAGTTAAAAGAGCAAACAGATACCTGCCAATAATCGAAAAGATATTGATAAAGAATAACATACCTGATGATTTCAAATACCTTGTAGCTGCTGAGAGTGAATATAGTAACATGATTTCTCCTGCCGGTGCTACCGGCTTCTGGCAGATAATGCCTGCAACTGGGCAGGAAGAAGGTATGGAGATCAACACAATTGTTGATGAAAGATATGATGTTGAAAAATCAACCCAGTTTGCATGCGAATACTTTCAGAAGTCTTTTGAAAAATATGGTAACTGGACCCTGGCAGCAGCATCTTATAATGGTGGTAGAGCCGGGATTGATACACAGATCGCAATTCAACATCAGAATAACTATTATGATCTTCTTTTAAATGAGGAAACTGCAAGGTATATATTCAGAACAGTTGCTTATAAACTGGTAATTTCAGATCCTGTAAGCTATGGCTTTAATATTTCAAAAGATGATCTATATCCTGAACTTAAATATTATGAAGTAAAAGTTGACAGTGCAATAACAAATTTTTCAGTTTTTGCTGAAAAGTTCGGAACAAACTATAAGCTGTTGAAATTTCTTAACCCATGGCTTAGAAAACCATATCTGACCCCCAAACGGAATAAGGAATACCTGATAAAAATTCCTGCAGAAGGAATGAGAAATAATGAGAAAACAGAATCTGTGAACTGATCTTATAGAGGATAGATGAGATGAGTGAGGAGATAATAGTCCTTGGAGCCAGAGTCCATAATTTGCAGAATATCGATGTTACTATTCCACGAAATAAGCTGGTAGTTATTACCGGTTTGAGTGGCAGTGGAAAATCCTCTCTCGCCTTTGATACAATTTATGCAGAAGGTCAGAGGCGCTATATGGAGACTCTTTCAGCATACGCAAGACAGTTTCTGGGCGGTATGGAACGTCCGGATGTTGATAAGATAACAGGATTGAGTCCAGTAATATCCATTGAACAAAAGACCACAAATAGAAACCCCAGATCAACCGTTGGGACGATTACAGAAATTAATGATTTTCTCAGGCTTTTATTTGCACGAGCTGCTGAAGCATATTCATATGCATCTGGAGAGAAGATGGTTAAATACACAGATGATCAGATACTTGATCTAATAAAATTACATTTTTCAGGGAAGAAAATATATTGTCTGGCTCCTGTAGTTAAAGGGAGAAAAGGTCATTATAAAGAGTTATTTGAACAACTCAGACGAAAAGGCTTCCTTAATATTCGCATTAATAATGTGATAAGGGAACTTAAACCCGGGATGAAGCTCGACCGTTATAAAACCCATTATATTGAACTTGTTATTGATAAGTTCAGGGTAGGGGAGACAACAGATAAAAGACTTCATGATTCAATTATTATGTCACTCGATCAGGGTGATGGAGTGATGATGGTCCTTGATACTGACAACAATGAACCTCGTTACTTTAGCCGCCATCTGATGTGTCCGGTTACCGGTTTATCTTATAATGAACCTGCTCCACATACTTTTTCTTTCAACTCTCCCCAGGGAGCATGCCATCATTGTAACGGACTGGGTGAGGTCTCAACTATTGATGAGAAAAAACTTATTCCTGACAGTGACCTCAGCATAAGAAAAGGAGGTATTGAGCCTCTTGGGAAATTCAGGAATATCTGGATTTTCTGGCAGATTGAAGCTATTGCTGAGAAAAATGGATTTACTCTTGACACTCCCATTAAAGAGATTCCTCACGATGCCCTAAATAAAGTCCTATATGGGTCGGATGAAGTGCTGAAGCTATCTAATACCCCTCTTGGAATGACTTCTAACTATTTTCTGACATTTGAGGGAGTTGTAAATTTCGTTGGAAATATAGAGACCATTAACGGTAAAAAAAACGGATCGAGAATAAAGGACCAATATGTACAGTATAATGTTTGTCCTGAATGCCATGGAACAAGACTGAAAAAGGAGTCTTTGTTTTTCAGGATAGCTGATAAAAATATTGGAGAATTATCAGCTATGGATATTAAAGAGTTATCTCATTTTCTGGCGAATATTGAGGAGAAAATGAGCGCAAAACAAAAGATAATTGCTGCAGAAATTCTTAAAGAGATAAGAGCCAGACTTGGTTTTTTGCTTGAAGTAGGACTGGAATATCTCTCCCTTAACAGAGGCGCAAGAACTCTGTCAGGAGGTGAAAGCCAAAGGATTAGACTAGCAACTCAGATAGGCTCCCGACTTGTGAATGTGCTTTATATTCTTGATGAACCGAGTATAGGACTTCATCAAAGAGATAACCGGCAACTGATTGCTGCATTAAAAAAGTTAAGGGATGCCGGAAATTCAGTCATTGTGGTTGAACACGATAAAGAGATGATTCTTTCAGCTGACTATGTTATAGATATGGGCCCGGGGGCTGGACGCCATGGCGGCCTGGTTGTTGCTCATGGTAATCCTGAAGAGATAAAAAACTTAGAAACACTTACTTCCAGCTATCTTAATAATAAAAAAAAGTTTATAATTCCTGATATTCGAAGAAAAGGTAATGGTAAATACCTTATACTCAAGGGAGCTTCTGGTCATAACCTTAATAATGTAGATATAAAACTGCCTCTTGCAACATTCATCTGCATTACCGGAGTATCAGGAAGCGGGAAATCATCGCTTATAAACCAGACTCTTCATCCTGCATTGGCAAAGGAATTTCATAATTCAGGCAAATCGCCATTACCTTATAAAGAGATTACAGGAAATGATCAGCTTGATAAAGTCATTGAAGTTAGCCAATCACCTATTGGGAAAACACCGCGATCCAACCCAGCTACTTATACCGGTGTTTTCACTGATATCAGAAAGCTTTTTGAGCTGACTACCGAAGCTAAGATCCGCGGATTTAGTGCAGGTAGATTCTCATTTAATGTTAAGGGCGGCCGTTGTGAGGGATGCCAGGGTGCAGGCATGAAAACTATTGAAATGAATTTTTTGCCAGATGTATATGTTCATTGTAATGAATGTAATGGTAAACGTTATAACCGGGAAACGCTTGAAGTTAAGTATAAGGGGAAATCTATTAGCGATGTGTTGGATATGACAGTTAATGTGGCAGTTGTATTTTTTTCTAATGTACCTTCAATATATCATAAGATAAAAACACTCCAGGATGTTGGACTCGGCTATATCAGACTGGGTCAGCAATCCACAACTCTTTCAGGTGGAGAAGCACAACGAGTTAAGCTTGCCACAGAACTTGCACGACGTGATACAGGAAAAACACTCTATATTCTTGATGAACCAACAACGGGACTTCATTTCGAAGACGTCAGGGTGTTGCTTGATGTGCTTAATAAACTTGTTGAAAGAGGAAATACTGTAATTGTTATTGAACACAATCTCGATGTGGTTAAAATGGCTGATTATATTGTAGATATGGGTAAGGAAGGGGGAAGTGAAGGTGGTAATATTGTATTTTCCGGATCACCGGAAAAACTTGTAGATTGTGCTGAAAGCTATACCGGAAAATATCTTAAACCAGAACTCATAGCATAAGATTTTAACTATATTTGAAAGAATAAATTTATAACTATAGTAATAATGGAGAAACCAGCTGATCTTATTAAAGATGCATTTGATCCGAAAACATGGCAGGAGATTCATACCACAGATTCATGGAGAGTATTTAAAATAATTTCTGAACTAGTGGAAGGTTTTGAAAAACTGGCTCGAATTGGCCCTTGTGTATCAATTTTTGGTTCAGCAAGAACTCATCATACTAATAAGTATTATAAACTGGCGGAAGATATTGCTTACAAACTGACTCAGAATGGATATGGGGTAATTACTGGTGGCGGACCGGGTATAATGGAAGCAGCTAATAAAGGAGCTGTCCGTGGAAAGGGGAAATCAGTAGGGATAAATATTGATCTTCCATTTGAACAGAGACCAAATTCATATATTGATGCTGATAAACTTATTACATTCGATTATTTTTTCGTGAGAAAAGTGATGTTTATGAAATATGCACAGGGTTTCATTGTTCTTCCGGGTGGATTTGGCACATTTGATGAGCTTTTTGAGGCAATAACTCTTATTCAGACAAGAAAAATCGGGAAGTTCCCTATAATACTGGTAGGAAAAAAATATTGGAAGGGACTTGTTGAGTGGATTAAAGAAGAGATGCTTGCCCGTGAAAATAACATATCAAAAGAGAACATGGACCTGTTTACCCTGGTAGATACTTCAGATGAGGCAGTTGATTGTATTGTTAAGTTTTACTCAAGATATCTTCTCAGTCCTAACTTCTGATCAAACTTTTCTCATTCTATCCATCTCCCTGGCTGCGTCTTTGCGTTTGAGGGTTTCTCGTTTATCGTATTCTTTTTTGCCTTTTGAAATTGCGATTTCAGCTTTTGCCAGGCCACGGTTGTTGATAAAGACTTTTATTACAATAATTGTTAATCCGGTTTCTTTAACTTTCCTCTCAATTTTTCTTAACTCACGCGAGGTTAGGAGAAGCTTTCTCTCTCGCATGGGATCATGATTATTGAGATTCCCCCACCAATACTCAGAGATGTGCATTCCTTTGATAAAGAGTTCGCCATTACTGAAAAAACAGTATGAATCGGGAAGGGTGGCTTTACCGAGTCTTATAGATTTGATTTCTGTTCCTGAGAGCTTAATCCCTGCAACAAATTTCTCAATGAACTCATAATCGTGTGAGGCCTTTTTATTTTTTATAACAATATTTCCTGTGCCGCCTTTCATATAAAATGTTTAACCAAAGAATGCAAAATTAAGTAATTTTATGGTAAATTGCTTTTCATTCCAAAATCAATAATAATGTAACTGTGGATTTGAAATCTGATTATGATTTGTTGTTTGTTACAGGACCCACTGCGTCAGGCAAAACAACTTTGGCAGTTGCAATTGCAAATGGGATAGGTGGTGAGATCATAAGTGCTGATTCGCGGCAGGTTTACAGAGGAATGAACCTTGGAACAGGTAAGGATTATGATGATTATTTGGTAGATGGGATCAGGTTGCCCTGTCATCTTATCGATATTGCTGATCCGGGATATAAATATAATGTATTTGAATATCAGCGTGATTTTATTAAAATCTATGCCAGTCTAAAGGAGCGCCAAAGATTCCCGGTTGTGTGCGGAGGCTCCGGCATGTATGCAGATAGTATTATCACAGGGTACAGGATGTTTGAGGTACAACCTGACAGTGGTCTTAGGATTGAACTTGAGAAAAAATCGATTGTTGAGCTCAAGGCGATACTTGCAACATATAAGAATCTTCACAATAAAACAGATATTGACACTAAGAAGCGTGTTATCAGGGCTATTGAGATTGAACATTATAACCGTAACAATAAGAAAAAAAGTAGTGAAATTCCTAAAGTCAGGTCGCTTGTTATTGGAGTGATGTTAGACAGAGACATGAGGCGCAGAAGAATTACAGAGCGGCTTAAACAACGTCTGGATGATGGAATGGTTGATGAAGTGAAACAATTAATTAATCAGGGTATTAACACTGACACTCTTATCTATTATGGACTTGAATATAAGTTCATTACTCTCTATCTGACTGGAAAATTAGAGTATAATGATATGGTCAGGGATCTCGAAACAGCCATACATCAGTTTGCTAAAAGACAGATGACCTGGTTCAGAGGAATGGAAAGACGCGGCATAAAGATTAACTGGCTTGATGGGAATTCACCAATGGAGGAAAAGGTGGAAAGGGTGCTGAAACTATTAACTGAAAAATGTTCGTAGTGCACACCTGATGCCTGATGCCTGACGCCTGATGCCTGACGCCTTATTTAAGATATGTATCCAGCCATTCGAAAAATTCACGTTGCCAGATCACTGCATTCTGTGGTTTTGTAACAAAATGATATTCATCCTCGAAGAAAAGCAGCCTGCTTGGAACACCACGAACCTGTGCTGCCTGAAAAGCTTCCAAACTCTGAGTATAAGGTATTCTGAAGTCGTTTTCACTGGTAATAATGAGGATAGGTGTATCCCATTTATCAACCATAAGGTGAGGGGAGTAGGTATAACTCCTGGGACCATTCCAGTAGGGGCCTTCCAGATCTTTATCCGGAAACCACAACTCCTCAGTTGAACCATACCAGCTTGTAAAATCAAACATGCCACAATGTGATATAAATGCTTTAAATCTTCCACTATGCATTCCGGCAAGGTAAAATACAGAATAACCACCATAACTGGCCCCAACTGCACCTAATCTTGTTTCATCAACGAAAGGTTCTTTTGACATTGCATCGGTTGCATCGAGATAATCCTGAATATTTAATCCACCATAATCTCCGGATATCTGCTCCTTCCATTCTTGTCCGAAGCCTGAGTCACCACGACGGTTTGGAGCTATTATGATATAACCCCTGGCTGCCATCATCTGGTAGTTCCATCTATACGACCAGCTTTGCCCAAGTGGTCCCTGCGGACCTCCTTTACAGTAAAGAAGAGCCGGATATTTTTTGGTAGGATCGAAATCCGGAGGATATATAATCCACATCTGTAGATCTTTGTGATCTTTTGTTTTGATATATCTCTCTTCAGTTTTTCCCATCTTAATAGATTCGTAGATAGGCTTATTAATTGAGCTGATCTGTTTAACCTCTCCTGTTGTCATATCAACAACTGATATCTCAGGAGCCATCGACATTGAGACAAGACCAGCAAGGAGAACACCTGACCTGATATTTAGCGGGCCCATATTGTGTATCCCTTCAGTTACTTTATCTACACCCTTGTCAGAAATGTTAGTTTTAAATATCTGAGTTGTACCGAGATATGAGCAAGTAAAGTAAATAGTCTGAGGGTCAGCCCAGGTAAGACTCTCAACATCATAATCCCAACCTTTTGAAATCCATGCACGTTTACCCTCTTTAATATCATAAACAAACAGGCGATCCAGATCTGCTTCGTAACCATCTCTTTCCATGCTTTGGAAAGCTATCTTTGAACCATCTGGAGAAAAGACCGGGAATTTATCGTAACCCCTGTTGCCTTCGGTTATATTAATCTCTTTCGATGAATCTATGTCATAAAGGAATATATCTGAATTTGTGCTCCTGGTATCATCTATTCCTTTAAGTCTTTTTGAAGTATAGGCTATTAGCCGGCCATCGGGACTCCATGATATCTCCCCTTCATCGAAATAAGGTGATGTAGGAGATTCAAATCTTTGACCATCCATGATATCTTTCTCTTTCGAAACAGTGCTTCCGTTAAATGATGCAACAAAAATATGGCTATAGGAATAATCACTCCAGTAGTTCCAGTGACGGTACATAAGGTCGTCGATGATCCTGACATTCGCCTTTGGAAAATTATGTTTTTCATTAGCAGTCTGGTCCAGTTTAACTCTTCTTGTAAAATATAATTTATTACCGGTCGGGGAAATATTGAAAATCTCAAAATCATTTAATCCTGAGATTACCTTTTGCTCTGATCCATCGGCATTCATAGTGTTAAGATTCCCTTTGCTGATAAATGCTATTGACTTACCCTCATTGAACCATTGCGGTGAGCTTCCTCCTTCAAGTGTGAGCTGTACAGGATCGCCTCCGGAGGTTGACATTTTGAAAATGTTGGTTCTCCTGGCTTCACTCATAAGGTCAATATCTGTAACCGTATATAACAGAGTTGTCCCATCAGGCGAGAGGGTAAAAGATCCAAGACGTCGGAACTTCCACATTATTTCAGGTGTCATTACTCCTCCGGCTTTCTCTTCAGCAGTTAACTGGTTATTGAATAGTGGTAACGACTCCTGACTAACTGGTGCTTTTTGCTTACATGAGGCAGAAAAAAGCAGTGCTAAAAGAAATACCGGTAGCAGATATCTTTTCATAATTTTATATTTATTTACTTTCCTGTTATTTTTTAAGGGCTTCAGATACTTTAAGCTTTAGTTCATCATACAATTCAGGATTGTCTTTAAGTATCTGTTTTACAGCGTCTCTGCCCTGTCCAAGTTTGGTGTCTCCATAGCTGAACCATGAGCCGCTTTTTTTAATAATTTCAAAGTCTACTCCAAGGTCAACAATCTCACCAAGTTGTGAAATACCTTCTCCGTAAAGGATATCAAATTCAGCTTTTCTAAAAGGCGGAGCAAGCTTATTCTTTACAATTTTAACCCTGGTGCGGCTACCGATAATTTCATCACCATCCTTAAGCTGGCTTATTCTGCGAATGTCTAATCTGACTGACGCGTAAAATTTCAAGGCGTTGCCTCCTGTAGTAGTTTCAGGATTTCCAAACATAACTCCGATCTTATCTCTGAGTTGATTTATGAATACACATGAAGTGTTTGTTTTATTTATATTGGCTGTAAGCTTGCGTAATGCCTGTGACATTAATCTTGCCTGCAGACCCATTTTAGAGTCGCCCATTTCACCTTCAATTTCTGCTTTGGGTGTGAGTGCTGCTACTGAATCTATAACAACTACATCAAGTGCACCGGAACGGATAAGGTTATCAGTTATCTCAAGAGCTTGTTCCCCGTTATCTGGTTGAGAGATAAGAAGATTTTCAACATCAACTCCCAGTTTCTCAGCATAATTTCGGTCGAATGTATGCTCAGCATCGATTATTGCTGCTATACCTCCGTTTTTTTGTGCTTCGGCTATTACATGAATTGCAAGTGTTGTTTTTCCTGAAGCTTCAGGGCCATAGATCTCTATTACTCTTCCCCGTGGTACTCCTCCAATGCCCAGGGCTGCATCAAGACCTATTGATCCGGTGGAGATAATCTGAACGTTTTCAATAGCATTATCACCCAGCTTCATTATGGTTCCTTTGCCAAAATCCTTCTCAATTTTTCCAAGTGTAACCTCTAATGCCTTAAGTTTTTCTTTGTTTATTTCTTTTCTCTCTATGCTCATATAATTGGTATTATTTATTATACATTTTGAATATCTGGACTGTATGATCGGCAGTGTCTACTTTTTATCTTTAGGATAAAAATACAAAATCACCTTTTTACCAGCAAAAGTGCTTAACTTTACTTCTCTGCCCTCCTGATCGATACCGTCAAATGCAGGGGCTTTCATCCCCTCTTTTATTTGTATCATATTTTATTTATTTTGTTATTATGGGTAAATTTACGAAGTTTGAATTGTTTTCTGCGAAAAATTAAATAATTGTTATTAACATAAATCATTATACAAATAATTTTATCATACAGTTAACTATCTGTAAATAAGTTATTTGTGTACGAGTAATTAAAATCAGCCATGAAACTGAAGAGACAAATAGTGTTGTTTTGGCTATTATTGATAATTGGCATATCTTTTATTGACCTTTTTTCCCAGAATATCCAGAAGAAACCAACACGTCAATCCTCTTTGGAAGCTTTTTCAAAAGGAAATTATGAACAGGCGTACAATGAATTCAGTGAGTTATTGCTGACCTATTCCAAAGATCCTTTATATAAATATTATTCAGGAGTTTGTCTGGTTCGACTTAAGAGAGACATAAGTAAGGCAGTATCATTTTTAGGAGAGGCTCTTCATGGAGTTGCTGCTGTGAGGTCACTTCCTTCTGATGCCATTTTCTATCTTGGAAGGGCACAACAAATGTCGGGGAGCTTCCTGGAAGCAGTTGAATCCTATAATTTGTACACAAATCAGGTTGGGAAAAGGGCAGCAAGAGAACAAGGAGTGCCTGGATACATACAACAATGTAACGAAAATAAGGGAGAGATACCGGCAGTTGCAGATAATCTTGTTGAGAATGTCAGGACTGATAAGGCCGTGGTTAACACAACTGACAATAAACAAGTAATTAGTGATGCTATTCAACAACCAGTTAGAAACGATATATCTGAAAAAGAAATTCTCCCATCCGGCTATGACAATATTTTGGATGAGGCCCTTAATTTTCAGTTTAAATCAGATTCCATTAAAACCCTGATCAGCAAGCTGAAGATAGATTTAGATAAGCTTCCAAATGATGAAAAGGAAGTTCTTACTTCAAAGATATCTGAAAATGAATTGCTGGCGACAACATTTCAACGGTCAGCTGATCTTAGATACGCGGAAGCTCAGGTAGCAATGAATTCACAAAATGAAAAAAATCAGCAGGTGACACCTTCACAACAAACAGATATTAAGGTTACTATAGATTCAGTTAAACAGACAAATAATAATATTTTAAAACCGGATGAGAAACAAGCAGACACAATTAAAAAAATTGTTCCGGCTATAAATAAACCTGCTGAAACGTTTAAATTTTTCGAAGTTCTTCCCAAACCTGTTACTGATCCGAATGAAAAGATAATAATAGATCCGGAAGTGCCTGAAGGACTTATTTATCGCATCCAGGTTGCTGTTTTTCGTAATCCGGTTGCTCCTGCTTATTTTAAAGGAATAACACCTGTTTTTGGATTTAAATTAACAGGAACTGACAAGACAAATTATTATGCCGGTATGTTCCGAAGATCTTCGGATGCTCATAAAGCATTAGCCTCGGTTAAAGCAAAAGGTTTCAATGACGCATTTGTTGTTGCCCTTTCAGGTAAGAAAGCTGTTTCGCCTGACAGAGCTGCAAGTTTGGAGAAGGAGTGGAGGAATATACCTTTCGTAGACATTATGAAGAGTATATCAGAAACACCTGTTGATACTGTTCCTCCAACCCTGTCTTTCAGAGTTGAAGTCATAAGGTCATCAAAACCTCTTAAGGATGAGATATTAGGAGGGATTAAAAAGATTGCGGGTAACCGGGGGTTGGATATTCAACAACTTGATGATGGAAATATTGTCTGTTTAATAGGTAAATTTATTACTTTTGAAAGCGCTGCAGCGTTTGCTGACCTTTTGGTAAGAAACGGCTACCGCGAAGCAAAGGTTGGTGCATGGCTGGGTAAAAAAGAGATACCGGTTGATATTGCAAGGCAACTATTTGATAATCTGGAATGAAGGAAAGAACATTACATAAGGATGATAAGTTTAAGAGCGGTGGTGAATTGAGTTCGCTGATTCTTTATAATGACGAAGTGAATACGTTCAATCATGTTATAAAATCATTGGTTGAGGTATGTGGCCACGATTCTGTTCAGGCTGAACAATGTGCTCTTATTGTTCATTTTAAAGGTAGCTGTGAGGTAAAGATGGGGATGCAAGAGGTGTTAAGTGCCATGAGCAAATCGTTAAATGCAAAAGGATTAAAATCAAAAGTCCATCCAACAACAAAATGATGGCAGTCTGAAAAGCCGATTCTCTATTTCTCTTTTCGATCTTTTCAATTACTTCTAACATTTTTTGCCGCTGTATTTGGAATATTGTATGTTCACTACACAACACGCAACAAAGAAAGAATGGCACTAATTGAAAAGGGAGCCGATGCCTCACTCTTTAATACCGGGAAAGAGGCGAGACAATTTAATTTCAGTTGGAGCAAGTTTACATTGAAAATAGGAAAATGTTATGGGATATGCAAAAGTATATCCCCATTTATTTTCCTATATAAAACTCAATCATTTCTCTGATTGCCCTACGGCATACGGAACAAAATCCATCAGGTCCATTGCTTTTCATCCGGCAGTCCAACTCAGGTCTGAATATCCCTTTTGCTGAATAGCCACCGCCTTCAAATAATCCTGTTAAATTTTTATACTTATCCTCATTAGGCGTGGGAATTGGAGTGTTTTTCCCTATCATGTTCTTCCATTTAGTATCAAAACTAACCATTGTTGTTATGTTTGGCTCCCATGGTTCAACATTAAGAGGGTAAAACTCATCATATGCTACTTCTGAAGAATAGTATTCATCCGCCAGCCCTGAGAATCCATGACCAAATTCATGGATGAATACTTTAGGAGAGAGCTGATCTCCTGTCGTTGTGCCGCTATAGTAGTTGTAAACACCTCCACCACCATAGCTGGAACTGTTTATTAATACAATAATATTATCATGAGGTACAAGTGCTGCATAATCATTAACTGATTTAATATCCTGGGTTGTAAGGTAACGGTCAATATCAAAGGTGTAGAAACTTGAGTTCAAAGCGGTATTAACATAAATGTTTTTCCCCGGTATATCAGTTCCTGATTCCTGTGAGATTGCTTCTACTGCCCAAATATTGAAATTTCCCTTGAATTCTGTAAAGGGTGCTTCTGAAAATAGAATGTCTGTCATTTTCTTTACATCTTCTCTGAATTTCCCCATCTCATCTGCTTTATACCCTTCTGCAATAAATGCCAGATCAACACTGACACCTGGATCACCACCATCTATTATCTTTGTAACAGCAGCATTTACAGGCTCTTCTCTTATGATAAAATAATCGGCAGGGTCAATTAGTGTTTCATATAATTTTGAAAATAAACCATTTCTCCCTCTTTTACTAAGAACAAACCTGATTTTTTCTTTTGGGAAAGGCATAGTAGCAACCTCGTAAAAGCTTCTGTTACTGATTTTTGCTTCAGAAGTAGTCTGCCACTCCTGGAAGAGTGTACAAAATCCCCTGGAATAAATAAGTAAATTGTTCACATCATCAAAAACCTCATATTTAAAATTTCCGTAATTGAAGGGATCGGTAAGATTTGTATTAGATCCTGCCCAGAAGGGTTCCTCCTTCATTCCGACAGGATAAACAAAAGTATTGTCACTATTGCCGGCAAGCACGAAGTCGAACCTTAATACTTTGTTAGTAAAGTACTTTTCAAATACCGACTGGGCAAAAGTTGGTATTGATAAAGCGAACAATGCAAGTAAGATAATTGTTCTCATGATTAATAGATTTTTGTTGGATAATGCAAAGCTATAATTATTCAGTAATACGGATTGATAATTTGTCTATTTTTGCCACTAAATAAAAATAAACTACAATGGCGGACCTTAATACAAGAATTAGTGATTTTGTCTGGAAGAATCTGAGTGAAAAGCGTGTTACAGGGAAGAGCGACCCTTTCTGGGAATCATTACAAAATGCCGGAACAGAGTTATGGCTTGATACAGGTGACATGGATGAAGCTGAATCGAACTGGTCGGCCGAAATGAGTGCATTGACGACTAACAATACTTTGCTTAATAATGAAATACAGAAAGGGATATATGATAATTTTATTTCTGAAGCAAAAAGCATTGTCAGGGAACTTCCTCAGGAAGACAGGGTTAAAGAGATCGCCTTTATTTTGAATGCACGTCATGGTTTGAGATTAGCTTTAAGGTTCGGAGGGTATGTCAGTGTTGAATTACATACCGACACTGCTTATGATATTAAGGCTATTCAATATTACGGAAGAAGACTTCATGAAATTTGCCCGGAACAGTTTATCGTGAAAGTTCCATATACAGCAGAGGGGTTAATAGGAGCAAGACTACTGAAAGATTCGGGAGTAAAAATTAATTTTACACTTGGATTCAGCGCTCGTGAGAATGTGATTGTTACAAAGTTAGCCCGGCCTGACTATCTGAATGTATTCATGGGAAGGGTTGGTGCATATATGATTAACAATAAACTTGGCGATGGAACAGGAGCAGGAGAGATGGCAGTAATTTCATCCCAGAACTGGGTAACAGGTCTGTCTGCGGAAAATCCGTGGCAAACCAAACTAATAGCTGCAAGTTTGAGGAATAATAGTCAGTTAGAGCTTCTGGCCGGGACGGATGTTTTTACCATACCTCCAAAGGTTGCAGCTTCAGGACGAAAAGAATTAAGTGGAAAATTCACTTCCCGGACTCATGAGAACTATGACATTAGCATATTTGATTCAGCAAAAGAATCCAGAGTTGAAAAATTCTGGGAGGTTGATAACAAAGTACTTAACCTTGCAGAAAGACTTGCCTCGAAAGTTCCTGCCACTGGTTCCGAGCTTATTCACATAGCTCATGAAGAAGGTTGTGAAGATATGTTTCCTTCACTGACCAAAGAGGAGAAAAGTTTCATTGCATCTGATGGAAAAATCCCATTACATTCAAGATGGCAGCAAAACATTAGTGAGGGTAAAATTGCTCCAGATACATTATTGACAATGGCCGGGTTGGCATCATTTACAGCTGATCAGGGGATGCTCGATCAAAGAATAAGAAGTATTATTGAATAATATTCTCGACGCATTAATCTAACATAAATTTTATCTGAAGAAGATTCAGGCTGATCGTTGTCTGACAATCTCATACAGGAGAATACCAGCTGCTACCGAAACATTCAGAGAACCGATTGAGCCAGTCATAGGTATCTTAACCTGCTGATCAGATATTGCTATAAGCTCCCGGCTAATACCTTTTTCTTCTGAACCTAATATTAACACCGAAGGACCGGTCAATATAGTTTCAGAAACAAATTCTCCTGATTTTTCTGCAGCACAAATTACTTTAAGCCCCGATTCTTTAAGATATTCGATGGCACGTACAATACTCTTTTCTCTGCATACAGGGAATGAATGCAATGCACCTGCCGAGGTTTTAATAGCATCAGCTGTTATTCTGGCTGAACCTTTTTCAGGGATTACTATTGCATGGGCTCCCAGACAGTCGGCAGTTCGCACAATCGCCCCGAAATTTCTTACATCTGAAACACCATCCAAAGCAACAATTAAAGGATCTTCTCCTTTTTCAAAGATCATTGGAAGGAGGTTGTCAATATATTGATATTCAATAGCAGATAACCATGCAAGAACACCCTGATGATTTTTCCGCGTTACCAATTCAATTCTCTCAACAGGTACTATCTGGTAAACAATGTTATGAGTTTTTACTTCGGTCATTAATTCGTGATATAATGACCCTTGAAGACCCTGTTTTATCAACAGTCTTTCAATCTGTTTTCCTGCTTTAATAGCTTCAATTACAGCTCTTAATCCAAAAATACAATCTGTTTCTTTATGCATGAATTACTTAGTTTCAGTCATTTATAAGATAAATTATTGATCTGTGTTTTGTTGTGTCTAAAAAGAGTTTAACCTCTAAATATCTTCCGGGTTGTCGAGACGGAAAACAATTCCTTTCCTCCAGCTGAAAACAGCTTTATCCCAATATGTAACTAATGTTTCGCTACGACTCAGGTAAAAATCATTATCTGAAAATAGATTATCTCGCTTTTTAAAGTTAAAGAAAATATAGTCATCACTTAATGTGTATCTACCTCCCCAGCTGGATTTTATCCTGGGTTTTTTATAACCCCATCTCTCTCCATCTGATGTTTTATAAACTTTATCCGGAGGGCCATAAATTATATAGATCATTCCTCTTTCACTCCGCCACCCCTCTTTGTACGATGTGAAATAATAGTTAGAATAGAGAACCCGTGTGTAGTATATTCTTATTAGTTCCCGCGATTTATCAACATTTCCTCCGCATTGAATCCAAAAATCGTCAAGAGCTACCTTCGGTTTATTGGAAGACTTTAAATCTGCAACTTCCCACTGCGATGCAATATAAGCAAGAGGCTCAATCATTATTTCAGGAGAGGTCATTGCCGGAAAGGACGAACCCATATTGAAAAATGTAAATCCTTCCCTGAGGGTCCTTTCAACAGTGCACAGGTAGATGCCTTCTTTTGGGAACATCATAGGAAGAGTATCAGAATAAGGTATGGCAACAACCTTTTCTGGCTCATAATCAAGAGTTTTTTCAGGAAGTAGCATCGATGGAGGATCAGGGACTACTCTGAATGGTTTGTAATATGAGATGAAAAGAGTGTCTATTGGAATCCTTGAGTAAATTAGGTTGACATATTCATTCACTCTTATTACAGGATTAAAAAGTTCATTTTTCCAGAAATGGCCCTGAGATCTGAAATTATATTTATTGTTGTAAGATAGAGTATTAAAAGGAACAAAGGCCTGTATCACTTTAAGCCGTAGCCTATCAAGGATTTTTATCTCAGCCATGTATTCAATGCCCTTTTTAACTTTCAAAGGGATAGTATAAATATATTCCGGACGTCCTGCCTCTTTTACTATACTGATATTATAGACAGCCGTATCGGCCAGAAGTTTCCCATGACTGATATTAAAGAGCTTAACCGTAATGAGTACCATCGCTGTTGGAACACCCTGAGGGTTTGCTTCTGAGAAGAAAAGGTCGGTAGCGAAGAACTTTACAGATAGATCAGATGATTCATCAGATATATTAATGACATTGTAACGTGGGTTAATGGGATTCTTAGTGGGATTATAGAGGTAGGAAAGATCCTTGGAGTCGACAGTTTGTTGAGTCGTTTTACAGGAGGAGAAAACTGCAATAAGCAGAATGATGGGAAGCAAAAAGTAAATGGATCTGATGGTAATACTATTCTTCATACCCAAAATTAATTAACTTATTTGGTTTTGCCCTCTTTCCATGATATTCTAATCCTGCAAAGCTCCTTATCATCAGCAGGCCTTTTTACCGAGTGGTTATAAAAACTGCCATTACCGTTTTCCACAGATGTTCTGATTAATATTTCTTCGTTAAAAAGAGATTCGGCAAGATAGTTTATTTCAGCTGATTGCGGAATGTTCTTCATCACAAAATCAAGGTCATAGGTGTCGCACACCCATTTCAGATATCTTACATTGTTCGAATGAAGGTTTACATCGAGGTCACTGACATTGATTTTGTATCGCGGCGAGATATGACCATTTTCTGCAGATGGTTCAAGTTTTAAAGCATACCTGATTGGTGATTTATTACTATGCAGATTAGGATTATAAGTATTTAATATTGAATCAGGCCTCTGAACTTTTTTAGTAGTGCGATTAAGGATTAGCCATGATGATGTAGCTGACGCAATGAGTCTGCCATCAGGATAATGGACCTCGTAGTTTCTCAGGGCAAACAATTTATCAGTTCCGTTAGGCCATGTCTTGACAATAATTGAATCTTCCCATGAAGGCCATTCGTAGATCTCAGCATACAATCTGGCAAGCACCCAAAAACGATTATCCCTCATAAGGTCATCCCTGCCGAATCCAAGTTTTACAGCATGGTCAGAGGCAATATCCTGCATATAATTAAATAATGAGTAGAGGTTTAGCTTGCCATCCGGGCCGGTTTCATAGACATGTACCCTGTATTCTTTTTCAAACTGAAGTAATTCCATTGTTAACTGTTTTTCTTTAAAAACGTTTCCACCTCATGGCTGTAAAGAGCCCATTTATTCATCTCTTCGTTTAAATGTTCCTTTAAATCCCGATATTTTTCATAATCCATTTCATCATCCACGGAAGAATTACCCGACTCCATAAATGACTTATTAACTTCCTTAATATCCGCTTCAATCTTCTCAATCACTTTTTCCGATTCCTCAAGTCTCTTCCTGCGTTTTCTAAGATTACGGTCATACTCCTTTTTCTCAAGGTACTTTTGTTTATTTGACGAAAAATCAGCCTGTGGTAATGTTTTTACCATCCTCTCTTTTTTTTCGATCTCTTTCAGGGTTACAATTTTTTTCTTCCTGAGAAAGTCATAAATGCCACCGATATTTTCCTTTATCCTGTTATGTCTGAATTCATATACCTTTTCGACTATTCCGTCAAGAAAATCTCTGTCATGTGACACTACAATTAGTGTGCCATCGAATTTGATCAGTGCTTGTTTAAGAATATCTTTTGAACGCATATCGAGATGATTAGTTGGCTCATCAAGAACCAGCAAGTTGCTTGGTTCCAGCAGAAGCCTCACCAGGGCAAGTCTGGAACGTTCCCCCCCGGATAGTACTTTGACCTTTTTTTCCACATCATCACCCCTGAAAAGGAAAGCACCAAGCATATTGCGGATCTTGGCCCTTATATCACCTTTTGCAACATCATCAATAGTCTGAAGTACGGTTTTGTTCTCATCAAGTAGCTCATCCTGATTCTGGGCAAAATATCCGGTTTTTACATTATGCCCAATTTTCAAATTACCAGTGTAATCAAGTTCGCCGATAATGATCTTAGAAAATGTGGTTTTACCTTCACCGTTACGGCCCACAAAAGCAACTTTCTCTCCTCTCGATATTTTAATTTCAATTTTATTCAGGACATTCAGTGATCCATAATTTTTTGAAAGTTGTTCAGCATCTACTACAACAGTACCTGAACGTGGAGCAGGCGGAAATCGGAGGTTGATCGAACTTTTATCTTCCTCATCCACCTCCAGTCTTTCAACCTTATCCAGTTGTTTGATTTTCGACTGAACCTGAACGGCTTTTGTTGCTTTATACCTGAAACGTTCTATAAACTTTTCAGTATCTTCGATCATCTTCTGTTGGTTCCTGAATGAGGCGATCTGTTGTTCCCTTCGTTCCTCTCTCAGAATAAGATATTTAGACCAAGAGGCTTTGTAATCGTAAATTTTCCCAAGGGATATTTCGATTGTCCTCATGGTTACATTGTCAAGAAATGCACGGTCGTGAGAAACAAGGACAACTGCACCGGCGTAACCTGCAAGAAACGATTCGAGCCATTGAATGGACTCAATATCAAGATGGTTAGTTGGTTCATCAAGAAGGAAGAGAGAGGGTTTTTTCAGTAGTATTTTGGCAAGTTCAATTCGCATCCTCCAGCCACCGCTTAACTCTTTTGTGAATCTGTCAAAGTCTTTTCGTTCAAACCCAAGACCGATAAGCGTTTGCTCAGCTTCAGCAATATAGTTTGTGCCACCAAGCATTCTGTACCTTTCTTCAACTACTGTCAGATAATCGCAAAGTTTAAGGTAGTCGGACGATTCATAATCCTCCCTCCTGGCAATTTCCGAACTACAATGTTCAATTTCTTCAGAAAGGCTTAAAAGTTCTGAAAATGCTGTTATTGTCTCATTCAAAACAGTTGTAGTGTCATCCACTTTCATCTGTTGAGGCAGATAACCTATCGTGACCTCTTTCGACTTGTCAACCTGTCCTGAAGTTGCATTCTGAAGTCCTGAAATTATCTTAAGAAGTGTTGATTTGCCGGCACCGTTTTTTCCAGCCAGACCAATACGGTCCTGGTCATTAATGAGAAATGATATATTTGTTAACAAATCAAAGCTGCCAAAAGATACTGATAGATCCTGAACCGAAACCATAGTGCAAAATAAAATGTTTGCAAATATAGGAAAAGTATGCCAGACAGCAGACCGAAGATCTAAGATCGAAAGTTAAAATTATTTACTTCGGACTTCGGACTTCGGACTTCCGACTACTCCTTAATAGGCTTTTTTAATGAATTTTCTGATAATAAGTTTTTCGGATGTATGAATCCTGATTATGTATAAACCATCAGGGATTCCGGAAACCGGTATGGTTACAGTCTCTTCACCCGGGAAGTTACGCGACAATATAGTTGTTCCTTCAAAGTTCTGAATAACAATATATTGCAGATGATGTATGCTTTTAATAGTCAAGTAGTTATGGGCTGGATTCGGATAAATAGCCAAAGGTGATTCATCTCTTTCATGATTCATAGTTGCTACTGATTCTTCAAAAACAAAATCATCCCAATAAGCGATACTGTTGGTATTGGTTCTGACCTCAAGGTAAAACGCAACTGCTTCAGGAGGAGCTAAAACAACATAATCATATTGCTGCCAGGTTTCACTTTTAAAATATTGCGAAGGTCGCATTATGTCATTGGTTGAAGGATCATCTATACTGTTGTTTTCTTCATCTTTCCAATAGCACCAGATGCGTGATCCTTTTCCGGTTGAAATAATTATAGTCTTGTTAAAGAGTGATAATCTATACTCTTTGCCCGGTAAGACTTGAATGGTTTGTCCCAGGTCACTGGTAATGGAGGAACTTCCACCATGCATACAGGAATAACTTCCTGAAATCACGTAAGCGGAATCTTTTATACAATTCTCAACATGAGTCCAGCCGGTTGGTCTGGTAATTTTTGTCCATGTCTCAAATCCAGGGTTTACAACAAGATTTTGACAAAAGGAAGCAACGTTCATTGCAATGAGCAGCACGAAGAATATGGCTCTTTTCATAGAAGTCAGTATTAAGTACATTAAAAAATTAACAATTTGTTGCGAGACAAATTTCAAATGTTAATTTCCATCATTTCTGTTACAAAATCAAGTTTTTTCATTTAAATTTTTAAATTTTTGGTTAGATTGTAGAATTTCATAAACAGGATCTCTATACCATACGGTGATATCTGAATAGAGTTCACTTTTTAAAAGTTATCTTTGCAGTAGTATTATCTGTCAGGGGTGACTTCTTCCTGGTTAATTTAATAATTATAATATCATGAATATTAACAGATTAATATTGAAGTTTTCAGCCATATTTTTATTATTCCTGATTTGGATCATAGTGATGGTGTAGCTCCATGTATGATTCAGGGAATTCTGTTCCTGAGAAATCTGAGTAGCTCCGATTAAAGTATTGAAATTGTATTAGATAAAAGTAACAAGTAATTATTCAATTGCAGGTGGGAAGAAAAAAAGATTTTCCTTTGTTGGAAAAAGTCACGATAACTGATATAGGAGCAGAAGGGAATGCATTAGCCAGAGTAGATAACCTTGTTGTTTTTGTTCCGATGCTCATCCCTGGCGATGTTGTTGATCTTCGGGTAATAAAAAAGAAGAAAAAATATTTTGAAGGAAGAGTTGTCAGGGTCCATGAATATTCTGCCGACAGGGTTGAACCCCGTTGCAAACACTTTGGTATCTGCGGTGGATGTAAGTGGCAGCATCTCCCATACCATTTTCAGCTTCAGTATAAAGAGAAGCAGGTTATTGATAATCTTACCCGTATCGGAAAGATCGATTTGTCCGGTATAAACCCAATTATCGGATCATCTGAAATATTTTTGTACAGGAACAAACTCGAATACACATTTTCCGATAAAAGGTGGCACACCATAGAGGAGGTAGCATCGGGTAATAAATTTGAAAAGGAAAATGCCCTGGGGTTCCATATTCCCGGATTGTTTGATAAAGTGCTGGATATAGAGGAGTGTCATCTTCAGCCAGAACCTTCAAATGCGATTAAGAATGCAGTCAGGGAGTATGCCAGCAGGAATAATCTTCAATTCTTCGATCTCAGAGATCAAAATGGTTTCCTTCGCAATCTTGTGATCCGTAATTCTATTGAAGGCAAAGTGATGGTTATTGTTGTCTTCTTTCATGATGATGTTGAAAAGCGTGAAGGGTTACTCGATTTTCTTGTTTCGGAATTCCCGCAGATAACATCCATGATGTATGTGATTAACTCAAAAAAGAATGATTCTCTGAATGATCAGAGTCCAATATTATATAAAGGTGAAGGATATTTAGTTGAAGAAATGGATGGTTTGAAATTCAGGGTCGGGCCAAAATCATTTTATCAGACTAATACAAAACAAGCACTGACACTGTACCGTATTGCAAAAGATTTTGCGGGATTAACAGGAAAGGAGATCGTTTACGATCTTTATACAGGAACAGGGACAATTGCAAATTACGTGGCGGAGTCTGCTGCAAAAGTAATTGGTATTGAATATGTTGAGGAGGCTGTTAGAGATGCAATACTAAATTCTGAAATAAATAATATCCGGAACACTCAATTTTTTGCAGGTGATTTGAAAGATGTTCTTTCGGATAAATTCCTAAAAATCAATGGTAAACCTGATGTTGTAATTACTGATCCGCCAAGAGCGGGCATGCATGAAGACGTAGTAAAGACTATCTTATTAGCTGCTCCTGACAGGATTGTTTATGTAAGCTGTAACCCTTCAACTCAGGCACGAGATATATTATTGCTATCAGGAAGTTATCTGGTTAGTGATGTTCAGCCCGTTGATATGTTTCCTCATACTCACCATGTTGAAAATGTTGTCCTTATGAGGAAAAAAGATATCTAAAAGGTTCTCCTGCCGGTAGAAGGGAATAATATTTAGTGTATATTTAATGTCCGTTTTGGAAAGATACAGATATGGATGATAATAAACGAGAAGATCCTGATTATATATCACTGATCCATGATGAGGGGATGGATGATCATATTGCAAGCCTTCGGTATGCCCGGATGATTCAGAATGCATTAATGCCTAATCCTGAGGCTCTTAAAGGATATGTTAAAGATTATTTTATCCTTTTTCTTCCGCGCGATATTGTTAGCGGTGATTTCTATTATACATATTGCAATAAACAAAAAATTTGTATCGCTGCTGGCGATTGTACAGGTCATGGGGTTCCGGGAGCTCTTATGAGTATTCTTGGAATTAGTTTCCTTAATGAGATAATGCAGTCAGGGATTAATCTTCAAGCCAACCGTATTCTTAACCTAATGAGGGAGAAGGTTATGAAAGCTCTTCATCAGACAGGTGACCTATCGGAAACAAAAGACAGTATTGATATTGGCCTATGTATTATCGATTATTTAAAGGGGAAATTACAATATTCGGGAGCCAACAGACCAATGATAATGATTAGAGAAGGTGAGTTAACCGAATTTAAACCTGACAAATTTACCATTGGCCTGGCCCCATTAAAAGAAACACCTTTCACAAATATTTCCATTGATACAAAACCCGGAGATTCCTTTTATCTTTTTTCAGACGGATTCTCCGATCAGTTTGGTGAAATGACAGATAAGAAATTTAAGCATAAGTACTTCAAGAGGATAATTGAATCGATTGGAGGACTTCCCATGGCAAAACAGAAAAAGCATCTTGAAAGAGCATTTAATGAATGGAAGGGAAGTACACAACAGATTGATGATGTTCTTGTTTTTGGGTTTCAATTATAACTATTAATATCATGATGGAGCTTAAGGCTTTTAGAATAAAAAATTTCAGATCAATTTCTGATACAGGTTGGCAAAACCTCTCACCAGACAACATTACTTGTCTTATTGGACAGAACGAATCAGGAAAGACATCAATACTTGAGGCAATGAAAGTTTTTTATTCGGGTATTATTTCGGAAGATGTATTGCGTAGCGATCTGTCATTACCTGAAGTAAGTTGCAGGTTCAGTATTCCAAAAGGATGGTTACTTAGTATTACTGACAACCCTGGCACCGAATTAAAAGAATTGTTGTCGGGACTTACTCAGGTTGAACTTACCAGGAAATGGATTGCTGACCTCTCGTCGGTAAAAAATGTCAGTGGGGAAATAAGTCAATATCTTTCTTCTCTTGAAGATGCCTGGAAGCTTTATCTCGATGATGTATCTGCAAAATTAGATGAAGAACTGAAAGATATCAGGGAGATGGAAACAACTCAGTCGAAGCTGGCTGAAGAAGAATCATCCCTCAGATCAAAACTTGCCACCTGTGAACCAAGGAGTAAAGGTTTCAGATTATTCGGTAAAAAAGCAGGGGATTTGGCTAAATCGGAGAGTAGTCAATATTCCGGACTAAAAAATCAGTTGAATGTAGTAAAAAAACGTCAGGGAGAGATTGTTGAAAGTCTGCGAATGAAACAGTTAGTGAAACGGATTGGAGAAAAATGGGAGAGCCTTCTGGAAATTTGTGCCAGACTTGATGATCATCTTAATGAGCTTTCAATTAAGCTTGAGGATAGGCATCAGAAGATGACTCTTCTTATGAGACCTATTGATGATGATGTTGATATTGAATGGAATGAAGTGCTTAAAGATTATCGGAAAACCAGGAGCGAAAAGGATTTGAGAATGGCAGAAATTGAACGACAGATTGCTTTGTCGGGATATATGATTGAAGGGAGCAGTGAGGAAGAGGCAGAGAACAAAGTTGACGAAATAATCCAATCATACAAATCGCAATATAACAGTGATATACTCGGCAATAAATATTTTGAATATTGCCCTGTTTTTGAGTTGTTTGAGGATTTTGGAAGTTTGTTACCGAACAGGATTGACATGGAAGATATTGTATCAGGTAATGAACAAGTTGAAGGCTATAAGGCTGCAAGAAATTTTCTTTCATTGGCACAGGTGGATTACTCCTTTTTTCAGCAGCCTTCGAGTCGTATTCTGAAACAGAAAATTGAGAATCTGAATCATACTCTTACTCATAATTTTCAGGATTTCTGGCAGCAGTCGATTGGGAGGAATAATAAAATACACATTCAGTTTGAATTAGATCATTATAATGCCTCATATGGTGATAAGGCCGGGAAACCTTATCTTGAATTCTGGATCAAAGATGAAGGTGAACGGCTTTATCCAAAGCAGCGCAGCAGGGGTGTAAGATGGTTCTTATCATTCTACATGGAACTAAAGGCATCTGCCAAAATAAATACCAGACAAATGGTTTTGCTTGTTGATGAACCAGGTGTAAGCCTTCATGCCAGAGCTCAGGAGGATGTTCTCAAGGTATTTGAAGATATAAAAGATAAAATTCATGTGATTTATACTACTCATTCACCTCATCTGGTTGAAATTAATAAACTTCACCGGGTTCTTGCAGTGCAACGTGATGACCTTGACAGTTTAAGAAGCACAACCAGGGTTCTTGATCCATTAAGTTTGTCATCAGCTTCTCGCGATACTCTTACACCACTCCAAAACATCCTGGGTAACCCTATGACAACTGAAGGATTCTCAACAAAGTGGATTAACATTATTGTAAATGATACTGGTTCATTCTATATTTTAAAGGCTATTATCCTTCTAATGGAATTCAAAGGGGAAGTTTGTGTTATACCATCAACCAATGTATCTTCCATTCCATTATTGTGTAATATTATGATGGGTTGGGGTGTGGATTTTGCAGTATTGCTTTTTGAAAACGATGAGGAAACACAGTTAACAGAACTTCTTAAAAAGACTGTTTTCAAGACAGATAATGTTGGTAAAGAACTAATTGTCAGAATGAAAGAGAGTTTTTTAAATTCTGAAGATCTATTATCAACACTTGATTTTAAAAATCATATTTTGGAAAGCAGAGAAGGCATAACTGTTCCAAATTCGATATATATCAGAGAAAATGAGCTTCCACGTAATTTTATTTTAAGCAGATTTCTGGCTAATGTAAAAGCTGGAAAAGTTAAAGCTTCAGATTTTGATGAGGAGACTCTCGAAAATTTTCGGTTAATTACTGATCTTCTAAAGGATTTAAAATAATATTTTATTTATTTTGCAGTTTATGCTTGTTTTCCTACTTTTGTCGCGCTCTGATGGAGAGATGGGTGAGTGGCTTAAACCAGCAGTTTGCTAAACTGCCGTATGGGTAACTGTACCGGGGGTTCGAATCCCCCTCTCTCCGCAAAGTTGAAAGCAAATAAAGGCAACGTCCTGTAAAATGATTGATTTACAGGACGTTTTTATTTTACCACCGTGCAACCTAATGCAGAAATAAGCATCTCCCGGGTGTCTTATTCGGTGGACATGAAATTATAAGGACCAACTCCACCGAATGAATTATAATGCATTGATTTGCTGCGATTTGCAGCTGGACTACATTTAAAAATATCATATCTTTGAAACGTATTATTTAACTAAAATCGGTGGACATGAAAACAGAAAAATCAACTTTCAGAATCCTATTCTATTTGAAAAGAACTAAAACCTTGAATAACGGTGAGTCAACGATTTTTATGAGGATCACTGTTGACGGTGAAAGAGCTGAAGTTTCAACACATCAAAGCGTTGAATCCAACCTTTGGAATCAGGAAAAAGGAATTGTTAAGGGTGTATCCAGTTCATCAAAACAGATGAATGATTACCTTGAACACCTCAAACTTAAGGTGTACCGGCATAAAAAGGAACTTGAAAGTAATGACCAGGAAGTTACCGCAAGGATTTTGGGTGATTTATTGCAGGGCAAAAATTCACAACGAAAAGGACTCGTTGAACTATTTTTGGAACACAATAAACGCTGTAGAGAGTTGGTGGGGAAAGATATAGCTCCAGCTACCTTGACCCGGTATGAAACAACCCTGATGCACGTACAAAGTTTAATTCAAACCAAATACCGACAGCAGGACATACCTTTAAAGAGTGTTAATCATGAGTTTATTAAAAATTTTGAACATTACTTAAAGACCGTCCGTAATTGTGGACACAATACAACGGTCAAATATATCCGCAATTTAAGGAAGATCATCCGCATTGCTCTTTCTAATGATTGGCTAAAGAAAGATCCATTCAGGAGCATTAGTTACCGTCTTAAAGAGGTTAATAGAGCTTATCTGACAGACATGGAGTTAAAATTACTATTAAATAAAAAATTTTCTAATGAACGTTTGAGACGGATTAAGGATATATTTCTATTCAGTTGTTTTACCGGGCTGGCTTTTTCGGATGTCAAGAGTCTGACCAGAGAAAATATAACAATTGGTATTAATAACCAGAAATGGCTGAGAACAAAACGAAAAAAGACAGGTAATCCAAGTGAAATCCCCTTATTGGATGTACCTAATGCCATTATAAATAAATATGAAAATGATCCGATATGTTTACTGGAGCAAAAGCTCCTGCCAGTTGGTAGTAATCAAAAAATGAATGCCTATCTCAAGGAAATTGCAGATTTGTGTGGAATCAATAAAAATCTTTCAACCCACACGGCAAGGCACACTTTTGCAACTACTGTAACCCTGACCCATGGAGTTTCAATGGAGGCCGTTTCAAAAATGCTTGGCCATTCTAATATTGCTACAACAAAACAATATGCACGGATTGTAGATACACTTATAATAAATGAAATGAAAAAGGTCCAGCAGCTTTACCAAGTTTCAGAATCCATAGAATGAAATGGTAATTTGATATTTCTTAAGGCTGATTGTAAGTAGATACAAGTACTGCTAGTCAGGTTTAGGTTCTATCTCATCTGTTCAACCATTCACTAAAATGTTCAATTAAAATCCCTTTCTATGTAGCTAAAGAATAAAACGATTTGAACATACTTTGCTCTTGAGTATTCAGCTGATTTTTCCTGATCATATGGACTATCTTCCTGCTATGGTTCTTCTTGCTGATTCAAAATCCGTAAATCCTAAACCTTGTTGAATGCGCCATTTTATAACAGATGGTCCTGTTCTACTATACTATTCAAGTATTTACATTGCCTGATTTCAATATTGGGGAATGTTCTTTTGTTATGGAATTTGATCGCACTTTTATTAGAACCTTTACAAAACTCCTTCAATTTGACAGAAATGGCAAATTTATCAGCCAGATTGGATCTCAAAGTAGGGGACCTGAAGAATATAGTTCGGTTGGTGATTTCTGAATTGATTAAGGCTTATTTTTTTCTCCTTAAACTTGAAAGTAGATCCACTAGCTGCTTTGATATTCTTCCCAGCCTATCCAGGCTAAAAACTAGGAATGTGTTGCCAGACCTAAGTGTACTTAAAAGTTTATCAATTTCTATCCTATGTAAGGTCCTTCCTGAAACCTTCTCCAGGGATATCTCCTCATAGTAAGCATTTTTAAGAGCATTAATTTGTAGAGTCAGGTTATGTTTTCGCTTACTAACACTTGCATAACCAAAAATCATAAAAGGAAGTTTTTAGAAACGTTAAAGCAAAAGTAAAATAAAGTTCATCGAAAAATAAAGCATTTGAGATCCCAAAAAAGAGGAAAAAGGAAGATTTTTTAAAGTTTTTTAATACGGTCGTTAACCCACATTGCAGCTTTTGGTTTGCAATGTGCTGATATTATGAGCTATCATTTTTAAAAATTTCGGCAGGGGGGACAACGGATTTTTTTCTCACAAAAGGCGCATATTTATATTTTAGCAAGTC